>ERZ1643251.651-NODE-651-length-46547-cov-11.202250_pt1 | contig 46547 bp, 36 predicted proteins | sample MGYA00579261_ERZ1643251 | MGnify/ENA primary metagenome ERZ1643251 (study PRJEB29033, sample SAMEA4952267) | chicken gut metagenome | biome: Broiler Chicken; feature: Gastrointestinal Tract; material: Caecum | place: Ireland | collected 2018 | study: Broiler... | reverse complement strand
GGTCGATTGGTCAAGCGGTTAAGACGCCGCCCTCTCACGGCGGAAACAGGGGTTCGATTCCCCTATCGACTGCTGAACAGAGCCAGAAAGCTTTCCAAAAGTTTTCTGGCTTTTTCGTATGTCCGCACTCTTGTTTTCTGAGTATTGTTTTGCTATAATGAGACAGAATATGTAAACCTGTAAATCCGATACAAAAGAGGCCGTTTATGATTGAGATTATTATCATTGTTCTGGTATTATACGTAGTGTTTTATGTAAAAAATGCGGACAGAAAAAAGAGCAGGGAACAGGACCCGGCAAAAAGAATGGCGGCCAGAGAACGTGCGGCGGGCAGGAGAAAGCCGAAAGCATCGGCGATTCCTAATAGGCCCAGAGCAAAACGTAAGAAACAGGAACCGGAAGTTCCGGAGCTGCAGCCGGATACAAGGAGAAAGTCCTGTACCTATGAGGCTGCGTACTCAAAAGGAAAACCTTCCCGCATAGGAATGAGGGGAGATTATGAGACGAGTATTCCGTCAGGCATGAAAAGAGTGATATGCTCCTATTGCGGCGCGGAAAACTTTGTACCGGCAGAGAGCCATGAACATTATCACTGCTTTTTTTGCTGGGAAAAATTATAAGATGAGGGAATGACATTGAGTAAGATAGCGATTGTGACGGACAGCAACAGCGGAATCAGTCAGGAAAGAGCAAAAGAGATGGGGATCTTTGTGCTTCCCATGCCTTTTTTAATCAACGGGAAAGAATATCTGGACGGGATAGATCTCTTTCCGCCAGAGTTTTATGAATATTTAAAACAGGACGCGGATGTGTCCACTTCACAGCCGTCTCCGGAATCGGTTACGGCATTGTGGGACAAAGTGCTGGGAGAGTACGATGAGATTGTTCATATTCCTATGTCCAGCGGCTTGAGCGGAAGCTGCCAGACGGCGAAGATGCTCGCAGAGGATTATGACGGTAAAGTAGAAGTGGTGAATAACCAGAGAGTATCCGTGACGATGGTGCATGCCGTCATGGATGCGCAGAAATTGATCGCCGATGGAAAGAGCGCGGCGCAGGTCCGGCAGATCCTGGAAGAGGAAGCGCTCCAGTCCAGTATCTACATTACGGTGACTACTCTGAAATATTTGAGAAAAGGCGGAAGGATCACGCCGGCAGTGGCCGCACTGGGTACAGTGCTGCGCCTTAAGCCTGTACTGCAGATTCAGGGAGAGCGTCTGGACAGTTTTGCAAAAGTAAGGACGATGCATGCGGCAAAGCAGGTAATGCTGGACGCGATGCACAAAGACATGGATACCCGTTTTACAGGGTGTCGTATGCGTCTCGCGATCGCGCATACAAATAATCAGGAGGCAGCCATGGAATTTAAAAAGGAAGTGGAGGCTGAGTTCCCGGGAGTCGGAGAGATTCTTGTTGACGAACTGTCTCTGAGCGTGGCATGTCATATTGGTGATGGTTCTTTAGCCATCGCCTGTTCAAAAGTTGTAGAATAGGGGATGGATTCCATTGGATAAATACGAATACCGTCTGAAGGCGGAACAGATTGAGAAACTGGTTAAAAAGAAAGATTATAAAACAGCGGCGAAGATCGCTGACACTATTGACTGGCGCAGAGTAAAGAATCTGAGCATGCTCTACATTGTGGCTGAGGTTTATGAAGAGCTGGAACGATACGAGGACTGCATGGAGATCCTGAATATCGCGTATGACCGTGCCCCGGTAGGACGTATGCTGCTCTATAAGATGACAGAGACCGCTACGAAGATGCACAACTTTGAAGATGCGATTTCCTTATATCGGGAATTTGTCAAGCTGGCGCCTCACGATCAGAGCCGGTATATCCTGAAATATCAGATATACCGGGAGAGAGGCTCCAAGATTGAGGACCAGATCAAGATTCTCCGCGAATACAAGGCGCATGAGTATCAGGAAAAATGGGCCTACGAACTGGCAGAGTGCTATGCCAAGGCAGGCATGACAGAAGAATGCGTCAGGGAATGCGATGAACTGATACTCTGGTTCAGTGAAGGCGAATACGTTGCAAAAGCCATGGAACTGAAGATGCAGTTTGAACCTCTGACGGCTGCCCAGCAGGCTCAGTATGACCGCATGCTGGGCAATTCGGGAGCGGCGGATATCCACGAGGATGATTTTGAGGAGCAGGGGGTGCCTACTTATAATACAGATAAATTCAGCACCGTTAATCTGCAGGCAGAGCTGGCGGCAAATCTGGATGAGCTGCTGCAGTCGGATTCGACGATAGAGATCCCGCCGCTGACTCTTCCGGAGCCGGAGACGCCTTCGAAGAAAGAAGAGGTACCGCAGACAGAGAGAGAGGAAGCGGAGCCGGAGATCAGACTGGAGGAACTGATTTTGGAAGAGCCTGTTGGGCCAGAAACAGAAGAAGCCGAGGGGGAGCCGAAGGCAGAGGAGGAAGCGGAACCGGAGATCGAACTGGAGGAACTGACCCTGGAAGCGCTGCCTGTGGAGCCGGAACGGGAAGAACCCGAGGGAGAGCTGCAGACAGAGGTAGAGGAAGCAGAGCCGGAGATCGAACTGGAAGAGTTGACCCTGGAGACACCGCCTGCGGAGCCGGAGATCAAGCTGGAGGAACTGACCCTGGAGACATCGCCTGCGGAGCCGGAAACACAAGAGCCGGAAGACCTCATAGTGCCGGATCTGGAAGCGCCGGAAGTGGAACCGATAGAGAAACCGGAACCGGAGCAGCCGGCCGGACAGATGACCATTGAGGACGTTCTTGCGGAGTGGGAAAATAAAAAAGCGGAGACAGAGGCGAAGATCGAGGCGGAAGCCGGTCTGGTCAAAGCCCGCAGAGAAAAGGTGAGACAGGAAACTGCCGAACTGATGAAATTGATAGCGGGAGATACCAGCCGTCTGCCCCGGGATGTGAAAGAAATTCTGGACGAAATCGATGAAGAGAGCCGGCAGAAGAAAGAAGGATCGGGAAAACCGGAAGAGCCTCTGCCGCAGATAGAACCGTCGCTGGAAGAAGAGGGAATTACCCTGGAAGAACTGAAGCTGCCGGAGGAAACGAAAACGCGCCGTCCGGATGGAGACAGTTATGCCAGACATAAAAAAAACAGAGTGTCCGGCGATACCGCGGCCATGAATATGATTCAGGAACTGGAAAAGTCTCTGGCTACAGAAGTGTCGGAAATGGCAGTGAACGCAGGACACCTGACAAAAGAGCAGGCCCGGCTGTTCGCCTATTTCACTTCAGTGAAAGGCATGAGCGGCCAGCTGGCAGAACTCTTTAAAGGCAATGTACGACCGAACCGGAAAAATTCATCTAACGGCAATCTGGTGATTACCGGAAAGAGAGGAAACGGCAAGACGACGCTGGCTATCGATATCGTGAAAGCCCTGCAGAAGCAGAACCGGATCGAAGGAAAGAAACTCGCCAAGATCAGCGGACGGAATCTGAATACCAAAGACGTACAGGAAGTTCTCGGAAAAGTAAAGGGAGGGGCGCTGATTATTGAAAATGCGGGGGCTCTTTCGGATTCGGCGCTGGTGGCTCTGAGCCTTGCCATGGAAGGAGACACCGGCGGGCTCTTGATTATCCTGGAAGATTCGGCAGAGGCAATTCAGAAGATCTTCTATAAGAATAAGAATTTTTCGTCGAAGTTCGATCATACCATTGACATCCCGGTCTTTACCAATGACGAACTGATCGCGTTTGCGAAGTCTTATGCGCTGGAGCTTAACTGCACGTTTGACGAATTTGGCGTGCTGGCACTTTATGACCGGATCGGCAGCCGTCAGACTCTGGATCATATGGTGTCTGTGGCGGAAGTCAAGGATATTGTGGACGGGGCGATCTCCCATGCGGAGAAACGGAATGTACGGCATTTGTTTGAGAAGATAGCCAAGAAAAATGTGGATGAGTTCGGCAATCGTATTTTACGGGAAGAAGATTTTGAAGTATCATGAATATATTGACAGCAAAAGGAATCAGTAAAACTTTTACGGACAGGAAATTGCTGGAAGAGGCAGATTTCAGTCTGGAGGACACAGACAAGGTGGGCATTGTCGGTATCAACGGTACCGGCAAGTCCACCCTTTTGCGCATCCTGGCCGGAACAGAAGAACCGGACGAGGGAGAGGTGATAAAAGGGAATCGGATCTGTATTCGTTTCCTGCCTCAGAATCCGGAATATCCTTCCGGGATGACTGTATATGAATATATGCAGAAATACGGAGAGGAGAAAAACGGGTGGAGCGCAGAGGGCGATATCAAATCTGTTCTGGAACGTCTGGGATTCGGAAACGGAGAGGAACTTCTGGATCATCTGTCCGGCGGACAGCGCAAGACGGCGGCACTGGCGGCGGCGCTGCTGGCTCCCAGCGATATTCTGCTTCTGGACGAGCCCACGAACCATCTGAATATTGATATGGTGCTCTGGCTGGAACGTATGTTGGCACAGAGAAAAGGAGCTCTGGTCATGGTGACGCACGACCGGTATTTCCTTGACCGGGTGTGCAGCCGGATTGTGGAGATTGATAAAGGGAAATTATATAATTATCAGACCAATTTTGCGGGATTTCTGGAGGCCAAGGCGGCGAGGGAGGATCTGGAGCTGGCTACCTACCGCAAGAATAAAAATATCCTCCGCATGGAGCTGGAATGGATGCGCAGGGGAGCCAGGGCCCGTTCTACCAAACAGAAGGCGCATATCCAGCGGTATGAGGAACTGAAAGAAAATACAAAGGCGCCGGAGAAGGACGGGAAAGTGCAGATCGGCACCGTGGCTTCCCGGCTGGGGAAAAAGACACTGGAGCTGAAGCATATTTTCAAGAGCTTCGGAGAGAAAACTCTGATAGACGATTTCAGCTACGCATTCCGGAAACAGGATCGGATCGGTTTTGTGGGGCCGAACGGATGCGGCAAGACGACCTTGATGAAGATGATCATGGGTCTGGAAAAGCCGGATCAGGGAGAAGTGATTCTGGGACCGACGGTCAGGATCGGATATTTTTCCCAGGAAAATGAGACTCTGGATTCCCGGCAGAAAGTAATTGATTATATTCGCGATACGGCGGAGTACGTGCGTACGGAAGAGGGAATGGTTTCTGCGTCGGGAATGCTGGAACGGTTTCTTTTTGACGGAGCGCTGCAGCATTCTCTGATCGGGAAATTGTCCGGAGGAGAGAAAAGGCGCCTGTATCTGCTGAAGGTATTGATGGAAGCGCCGAATATCCTGATTCTGGACGAACCTACCAATGACCTGGATATTCAGACGCTGGCAATTCTGGAAGAATATCTGGAGCATTTTCCGGGGATTCTGATCGTGGTATCCCATGACCGGTATTTCCTGGACAAAACAGCAGACCGCCTGTTCGCCTTTGAGGGCCGGGGAAAACTTCGGCAGTACGAAGGCGGCTATTCGGATTATCTGGAAAGCCGCGGAGCGGAGGCTGGTTCTGAAGTTTCAGCAGGGAAAAAGGTGAAAGCCGTCGGAGAAAAGACGGAAAAAGTAAGAATCAGAAAGCTGAAATTCACCTGGCAGGAACAGAAGGATTATGAAACGATCGAAGAAGTGATCGCCGGCATTGAGGAAAAGATTGCGGAGCTGGAAAAACAGATGGAAGCGTCTGCCACAGATTTTGTGAGACTCAGTCAGCTCACGGAGGAGAAAGAAGAACAGGAGCGTCTTTTGGAAGAAAAAATGGAACGGTATGTATATCTCTGCGATCTGGCGGACCGGATCGCAGAGCAGTCTTAATTTGTCAGGCGAAGAGTCCCCGGATCACCTGGGGTACCGTGGAGATCCGGTCCAGATACTGAACATTGTCTCCGCAGAATATCAGGCCGTTTTCCACATCGCCCTGTACGGAACGGATCAGAGCCTGGGTGATGCAGTATGGTGCTTCTTTGGGATTGCATTTTTCCAGACAGCGGTAGCATTTGGTAATGTTTTCCCGGCCCAGTTTCATCTTTTCCAGAAAAGCGTTGCGGATGGCTCTGGCGGGCATGCCTACGGGACTTTTGATGATCTCGATGTCCTCCGCGCGCGCATTTACGTACGCCTGTTTAAACGCTTCAGAGGCATCGCATTCTTCTGTGGTCACGAAAGGCGTCGCCACCTGAACGCCGTCTGCGTCCAGAGAAAAGGCGTGACGAACCTGCGGAGCGTTCATGATGCCGCCGGCCAGGATGACAGGAATCGAGGTCTGAAATTTTTTCTCGTATCCTCGTACGCAGGCGATGATTTTCTGAATCTCCAGGTCATAAGAGAAGTCGAATCCCTTTTCGCCTATATGACTTAATTCTTCATTGGAGAAGCCCAGATGTCCGCCGGCGTGGGGCCCCTCGATGATCAGAAAATCCGCGGTGCGCTTATAATGGCGGTCCCACATTTTGAGGATAATGCGGGCGGCTTTTTCGGAAGAAACGATGGGAGCGATCTTTGTATCGGTCCCTTTTACATATTCCGGCATATCCACCGGAAGGCCGGCGCCGGAGATGATCACATCGGCGCCCGCCTTTGCCGCCGCCTTTACATAGTCAGGATAATCCCTGGTGGCTGTCATGATATTATAGCCGATCAGTCCGTCGCAGGAGCCGTCTGCTTTTGCGGCGATTTTTTTTGCCTGTTTCAGTTCGCTGACCATGGCTCTGAGATTCGCTTCTTTTGAATTATCTGGGAAATCCGGTTCCCGGAATCCGATCTGCGCGGTGGAGATGACGCCTATGCCGCCTTCGCGCGCGACTGCCCCGGCCAGGCCGGACAGACTGACACCCACTCCCATGCCGCCCTGAATCAGGGGGAGAGCAGCGGTTTTTTCTCCTATCTGCAAAGGTTTGATATTCATATAGTAAAATCCAGTCCCTTTCCGGGCAAACACCCTATAATTATTTTGAAAATCAAAATAATTATAGGGTGCCGTATGGGAAATGTCAATATATCTAGTATAAAAAACTACATAAAATAGTGAGAAAAATGACGTTGCCTAATCCGGCACGGCTTCCTCCGCAAACTGTGTCGTGACCAGGTCCTCGTAGGGCGTCCATTCCGGAAGTTCTCCGGCTTCCTGAAGGATGTTCTGCAGAAGGTCAAAGCTGTCTTTTTCGAAGATCAGATTGTCTTTCCAGGTATCCTGATCGTAGTACCTGGTGACAATGGTGGTGATGGTTTCCAGGTCCGTTTCTTCAAACTGCGGCTGGATCACTTTGGCGATCTCCTCAGGAGTATGCGTCTGCACATATTCCATCCCCTTCTGGAGTGCGTTGGTAAATGCCTGCAGGATTTCCGGATGTTCGTCTATATAGCTCTGTTTTGCGCTGTAAGCGGTGTAGGGAACGTATCCGGAGGCTTCGCCCAGAGAAGCCACTACATATCCGGCTCCTTCCTGTTCCAGCGCGGTCGCGGAGGGCTCGAATTCTACGGTAAATTCACCCTGGCCGCCGGAGAAAGCCGCTGCCGTGGAGCCGAAATCGATACCCTGGTCGATAGTCAGGTCCGCGGCCGGGTCGATGCCGTTCTTTTTCAGGATAAATTCGAAGACCATCTGAGGCATTCCGCCTTTTCTTCCTCCAAGTACATAGGCCCCTTTCAGGTCTTCCCACCGGAAGTCATCCATAGGTTCCCGGGACACGAGAAAATTGCCGGCCCGCTGAGTAAGCTGCGCGAAATTGACAATATAGTCGTCGGGGTTCTGCCCGTAAATGTAAATGGAGGATTCGCTGCCCATGAAACCGATATTGGCTTCTCCGGAGATGACAGCGGTCGCTACTTTATCCGCGCCGAAACCGGTGACCAGATCCAGGTCGATTCCTTCTTCTTCAAAATATCCGTTTTCAATGGCTACATACTGGGGGGCGTAGAAGATGGAGTGAGCTACTTCGTTAAGCGTGACTTTCGTGAGCCCTGAGGAAACCGAAACGTTTCCATTGCTGTCTGAACAGCCTGTCAGGAGGCACAGACCTAGAACCGCTGTGCCTATACATGCGGTGATTCGCTTTTTCATATGATTCTCCCTGCGTTTGCTGTGTTCCTTATACTATATGCGAAAAGCAGGGAAGAGTGAGAATGAGATGACAAACTGTAAATATTACCGAAATATAAACGCATGTAAACAAACTTAATTAATTTTTAATAAAATTTAAGAAAAATGAGAACTATGGATGGACAGAAAGAAAAGGATGCTATAAAATGGTTCCTGAGATTTGGAAGACCTGAAATCTAAATATACCATATGTAAATGGAGGAACTTATGAAAAAAAGGTATGTATTGATTGGACTTCTGGTGATCCTGCTGGCAATTGCGGCAGGAGTGGCGGCGTTTACACATTATTTTTTGTCAGCGGAAACAAGTATCAGGGATTCCTGGGAAGTGGAGACCGGGGATTTGCTGATGTCTGATGAAGAGTACGGGGTGTCTGCCTACGAAGCGGATGTGGAATCTGATATAAATGTGATCAGCTTGCTGCCGGATGAGATTGAAGACGAGGGATTTACATACTATGAGGAAACAGTGCAGCAAAGAATTGCGGCAGCCCTGGTACAGGCGGGGGAGAATGGCAGCTTTACGCTGGAAAGCCCTCTGGCCGTGCTGAATCCTTTCGGAACCGGGAGCAATGGTCTGTATCTGTATTTTACCACGGACTGGGCCAGCCAGATCCGATATACGATTCATGTGGATGACGAAAGTATACCGGATTATACGGCAGTGGCAAATAACGGGGACAGGGAATTTTCCCGGATGCATGAATTCCTGATGATCGGTCTGGTGCCGGGAGAGACGAACCATGTGACGCTGGAAGTGCTCGGAAAATACGGAAGGGTGCAGAATACGGCAGAGTTTACGATTACAATGCCGGAGCCTCAGTCGGGATATGCTACAAAACTGGAGTATACGGACGGGGAAGCGGCAGGCGGACAGACGGAAGGCCTTTTCTATACGATCCGTACGGGCGGTTATACAGGATATGCTTTTTTCTATGATAATTCCGGTATCATGCGGTATGAGATGGTGCTGGAGGGATATGGACTGGACCGGATGCTCTGGTACGAAGGGGAGATGCTGACCTGTGCGTCTGCTTATAAGATCGCCCGCTTTAATCGTCTGGGACAGGTGACGCAGACTTATGCGCTGGATGGTTATGAAATGCATCATGATATGGTGTTTTCGGGGGATAACAGCCTGGTAGTGCTGGCCAGCGAATATGAAAGTACAGATGTGGAAGATCTGCTGCTGGAAGTGGATCTGGTGACAGGAGAAGTGACGGAGCTGATTGATTTCAAAGATGTTCTTCCGGAATATTACGAGAATTATGCCCATGTAATCGGGCTGGACGATGAGTTTAAATGGCTGGCGGGGAAAAAAGACTGGATTCATCTGAATACCGTGCAGTATATGGAAGAAGACGACAGTGTGATCGTCAGTTCCAGAGAGACGTCCACAATTATCAAAGTCCGTGATATCCATGGGAGCAAGGAACTGGACTATCTGATCGGAGATGAGAATTTCTGGAAAGATACGCCATACGAATCGTACAGTTACACAAAGGTGGGCGATTTCACTCCCCAGTATGGACAGCATACCGTTGAGTACGCCGGGAATGAAGGGCTCGAGGAAGGACAGTATTATCTCAGGCTGTTCGACAACAATTACTGGAGCTTGAGTACCAGAGACAGTTATGAGCCGGATCTTCCGGACAGTGTGGGAACTGCTCTGCTGGATGATTCTAAATACTCACACGTATATTTTTATCTGGTAGATGAGAATGCCCGTACTTATGAGCTGGTGGACAGCTTCGACGTGCCGTACTCCAGTATCGTATCAAATGTAACGCCTGTGGGAGATAATTATGTGGTCAACAGCGGCTGCAGCATGGTGTTTGGCGAATATACCCAGGATGGAACATTAATTCGTGAATATTCATATGAATGTACACTGCAGACCTATCGGGTGATGAAAGGAGATTTTATAGGCTTCTGGTTTGCGGAGTAAAGATACAGCGGGGCCGCTGCAGTTTTGCAGCGGCCCTATTGTTATGCCGGGGTATCATCGTCTTTTTGATTGTCCTGTTTGCCAAAAGTGCGGTACAGCCACATGTATATATACAGCAGAACAGGGAGAATAACAGTGGCTGCGAAGGCCGCGGTCAGCATTTTTCTCGAGCCGTCCTGTCCGGTAAATGCCAGAATAAAAGTGATCAGATAGAGAACGGCGATGATCAGGACAGCGGAAAGTGCCAGGATGCGTTTGAGTTTTTGATGCATAAATTTTTTCCTTTCTTTTTATTCCCGCAGGCGGCGGGCTGAATTGTTTAAATGGTCTGAGTCTGTTCTGAAAACCATTATACTACAGATAACTTCTTTTGTTAATTCTGACTATTCATACCTGTACAAAAAGTAGAAATTGAATAGAAGAGAATGGAATTCACTGCCGGATTTACAAGGACAGAAAATAGAATTATACTGAAATACAAAGAGGCATGGAAACCGCTACAAAAGGTAGGAAGAGGACAGCCATGCCCGAAAAGGAGGAGAGAGGTATGTTATCTGTAAAAGAGAATTTTTTTGAGACCGTAAAACCGGATGGACATCCGGACAGACTGATGAAGCAGTATGAGGGACTGGCGTTTCTGAACATGAACCCGGTTCTGAAATACATCAGAGGAGACCGGCATCCGGGTATGCCGCCTACAAAGGACCGTTTTGGCACGGAGATTCTCTGGCCGGAAGGACAGGTTGCGGCTATGCCTCATGTAACTGAAGCCAACAAGGTAATTCCGGACATCACAGAATGGAAGGATTATCTGAAAATTCCGGATATTGTAAAAGAATGCTCCGATCCGGCTCTGTGGGAGCCATATATCAAACAGGCGGAAGAGTACAGAGCGGAGGGCAAGATTCTGATGGGATATCTTCCGACAGGCCTGTTTGAGCGTCTGCATTTCCTGATGGGATTTGAAGATATGCTGATGAATTTTCTGTTGGAGCCGGAGGCTATGCACGAATTGATCGATGCGATCGGTGAATATCGTTATCAGTTTATGAAAATGTCCGTAGATTATCTGAAGCCGGATGTGGTTATTTCTCATGATGACTGGGGCTCCAAGAGGTCGATGTTTATCAGCCCGGATACCTGGAGAGAGTTTATCAAACCGCATTATCAGAAAATGTACAGTTATATGAATGAGAAAGGCGTTCTTGTCATGCACCATGCGGACTCTTTCCTGGAGCCGATTATTGACGATATGGTGGAAATCGGCATCAACATCTGGCAGGGGGCGCTTCCGGAGAATGATATTGTAAAGATCCAGAAGCAGGTGAACGGCAAGATGACGCTGATGGGCGGCATCGATGCGTCTGTTGTTGACAGAGCGGATTCTACAGAAGAAGAGATCCGTACGGAGGCAAGAAGAGTCTGCGAGACCTATGCGCCGGGCGGACATTTTATCCCGTGCATCACTTACGGCGGACCGGGCTGCCTGTACAAACACGTGGATCCCATCATCAATGATGAGATCGACAAGTACAACAAGAAAGTATACGGGGTTTAAAATGATCGGGGGCTCCTGCGGGGGCCCCGTACCAAAAGAAGGAGAGGGTTATGAGCAATAATAGTAAAAAACCGTTGAGCAAAGCATTGAAGCTGTTCTACGGAGTCGGGGACTGCGGATTTACTCTGATGAGCAATGTGGAGAGTTACTTCTTCAATTTCTTCCTTACGAATCTGGCGTCGTTCGATCTGGGAATCGTTACGGCGATCACGACCATATCCAGTACGGTGGATGCCTGCCTGTCCTGGATCTACGGGGCGATCCTGAACAGTATCAAGCCGAAGAAATGGGGACGTTACCGCTCCTGGCTGGTTCTGCTGCCGTGGATTGTGCCGTTCCTGTACGCGTTCCAGTTTATCAAGATCGGAAATGGGATTGTTTCCGCGGTGATTGTCACCGTTGCGGCGATCGCAAGCCATGTGGTGTGGAATTTTCCATATGTCGCCAATGTGTCCATGATTTCCGTGGCAGGAGCCACGCCGGATGACCGTGCGCAGCTGTCTTCCACCAGAGCGGCATGGGCGAACTTTTCCAAGATCATTTTCTCATATGTAGGTGTTCCGCTGGCATCGGTATTTGCCGGTATCGTCGGAGAGACAAACCAGTACGGGGCGGTGGCTTTCGTGCTGGCCTGGGTAATGGTGGTTCTGTATTTTGCTCATTTCAAGATGTTTGACGGATATGAAGAAGTCAGCACCGAGGATGTCCAGGAGACGAAAAAAGATACGACGAAGACCAGCGGTATGGACCTGGTGCGGGCGCTTCTGCAGAATCCGCCGCTGATCGCGCTGATGATCGCGGATCTGTCCAAATGGGCGTTTAACTTTATCGTATCCGGTATCGCCATGTATTATTTTACCTATGTTGCAAAAGACGCGGGACTTCTTACCACTTATATCCTGATCTCAAACATTTTCTGCGTGGTGGGATCTTATCTGGCGAAATCTGTGGCAAAGAAATTCTCTACCAGGACCGGTACGATCGGTACCTTTATCCTGATGGCGGCAGTCATGATTGCGGCAAATTTCCTCTATACGAACGTATGGCTGGTTGTGTTCCTGATGTCCCTGGCGCAGCTGGGATACGGCATCGCGTACGCATGTACGCCGGCCCTGTACTCAGATACAATCATCTACTCTGAATGGAAGACCGGGAAGAACGCTACCGGCTGGATCAGCGGACTCCAGAATGTGCCTTTGAAGGTGGGTGTCATGCTTCGCGGCATCAGTATTTCTGCCTGCCTGGCCATCGCACATTTTACGCCCGGTATGGACGCGTCCCAGGCGACGGTGGAACTGCAGAAAGGCATCTGCTTAGGCTTCATGATCATCCCGGCCTGTGCACTGCTCCTGTCGGCGGTAATTCTGCTTTTCGGATTCAAGATTACCAGAGAAAAGGTAGAACAGTATCGTGCGGAGATTGACGCGCGCCGCGCGTAAAACGAGTTGTCAAACATTTGTTCCTGTGATATAATTCCATGAGTAGCAGCCTCGGAGAAGCGAAGCTTTTCCGGGGCTTTTAAAATCATGGAGAAGGAGAATCTGGATGAACAGTCTGGAACTTTTGAATAAAGAGCAGCAGGAAGCGGTACTCTGCACAGAGGGACCGCTTTTGATCCTGGCAGGGGCCGGATCGGGCAAGACAAGGGTGCTGACCCACCGCATTGCCCATTTGATCGAGGACTGCGGGGTCAACCCCTGGAATATCCTGGCGATCACGTTTACCAACAAGGCGGCCGGCGAGATGAGGGAGAGAGTGGACAAAATAGTAGGCTTCGGTTCGGAGAGCGTCTGGGTGAGCACGTTTCACTCCGCCTGTGTACGCATCCTCCGCAGATATATTGACCGTCTGGGATTTTCCAATAATTTCACGATCTATGATACGGAAGACCAGAAGTCGGTGGTAAAAGATGTGTGCCGCCGTATGGAACTGGATCCGAAGATGTACAAGGAGCGGATGCTCCTGAACGTGATTTCCCGCGCGAAGGACGAATATCTGTCGCCGAAGGAAGTAGAAATGGATGCCAGGGGAGATTTCCGCCGGGAGAAGATCGCGCAGGTGTATCTGGAGTATCAGAAAGAACTGCAGAAAAATAACGCGCTGGATTTTGACGACCTGATTGTAAAGACGGTAGATCTGTTTACCGTGTGCCCGGATGTGCTGGAATACTATCAGAACCGTTTCCGTTATATTATGGTGGACGAGTATCAGGATACCAATACGGTACAGTTTAAACTGATCAGTATTCTGGCCGGAAAATACCGGAATCTGTGCGTGGTGGGCGATGACGACCAGTCCATCTATAAGTTCCGCGGGGCGAATATAGAAAATATCCTGAGTTTTGAAAAGACGTTCCCGGACGCCGCGGTGATCCGCCTGGAGCAGAATTACCGTTCCACGGGCACCATTCTGGACGCGGCCAACGGCGTGATTTCGCATAACAAGGGAAGAAAAGAGAAAACGCTCTGGACCGAAAATGAGAAAGGAACGCCTGTCGAGTTTCATCAGTTTAACACCGCCTATGATGAAGCCGAGTTCATAGCAGGCGATATACGCAGAAAAATGCAGGAGCCGGGGACGGAATACCGGGATTTTGCCATCCTGTACCGTACCAACGCCCAGTCGCGCCTTTTTGAGGAAAAATTTCTTATGGCCAATATTCCCTACCGCCTGGTGGGCGGGATCAATTTCTACTCCCGCAAGGAGATCAAGGACTTGCTGGCTTACTTAAAGACCATCGATAATGGCAGGGACGATCTCGCCGTGCGCAGGATCATCAATGTGCCGAAGCGGGGGATCGGAGCGGCGACTTTAAATAAAGTGGACGCGTTTGCCCAGAGCCGCGGGATCAGCTTTTTTGAGGCTCTGGAAGAAGCGCCGGAGATACCCGGGATAGGACGCGCGCTTTTGAAGGTCCAGCCTTTTGTTCATCTGATCCATGAAATGCGTCTGAAGCTGGGAGATCTTTCACTGAAAGAGCTGATGGAAGAGATCCTGGATAAAACCGGATATGCCAGAGAACTGGAGATGGAAGATACAGAAGAGGCGGACGCGCGGCTGGAAAACATCGATGAGCTGATTACCAAGATCGTTACATATGAAGAAGGCACCGAACATCCCGAACTCAGCGGATTTCTGGAAGAGGTGGCGCTGGTGGCGGATATTGACAGTCTGGAAGCGGATGACAACCGGGTGCTCCTGATGACGCTGCACAGCGCGAAAGGGCTGGAATTTCCCAGAGTTTATCTGGCGGGTATGGAAGACGGTATCTTCCCCAGCTACATGTCTATCGCGGCAGATACGGAAGAAGAGATCGAGGAAGAACGGAGACTCTGTTATGTGGGGATTACCCGCGCCATGAAAGACTTGATTTTGACTTCCGCCAGATTCCGGATGGTGCGCGGAGAGAATCACTGTAATGCGGTATCCCGGTTTGTCAGAGAGATTCCGGAAAATCTGCTGAAGAGAGACGGCCCTCCGGAAAAGCACAAAGAGCAGGCTCCGGTCGACAAACGGGACCAGGTCTACGAGAAAGCGAGGGAAGCATTCCGGACGAAGACCTTCGATCCCAGACAGTTCAAAGTAGTCAAGGCGGACAGCCTGGACTATGGAGTGGGAGACCGGGTGAGCCATATAAAATTCGGTCAGGGGACTGTTCTGGAGATTGTCGAAGGAGGACGCGACTACGAGGTCAAAGTGGATTTTGACAAGGCAGGGATCAAAAGGATGTTCGCTTCCTTTGCCAAATTGAAAAAAATTGAAACGCTATAGTAATTTATCATGAAATATGGTATACTAAAATAAGATTTTATACAGAAAAGAGGTATCCGCTATGAACCGTGTAGAAGACTTTTTAAACGCAGCGAAGACGAATGAGATGCTGGGAGAATTGCTTCATATCAAGAAGGAAGAGGAGAAAAAGCAGAACGTACTGATGTGGGTTCTCATCGCGATCGGCGCCGTACTTGCAGTGGCGGGTATCGCATATGCCGTATACCGCTTCTTTACTCCGGATTATCTGGAGGACTTTGATGAAGAGTTCGACGATGATTTTGACGATGACTTCTTTGACGATGAAGAAGAAGCAGAAGACGAAGAAGAGGACAAGACTGCAGAGTAATTTCCGCAGGAAAGGAATCAGAGCAGAGTAAGGGACTGTGAAAGACAGCGGAACCAGGGCTGCGTGCCGGGCTCCGCTGTTTTTTTACAGCAAGCTGAGGAGAGTATATGAAAAAAGGACAGATTATTGAAGGTGTGGTGAAGAAAACCACATTTCCCAACAAAGGAAGGATAGAGGCGGAAGGAAAGGCCGTGATCGTAAAAAACGGCATCCCGGGACAGAGACTTCGCTGCCAGATCACAAAGATCCGTGGAGGGAAGGCGGAAGCGCGCGTCCTGGAAGTCCTGGAGCGTTCTTCTGTGGAATGTGAACCTTTCTGCAAACATTTCACAGAGTGCGGAGGATGTGTCTGGCAGACGCTTTCTTATGAAGAACAGCTAAGACTGAAAGCAGGGCAGGTTAAAGAACTGCTGGACGACGCGGTGCAGGCATATGAATATGAGTATGTGTTTGAAGCGATCAAAGGCAGTCCCCGAAAATATGAATACCGCAATAAGATGGAATTTTCTTTCGGGGATGAGTACAAAGACGGACCGCTGGCTTTGGGGATGCATAAAAAAGGCAGTTTCTATGATATTGTGACAGTGGACGGCTGTCAGATCGTGGACGAAGATTTCCGAAAGATCCTGTCGGGGACGCTGGCATATTTTCAGGAGCAGGGCCTGCCGTATTATCACAAGATGCGGCATGAAGGGTATCTGCGCCACCTGCTGGTGCGGAAGGCGGCGCGGACCGGCGAGATTCTGGCAGATCTGGTGACCAGCACACAGATACAGGCAGACCTGGAAGGGTGGAAAGAACGGATGCTTTCTTTGCCTCTGAAAGGGAAATTGGCCGGACTCCTGCACACGAAAAACGACAGCCTTGCCGACGTGATCCAGAACGACGGTACGGAGATACTTTGGGGACAGGATTTCTTTTACGAAGAGCTGTTGGGACTCCGTTTCCGGATCACTCCGTTTTCTTTCTTTCAGACCAACTCTCTGGGGGCGGAAGTGCTCTATGAGACAGCCAGATCCTATATCGGCGATACAAAGAACCAGACCATCTTTGACCTGTACAGCGGAACGGGCACCATTGCCCAGATCCTGGCGCCGGTGGCAAAAAAAGTGATCGGAGTGGAGATTGTGGAAGAGGCGGTGGAGGCGGCGAAGGAGAACGCCCGCCTGAACGGACTGTCAAACTGTGAATTTATCGCCGGGGATGTGCTGAAGATGCTGGATTCCATCGAAGAACGTCCTGACTTTATCGTACTGGATCCTCCCCGGGACGGCGTTCACCCGAAAGCTTTGAAAAAGATCGTTGATTACGGTGTGGACCGTATGGTCTACATCTCCTGCAAGCCCACCAGCCTGGCACGGGATCTGGAACTGCTGCAGGAAAACGGGTACCGGATGGAGAGGGCGTGCTGCGTGGACATGTTTCCATGGACAGGGAACATTGAGACGGTATGTCTGTTGTCCAGAAATCATGACGGCAGCGCAGCTGATTGAAAACGGCGAGGCGGCAGTCCGCTCCCGGCGGATATTATGCAAACTGACTGTTATATAATTCGGCATAAGCGCCTTTTGAGGCAAGCAGTTCTTTGTGGGTGCCCTGTTCAATAATATTTCCGTTCTGAATCACAAGGATACGATCCGCGTCTACGATGGTGGAAAGCCTGTGGGCAATGACAAAACTGGTTCTGCCGTGCATCAGGGCTTTCATGGCCTGGACAATCTCGATCTCTGTCCGCGTGTCAACGGAAGAAGTTGCTTCATCCAGAATAAGGATTTCCGGGTCACACAGAAATATACGGGCAATGGTCAGGAGCTGCCGCTGGCCGGTGGAAATATTTTCTGCATCGTTGGTCAGCACGGTATCATATCCTTTTGGGAGCGTACGGATAAAGAAGTCGGCCCGCGCTGCTTTTGCAGCGGCGCGGATTTCTTCCATGGTGGCACCGGGCTTTCCGTAGGCGATATTTTCTGCAATAGTTCCTTCAAAAAGCCAGGTATCCTGTAATACCATACCGAAGAAACTGCGCAGATGGCTTCGGGTCATGTTTTTTGTAGAAATACCATCCAACAGAATATCTCCGCTGCCGACCTCATAAAACCGCATGAGCAGATTGACCAGGGTTGTTTTGCCGGCCCCCGTACTGCCTACAATAGCGATTTTCTGCCCCGGTTCTGCCCGGAAGTTCACATCGGTCATCAGCATTTCATCCGGATTATAGCCAAAACTTACGTGCGAGAAAGCTATCATTCCCTCTGCATGGTCAAGCTCTGCCGGATTCTGCGTCTCGGCGTCCATCTCCGGTTCATCCAGAAGATTGTAAACACGCTCCACAGATGCCAGTGCTGATTGCAGTGAGCTTATCATGTAGGAGAACTCCGTGATTGGATCGCTGGACAGATTCATGTACTGGAAAAATGCCTGAAAAACGCCGGGAGTCATGTTCCCGCCGAGCAGCATTCCGCCGCCGAGGATCGCTATTGCCACCATCCCGCAGCGGTTGATGAGACGGGTGCCAGGAGTGACCGCATTCATCATAAAATCTGCCTTTTCGGAAGCACGGGCCAGCTCTTCCGCCGCTGCGTGCAGTTTTTCGGAGCTGATGTTCTCATAGTTAAATGCTTTTATGACAGTTCTGCCGCTGTAAGATTCCTCCACCAGTCCGTTCATTCTGCCTACGGCCTGCTGGCGTTCCGCCGCGTATCGGAGCGTTTGCCTGGATACAAAACCGGTAACTGCCAGTGATACAGCCACAAATCCGAGGAATATCAGTGTCAGAATAATGCTGTACCGCAGCATCATAATGACAGATCCGGTCACTGTCCCAACGGCGATGAACAGACGGATCAGTCCTGTCTGCAGGGCTTCTGACATCTTGTCAAGATCGTTGGTGACACGGCTCATAACTTCTCCCACCTGATGTCGGTCGTAGAATGACAGGGGAAGTCGGTGCAGTTTTTCCGCGATCTCTTCTCGAAGCTGATAGTTCAGTTTTTCCGCGAAACTTGCCATAAGGAAATTCTGCAGAATATAAAATACTCCTGCGGCAAGATAGAGGGAAAGCAGGGCCATGATCTGCCGCCCGCCGTATTCCCATGTAATATGGAATGCTTTTTCCAATCCTCTAAGTTCTTGAATTCTATTCCAGATTACGTCCACAACAATTGCGCTGTATAATGGGGCAAATATATTCAACGTACTGTAAATTGCAACGGAAAGCAGAACGATCATTAATCGGGTGCGCTGTTTCCCCAGTGAACATATAAAACGTCTTATGGTTTTTCCGGCATGCTGCGCGGTTTCAAGGCCGTTGTTTTCATATAATTCCAGTTCATCCATCCAGTTTCCCTCCTTTCATCTGAGAATTTACAATATCCACATATACCGGGCAGCTGCTCATGAGTTCTTCGTGCCGTCCCTTGCCGGCGATTTTGCCGTCATTCAGCACAATGATCTGATCCGCGTGGAGAATGGTGCTGATTCTCTGAGCGATAATCAGAACTGCAGAATCTTTGATTTCTTCCGCCAGCGCATGGCGCAGAGTTGCATCAGTTTTGAAGTCAAGGGCGGAAAAACTATCGTCAAAGACATATAGATCCGCTTTTTTTACGAGCGCTCTTGCAATGGAGAGGCGCTGTTTCTGCCCGCCGGAAAAATTCATGCCGCCCTGCGCTACCGGGGAATCATATCCTTGAGGCAGACGGAACACAAAATCTGATTGAGCTATGTTTAGCGCCCGGCGAAGTTCTTCCTCCGTCGCGTCAGAATTGCCGTAGCGAAGATTTTCGGCGATTGTACCGGAGAACAGCCATGCTTTCTGCGGTACATAGGACACCGCGTCACGTACATCTTTCTGAGACAGGCTGCGGATATCCTGTCCGTGGAGCATGATTTTGCCGTCAGACACATCATGATATCGAAGCAGCAGTTTTGTAATAGTGGATTTTCCGCTTCCTGTGCCTCCGACTACCGCGGTTGTCTTTCCTCTGCGGCAGGTGAAGGATATATGGGATAGGGTTTCTTCGTCTGCGTCAGAAAAACAGAAGGAAACATCGTCGAAGGCAACAATTTCATCTTGCCCTGAATCCTGCAAATGGTCTGTGCCGTCTGTGATCTCCGGTTTATGGTTCAGCACGGCGGACACACGCCGTATGCATGTCAGCGCTCGGGGCAGCATCAGAACCGTCATCTGCGCCATCATGATATACAGAAGAATCCAGATGGCGTATTCTGAAACGGCAGTAATATCGCCGATTTCCATATTTCCGGAGCCGACAGCATTGCCGCCATAATACAGTACGGCGACGATCATGAGATTGATCACGACCGTGGCAAGGCAGTCTAAACCGGCAAATAAATAATTCGCCTGGATAGAGGACGCGGCATATTTTTCAAAGGTTTTTTCCATGCGTTCAGTTTCGCGGCTTTCCTTGTTGAACGCGCGAATGACACGTACGCCGGTGAGGTTCTCCCGGAGAACAACATTCATCTGGTCCAAAAAGCGCTGCAGCTTGTCAAAGATCGGCGAAGCTTTCCGCATGATGAAAAGGGCTGCCAGCAGGACGAAACCGGTTCCGGTCAGCAAGAGAAGCCCCATGCCTGTATGGATGCGGAAAGACAGCACAATCCCCATAATACAGATGATGGGTACCGGCAGGATCATCTGAATGAAGGCAACAAAAGCCTGCTGGATGATATTTATATCATTCAGAGTACGGGTAATCATGGATGCAGTGCCGAATATTTCAAAATCCGAGGCAGAAAAGGAGAGCGATTTATCATAAACGGCTTCCCGCAAATCCCGTCCGAGATTCGCGGAAAGTCTGGCGCAGAGCCAGCTTCCGAACAATGTCAGCATACCTGATAAAAGCGCGATAACCAACATTATAATGCCTTGATGCACGAGTTGGCCGATAGCTCCTCCGGCGATGGCGGAATTAATCATATTTGCGGTTATAGTCGGTACCAGCAGAGAACCGCCGACATCCGCCAGCGCGACAAGAATTATAAAAGCGCACTGCGCGCGATAGGGTTTCAGAGTATATAACAGGGTTTTCATAGAAATCCTCAGCTTTTTTCTCCTATTATTTTTTTGATTTCATCTTCAAAGCAGGCATATTGTTTTTGGATCAGCTGCAGCAGCATATTCCGTTCTGTTTCGGTAAGCCTCTTTAATGACTGTTCTTCCGCAAGCATAAGCGGAAGAACTTTTTCTTCACAGGTACGCCTGCCTTCCTCAGTCAGAAGGATTGCTTTCTGATTGCGTCCGCCCGGAAGCTGCTTCAGACTGACCCAGCCATTTCCGGCCAGTTTGCTTACTGTATAGTTGATGGTTTGCTTGGGAAATGACCACATAGATACAAGGTCGTTTTGCGTGTATGTCCTGCTTTCTTCCTCATAAAGAGTATAAAGCACCCAGCTTGCCGGATCGGACAGGCCGCTGAATACACTGTAACGGTGGTACAATTCGTTTTCCTTCTTATACATCTGGGATAACTCCATGTTGAGAGCTCTTATTTCTTCATCCATTAAACTGCCTCCTTGCAAAAAAAACAAAATCCCAAATCGGATATTGGATAATATAAGTCCGATTTGGGATTTTGTCAACACCATTTCCAAAATACAAATGCATGGATAACGGGACGGCTCCGTTTTTTAAGCCGAAAAGGAAGAAATGTACGGACGGACCTGGAAGCTCCGGACAGGAGCGGCGGAAATTCTGTTCCGGTCGTCGGATTTTGGGAAAACATGGAATTACGTGGGCGCGACAACAGGATAATATTGGTTAATATATATAAAATTATCTTTAAAATTTCAATGAAAAAAGAAAAATATTCTATATATTATTTAGGGGGCATCCCTTATACTGTCTATATCCACAAAAAAGGAGACAAGGAGGATAAGGAATTATGAAAAGGAAACTTGCAGTAATGGCTATGGCAGGCGTACTTGCAGTATCAGCAGTTGCCTGCGGATCCAGCACTACTTCTACAGACAGTGCAGATACCGCTACGGAGAGTACCGATACGACGGAGAGCACGGATGCTGCAGAAGAGAGCACTGACGCGGCGGCAGCCGACAGCGCATCCAGCGGAGAGGTGGCAAATGCGGACAAGCCGCTGGTATGGTTTAACCGCCAGCCGTCCAACAGCTCTACCGGCGAACTGGATATGGCTGCTCTGAATTTCAACGAGAACACCTATTATGTAGGATTTGACGCAAATCAGGGTGCAGAACTTCAGGGAACCATGGTACTGGATTATATTGAGGCAAACATTGACAGCATCGACCGCAACGGCGACGGCATCATCGGCTATGTTCTGGCGATCGGCGATATCGGACACAACGATTCCATCGCACGTACCAGAGGCGTTCGTTCCGCACTTGGCACCGGCGTAGACGCAGATGGAAGCATCAACAGCGAGCCGGTTGGAACCAACACGGACGGATCTTCTTCTATCGTACAGGATGGAACGATTGAAGTGAACGGACAGACTTATACGGTTCGTGAGCTTGCTTCTCAGGAGATGAAGAACTCCGCGGGAGCTACCTGGGACGCGGCTACCGCAGGTAACGCAATCAATACCTGGTCTGCATCCTTCGGCGATCAGATCGATGTAGTCGTATCTAACAATGATGGTATGGGAATGTCCATGTTCAATGCATGGTCCAAAGACAACAGCGTGCCGACCTTGGTTATGACGCAAACAGCGACGCAGTGGCAGCAATCGCAGAAGGCTACGGCGGAACCATCAGCCAGCATGCAGACGTACAGGCTTACCTGACCCTTCGTGTACTTCGTAACGCGCTGGACGGCGTTGATATCGATACCGGTATCGGCACTCCGGACGAAGCAGGCAACGTGCTGAGCAGCGATGTGTTTACCTACAACGCAGACGAGCGCTCCTACTACGCACTGAACGTAGCAGTTACCGCTGACAACTATCAGGATTTCCTGGATTCCACAGTGGTTTACGCTCCGGTATCCAACCAGCTGGATGCAGAGGCTCATCCGACCAAGAACGTATGGCTGAACATCTACAATGCAGCAGATAACTTCCTGAGCGCTACCTATCAGCCGCTTCTGCAGAACTACGACGATCTTCTGAACCTGAATGTAGAATACATCGGCGGTGACGGACAGACCGAGTCCAACATTACCAACCGTCTTGGAAATCCGAGCCAGTATGATGCATTCGCGATCAACATGGTTAAGACAGACAATGCAACTTCTTATACGACACTTCTTAGCCAGTAAAATCAGTTTATAACAGAAAGACACATATATAATGACGGATTATTGGGGAGAAGAAATTCTCCCTAATAATCTATTCGGAGTTTTAATCTTTAATACAGGAGTAGATAGAATGGCAGATAAGAGGGATGACGTTGTCTTGTCGATACGCGGTATGTGTAAGTCCTTCGGCCGGAACCGGGTGCTGGACCACATCAACCTGGATGTGAAAAAAGGCACGGTTATGGGGCTGATGGGTGAGAACGGCGCCGGCAAATCAACGATGATGAAATGTCTTTTTGGAACCTACCAGAAAGACGAGGGTACGATCTTCCTTGACGGGAAGGAAGTGAACTTTTCCGGACCAAAAGATGCCCTGGAGAACGGTATTGCCATGGTGCATCAGGAACTGAACCAGTGTCTGGAACGGAATGTAATTGACAACCTGTTTCTCGGACGTTATCCGAAGAATTCACTGGGAATCGTGGACGAGGGCAGAATGAAAAAAGAAGCTTCCGAGCTTTTCAGAAGGCTTGGAATGACGGTGGATCTGACACAGCCCATGCGGAAAATGTCTGTATCGCAGCGTCAGATGTGTGAGATCGCAAAGGCAATCTCTTATAATTCAAAGGTGATCGTTCTCGATGAGCCGACTTCATCTCTGACCGTCCAGGAGGTAAACAAGCTCTTCGAAATGATGAGAATGCTGAAAGACCAGGGAATTGCGCTGATCTACATTTCTCATAAGATGGATGAGATTTTCGAGATCTGCGATGAGATCTCCGTGCTCCGTGACGGTAATCTGGTCATGACAAAGAGTGCGAAAGACACAAATATGAACGAACTGATCGCCGCCATGGTAGGCCGTTCTCTTGAAAACCGTTTCCCGCCGGTAGACAACAAGCCCGGCGATGTGGTTCTGTCCGTTCAGCATTTGTCCACAAAGTTCGAGCCTCATTTGCAGGATATTTCCTTCGATGTAAGGGAAGGCGAGATTTTCGGCCTTTACGGTCTGGTAGGAGCCGGACGTACCGAGCTTCTGGAGACGATCTTCGGCGTGCGTACCAGAGCGGCCGGCCGTGTGTATTTTAATAACCGGCTGATGAATTTCAACAGCGCCAAAGAAGCCATGGAACATGGATTTGCCATGATTACGGAGGAACGGAAGGCAAACGGTCTTTTCCTGAAAGGCAATCTTACTTTTAATACGACGATTGCCAATCTGAATCATTATAAAACCGGTCCGGCCCTCTCTGATACAAAGATGACAAAGGCAACGACAAAAGAGATCAAAGTTATGCACACCAAATGTATGGGGCCGGAGGACATGATTACCAGTCTTTCCGGAGGAAACCAGCAGAAAGTGATCTTTGGAAAATGGCTGGAGCGTGAGCCGCAGATCTTTATGATGGATGAACCGACGCGAGGAATCGACGTCGGGGCCAAGTACGAGATCTATGAACTGATTATCGAAATGGCAAAGCAAGGGAAGACCATTATCGTTGTGTCTTCCGAGATGCCGGAGATACTGGGAATCACGAACCGCATCGGCGTCATGTCCAACGGGCATCTTTCCGGAATCGTAAATACAAAAGAAACCAATCAGGAAGAGCTTTTAAGACTCAGTGCAAAATACCTATAATGAGGGAGAACGATAGATATGGCAATAGGAAATGAAAAGATTCTTACGGCCGAGCGGGAGATGGAACTGCGTAAGCCGATAGACGATTATGTAGGTGGAATCCAGGAAAAAATCAATGCCCTGAGGGTGGACGGTACGGATAAAGTCGTTTCCCTTCAGAACAAAATTGATTCTCTGAAACGTGACAAAAGCCGGAGCAAGGAAGAGAACAGCGCGGCGATTGCAAAACTTCAGGGAGAACTTGCAAAAGCAAAAGAGGTTGAAAGCAAAAATAAAGAAGAAATCTCCAAGCTGATTGCAGATGCAGAGAATTATATCAAAGAACACTTTGACAAAGAATACTATGAACCGGTAAATGAAAGCGCCAAATACGAGAAAGAACTGGCCAGACAAAAATACCAGAAGAGTATGGCGGATCTCCAGAAAGAGCATCAGGCCGCGCTTTCCAAACTTTCGGATCATCAGGAGATCAAAGACGAAAATTATGTATATAAAAATCGTCAGTTTGATGCCAAGATGGAACTTCAGAAAGATTTTCAGGAGATCAAAGACAGAAGGCATGCGGCATTTGCCCATAAATATCACCTGATTGACCTGCTTCGGATGTCAAAATTCACTTTTGGCCAGACTATGTCCCAGAAATGGGAGAACTATAAATATACCTTTAACCGCAGAAGTTTCCTTCTGCAGAACGGTCTGTACATAGCGATTATCCTTATCTTCATCGCTCTGTGTATCATTACTCCGGTGGTGAAGGGTACTCCGCTTCTGACCTACAACAATGTGCTGAATATCCTTCAGCAGGCATCGCCGAGAATGTTCCTGGCTCTCGGTGTGGCGGGCCTGATCCTGCTTGCAGGTACGGACCTTTCCATCGGCCGTATGGTAGGTATGGGTATGACGACAGCTACGATCATCATGCATCAGGGCGTCAATACCGGCGGCGTCTTCGGGCATATCTTTGATTTCACCGGATGGCCCATCCCGCTGAGAATGGTCTTTGCTCTGTTTATGTGTATTGTACTGTGTACATTCTTTACATCCATTGCCGGGTTCTTTACGGCCAAGTTCAAGATGCATCCGTTCATCTCCACGATGGCAAACATGCTGATGATCTTCGGTCTGATCACCTATGCGACGAAAGGTGTGTCCTTCGGTGCGATCGAGACATCGATTCCGTCGATGATTATTCCGAGAGTAAACGGATTCCCGACGATCATTCTCTGGGCGGTAGCTGCAGTCGCGATCGTATGGTTCATCTGGAACAAGACCACATTCGGAAAGAACCTGTACGCAGTGGGCGGCAATGCGGAAGCGGCGGCGGTTTCCGGTATCTCTGTATTCGCAGTGACGGTAGGCGCTTTCGTTCTGGCAGGTATCCTGTACGGTTTCGGTTCCTGGCTGGAGTGCGCGAGAATGGTTGGTTCCGGTTCTGCCGCATACGGACAGGGCTGGGAGACGGACGCGATTGCAGCCTGCGTGGTAGGCGGCGTATCCTTTACCGGTGGTATCGGTAAGATCTCCGGCGTGGTAGTCGGCGTGCTGATCTTCACCGCACTGACCTACTCCCTGACCATCCTTGGTATCGATACGAACCTGCAGTTCGTATTCTCCGGTATCATCATCCTGGTAGCCGTAACGCTTGACTGTCTGAAATACGTTCAGAAGAAATAAGACTGTATCAGAAAATCCACTTCTGTTCTGCCGGAAGGCAGACAGAGTGGATTTTTTTTGTTATAATAGCAGAAAAGCCAAAAATCGTACAGCATGAAGTGTGGAGACAAGAGATGGAAAAATATACAGTTCTTTTGGTGGATGATGAAGAAGAGGTGCTTCAGGTCATCAAAAAGAAAATAAACTGGGAAGGACTTGGATTTTCCGTAATAGGTTATGCGGATAACGGAGTAAAAGCTCTGGAGATGGTGGAAGAGTATCAGCCGGATGTGGTCATGACAGATATTAAGATGCCGTATATGGACGGCATGGAACTGGCGAAACGTATAAAGTCCGGATATCCGGCTACAAAGATATTGATTTTTACCGGGTTTGACGAATTTGAATACGCGAAAGAAGCTGTTCACCTGGAGGTTGAGGAATATATACTGAAACCGGTCAATTCTGTGGAACTGACCAATGTATTTACACAGTTGAAGATAAAACTGGACCAGGAGATCAGCGAAAAAAGAAACGCGGAGATTTTGAAGAACTATTATATGGAATCTCTGCCGTTTTTAAAGACCAATTTTTATTCTACTTTGATAGAGGGCAGGATTCACGAAAACGAAGTTGAAAAATATCTGGCAGATTATCAGATTACTTTTACAGGCCCGTTTTACTGCTGCCTGGTTATTCATACATCTTCCACGCAGGTGTCGAAGAATATGAATCCGGTGCTGCTCGCTATTTCAGTGCAGAAGCAGGCGAAAGAATATCTGGCTGAGAGATGGAAGGTGAAATGTTTTTCCTATCTTGGAAATACAGTCATGATCGCGCAGCTTTCCAATGAAAACGAGATATCCGAACTGACAGACGAATGCGACCGGTTCTGCAGATATGCCCGCCGTATGATTGACGCGGTGGTTACGGTGGGAGTCGGCTGTGTCTGTTCTGATGTCCTGGATTTGTCCCAGTCCTATAACAGCGCCAGGGAAGCAGTCTCTTACCGGGCGCTTTACGGGGCGGTCAGAGCCATTAACATCAAAGAAATAGCGCCTCAGGAGATGGGGGAGTTTGAGATGCCTAATGATGCGGAACTGTCCCGGCTGCTCAAGATGATCCGCTTCAATTCTGAAGAAGAGGTGAAGCAGGAAGCCGACAGATATATAAGCCGCCTGTTCCAGGCCGCCAAATCTCTGCAGCAGCATCATATAGCTGTGATGGAGCTGGTGAGCGTGATGTACCGTTTTGCGTCTAACCATGATATTACTGTAAGCGCGTTTTCCGGGGATATGCGGGAATTATACGGAAAACTGCTGGAGATGGAGCCGGACTCTCTGAGAAAATGGTTTACGGAACTCTGTCTTTCTTTTCGGGAATATTTGATCAGCACACGGAACAAGTCTACGAAAACATTCGTGCAGAAGGCGCAGGAATATGTCCGCAGCCATTATATGGAGGCAGAGTTGTCGCTGGACAGCATGTGTGAGGAACTGGGAGTGTCCAATTCGTATTTTTCTACGATATTCAAGAAGGAAACCGGGAACTCATTTATCAGTTATCTGACAGATTACCGAATGGATCAGGCGGCCAGACGGCTGCTGGAAACCAATGAAAAAAGCTATATGATAGCGAAAGAAGTCGGCTATACAGACCCTAATTATTTCAGTTATGTGTTCAAAAGGCGTTTTGGAGTATCCCCTTCAAAATATAGAACGGAGCATGCGGCAAGTGAAAGTTAAATATCTGAAATATTTCAAAACCCCGGGCCCAAGAGGAATATTATCCACGATTACGATCAGTTTTTCGGTGATCTCGATTTCCATCATGCTGATTCTGGGAATTGCGCTGTATATCCGTTTCTCAACGTCCACACGGCAGGAGACGGTCCAGAGCACGCAGAGGATGCTGGAGCAGACCGGGGAGACACTGGAAGACTATCTGGTAGATATGCGGCAGATATCGGATACGGCATATTACCATCTGATCAAGGAGAATGATTTTTCCAGTTATGGAGAGGATATCCAGAGCAGGATCAATCTTCTTTATGAGGCTAATCAGGATAACCTGCAAAGTATTGCCCTTTATGATCAGTCCGGGAATCTGGTGGCGGCAGAACCGGTCGCGACACAGAAAAGGAATCTGAATGTTACCGGACAGGGCTGGTATATACAGGCGATGGACGAGGTGGAGAATATGCATTTTTCCACGCCTCATATACAGAATTTGTTTGATGATAATACTTTTCGTTATTATTGGGTGATCTCCCTGAGCCGCGCGGTGGAGATCACAAATGGAGGAAAAACAGAACTGGGTGTTCTCCTGGTTGATATGGACTATTCTGTCATTTCACGGATGCTGGATCAGATCAATAATTTTGACAACGGCCAGTATTATTATCTCTGCGACAGCAATGGCGAGATTATCTATCATCCGCGCAGGATACAGATCAGCGACGGAATCAGCAGCGAGAACAGCGCCGCGGCGGCGGGATACAGAGATGGCATTTATGACGAGACCTTTGAGGGAGAAGCCAGGAAAGTCGTGGTGAACACGATCAGTTATACCGGCTGGAAGCTGGTGGGAGTGATTCCGTATTCGGCGTTTACCTACGGAATGATTAATATGAGATATTTCATCATTATGCTGATGCTGCTGATGGCCATGATGCTGGCGGTCGTCAACCGCATTGTTTCCGTGGGAATCTCCAGGCCTATCCTGAAATTGAATGATTCGGTAAAAGAGTATGAAGCCGGAGAGAAACCGGAGATCTACATCGGAGGTCCGCAGGAGATCCGGCATCTGGGTCTGTCCATCCAGAAATCTTATGAGCAGATAGAAGATTTCATGAAGAAAATCGTTCTGGAACAGAACGAAAGGAGAAAAAGCGAACTGGATGCGCTGCAGAGTCAGATTAACCCGCATTTTCTGTACAACACACTGGAATCTATCACCTGGATGATAGAGGGAGAGCGCAACGACGACGCGGTATTTATGATCTCTCAGCTGGCCCGTCTGTTCCGGATCAGTCTTTCCAAGGGACGCACGATTATCAGTATCAAAGACGAACTTCAGCATGCGCAGAGCTATATGAATATACAGAAAATTCGGTATAAGAATACCTTTTCCGTGGAATTTGACGTGGCTCCTGAACTGTACGCTTACTGTACCGTGAAATTGATTTTGCAGCCGATTCTGGAGAATTCCATAAGTTACGGCGTCAGAGAGATGGATGACTGCGGAGAGATAAGAGTGGAAGGAAAAATGGAGGGCGACGAGATCCTGCTTTCCGTGACAGACAACGGCATCGGCATGTCCAAAGAAGAAGCGGGCCTTGTGCTTACCGACAGCAACCGCATCCGCAAACGGGGATCAGGCGTAGGACTTGTGAATGTCAACCGGCGGATCCAGATCTATTTTGGAAAAGAATATGGCCTGACCGTGGAGAGCGAGCCGGATGAGGGAACCAAAGTTACCATTCGTATTCCGGCGGTGCCGTATACAGAGGAAGACACGCTGGCGCTGGAAAGGGGACATTCGTTTGGCGGGGAAGAGTAGGATGAAAAACAATAATAAATTTTTTATTGTCTCGGAAGTGGTCATGGGGTTCATGGTTCTTGTCCTGGCGGCACTTATGCTGGGCGAACGGAACCGGGACGCGAGGGCAAAAGTGTCTGTGATCGTCTGTGATTCGGATAATTCAGGATGGGCGGCATTCAAGTATGGGGTCAGGATGGCCGCGGAGGACCGGGGAATTGAAGTCGTGATTGCCGCTACAGAAAGCGTGCTCTCGCTGGAGGAAGAGGAAGCGCTGATCAAAAATGAGATAGACAGCGGGGCGGACGCGGTTATTGTACAGCCGGTTCCGGATAGCGGGGCGGAAGAGATGCTGAAAAGAATGAGAAAGCGTGTTCCGGTTATGCTGGTGGAGAGCCCGCTGTCCGGAACCGACGAGGGCTCTGCCCTTCCTGTGACAGGACCGGACAACTACGCCATGGGAACGGCTCTGGCGGAAAAGATGCTGGAGGATTACAGCGGAAATCTGGAAGGAAAGACGGTAGGAATCCTCTCTCAGACCATGGATGCGGAGATGACGGCTCTTCGCGTCGACGGATTCTGTGATACTTTAAAAAATACAGGGATAAATCTTGAGTGGTTTGTGTCCGGGAACTTTGACGACGGAGGAGCAGATTATCTGGAATCCCAGGCAAGAGTGGATTTTGTGGCAGCGCTTGATGACGGCAGCCTGACAGCGGCCGGGGAGCGCGCTTCCGAACATGGGCTGCATGGGGCGGTCGTGTATGGAATCGCACATTCGACTCAGGCTGCGTATTATCTGGATACCGGTGTGGTAGAATGTCTGGTGGTGCCGGATGAATTTAACGTAGGCTATCAGAGCATGAGTGAAATTGCGGATAGTCTGGAGCATTTTTTCCACAAGGAGGAGAGCAGAGAGGTTCTCTATACGGTGATTCGCAGAGAAACACTGTTTTCGGAAGAAAATCAGGAAATTCTTTTTACAATGAGTCAGTAGGGGGATGGCGAGTATGAAAAAATTGGGCGCGGTCTGGACCGTTTTGCTGGGAAGCGCATTTTTGCTTTGCGCCTGCGGGGAAGAGCAGCCGGACGTTCCGGACAAAAGTTATATTGGGGTGGCGTATTATAATCAGAGCGATACATTTCTCAATGAACTTCTGGACAGCTTTAAGGAGCAGCTTAAAGAGATGCAGAATGAGGATATGGACACGGTGGTTATGGTACGGGACGCGGCGGGAGTACAGCGCACTCAGGACGATCAGGTGAAAGAGCTTATCAATGCAGGTTGTGATGTGCTCTGCGTGAATCTGGTGGACCGGGCGGATCCTTCGGAGATTATTGATATGGCCAGGGAACATGAAGTGCCCATCATATTTTTTAACAGAGAACCTGTGGCGGAAGATCTGATGCAGTGGGACCAGATTTATTATGTCGGCGCGGACGCGGAAGAATCCGGGGTCATGCAGGGAGAACTGGCGGCCGACATGATAAAGAATAACAGCCAGACAGACCGGAACAGAGACGGAAAAATCCAGTATGTAGTGCTGGAAGGGGAGCCCGGCCACCAGGATGCCATCATCCGTACGGAGACTGCGGTGAAGACCTTGACTGACAGCGGTATTGAACTGGAAAAACTGAGTTACCAGATCGCCAACTGGAACCGCGCCCAGGCAGAGAACCGGATGGAACAGCTGATCGGGCAGTATCCCAATCAGATAGAACTTGTTCTTTCCAACAATGATGATATGGCGCTGGGGGCAATGGATGCTTATAAAAAGCTGAATTATACAGAAACCGCGCTTCCGGTTTTCTTCGGGATAGACGGCACGGATGCGGGGCTGGAGGCGGTCGTGGATTCGGAACTGGCCGGAACTGTGTATAATGACAAAGAAGGGCAGGCAAAGGCCATGGCGGAACTTTGCTGGGCGCTGATTACCGGAGACGGCATGGAAGAGCTGGAATTTCAGAAAGAACGCTGTATTTATCTGCCGTACGCCAAAGTAACGGAAGAAAATGCAGACGAATTTATTGCCCGCAGCAATACCCCATGACGGGCCACGGAGGGAAAGTATGAAACAATATACGGGAATTATTTACCGGAAAAAGGTGCCGTTTTTTCTGAAACTGCTGCTTTTCCTGGCGTTCGTGCTGCTGCTGGGGTGGGGGATCTTCCTTGTAAGAGAAAAACTGCTGAAGAATGCCAATGAGATGGGAATGAACCTGGCGGAGAGTTATGCGGCAGAGGAAGAGAACCGCATCAGCGTATATTCCATGCTGCTTTCGGTAGGAGCTTCTTCTCTGCGGGAGAGCATGACAAAAGGAGCGTCCGAAGAAGAGATTCAACGCTGGATGGAAGGATATTCCGAGCAGATAGAAGAAACCCTGGGCGCTTTTATTATCGATCCCTATGCGGTGGTGGACGGAAAGATCGTTGCGGCTGTTCCCTGGGAGGAAGACGAAGAGTATGATTACCGGGATACCCAGTGGTACCGGAAAGCAGAGGAAGAAAAAGAGCATGTAGTCTATACGGATGTCTACGAGGACGCTATCACAGGCAAAAAGATCGTCACTCTGGCGAAAGCGCTGAATGAAAAAGGAGATGTGCTGGCGTTTGACATTCTGATGGAAAATTTTCATACTCATAAAAACAAGGCGTCGCTTCCGGAGTCAAGTATCTACCTGCTGTTCGATTCACAGAATCATCTTATGTACATTTCCGGAGAAGAAGATATAGTAGAGGAGGCCGGAGGGACATACCTTGGGGAGCTGGTCACCAGTATCCGTCAGGGGGAAATGGTGTCTCATGACGCGACGATCACCGGACCGGATGGGAGAAAATGGAGCGCATACTATTATGAGATGAGCAATGGATGGCTTTCTGTGATTTCCATGCCTCTTGCGGTGATTCTTCAGGATGGATGGGACGGTATTGTTCTGGCGCTGGGGGTGATCTGCGCGGTTCTCGCGGTGATCGCCGGCTCTATCATGCTCAGCGGTTATTTCAGCGACAGGAAGGCGGATCAGATCGCTCAGACGCTTCAGATTCTTGGAGATTCGTATTACGCGATTTATCGGATTGACCTGAATAATGAGACTTATATAACGGTAAAAGGATCAGCCGATGTAAAAGAAGCCCTGGGGGACTCCGGCTCTTACCGGCATCTTCTGGATGTGGTAAAAGAGGTGGTAGATGAAACGACACATGAAAAATTTGAGGAAAACCTTTCCATCGATAATATCCGCAGGCTGATCCGGGATGGAGTCTATGATTTTGGCGGGGATTATCAGAGAAATTTCGGAGGTGAATATAAATGGGTAAATATTCAGGTACTTTACAATGAAGGAGCGCACGTAAATGAAGTGATTCTGGCTTTTCGCGAAATTGACCGCGATAAACGCCGGGAACTTCAGCAGCATGCGCTGCTTCAGAACGCGCTGGCCGCGTCCAGACAGACGGTACAGCAGAAAACCATGTTTTTCAGCAACGCTTCCCACGATATGCGCACGCCGCTGAATGCGATCATCGGTCTGGCGAAGCTGGCCAGAAGAGAAGATAATGACCGGGAAACGGTGGAAGAATATCTGGAGAAGATCGAAAGATCCGGAAAGCAGATGCTTACTCTGGTCAATGATGTTCTGGATATGTCACGTCTGGAGCATGGAAAGGGCGGCGTCCTGGACTATGCGCCTATGGACATCTGCTCATGTATCCGGGAGACGGCAGCCATTTTCCGTGATCAGGCAAGAGAAGAGAACAAGACGCTGGCAGAAGAGTACCAGGTGGAACGCAGGATGGTGCTTTGCGACGCGGCGCGTCTGGGACAGATCGTCAACAACCTTATATCCAACGCTTTGAAATACAGCAGTGAAGGGGCGAAGATATGTCTGTCGGTCAAAGAGATCAATCACAAGACCGGACACAGCAAATACCAGATCGTAGTCAGCGATACGGGGATCGGCATGTCGGAGGAGTTTCAGGAACGTATCTTCGAGCCGTTTGCCCGCGAAGCCTCTTTCTTTTCCCGAAAAGTGTCCGGAACCGGGCTTGGAATGCCTATCGTGAAGACGATTGTCCAGCAGATGAGCGGAGAGATCACGGTACAGAGCGCCCTGGGAGAGGGGAGCACATTTACGGTGACGATTCCGCTGCAGAATCTGGACGGGGAAGAAAGACCGGCGGAAGAAAAACAGGAAGAAGGAGGAACATTCAGCCTGGAGGGGAAAACGATTCTGCTGGCGGAAGACAACGAGATTAACATGGAAGTGGCCGGAGAGTGCCTGAAAATGCTTGGAGCAAAAGTGCTGGAAGCGTGGAACGGACAGGAAGCCGTAGATGTCTTTGCGGCTCAGGAACCGGGCAGGATCGACGCGGTCCTGATGGATATGCAGATGCCGGTTATGGACGGCTGCGAAGCGGCCAGGACGATCCGCTCCATGGACAGAGAGGACGCCGGGACGGTACCGATTATTGCCGTCACAGCCAATGTATTTGCCGAAGATATCGCCAGAACTACAGAAGCCGGTATGAACGCGCATATTGCGAAACCTATAGATTTTCAGGAATTACAGAAAGTACTGGCGGTTTATGTGGATTTGGAACAGAGAGGGCGGAATTAGAGCCTGCGCAGTTTTTCGCGGATCAGGTAAGTCACTGCATCGGCCATTTGTTCTTCTGTTCCGGCCCATGCCACGTCATTGCCATAGATCTCTCTGGCAGCGGGGAGATCTTTTTCATGCCCGGTACAGACGGCGAGAACACCTACATTCTGACGGCGCAGCCGGCTGACTTCCGCGGCGGCGTCCCGGATGCCGTGCGTTCCCCCATAGTCGTACGAAAAAGGAATCGGCCCTTTTCGGGAAGAGTACCGGTGGTCGTCATTGGGACTGCAGTCCGACAGAACGATCAGCAGCCGGTTTTCATAATCAGAATTCAGCAGCTGGTATCCCGTAATCCGGATAGCGAGACCGTCCCGGTTCCATCCTGCGGAACAATATTCGAAAATTCTTTTGTTATCCTGGGGATTCCCATAATCCCGGAAAATACGGAGGACTGTACAGCCGTTCACAGAGCAGTATGAACAGACACGGACAGGCAGACGGCACCGGGTCAGGCTTTCCGCGATGATAAAACCCTGTGCGGCAATGCGTTCCTGGCGGTCCATCTGCGAAGCGGATGCATCCAGCAGGATATCTATGGAGAGATTCCCTTTTTCACAGGGAGTTGTACCGGCGAAGATCTTTTCATCGTGAAGTCGGATACCGCGCCACACCCGTGCGGCTATTAACCGTCCGCTGCGCGCCCGGTAAAGCTGTTCTCCGTCGTCAAACTGCAGCACATTGCGGATCTGGTCGGTCATGCGGGATATGGCGGTCATGTGATCTGCCAGATGCGCATGGTGGAAGGAAAGATTCCTCTCCTTCTGGAACAGCATGGCCTGGCGGAAGGAATTCTGAGCTTTCGAGGAGGTGCGCCGGTATTCCCCGCGGGTTACATGCAGATGGCAGGAACGGTGGCCTTCTGTACAGAGCATGCGCTCCAGTTCTTCCTGCTCCTGTGAAGTATAGACAGATATGCCGAAGTTTGTTTCCAGACAGGAGCGAAGGGTCTGCTTTCCGGATCTGGCCAGGAGTACCGGAAGAGTCAGCGTGACAGGAGCATGCACACCGCCGCCATCTTCCTCAGAATGGACGCGGGTGACGAAGGCCGGGCGGCCATGCAGCGCCGCTATGCCCAGGCGGAAGGGAAGGACGCGGTGCGATCTCGCTTCGTGCTGTTCCGGAAGACGGCAGCGGAAGAATTCCTTAAGAATATGAACCATCTGATCCGCTATGGCGCGGGAGTCCAGAGAGGGACTGAAAAGTACCGCTTCCATAATGCGCTTTTCCCGGCGACGGAGTCTGGCAGTCTGTCCCAGCAGTCCCGCGCAGTATGCGGTCTGGAGACGTTCCAAAAGCTCCTGGTCCCAGTAAGGACGGGAATGGGATACGACGTCTCTGGCGTATTCCAGCCGCAGCGTCTCCAGTACGGGACGGTCCTCTTTCGCGGCGGGATAAACGCTGTGGGCAAGCCCGAACCACAAAAGCCCTTCATACAGGGCCGCATCCGGCAGCTGTCCGATCCGCACGAAGAGATCCTTAAGCGGACGATAATCATAATAGCGGTGAACCGCTCCGATGATACAGTTCAGATAGAGGTCTGCCGCTCCTTCCGGTGTGAAGGAAAGAAAATCCGGAGTAAAATCATAGTCTCCGGCCGCGTTCCATATGATATTTTTCGCTCTTCGTTCTTCGGCTTCTGAAGCATGCAGCATGATACTCACTCCATGAAAACTGAGGTTTTGTCCAGATCCTGAGGAATCCTTGAACGGATCAGATCATCGATCAGCTGGCGTTCATAGGAATCAAAAACCTTGTTTACAATACCGAGGCGCAAGGCCCTTACGGCGGGAAGCCCTTTCCGGATCAGGCGGACAGAAGCGATAAGCCCTCGCAAATCCAGCGCTTTGGCAGAGATTTCCCCGCTGGCGCATTTTTTCTGAAGCTCCTGGAAAAGCTCGGAGAACTGCCGGTTCCAAAGTCCGGAAAGAGAAGGAAATTCCCGATGCAGGAGTTTTTGCAGATATTCATCGGAGATAAGAGGCATCTCGATCACGACAAAGCGGGAAGCCAGAGCCTCGTTCAGTTCTCTCGTTCCGGCATAGCCGTAGTTCATGGTAGCGATAAAACGCGAAGCCGGGTGAAGCCGTATCTGGTCGTATCCGGGAATATCGATGCACCTGCGGTAATCCAGCGTTTCGTGAAGAACTGCCAGGGCTTCATTTTTCGCCATATTGATTTCATCCAATACCCCGAAACCGCCAAGACGGGCGCATCTGCTCACCGGACCTTCCCGGAAAACTACTTCTCCGTTTCGGAAAGTATCAGAGCCTACCAGGGAAGCGGCGTCCGAATGGATGCTCAGAGAAATATTCCACACGGGGCGTCCGAATGCCGCCGCCAGATTTTCCGCGAATACATTTTTCCCGGTGGCCTTTGGACCGGTCAGGAGCAGATTTTCGCCGCAGAGCAGGGCTGATAAAGCCTCTTCCCAGAGATCGGGACCGTAATAAAAATAACGGGGAGGAGACAGCCGACGGCGCGCTTCCTCCGGTACGTCATAGGAAGCGCGAAATTCTGACAGTTCCCGGATCAGCGTCGGGGATACTCCTTCCTCTTTCAGAAAATCCAGCAAGATGAACCCTCCTTCACGGTAATTCTGAAAATATTATAGCACCCGCAGGAGAAAACAAAAGAAAAACTTTTGCCGCGGCATATTTTCCTTTATAATGGTAGCATAATATACAGGAGGAAGCCTATGGACGGATTGAGCAGAAAGATATATCTGGAACTGAAAGAGCCTTCCAGAGAGGATGCGGCGTCTTCTCAGGAACGGATCCTGCGCGCGCTGCGTGCGGATTATGGGGAAGTGTATATGCCGTGCAGAATCCTGCGTATGCTGTATCCCATATGTGAAGAAGCAGACTGGAGGCTTACGGTGTCTCTTGGATGGAATGGCGGCCGCTGGGAAGTGATAAAGATGGAAAAAGGAGATACTTCCGCAGCTCATTACGGTATGTGTGCAGATCTGGGCAGCACCACTGTGGCCGTGCAGATGATAGACCTCTGCACAGGTGAGATTCTGGCCTCATCCAGCGTGTATAACCGGCAGACGGCATTTGGGGGAGACATTCTGACGAGAATTTTCTATACGAAAGACCATCCGGAGCATCTGGACGAGATCCGTCAGGCCACGATAGACACTTTTACGGATGCGTTCGCAGATCTGCAAAGACAGACCGGAATTCCTCAGGAAGCCTGTACGGCTATGACTGTGGCGGGAAACATGACCATGATTCATTTCCTGATCGGCATGGATCCGTTTGGAGTCTTCTCTGCGCCTTATGCGGTGCGGGCGGATCGTCCGGATTTTCTCCCGGCAGAGGAATTGGGGTTTCCGTTTCACGGATATGTTTACTGCTATCCCGGCAGGGCAAATTATCTGGGAGGAGATATTATCAGCGGGATTATCGCGTCCGGGATTGCGCGGAAGGAGGAGATCTGCGTCTTTCTGGATATTGGTACCAACGGAGAGCTGGTCGTCGGCAACCGGGAATTTCTTCTCTGCGGAGCCGGAGCGGCCGGACCGGCCCTGGAAGGCGGAAGCGTGAAGACGGGCATGTGCGCCCGGACAGGCGCGGTACAGCATGTACGGGTGGACGGCCGGCAGTTTATATGCGACGTGATCGGCGGCGGAGAAGCGAAAGGGATCTGCGGTTCGGGGATCGTGGACCTGATCGCGGAGCTTTTCCTGCATGGCTGGGTGGATATCCGGGGACGTTTTGTGCCGGAGGCCTCGGACCGGATTGTGGAAAGAGAGGGCGAATACGCGGTGGAGTATGCTCCGTCGCTGTATTTCTATCAGTGTGACCTGGATGAATTCCTGAGTACCAAGGCTGCTGCCGCCACCATGGTGGAATATATGATGAACCTGATAGGACTGTCCATGCAGGACGTGGGAGAGTTCCAGGTGGCAGGTGCTTTCGGGGCATATATTGACAAAGAGTCGGCAGTCGCGATCGGTCTTTACCCGGATCTGGACCGCAGCCGCCTGATCTCGGCCGGAAATACCTCTCTGAAAGGAGCGTATGAAATGCTTCTCCATAAAGAGTATCTGGCAGAGGCGGCAGATATTCTGGACAGGATGGAATATGTGCAGTTCGGGGAAGTGGAAGATTTTATCCAACTGATGGGAGCCGCGCGGGCTTTGCCGCATACGGACCTCTCCAGATACCCGTCTGTGGTTGAAAAACTGAGAAAAAATGGTATTCCGGGGGTTTAAGCATATGAAAAAGGCGGTACAAGAATCTGTTCTAAAAATTCTTATACCGCCTATTGTACTGTTATTTCCAATGGACTTTAAACCTCATAATCTTTCATCTATATTTTATGAATCCTTACGGATTTCTTTTTGCCCTTCTGTCCATCCGCGATGGATATAAGGCGTTCTCCGGTTTGTATACCGGTCCATGTGGTTTTTTATTAACAAGGTATTGTTCCTTTACCTTCTCAAAAACATCTTCTGTTTTACCAACATCCTATGTGGTAATATTCTTATATTATATTTTTACTATATTTAGTTTTTTATGGATAAGTAAATATGTTCGGTGGTCTGTACCTTCCTTTCTGATATACTATGGGGTGGAACGTTAAGTTTTGATTGGACTCTCCTCCTTTACATGCTCCTCATCCTCGGGATTTTTCTTTTTTTGTTTTCTCTTTGTTTTATGAGTTTATTATAGCATGATAATTATATTTGTCAACATATTTTTTGAAAAAAATTTAATTATCTGAAATTTGACGGATGAAGGCGTATTTGATACACTGAATTCCAGAAAAGAAACTGCGGAAAGGGGGCTGCCATGCAGTACAGAACCGACCGGAAGGGAACCAGGCTGTCTGTCCTGGGATACGGATGCTTACGTTTTACGAAAAAGAACGGGAAAATTGACCTGGACAAAACAGAAGCTGAGATCATGGAAGCGATCCGAAGCGGCGTGAATTATTTCGATACTGCCTACGTCTACGGAGGAAGTGAAGCGGCGCTGGGGGAGATCCTGAAAAGAAATAATTGTCGGGAGCAGGTATACATTGCCACAAAACTGCCTCATTATCTGATTAAGTCGAAGGCCGGGCTGGAGCGCTGCTTTCAGGAACAGCTGTCCCGTCTGCAGACGGACTATGTGGATTATTATCTGATGCACATGCTGAATGACGCGGATACCTGGGAACGTCTGAAAGAGAAGGGCGTAGAGGAATGGATCGCCGAGAAAAGGGCGGCGGGACAGATTCGCAATATCGGATTTTCGTATCATGGAAATACGGAACATTTTAAAGAAGTTCTGGACGCCTATGACTGGGATTTCTGCCAGATACAATACAATTATATGGACGAGCATACCCAGGCGGGAAGAGCAGGCCTTGAATATGCCGGAACCAAAGGGATACCGGTGATAATCATGGAACCGCTGAGGGGAGGAAAACTGGTGGAACTTCTTCCGGAAGAAGCAAAGAAGCTTTTCCGGGAAAAGTCTCCGGACAGTACACCGGCCCAGTGGGCGTTCCGGTGGCTCTGGGATCAGAAGGAAGTGACAGTGGTGCTGTCCGGCATGAATTCTCTGGGAATGGTGCGCGAGAATATAAAAACCGCCGATGAGGCCAGAGCCGGGATGATGACAGAAGAAGACCGCAAATTTCTGGAGGAAGTTAAAAGGGAAATTAACCGTAAGATCAAAGTGGGCTGTACCGCGTGCGGCTATTGTATGCCGTGTCCGCAGGGGATCGATATTCCGGGAACCTTCCGCTGTTATAATGAAATGTATACCGAGAGGCCCAGGGTGGGGAAAAAGGAATATCTGATGACCACGGCATTCCGAAAAAATCAGAATCCGGCGTCCAAGTGTATCCGATGCGGGAAATGCGAAAGGCATTGTCCCCAGAAGATCGAGATACGGAAGGAGCTGAGGGCCGCCGCCGCGGAACTGGAAGATCTGCGCTACAAAGCGTTGTCTGCGCTGGTACGTATTCTGAAAATCTGGTGAAAAATACATTGACAGAAACGGGGTTATCCCTGAAAATAAAATCAAAATACAAAAGGGAAGAGAGGTAATGGATATGTCGACACCACACAATTCAGCGGAAAAAGGGCAGTTTGCCAAATGCGTCCTGATGCCGGGAGATCCGCTTCGGGCAAAATTCGTAGCAGAGCATTTTCTGGAAGATATCAAGCTGGTAAACCAGGTGCGGAATATGCTTGCTTATACCGGAACTTATCAGGGGAGGCCGGTCAGCGTCATGGCCAGCGGCATGGGGATGCCGTCCATCGGGATTTATTCCTATGAGCTTTACAAATTCTATGATGTAGACAGCATTATCCGGATCGGCTCAGCCGGCGCGTACGATGAAAAGCTGAAGCTTTACGATCTGATTCTGGCAGACAGCGCCTACAGCCGTTCCTCCTATGCGCTCTGCCAGAGCGGAGACACAGAGGAGATACAGTATCCGGATGCGGGACTGAACTATTCGATCCAGGATGCGGGAAAGCGTCTGGGGATTCCGGTGACTCTGGGAAGAATCCATTCCAGCGACGCGTTTTACTGTGAACCGGGACAGCCGGGATATGAGTTCTACCGGAAAGAAAAGAACTGTCTCTGCGTGGAAATGGAAAGCTTTGCTCTGTTCCACAATGCGAAGGTGCTGGGCAAGAAGGCGGCCTGCCTGCTGACCATCTCCGATTCTGCTGTCACGAAGGAAGAGACTACCGCGAAAGAGAGGCAGAACGCGTTTACCAACATGATGAAAGTTGCTCTGGAGGCAGCTGTCCGTGAGTAAAGATAATATTACGCTGATCGGGATGCCGGGAGTGGGGAAAAGCACCGTGGGCGTGGTGCTGGCGAAGGTGCTGGGTTACCGTTTCCTGGATTCCGATCTGGAGATTCAGGAACAGACCGGAAAACTGCTTCACGAGCTGATCGAGGAATACGGCGGCGACGGATTTCTGGAAATAGAGAATCGGGTCAATGCCGGACTCGAGGTCAGCCGGTCAGTGATTGCCACCGGCGGCAGCGCGGTTTTCGGGAAAGAGGCCATGGAACATCTCAGGGACATCTCCACCGTCGTTTATCTGCGTCTGCCCTGTGAACAGCTCCAGGATCGCCTGGGGGATCTTCACCAGAGAGGCGTGGTACTGAAACCGGGACAGACGCTGCAGGATCTGATGCAGATGAGGGCTCCGTTTTATGAGAAATACGCGCACATCATCGTTGACGAAGAAGATCTGGACATTCGTGGAATCGTGAAAAAGATCACGACAGCGTTAAAAAATAACGAATGAGCAGTTCGCCGTCGGCCAGGCCCGGCTGCCGGAAAGAGAACCCCGTCCTCTCGGGATGCCATTGCACGCCGAGGACGGGTTTTTTCATATGCTCCACGGCTTCCGCCACTCCGTCAGGCGCCGTCTGGGTAATCCTCAGATTGCTTCCCGTGCGTCCCAGGCCCTGATGATGGGCACTGTTGACCAGACAGGATGGTCCATAGAGCCGGTAAAGCGCGGAACCGGGCAGACAGGTCACCGTATGTCGGCGGTCCTCACTGTTCCAGGCATGGAGGGCAGATGAGGGCAGATCCTGCTGAATTGTGCCGCCGAAATAAACATTCAGAAGCTGCATGCCCCGGCAGATGCCGAGCACCGGACGATTCAGGCGGATGAATGCGTCCAGCAAAGTGAACTGCGCCTGATCCAGGGCAGGATCGATGTGGAGCGAGCCCCGGTTCTCTTCTCCGAAGAATGCCGGATCCACATCTCCGCCTCCGGGCAGCAGCAGAGCGTCGAACAGAGATACAGAGACGGGGGAAAGGCTTACCTGTGTTTCGACGCCCGCCAGACGAAGCGCATTTTCATAATTTTTCGTAAGATCGGGGATACCCGCTATCAGAACACGCATATATTTTCATGGACCTACCGGTCTGAAATGTGAACTTAAAGTATTGTATTCCGGCCGCAGAAAAAATGTGCGCCGCCATGGAGGAGGATGGATATGCAGATTCAGGAACAGTATATGGAACAGGCCAGAAAACTTCATCAGGCCTGCCCGGTCGCAGATGCGCATCTGGACCTGGCAGGAGAACTGCTGCTCCACGTGAATAACGGAGAAAGGGAGGCGCTCCGGCGCCATTATCTGGATGAACTGAGAGAGGGCGGATTCAATCTGGTCGTTTCATCGGTATACCTGGAAAATGAATATTTGCCCGAAATGGGGCTCAGGAAGGCCATGGATCAGATCGGTGTCCTGCTGGAGGAACTGGATCAGAATGAAGAATTTCTGCTGGTGAAAAATGTAAGGGATCTGGATCGGGCTCTGGAAGAAGACCGGATCGGAGTGTTGTTATATCTGGAGGGGATGGACTTTGTCGGGACAGATTTTCATTTGCTCCGGACACTGTGGGAAGCCGGAGTAAGAGGCGCTTCCCTGACCTGGAGCAGGAGAAACGCGCTGGCCAGCGGATGCTGCGTGGCGTCAAAAAGAATCCCTGTTCCGGGAGGCCTGACGGATGAAGGAGTGGAAGCCGTGCACCGGATGGAAGATCTGGGTATGTTTCTGGACATCAGTCATCTGAACGACGACGGTTTTGAAGATGTATGCGCAGTGGCGTCAAAGCCGTTCGCGGCGACGCATTCCAACAGCCGGACCATTTACTTCAATTATCGGAATCTGACTGATGAGCAGATGAAAAAACTGGCGGCGCAGAGAGGCGTGATAGGTCTGAACGGCTGCCGTTTTCTGGTGGGAAAGGGACAGGGAGAGGAAGCTCTGGACTGGCTCTGCAGCCATCTGGAATATATGGCGGGACTGGTAGGAGCGGACAAAGTGGGATACGGATTTGACTTCTGCGACGCGTATGACGACGCGAGAGACGGCGGAACGCAGAAAAAAAACCACAACGACTGTCTGGTCAGCCACTGCCATGTGCCGGAACTGACCGCGGCGCTCCTGCAGAGGGGCATGTCGGAAGAGGATGTCAAAGGAGTGATCGGAGGAAACTGGATCCGGTATTTTCGTCAGGTGCTTCCAAAATAATCAGAAAAGTCTTGACATTCAGATTTGTTTTCTTTACAATGGCTCTATGACCTACAGGCGATGAAAAGAATAAGTAGTGATTCCCGGAATCCACAGAAAGCAGCCGGTCGATGAGAGGCGCGGAGAAAAGGAATCATGAATACCTCTTGGAGCTTCCCTCTGAAACCGCAGCGCGCGTGCGGCAAGTAGGAGGAGACGGACGCACCCGTTATCGTGCAGGGTATCATGGCGTACCTGGTAAGGCGGCAGGCGTGAGCGTGCCGTGAAAAAAGGTGGTAACACGGGATCTGGCTCTCGTCCTTTTAAGAGGATGGGAGCTTTTTTGCGATTGCGTGGAAGCCCCGGCCAGCAGTTTTTAGAAAGAAAAGGAGCAGAGAAGATGCAGGTATATGACGAACTGGTAGCCCGGGGCCTGATCGCCCAGGTGACCAATGAAGAAGAGATCCGGAAAATGGTAAACGAAGGGAAAGCCACTTTCTATATCGGGTTTGATCCTACGGCGGACAGCCTTCATGTAGGACATTTTATGGCGCTCTGTCTGATGAAGCGTCTGCAGATGGCGGGAAACAAACCGATCGCGCTGATCGGAGGCGGTACCGCGATGGTGGGAGATCCTTCCGGCAGAAGCGATCTGCGGCAGATGATGACGGTGGAGACGATTCAGCACAACTGCGAGTGTTTCAAAAAGCAGATGAGCAAATTCATTGATTTCTCCGACGGCAAAGCGCTGATGGTCAACAATGCGGACTGGCTGATGAATCTGAATTATATTGAAATGCTCAGGGATGTAGGAGTGCACTTCAGCGTGAACCGGATGCTTACCCATGAGTGCTATAAGAAACGTATGGAACGCGGACTTACGTTCCTGGAATTCAACTATATGATCATGCAGAGCTATGATTTCCTGATGCTGTATGAAAAATACGGCTGCAATATGCAGTTCGGCGGGGACGACCAGTGGGCGAACATGCTGGGCGGTACGGAGCTGATCCGCAGGAAGCTGGGCAAAGACGCGCACGCCATGACGATCACGCTGCTTCTGAATTCGGAAGGGAACAAGATGGGCAAGACGGCCAAGGGCGCCGTGTGGCTGGATCCGGAAAAGACGAGTCCGTATGATTTTTACCAGTACTGGAGAAATGTGGACGACGCGGATGTGATCAAGTGCCTGCGCATGCTCACCTTTCTTCCGCTGGAGCAGATCGACGAAATGTCTCACTGGGAAGGCAGCCAGCTGAACCAGGCAAAAGAGATCCTGGCTTATGAACTGACCAAGCTGGTGCACAGCGAAGAAGAAGCGAAGAAAGCTCAGGACAGCGCGCGCGCTCTGTTCGGAAGCGGAGACGCGGCAGAGATGCCGACCGCTGAACTTTCTATGGATGATCTCCAGGACGGAAAGGCGGATATCCTGACGATCGTACACAAATCCGGTCTCTGCGCGTCCCGTTCGGAGGCCCGCAGAAATGTGCAGCAGGGCGGCGTGAGCGTGGACGGGGAGAAAGTGACAGACATTGCAGCAAGTTACACGCTGGATCAGCTGAAAGCAGGTATTGTGGTAAAACGCGGAAAGAAAAATTTCAAGAAAGTGGTTGTAAAATAGATGCCTTCTGAAAAAATACCGCCATGTCCTCTCGCAAAGAAATGCGGCGGATGCGATTATCAGGGGATGCCCTATGAACAGCAGCTTCGCGAAAAGGAAAAGCTGGTGAAGAAGCTGCTGGGCAACATGGGCGAGGTGCGCCCGATCCTGGGAGCGGAAACGCCGTACCATTACCGGAATAAAGTTCATGCAGTATTTTCCAGAAAGAGAAACGGCGAAGTTATCTCCGGTATTTATCAGGAAGGAACGCACCGGGTTGTCCCTGTGAATGCCTGTCAGATTGAAAATGAAAAAGCGGACGAGATCATAGTCACGATCCGGGGACTGCTGAAATCTTTCCGGATTCGTGTTTATGACGAGGATACGGATTTTGGGCTGCTGCGCCATGTAATGGTGCGCACTGCCGCGGCTACCGGACAGATTATGGTGGTTCTGGTAGTGCGCACACCGGTGTTCCCGTCCAAGAATAATTTTGTGAAAGCTCTGCGCACCGTACATCCGGAGATCACTACCGTGGTGCTGAACGTCAATGAAAGGCGGACGAGTATGGTGCTTGGTGAGCGCAATATACCGATCTACGGGAAAGGGTATATCGAGGATGTGCTCTGCGGCTGCAGTTTCCGCATTTCGCCGACTTCATTTTACCAGGTGAACGCCGCGCAGACGGAAAGACTGTATAAAACGGCCATGACGCTGGCGAGACTGAACAAGAGAGACCGGGTTGTGGACGCCTATTGCGGGATCGGGACCATCGGCATGGTGGCGGCGAAGACCGCCAGAGAAGTTATCGGAGTGGAGCTGAACAAAGAGGCAGTCCGGGACGCCGCCCGGAATGCCGTGCGCAATCATATGGACAATATCCGTTTTGTGCAGGGCGACGCGGGCATGTTCCTGGAAGGCATGGCGGACCGGGAAGAGCCGGTGGATGTGGTATTTATGGACCCGCCCCGGAGCGGGAGCAGCGAAGCGTTTTTAAAATCGCTGCTGGTCCTGAAGCCGAAAAAGATCATCTATATCTCCTGTAATCCGGAGACCCAGGCCAGGGATCTGAAAATGCTGAAAGGAGATTACCGGGTGGAAGCGATCCAGCCGGTGGATATGTTTCCGTTTTGCGGGCATGTGGAGACCGTGTGCCTCTTGAGCAACCGAAAACCAGATGCGAGAGTAAAGATCGATGTGGATCTTGAAGACTACTACCGTATCAAGGACGAACAGAAAAAGAATAAAGCCTCAGAATAAAATAAAACACCGAACTTAAAGCGAAGAGCTGCTGATGCAAACAAGCATTAGCGGCTCTTTTCGCATCAAGGGAGGTGGTGCCTATGATCTAACTCACGTGATGATGGGAAGAAGCAGACAATCAACGACAATCACGAAATGGAGGAAATCATAATGGCAAAGAAAAGAAGTATCAAGGTGTATGGCCAGTCAGGCTATAAGTATCAGGAAACGCCCACGATCATGCTGAAGGGCATGTGGCTGAAGGAGCTGGGGTTCGATATCGGGGATTATATCTCCGTCACCTGCGAGGACGGCAGACTGGTGATCACAC
>ERZ1643251.650-NODE-650-length-46708-cov-10.162926_pt1 | contig 46708 bp, 36 predicted proteins | sample MGYA00579261_ERZ1643251 | MGnify/ENA primary metagenome ERZ1643251 (study PRJEB29033, sample SAMEA4952267) | chicken gut metagenome | biome: Broiler Chicken; feature: Gastrointestinal Tract; material: Caecum | place: Ireland | collected 2018 | study: Broiler... | reverse complement strand
TCAAGCCTTATAGGCTTCAGAGAAAAACCACCCTTTTTAAGGGTGGATTTTTACTTGCCAGAACTTAAAGTAATGGTAATCGTCGTATTATTTGGTACCTCACTATCTTTTTTCATTGATTGTTTAATTACTGTATCCTTTGTTTCCTCACTACTTGCGGTAGTAAACGAACAAGTAAGATTAGCTTCTTCGCATAATGTTTCTGCCTCTGCTTTAGTTTTTCCAATGAAATTAGGAACCGTTGTCGTACCACCTTGTGAAATCACTAAACTGATCGTATCGGTATTTTTAATTAAATCGCCTTCTTTATGAGAAGAAGAAATCAATTTTCCACTTTCAACACTAGAATCAAAAGAATAGTCAATATGGTAGGATACCTCATTTTCTTCAGCCCATTTTTTAAAGTCATCAACATTCGTAAATTTAATCATCCGAATCTGTCCCTTAGAAATAACTACTCTAATCGTATCATTTACTTGAGCGACATCACCTTTAATTTTACTACTACGAATTACTTTTCCTTCTTCAACAGAATCATCAAATTCTTCTTTAAATTCCACTTTTAAATGATTATCTGTTGCCCAACTAGTAATTTCACTAGCACTCATATTTGAAAAATCAGGAATCGTAATATCCTTTTGCCTAGAAACTGTAATTACTACTTCTTTAGTTCGTTCTTTATCAATGATTTTTCCTTTAGTAATACTTTGTTTAATGATTGTTCCTTCTTCATATTCTTCACTATAACCATATTCAACAGTATAGGAAATCGCATTTCGCTTTAACCAAAGACTTCCTTGAAAGAGATCCTTACCAACTAAGTTAATCATGGCGACTGACTCTAAATCTTCTTTTTTACCAAGGGAGGCTTTAAGCGTAATTTTACTATTTCTTTTCATTTCGTCGTCATTTTCATTTTCTTGTTCAAAGATAACGTCTTTTTTCACATCATCACGGAATTCAAAATTAATTTCTACATTGGTTAAAAAGTTTTCTTCTACAAAGTCAGCTACTTCATCAACACTCCATCCGATCATATCAGGAATGGCTGCCTCTTTTTCTTGATCAGGACCATCTGAAACCGTAACCACAATTTTATCAATATCTTTTACTAACGTCCCAGGTGCGACATCTTGACTCATAACTCTATACATTTCCAAGCTATCACTATTCTCATATACCTGTTCTACACTAATTTTATTTGCTTCCGCCCATTCGATAACTTCTGTAATATCCTTACCATAAAAATTAAGCACATAGCTTTGACTAGGTAATTTAATCCAGTTTGCGGTAACTAAAAGTTGAAAACCACTATATAAAGATAATAATAAACTAGCTATGATAACATAAACTCGTCCCTTAGGATTATCGGCAAATAAACTGATAATCAGAAAGAATAAGGTAAACAGAGCTAAAATAGAAACCCCAATAATAGTAGCTAACTGTTCAATCACATCCTGACTAGTAATCACCGTATAAATAAAATAAGTAACCATTAAAACAAAAGAAAGAGCTAAACAAAAATAAGTAAGATACTTAATCCAACGATTTTTCTTCGTCATTTCATCAATTCCCATCTGGGAAAGTGTTTTTTCCTTTTTCACCATATCACCTCTATTTAATAATATTATATAAGAACAAATAGAACTCCTCAAGATAAACTTTTTTCAAACTGTAAACTAAAGTGTCGTAATAAAAATAGAAAAGTTTAAGACGAAAAAAGTAAATAATGATATAATAACAGTACTAGGGGGAAAATATGACAAAACAGGACAAACAACTATACACTTATCTACACGCTCATTATCGAATGATTATTTCTAGCTTACTAATTCTAATGGGAATAATGATTTCACTATTGTTACCAGATATTCTTCTAAGAAATAGAATAGGACTAGAAATAAAAGCTTCATGGAGCCCACTTTTATTTACATTAAGTTGGATCTTTCTACTTATTGGTATCATGATCTTTTTGAAAAAAAGGACGGGAATGATCTTGTATGGGGTAACGGTTGGATTCACGAATATAATCGTAATCCTACAAGATTTATTTTTAAATGGCCAAGGGGAAATGTCACAAGTAGAGAGCTTTTTAACTATTTTTAAGATAAAAGATTTTACTATTCATGGGGATATTATAATAGGAAGTATTATCTCATTAGCTATTATGGGGATAACCCTTGTACTATTAAAAAAGCAAGAAGAATATCACATGGACCGTTATCAAAAAATTTATAGTTTACTGATTACCATTATCCTAGTTGGTTTCTGTAAAGGAAGTGCGACGACACTACTAGGACCTGAAATGATTAGTAAAACCGAAAAGAAGGTTGATCCAAATCTATTTGAGAAAAACACTTATCTTGCTCGTCAAGATATCACCAAGACAATGAAGCTATCAGGGGTATACGAAGAAACTTATCGAAGTATTTGTGAGTGGTTAAGTAAAGAGTATGAAAAAAGAAATCTAGAAGAATAAAATCAAACAATAGCTAAAATAGAAAGGGTAAAAATGATGAAAAAATATGAATGGCTTCAAAAAAATATGAATTTGATTGTATTAATTTTTTTATACATGCAACCAATTATTGATCTTTTCACTTCATTTTGTATTCATGTCTTAGAAATAAAAATTACGATCGGTATAGTGATTCGTGTATTATTCTTATTATTTTTACTATTTTATTATCTGTTTGTATTACCCAAAGAAGCTAGGAAAAAGGGAAAATACATTTGGCTAATTGCCACTTATTTATTTCTCTTTATGGGAGAAATTTACCTATCAAAGGATAGTAGTGTATTCTTTTATGAGCTATCTAATACCGTAAGAGCTTTCTATTTTCCCATTCTATTAGTATTGTTGTGGACGATTTCTAAAGAACAAAAGATCACGATCGAAAAAAAACATTTTGTCTATATTTCCTTGATTTATATTTTCTTTATCATCGTTCCTACGATCTTCGGATTACAATTAAATGGATATACAGAAGGAAAAATAGGCAATATTGGTTGGTTTAATTCTTCTAATGAAATCAGTGCCATCCTATCTATAGCCCTTCCTTTTATTATTTATTATTTAATCAAAAGTAAGGGAATAGTAAAAAAAGTATTGATTTCTCTAGCGTGTCTTTATGTCATCTTTAACTTAGGTAGTAAAATTGTGATTTTAAGTCTAGGAATAACTTTATTTGTTTTCTTCCTTCTTTTGATAAAAAAACAATTAGAAAAAAAGAATATTAAAATAATTGCCTTATTTCTATCTTTGATTATTGTGATCAGTAGTATCGGAATAGTACTTATCCCTAGAACGAATTTCTATCAGAATATAAGAATTCACCTCGAGTTTTTAGGGGTAGAGAATATTAGTGAAATATTTACAGATTATCAATTGTTTGATCACTTTATCTTTAGTAGTAGACTATCCTTTTTAGAAGAAACAGCTTCTAATTATCATCAAGCCCCACTTACAGAAAAATTACTAGGAATAGGGTATGTAGAAAATTACGGAACGTTAACAGAAAACCGAAAAACGATCGAAATTGATCCGTTTGATATCGTATTTAGACATGGAATAATCGGTTTTCTCATTTATATGATTCCTTTTGTCTACCTTATTATTTTGAGTATAAAGTCGAGAAGAAAAGAAAATTTTGTTTGTTTTCTTGCGTTAGGCATAAGTATTTTATTAATGTGTTTATCTGGACATGTTTTAACTTCACCAGCTGTTAGTATATTTGTTGCAGTGATTTTAATTACTATGATAGATAAGAATAATCAAAATAGAAAGGAAATAAAATGAAAACAGGAATAATTATTGTAAACTATAACGATTTTACTTCTACCGAAAAGTTAATCAACAACATTAAAGATTATCGAGTAATCGATAAAATTGTCGTTGTAGATAATCATTCGAGCGATGACTCACCTCAGAAATTAAAAAAGTTAAAATTACCCAAATTGAAAGTGATCATTAACGAAGAAAATAAAGGCTATTCCTATGCGATTAATACCGGCGCTAAATATTTAATTGACGAGTATAAAGAATGTAATATCATCATCTCTAACGCAGATGTGATTATCGAAAAAGAAGAAGATATAGAAACGTTAATTAAATTGCTTCATCGAAAAAATGTAGGAATAGTTGCTCCAACTATTTTAGAAAGAGGAACTAAAAATAGAGGGTGGAAAAATCCTACTCCTAAGCAAGAAATCGTTCTCAATTTAGCGTACATTCATCGCTTTTTTAGAAAAAAATATCTCTATTATGACGATGATTATTATCAAGGAGATTTTAGTATCGTCGATGTTTTATCTGGCTGTTTCTTTTTGATTCAATCGAAAACACTACAAGCAGTAAATTACCTAGATGATCATGTTTTTCTTTATTATGAAGAAAATATCTTAGCGAAGAAATTACAAGTAAAGAAAAAAATAAATCTGATCAGCAACAAAGTAACGATCATCCACAATCATTCAGTAACGATTGATAAAAGTTTAAAAAGAATAAAAAAATATAAAGCACAAAAGAAAAGTCAATATTACTTTGAAGTAGAATATAACAATGCTTCTTTGTTAGAGAGAATGCTGTTAAAACTAACGGCATGGCTATCACAAATTATTCTTTCTATTGGCTATTTTATTCAAGACTTGTTAAGAAAATAAGAAAGGATGTAGTAATGAAGAAAAATAAAGAGACAATACAAGAAATTATTAGCTATCTAATTGAAGGAATAACTTCCTTCTTTTTAGGAATCTTTATTTTTCGTTATGGATGTCAACCCAATTTATGGATGGATGGCATCTTTATTTTCGTTTTCAGTTGTTTTTTACTAATAGAAATATTTGTTCTGTATCGAAGAGAAAAGAAACACTTAGAAAAAGTTTTTCTTCTATTAGGAATTCCTATTTGTTTTCTTTATACATTATGTTTAGGCCCATACCGAATTATGGATGAAACTGCCCATCTTGTAAAGTCTCTTGATCTATCTTATGGTAATCTCGTTACAGCTAAAGATGAAGAAGATAAAGGAATCGTTTATGTTCCTGAAGGGGTAAATGAAATTGATGATAAAAAAATCACTAATTTTTCCTCTCTTAGTGAAGCATTAACGGAAAAAACAGATTATGAAAATTTAGTGAGAATGAATCCCTTTTTTACCTATACAGTTTTAAATTCACCGACCCCTTATCTATTATCCGCTAGTGGTTTTGCGATCGGTAGACTACTAGATTTAAATCTTTATATATCGATGTATTTAGCTAAAACTTTTCAGTTGATTTTTTTCTTGATTGCGGGATACTTCATCATTAAATTTCTACCTGTTGGAAAGTTATTTGGCATGATCTATCTGTTTAATCCTATGGTCCTACAACAGATGTCATCGATAGGTGCAGATAATTTTACCAATTTAACTTGTTTACTCTTGATCAGTTATCTATTAAAACTGAAGTCTCAAAAAGAAGATATTACCCTAAAACAGGTAAGTTTACTAAGTATATTCATGATTTTAGTCTCCAGTAGTAAATTTATCTATTTTCCACTCATCGGTTTAGTATTATTACTTAGAAAGAAAATAAAAACGAAAAGAGAAAAAATTATCCTTATCATAGCAACGATTTTCTCTTTAGTACTAGCTTTATTATTTATTAAGATTGGATTAGGGTATGATAACGAATTTGCGTTATTTGTTTCTGAGAATGAAATCGATGCGATGAAACAATTAGAATACGTCATCAAACATCCATTTAGATTCTTAGTCGTCTGTTTATCTACACTATTTACTAACTTTAATCTCTATGTAGAAGGTCTATTTGGAAGACAATTGGGAAATACAGATATCTCATTATTTTATCCAAGTTATATAGCTTATATTCTTCTATTCTTCTTTGCTCTCTTCTGGGAGAAAGAAAAACAACGATTAGACAGATCAACTAAACTTCCTTTTTTAATTGTAGGGATCATCTTAAGTTTCTGTGTGTTTGGGGTAGAGTATCTAACGTGGAGTGGAGTAGGAAGTGATCTTGTAGATGGGGTTCAAGGCAGATACTTTTTACCGTTCTTTATCCTTTTTATGTTATGTTTAAAAAGAAAACCAAGACCTAGAAATCTAAAATATGTTCAAGAAATTTCTGTGTTATGCTTGCTCGTTATCGAAATAAGTGATATTTTTATATTAAGTACAAGCTACATGTAAAAGATAGAAAAATAACTCGTTAGTTTGCGAAAAATAAAAATAGAGCCATGAATAAATGCAGCAAAGTTGTTGCAAAGCTATAAAATAATGGGGGAAAATATGAGAAAACAAAAAGTAGTTATTATAGGTGCTGGTCCAGCTGGACTTACTGCCGGATATGAATTATTAAAAAAGAGTAAAAAGTATGAAGTGACTATTCTAGAAGAAACTAAGGAAATTGGTGGGATTTCTAGGACCGTAAAATATAAAGGAAACCGGATGGATATCGGAGGACATCGTTTCTTTTCTAAAGATCAAGATGTCATGAATTTCTGGGAAGAGATTATGCCATTACAAGGGAAACCATCTTATGATGATAAAAAATTACATAGAGAAAAATCACTAAAAGAAGGTGGACCAGATCCTGAAAAAGAAGATAGAATCATGTTGATCAGGCATCGTGTTTCTAGAATTTATTATTTAAAAAAATTCTTTGATTACCCAATCAGTATGAAAAAAGAAACTTTTCAAAATATGGGATTAAAGAGAACTTTTGTCAGTGGATGTAGTTACTTAAAAAGTATGGTTGTAAAGAAACAAGAAGATTCTTTAGAGAACTTTTATATTAATCGTTTTGGTAAAAAATTATACAGTATGTTCTTTGAAGGATACACAGAAAAATTATGGGGTAGACACCCTAGTGAAATATCCGCAGATTGGGGTAGTCAACGAGTAAAGGGATTATCGATTAGTGCGGTATTAAAAGATATGTTACATCTAAATAAAGGAAAAAAAGAAACCTCGTTAATCGAAGAATTTATTTATCCAAAATATGGACCTGGGCAATTATGGGAAACTGTTGCCGAAGATTTTGAAAAAATGGGCGGCACTTTAGAAAAAAATCATAAAGTAGTAAAAATCAACTTTAAAGATAATAAAATTACTTCTGTAATCTGTGAGGTAAATGGAGAAGAAAAAACAATCAAAGGAGATATCTTTATCTCCTCAATGCCACTAAAAGATTTAGTAGCTGATTTAAATGGTGAAGTACCAAAGAAAATTCAAAAAATTGCGCAAGGACTTCCTTACCGTGATTTTGTAACGGTAGGACTATTAGTGAAAAAATTAAATTTGAAAAATGAAACTAAAATAAAAACATTAGGAAATATTGTCCCGGATTGTTGGATTTATGTCCAAGAACCAGATGTAAAGTTAGGAAGAATCCAGATTTTTAATAACTGGAGTCCATACATGGTAAAAAAATGTGAAGATACGGTATGGATCGGTTTAGAATACTTCTGTAATGAAAATGATAATTTCTGGAATATGAGTGATAAAGAATGTATTAATTTTGCGATGAAAGAATTAGTTTCTATGGGGATTATTAAAGAAAAAGATGTATTGGATTCACATCGTGAAAAAGTAAAGAAAGCTTATCCTGCTTATTTTGATACGTACAGTGAAATCGATAAGTTAGTCAAATATTTAAATAAATTTGATAATTTATATTGTGTAGGTAGAAATGGTCAACATAGATATAATAATATGGATCACTCAATGGTAACGTCATTTGAAACGGTAAAGAATATCTTAACTGGAGAAAAGAAGAAAGATAATATTTGGAATGTGAATACCGATAAAGAGTATCACGAAGAGAAAAAAGAATAATGGAAAAGTAAAAAGGATTTAACATAACAAAAGTCACATACACACAGAAAAAACAAAATACAAAGGAAATAGAGGAGTAAAATATAATGAAATATGATGTAATTATTATAGGAAGTGGCTTTGCAGGGGCTACTTTAGCAAGAAAGTTTGCTGAGAATAATCAAAAAGTGTTGATTTTAGAAAAGTTCTGTTATACTTTGCGACTGATATGCGATATAAATTAGTTTTTATGCAATCAGATAAATTATTTACTTTCATTTTTTCTTATAATTACTGACTTATATTTATATAAATTTTTATCAGTCATTTCGTTTAACACAACCTTTAGAAAAAAGAAATCACATTGGGGGAAATATGTATGAAGAAGTACTAGAAAATGGTATTAGAATCCATAAATATGGACCACATATTTTTCATACTAACAGTGATAGAGTTTTTGAATTTTTAAGACAGTTTGGCGATTGGTATTTCTATGAGCACAGAGTTTTGGGTAAAATAAATGACCAATTAGTACCTATTCCTTTCAATTTTAAATCTTTAGAAATATTATACAATCAAAAAGAAGCTAGCATGATAAAAGAGAAATTATTAAAAAAATACCCTGACCAGAAAAAGATTTCTATTTTAGATTTAATTAATGATCAAGATAAAGAGATTCAAAAATTTGGACGATTTGTATATAAAAATGTTTTTGAAAACTATACAGCAAAGCAATGGAATATGCCAATTAGTCAAATAGACACATCAGTAATTAACAGAGTGCCAGTAATTTTAGGCTATGATGATCGATATTTTCAAGACAAAATTCAATACATGCCAAAAGATGGGTATACAGAAATATTTAATAATATGTTAAACCACCCTAATATCACAGTAGAGCTTTCGACAAATGCCTTAGATAAACTAACAGTAAAGGGCAATAAAATATATTATCTTCAACAGGAATTTACTAATCCTGTTATCTATAGTGGGGCTATTGATGAACTTTTTTCCTATCAATATGGTGCCCTACCTTATCGTTCTTTAAAACTTGACTTTGAAACAAAGAATATGAATTACTATCAGCCTGTTTCGGTTGTTAATTATCCTAATGAAGAAAGATTTACACGAATAACTGAATTTAAATATTTTTCTAATTGTCTTCTATCATCGAGTACGACTATTTTAAAAGAATATCCTCAAAATTACGATTATAAAAATGAGAAAAGCATACCATATTATACGATTCAAAATGAAGAAAACTTAAAGTTATACCATCAATATTTAAATCAAGCTAATAAAATTTCTAATTTGTATCTGTGTGGCCGTTTAGCAGAGTACAAATATTACAATATGGATGCAGTTATAGAAAGGGCATTAGATTTATATGAAACAATCTTTGAAAAAACTCATAAGTAAAATAAATATTCTGATTAAAAGGTACCCAATTTTAAAAGAAGGATTTCTTTATGGTATTATTGGACTTACTACTTCAACAATTGATAGTTTAACTTTTTTTGGATTAAGGACAATAGGAATAAATCTATTTCTAGCTAATTTCATAGGTATCAATGTGGGTATCACACTAAGTTTTTTGCTAAACACATTTTTAAATTTTAAGCAAACAGATCATTTAATAAAAAAAGTAGTCTCCTTTTTTTCCGTAGGATATATAGGACTATGTATTTCAATGTTTATTATGTGGCTATTTGTAGAACAATTAAAATGGAACGAAATTTGGGTAAAAATAGCATCTATTATTATTGTAGCTATCATTCAATTTATTTTAAATAAATTAATTACATATAGAAAGAGGGATAAGATGAAAATAAATACTAAAGAAAATAAAAAAGAACAAAAACAGAAAAAGACTGGAAAAAAATCTAAAGATAATTTATATATTATAATACCAGCCTATAATGAAGAAGAAAATATCGAAAGTGTTGCTCGTGAATGGCATAAAGTAGTAGAAAAAATCGGAAATGATTCAAAGTTGGTTATTATCAATGATGGAAGTAAAGATAATACATACAAAAAACTATGTAAATTAAAAAAGGAACTTCCTTACTTGGAGTCTATAAATAAAAAGAATGAAGGACATGGTGCCACTGTTTTATATGGCTACCATTATGCTTTGGAAAAAAAATGCTTCTTATATTTTCCAAACTGACTCTGATGGTCAAACTATTCCTGATGAGTTTTATCAATTTTGGAAAATGAGAAGTGAGTACAGCGCAATTATTGGTCATCGCAATCATCGTCAAGATGGATTGTCGAGAGTATTTGTTACCAAAACATTAAAGGCAGTATTATTTGTTATATTTGGTTTAAATATAACTGATGCAAATACACCATTTCGTTTAATATCTCATGACACTTTAGAAAAATATTATCCTAGGATTCCAGAAAAGTTTAATTTATCTAACGTCATGCTAACAGTACTATTAATAGATAATCATGAAAAGGTAAAATTTATACCAATTACTTTTAGACCTAGGCAAGGCGGAGTAAACTCTATTAATTTTAAGAAAATTACAAAAATTGGTAAGCAAGCAGTCAAAGATTTTCGAAAAATAAAAAAAGAAATGAAAAGGTATAAAAAAGAACATGAAAAAGTGGATGAAAGATAATCAAAAAATAATTGTATCTATTTTAATTTTCTTGACCGCGTTTGTTTTATTAACTGTCTATAAAAATCTTCCAAATTTTACAGATGAAGCGGATAACATGCTAGCAGCAATGAAAATTGCTCATGGTGGGAATATCTACTTGGATTACTATGCTCACCATATGCCGTTGATGTATTATATTCTAACCCCGTTTGCGATGTTAGGGGTTGCTTCTACATATGTGTATCGTCTATGCTTTTATGGGATATTGGCATTAATATGGGCTTTTATGTATTATCGCTATTCTGAAAAAATAGATAAAAAATTGTTGATCATTTATCCTATTCTTTATATTGTATTTATGGCGAATGGGCTTAATTATACTATCGTTGCAGAGCATCTACAAACCCAAGCTTTAGTAATTTTGTTATTAGAACTAATTATATTTAGTAAAACAAAAAAATTAACATTATCAAGTGAAGTTATAATAGCAATCTGTGTTTTTTCTTCAATTTTTTCTGTCTTCTCTTCAGTTGTTAGTGTAGGTATTTTGGCTTTAGTTGTTGTAACTATAGAATTAAAACAGTATTTTAATAAAAAAGGGAAAAAAATGACTAGCTTCTTCTGTTATCTATTTAAAAAATATAAACGCTTAATAGTCTTTATCTGCTTACCATTTTTATTAATAATAATTTACTATTGTATAAATGGCAGTATAAAAGAATTTTACCGTCAAGCATTTTACTTCAATACTGAAATTTATGCCAATTATCAGTCTTATCCTAGTAATCCGCTTTTAATTATCATATATACAATTTCTAATTATTTTAGTTCAATAAAAGATAATTTTCTATTACTGTTTTCAACCCCTACAATAGAAAGTATTCTAGAATTATTATTTTTAATAGGACCAATTATCTATCTAATGACTGAAAAGGATAAAAATAAATATCTAATTTTTGCTTATGTAATTTTTTATGGTAATAGAAGTTTTACTGGCTTTCATTCAATACCATATTATGGATGCGCAATAATATTGACTTTTAAAGCAATAGAAAAATGGAAAAAACAATATTCTATTGGATTAATTGCATTCTGCTTAACTGCTTATATGCCTTACTTACCAAAATTAGCTGAACCACTTAACAATGTTAAAGAAATCAATAATAACTATGATTATATGACTGTGCAATCTATAACCGATCATGAAAATGATGTATATTATTTAAATTTAATGGTAGAAAATTATGTAAATACTAATCGCTTGCCGGCAACTAGAGCAATGACAATTTTTCCTTGGTTTCAAGATATGTTTGAAGACGAATTACTAGATGATTTAAAGAAAAATAGACCTAAAGTAATCGCTTATGCGCCAACTGCAAATGTTTGGGGATATGTCTATCAAGATTATTTAGAAAAAATAGATCCATACATTAAAGAGAACTATACATACGCTAATATGATTAGGATTGGATATGATTATAATACTTGGATAAGAAATGATTATGTTGAAGAAGTAGAAAAAAAATTGAATATTCAAATACCAGACTATACAAATAGTTATGGAAATTTAGTAGAACTACCGGCTACTACTAATATAGTAAGCCAATTGAAGTTTGAACACAATCATATAGATAAAATCGAACTAAAATTTAATACATACAATCGGCTTAATTTTTCTAAGGTAAAAATTGTTTTAAAAGATAATGAACAAAAGGAAGCTTATAGTAAAATTATATCAGCTAGTGAAATTTCTCAAAATTCAGTATACGAACTAGCGTTGAATATTGATGTAGATACAGAAAAAACATACACATTAGAAATTAGCAATGAAGAAGTATTTGAAGACAATTTTGTTGGCCTATATGGAATAACTTTAAAAAATGATAACAACGAGAATTATATTAAATAATCAAAAGAGTGATTATGAATTGTATATGAACATCTATTATAGTGAATAAAATAATATCCTCTCTGGTTAGAAGAAAGAGAGGAAATAAATTTTATGGTTCTAAAAAAATTCTGATAGTGATGCAAAAATATTACATTTTATCGTCACACCTATATTTCAAGTATGTGATATTTAGATTAATATAATAAAATACAGTAAAATCAAGATGAAGATTATCTGAGATTTCAAATTATTGATTATCTATGTAGAGAATGCATATTCAAATATGCCTAAAATCTAAAATAAAAAGTGAGAGAAACTAATTTAAAATAAAAGCAAAATAAATGATAACTCGAGAAAGGAAGAATTATGATAACTAAAGTTAAAAAAAAGAATGTTATTTCCAAATCAATAATACTATTTATTCTCTTAATTATCGCTTTTATTATATGTATGAAGAGTCCGTTAAATCCTTTTACAGAAAATGCAGTAACTGGAACTGATTCAAGTGTTTTTAAATACATAGGTTGGAGAATGACTAATGGCGAAGTTCCATACAAAGATATGTTTGATCATAAGGGAATTCTTCTATATTTTATAAATTACTTAGGTACTTTAATTTCTTTTCATAGGGGTGTATGGATTATTGAATACTTTTTCATGTTTATCTCTCTAGTGCTTGCTTTCAAAATATTTCGTAAATTTTGTTCAAGTAAAAGCTCGCTAATTGCCATACTACTGACCTTTGCTCCGTTATACAACTATTTCGAAGGGGGAAATCTAACGGAAGAATATGCATTACCATTCATAATACTTGGTCTGTATATATTCATAGACTTTTTTACAAATACCGATAAATACTTATCAAAAAATATAAACAAGAAAAATCTAATTGATTTTAATGGAAGTTTTTTTAATTTCAAAGTGTTTATATGTGGAATAAGTTTTGCTTGTACATTCTTTTTAAGACAAAACATGATTTCATTATGGATAGTATTTTGCATAGCTATACTAATCTTTTGCCTTTATAAAAAATTATACAAAGAGATTTTAAAATTTATAGTTTCTTTTCTACTAGGACTATTGTTAATTACTGTGCCAATAATGATATATTTATGTGCTAATGGAGCATTTAACGATTTCATAGAAGACTTCTTCACCTTCAATTTTATGTATTCTACTGATGAAGAAAGGGCGACTCTTCCGAATAAAATAACATCTTTCTTTTATTTTTTTAATACTAATTGGACAATTTTGGCTTTCCTTTTGATTTTAATAAAAATAAAATATAATTATGACAAGAAAAAAATTAAAATTTTTGATGTGGCATATGTAGTATATATGCTTTTAAATTTAGGATTATTATGCATATCTGGAATGACTTTTGGACATTATGGAATGTTAATAATCCCAATGTTAATTTATCCGTATAGTATTTTATTCAAACATTTAGAATTAAAAGAAATGAAAAAAATGAAGTTTTATGTGATTGGATATTTTTTATTGATTATGATATTTCCAACTTGGAACAACTTCCTTAAAGATACACTTATAAATATAAATAAAACTGAAGAGATGCAAATCGCATCTGATTATAGTAAAGATAAATTAATAGAATATATAAAAAGCAAGACTAATGAAGGAGATGAAATAGCAGTTTTTGGTAATTCGAATGCAATATATAATTTTACAAAGACGAAATCAGCCTCTAAATATTCTTATACAACTCCGATTATTAAGGTTGACAAAGATATAGAAGAGGAGTACTTTAAGGATTTAGAAGAAAAGCTTCCAAAACTAATTGTGTGGGGCAGCGATAAACAAGTTTATGAGAGGCAATATATAAGAATGCAACAGTTTTTGGAATCAAACGATTATTATATGTGTACCGAAGTCAATAATTTTGAAGTATATTGTATAGAGAAAATTAAATAGTAGAAATTTAGTAAAAAATGAAGATGTGTTATTAACAGATTCATTTTTTTATATAGAGCTAAAAACTGATAGAATGTAATCATTACCCCCATATAAGAAATATATTATTACATATTTCTAAAATTATCTTTCGCCTCTTTTTTCAATGCCTAAAATTTGATATACTAAAAACGTAAGATTTTCTTAATAGAAAGGAGAAAAATGAAAAAAATATTAGTTTATACCGTAATTACAGAAAATTTTGATACATTATTGCCTATCAAATTTCCTGAAAAAAATGTGGATTATTATTGCTTTACAGATAGTAAGGAGCTAACAGCTTCAGATTGGAAAATCCGATATATTGAAAATAAAGAGAATTTAAATTCAAGAGTTCTTTCCAAAAAATACAAAATCATGGGCGATCAAGAATTAGAAAAAAAATATGAAACAGTAGTTTATATGGATGGGAGTATCCAACTCGAATGTCCAATTACCAAAATCATTAATGAATTTTGTGATTTTAGTAAAAACTCTATATTCTTTTTGCCTCATACTGAGAGAAATTGTACCTATCAAGAAGGAGAAGAAGTTATTCGTTTATACCTCGATAATCCACGAATCGTAAAACAACAACTAAATCTCTATAAAGAAGAAAAGTTTCCTGAAAATTATGGTTTAGTTCGTGGTGGATTCATCATACGAAATCCAAAAGATAAAAAAATAAATGAGTTATTAAGATTTTGGTACAAGCAAGTAGAAAGATATAGTAAAAGAGATCAACTTTCTGTTATATACAGTTTTTGGAAAAAGAAGACAACCTACGGAACAATTAATCTCAACTGCTTTAATAATGCTTATTTTACAGTAAGAAATCATAATAAGATGAGAAAACAGCCAATCTCTTGTGCCTTTGGAAGTGGTTTAACTAACTTATTAGGAGAAAAAGAGGAAGAAAATAAGTATGAGCCAGAAAAAGAAAACTATCACTGTAATATAGAAGATAAGAATGATAGTCATAGTAGCATTGCTAGAAGAGTAAAACCTCATTCTACGGTATTAGATGTAGGATGTGGTGTAGGGGTAATTGGAAGATTACTAAAAGAAAATAGAGACTGTAAATGCTATGGAATAGAAATTGATCCTGTATCTTTTGAAAAAGCGAAAAAAAGTGGCTACTATCAAGAAGTATTTTCATTTTCCATCGAAGAAAAAGAAAAGTTAAAAATATTAGAACAGAAAAAATTACAATTTGATTATATTATTTTAGCTGATGTTCTAGAACATACTTTAGAACCTTGGGAAGTTCTAAATCAATTAGGGAATTATTTAACTCCCCATGGTAAAGTATTAATCAGTATTCCGAATGTTGCTTACATTGATATTATTAGAGCATTGATCAATCGCAATTTCAATTATCAAAAAACAGGAATATTAGACAGTACTCATTTTCGCTTTTTTACAAAGAGTTCCTTTGTAGAAATGATAGATAATTTTAACGGCCGCTATGATATAAAATTTGATGTAGAGTGGTTCGATTCAACCATAGTGAAACCAGAATATGAGAAAGAAAAATTAGCAGAGTTATTAGATAGAGATCATCGTGGTATGATTGTACAAGAGATTTTTGAATTAACCAGATTATCCAAAACAGAGACTCCTGATAACTTAATAAAATTATTACAAGAAGAACCACAAGATAATTTCGATGCGATTAATCAAATGCTAATCGCAATGGAAAAAGAAAATCAAGAATTACAACAAAGAATTATTGAAAACAGTCAACAGTATGAACTAGAAAAACAAAATTTACAAAATAGGATAAATGAACAAGCTGAAGAAATTACTAAAATGCAAACAGAAATTTCTAATATTTTAACGAGTAAGAGTTGGAAAGTAACAAAACCATTACGTGATATAAAAAGAGTAATTAAAAAATAACTCTGAATAGAGAACACTAACAAAAATGTTCAAACTATGCTATACTAGATAAAGAAAGATTGGTGTAATATATGAAAACAGCAAAATCGAAAAAGAAAAAACAAAAGCAAGAAAGTTATGCAATTGAAGTTAAAAATCTGACAAAATACTTTAAACTTTATTATGATAAGCCAAATACTTTAAAAGAAAGATTAGTATTTTGGAACAAAAGTAAAGTAGAAAAGAAAGTAGTACTAAAGAATATAAATTTAAAGATAAAAAAGGGAGAAACAGTTGCACTAATAGGTGTTAATGGTAGCGGTAAGAGTACATTGTTAAAAATGATGTCAAAGATTATCTATCCTAATGAAGGAAAAATTGAAATCAATGGAAAATTAACGTCTCTACTAGAATTAGGAGCAGGATTTCATCCGGATTTTACAGGAAGAGAGAATATTTATTTTAATGCCTCAATTTTTGGACTTACAGCTGCAGAAATTGATGCTAGAGTATTGGATATAATCAATTTTTCTGAACTAGGGGAATTGATTGATACACCGGTTAGAACTTATTCATCAGGAATGTATATGCGTCTTGCTTTTTCAGTAGCAATCAACGTAGATGCTGAAATTCTTCTAATCGATGAAATTTTAGCCGTAGGTGATCAACATTTTCAAGATAAATGTTTTGCTAAATTAAGAGAACTAAAAGATTCTGGTAAAACAATAGTCATTGTTAGTCACAGTTTAGGATATGTACAAAAGTTATGTGATCGTGCTGTATGGATCTATAATGGTGAAGTTAAGATGGATGGAAAAACGGAAAAAGTCATCGAAGAATATCTAAAGGTGTGTGGTTAAAATGTTTAAAGAATTATATAATTATAGACAACTATTAAAGAGTAATATCAAAAAAGATATACGTGGTAAATACAAGGGTTCTTTTTTAGGTGTTTTGTGGTCATTCGTCAACCCATTATTGATGACATTAGTATATGCTATTGTATTTCCTTATATTTTAAAAGATACCGGAGATAATTATGTTACATTCCTAGTAATAGGAATTTTACCGTGGACCTTTTTCACTACAGTAATTAGTCAAGGAACTTATTGTATACTGGCTAATGCTGGAATCATAAAAAAGGTATATTTTCCAAGAGAAATACTACCGATATCGATTGCAACTAGTGGTCTTATTAATTTCTTAATTTCCTGCTTAATTATATTCATTTTCTTGATTTTCAGCGGCGTCGGTTTTAGTATTCAAATATTATGGTTACCATTAATCATTTTAACTCAATACCTATTTTCACTCGCATTAATATTTATTACTAGTGCAGTTAATGTTTATATCAGAGATGCAGAATATATTATTAACTTTATTGTCAGTATGTTATTTTATGCAACACCAATTTTATATAAAGCAGAAACTTTTGCAGGGTCAGCTATAGAATGGATAATTAAGTTGAATCCAATGGCAACCATAATTACTTGTTATCGTGATGTTTTATTCTATCAATCATTACCACATATAAAATCATTATTGGTTGTATTACTAGGAAGTATTATTTTACTTTGGTTAGGCTATAAAATATTTAAGAAACTAGAAAAAGGATTTGCAGAGGAGGTCTAAGAATGGACAAATGTGATATTATTATTCCTGTATATAACGCTCCTGATTATACAAAAATGTGTGTTTATACTTTATTCAAAAATACAGAAGAAAAAACCATTAACAAAGTATATTTATTAAATGATAATTCTAATCAAGCAACTCATGATCTATTAGAAAATCTAGCTAAAAAGTATGAAGATAAAATCGTTTTGATTCATAATAAAGAAAATCTTGGGTTCATTAAAAATGTTAATCAAGGTATGAAACTATGTGAGTCAGAGTATGTTTTGTTATTAAATACTGATTGTTTTATTGGAAAAAATACAATTGAAAAATTAATGTCACACATGAAACAAAATAAGAAAATTGGTCTTATTTGTCCGCTCTGCTCCAATGCAGCTAATTTAACTTTACCTATGTTCCCTGGATTTAATTATATGATGATGGACAAACTGTTGGATAAAAAATTTAAAGGGATTAATTTTGATGCTTGTACAGTAGTAGGAAACTGCTTGATGATTAGTAAAGAATGTATAAAAAAGGTTGGCCTCTTTGATGAGATCTATGGAATGGGATATGGTGATGAAACAGATTATCAATTTAAAGCAATGAAAAAAGGTTTTCAAGCGAAAGTTGCCATCGATTGCTATGTTTTCCATAAAGCTGAAATGTCTTTCAATACAACCAACCAAACTAGAAATGAGCGATTAGAGAAAAATAGAAAAATCTTTTTTGATAGATGGGGAGATGATTACTATCAATTATTAGCCGAATATGAAAAAAATGATCCAATTGAATATGTAAAAAGTAATTTAACTGAAAAAGATAAAGAAATTAATTACGATTTTTTGTTTGTAATGGAAGGAATAGGAAACGGTGTAGGGGGAGCCTCAATTATTTTTAATTTGGTTAATTATTTAAGTATACTAGGATTAAATATTGGAATTCTGAACTTGCGTGGTGGAAACTATCACGGAATCATGAATTTCAATGTACTAACAGCAGAAGACATTGATAAAGTGCATGCAAAATTTTTGATCTCTACAATTTTTAGAAGTGTTTTCTTTACTAGAAAATTAGCAGAAAAATTAGATGCTCAAATGATTTATTTCTCTCAAGGATATGAATTCTTATTCGAAAATGGTAAATTTTATGGTGAAGTAGAGTCATCATTTAAGTTAGCCGACTATGTGATTACAATATCTGACTATCTAAAGAATCAATATCAAAAAATGTTTGGGATTGATGCGATTAAAATAGAAAATGGAATAGATACCGATCAACTAATAGGAAAAAGAATACCAAAAGAAAGAAAGCAACTCACGATGGTTATTCGTCCAGAAGCATTAAAAGCTTGTTGTATTATGGTAGATATTGTGAAGCATATTACACTGAATTTTGAAAACTTAGATATCAATTTAATTATAAACGATGACAGTTATTCTTTAGGTGTGAATAATAATCCAACCATAAATATTCATCAATATAAGGGGCCAATTCCAAGTACTAAAATGGCAGAGATTCTAAAATCGACGGATATTTTAATTGATACTTCGATGAGTGAAGGATTTGGGTTAGTTCCATTAGAAGCGATGGCATCAGGTGCTGTACCGATCGTTGCTAATGCTTTTGGTAATTTAGCTTATTGTAAAAATGAAAAGAATTGTATTATCATTAATGAGATAAACAATACTGAATGCTATATTCAAGCATTAAAAAAATTACTTGATGATGAAGCTCTATTAAAGAAATATCAAAAAGAAGCAATCAAGACAGCACAAAATTTTGATTTTGATAATGTAATCGAGAAGTATTATCAAGTATTAACTGGTATATCTAACCATCAATATGAGAAGATTGAGCAGAATATAACTTTAAAAGAAGTAGAAAAAATATCGAATTATGCATATAGTGATCAACAATTTAAAGATGAAATCACAATGTGTAAAAAAGTAGTAAGCAAAGCTAATGAAGAAAGCTTGCCAAGAAAAAAACAGTCAAGGCTACAAAAACTATATATAATTTTAAAGGAATTTATCAAAGCCAATTTATATTTACTAAAACTTTTGATCAAAACAATAATAAAAAATGACTTTGAAATTTAAAATAGCAGGAGGTACTATTCATGAAAGCATGTACAATTATTATGCCGATTTACAATGCCCATGATGCAACGAAAGCAGCTATTGAATCGGTAATTCAACATACAGATTTGAAAACAAATAAATTACTGTTAATCAATGATAAAAGTACAGACGAAAGAATAGGTGAACTTCTTTCTAGTTATCAAGACCCTAATATTATTGTCCGACATAATCAGGAGAATTTAGGGTTTGTAAAAACAGTTAATATTGGAATGAAATTTGATAAAAATGATGTACTATTACTAAATTCTGATACAGAAGTAACAGCCAATTGGTTAGAAAAAATAAAAACCTGTGCCTATCAAGACGATAATATCGCAACAGTTACTCCACTATCCAATAACGCTACTTTAGCTTCTGTACCAAAGGCCTTTGTACCAAGTGTATTACCTGAGGGATATTCATTAGATAAAATGGCAGAACTAGTAGAAAATTGTTCTTATAAAGAATATCCAGAAATACCAACTGGACATGGGTTCTGCCTATTTATTAAAAGAGACGTCTTAAATAAAGTAGGATATTTTGATGAAGAATCCTTTGGAAAAGGATACGGTGAAGAAAGTGATTTTTGTTATCGCTGCTTTAACTATGGATACCGACATGTTCTTTGCGATGATACTTATATTTATCACAAAGAATCCCAATCATTTACAGACAGTAAAATTGAAAGAATAAAAAAAGCTGGCGAAATTATTGAAAAGAGATATCCTTCATATTTGAGTCGTTTGAACTCATGGTGTCAAAGAAAACCTCATCGCTATATTGGAGATAATATAGGTTTACATTTGGGAGCAGTAGAACCACGCCCTAATATCTTGTTTATTATTCATGACTGGGATAAAAATAATTTAGGCGGAACCACTTTACATGCTGATGATATTGCTCAAACACTAAGAAATAAATATAATTTTCATATTTTTACTAAGAATAGAATTGGTTACGCAGTTTATTCGTATTATGAACAAACAGAAACAAAGATTCAACTACCAGATATTGAAGAATTTAAAGATTTGCGCTATTACAATAGTGAATATCAAAAACTATTAGAAAAGGTAATTGATATGTTTCAAATTTCAATTGTTCATATTCACCATCTAAAGGGACATTATTTCAATATAAAAAATATAATCAATAAATATAAATTATATACTGTTATTAGTTTTCATGACTATTATAGTATTTGCCCGCAAATTACGAAATTATATAAGAACGAACAGTATTGTGGATGTACTCCAAACAAGGACAAGTGTGCGGAATGTTTACGCTACTTGTTCAAAAATGATCTGGATATAGACTGTTGGCGTCATGAATGGCATTCATTACTAAAGAGTGCAAACAAAATTATTGTACCTAGTGAGAGTACCAAAAAAGAGATCAATAAAATTTATCAAGATCTAGATTTAACAGTAATAGAACATGGAATAAATATAAAGAAGGAAACTTCAAAATTACAAATTGATACTAATAAAAACTTCAATGTAGCTTTTGTTGGTGCTATTGGCATTCATAAAGGAAGTAAAATACTAGAAGAGTTTATCAAGAGAAAAGACTGGAAAAATATCAAATTGCATTTGTTTGGTATATTAGATAGTCCTCTTCAGAAAAATACTAAATTTTATATTAACCACGGACGTTATAAACGCGAAGAATTAAAAGAAAAGCTAAAGAAAAACAATATTCAATTAATCTGCTTACTTTCTACTGTACCGGAAACCTATTCGTATTCTTTAAGTGAAAGTATTGCTTGTGGAATCCCTGTTTTAGCTTTCAATATTGGTGCTCTTGGTGAACGTGTGAAAAAGAGTCAAGTAGGTTGGTTAATAGATGCTAATTCTACTTGTGATCAAATTATCCAGAAAATTCGTGAAATTGCAAGTAATCCCGAACAATATACTAAAATAGTAGACAATATTAACAAAACTTCATTAAAAACAGTAAATCAGATGGCAAATGACTATCATAAAATCTATAAGAGTCACGTGAAAGAAAGATTAGTAAAAACAGATATCATCAAGGAATATTTACGAACTAGTCGATATTATCATGAAACATCATTACTTGTCGACAGTAGTGCATGGGTATTTAGTACTTTGAAATGGAAAATTATTTCTAAGCTAAAAATACCAAAACCAGTCAAAAAAATAGGAAAAACAATAATCAATAAAGCAAAAAGTTAGGTGAAAGAATGAAAGTAGCAGGAATTGTAACATTATATTATCCTGATGGGGATGTATTAGAAAATATAGAATCGTATTTATCGGAGATTGATCAATTATATGTAATCGATAATACTCCAGAAAAAGAAAATAAAGAAGTTTTGCCTAACGATAAACGAATAGTTTATTTACCTAATCATCAGAATGTAGGTGTTGCTAAAGCATTAAACATTGGAGCAAAAGAAGCGATTAAAGCTGGTTATTCTTGGTTATTAACAATGGATCAAGATAGTAGATTTAAAAAAGGATCCGTAACTAAAATGATCAATTATTTAAACAAGAATAAGAATAGAAAAGATATAGGGCTAATCACACCATGGCATGTTATCAATACAGGTGTAAAAAAGCCTAAAGAAAAAATTGATCATCCTTTAGAAGTAATGACATCAGGAAATATGATTAATTTAGAAGCTTATCAAAAGATAAAAGGGTTTAAAGATTGGTATTTCATTGATGCTATCGACATTGAGTATTGTATGAATCTCAATAGACACGGCTATAAGATAGATCGGTTAAATGAAGTAGAATTAAAGCATGATTTAGGAGATATTGAAGTAAAACATGTTTTAAATAGAAATTTTGTCTGTAGTAATCATAATGCCTTTAGAAGATATTTTATGGTAAGGAATACCTTTTATCTTTGTCAAGAATATGAAAAAGATTTTCCAGAATATTGCCACTTTCTAAAAAGAGGTTTGCGTGGTCAATTACAGAATATTGTTTTATTTGAAAAAAACAAAATAAAAAAAATAAGAAATATGTATAGAGGATATCGTGACTTTAAAAAAGGTAAAAAGGGAAAATATCCTTATTAATAGGAGGAAGTTATGAAAAAAAAATTAAAGAAATATCATAAAGTAATAATGTTATTACTATTAGTTATAGTATTTTTCTCGTTTTCAATAGTAATTACTTGGGATAGTACACATTACTTGACTTATGTCAATATCTTCGAAGGGGCTTCAAAATTTTCTACTTGGGATATTGTGAGAGGACCGGTTTTTCCATATATAATTTATCTTGGATTCTTATTTTTTGGTAAAACTATTCAAGGAACTTTATTATTAATGTTTCTGTTTTACTTAGTATATGTTTTACTTGTCAATTACTTTTGTAATATTCTCTTTCGCAAGAAGAAAGTACTGAAGTATATTATTTTATTATTTTGTATTTTCAATCCCATAATATTCGGATACTACCATACTTTATTGACTGAATTTGTTGCTGTAACACTTGCTTTGTTATCTTGTTATTTTGCCACCAAATGGTGGAAAGTTAATACAAAGAAAGAAAAAATTATTGATTCGTTATACTTTATAATTGCACTACCATTTGCTTGGTTTTTAAAACAACCATATATTTGCTGTGTTTTAATACCGATGTGTGTTAGTACCTTAATTGCATTGTGCAATAATCACACTAAACAAAAAGTTCTCTATTATGTTGGAACTTGTATTTTTTCTGTTTTCTTTTTAGCATTTAGTATATGGGGATGGAATAAATTTCTGATATATAAAGGCGTAAATATGAATACAGGTAGAGACTCATCTAGTATGATGTCTATGCAAATAATACAAGGAGTACAATATTTTAGATATGAGAATAATTTTGATTTTGAAAATCTAAACACGAATAATTATTTGTCTGAAGAAGAGAAAGAATATATCTCAAAAAACCTAAACGATAATAAGGATAATTTACGTATTATAAGCATCTATGATAATAATAAATTAATAGAACAAGATGTAATTGAAGTAGATAAAAATGGTATTCCATCAACTAAAGATGCAGTGATACAAATTGGTAAAACTTTTTTTAAATATCCAACTTTAATTATTAAAAACTATATTAGGAACTACTGTGCATTAAGCAGTGTCTGTAAAATATCTACACAAAATGGTGTTACATATAATGTTACTAATGAGTTTGATTTTATTGATACTTTTGAACATAAATCAATAGCATATAAAAACTATAACTATAATTCAGATAACTCGTTTTATTTTCCTGAAGAAAGACAATATTTAGTTAATAATTTAACTCAAACTACTAGCATTGGAATACTAGGGCATGTGGAAAACTTATTAGAAATTCCAACAAATATTGTTTTTAAAATTACAATATTATTATTACCATTTGCATTGTTAGAGTTAATTGTTATGGGAATTATTAAACGAAAAAAAATAATAAATGATAATTTATACATTACAGGATTAATTCTATTAAGTTATTCTTTTTTGGCAGTTTTTGCTAATGCACTCAGTGGTGCAATTATCGACAGATATGTAACAGCAATGTTCATTCCTGGACTACTTGGAATTATAGTAGCAACTGTTTTGATTATTAGAATTTGTAAAAATAAAAATAAAATAAAGGAGTAGTATTAATAATAGCGTAATCTATTATATAATAGTAGTAATCGATATGAAAAAAGATAAAGAGAAAATATTATTTGTAATACCTGCTTACAATGAAGCGCAAAACATTGAAAAAGTATTAAATGAAATTAAAAAAGACGCATCGTTTGCAGATATTTTAGTAATAAATGATTGTTCTAAAGATAATACAAAAGATGTTGTTATAAAAAACAATGTAAAATGTATTACAGGAGTTTTTAATTTAAAATATGCTATGGCAGTTCAGACGGGAATTAAGTATGCCTATAAAAACGACTATGATTATGTCATACAATTTGATGCAGATGGGCAGCATATTGCCAAAGAAGCGATTAAACTTTACAATGAAATAAAAAAATCAAATTGTGATATTGTAATTGGTTCTAGATATTTAAAAGATACAGGATATCCTTGTCCATTTTTTAGAAGGATAGGAACAAAGTTTTTTTCATCTATTATTAAGCTAATTTGTGGTCAAAAGATAGCTGATCCACTTTCTGGGTTTCAATGCTTAAATAAAAGAGTAATTGAACAGTATTCTAAAATGGGATTCTACCCAGAATTTCCAGATGCTAATTTAGTAATTGAAATGTTACTATTAGGATATAAAATAAAAGAAGTTCCAGTAAAAATGAGGCTCCGCGAAGTTGGAGAAAGTATGCATGGAGGAATTATTAAACCAATTAAATATATGATTAATATGTTTTATACAATTATATTTGTTGTTATAAAAACTCCAAGAAAGAAGGAAAAGTAAGATGAAAAATATATATTTTATTATATTAGCAATCTTTGCTATATTTTATATTGTTCATGAAGTTAGAAAGGAAAAGTTTTCTATTAAGGAAAGTTTTTGGTGGGTAGTGGCTGCCATTATCATGCTAATATTAGCAATTTTTCCATATTCAATTGATAGTATAGCAAAATTTTTAAATATTGATTATCCTCCATCTTTATTATTTGTAATATGCATTGTTTTTCTATTATTTATTAATTTTAAAAACAGCAAAAAAATAGCAGAGCATCAAGAAAAAATTATTGAGCTAGCTCAACATGTAGCATTATTAGAAAACGAAAGTCAGAAAGGGGAGAAGAAATAATGTTAAAGTACATTTTAACATTAGTCTATTTAGTTTGTACAACAGGTGGAATTACTTTTATGAAATTAGGGGGAGATTCCCTAAAATTAGGATTAAAAGAAGGACCATCTTTAAGTATGAACTGGCAAACATTTACAGGTTTTTTATTGTATCTAATTAGTTTTCTTTTATGGCAACGATTGATTGTAAAATATGATTTATCAATCATGGTACCAATTGTAACTGGTTTAGTGCAAATCATCGTATTATTAATTGGTCACTTCATATTTAAAGAATCACTTAACCCCCTTTCTATGTTTGGAGCAATCCTAATTATTGCAGGGATTATTTTAATGGCATTCGGAAATAAATAATAGAATTAAGGAGGAAATAAAATGAAAACTATTCTAGTAACCGGAGGTATGGGCTATATCGGTAGTCATACGGTAGTTGAATTATTGGAAAATAACTATGAAGTAATTATTGTCGATAATTTAATCAACTCTAAATTAGAGGTATTGGATAATATTGAAAAAATAACTGGGAAACGACCTAAATTTTATCAGTATGACTTGTGCAATCAAAATGATTTAGAACAAGTATTCAGGGAAAATAAAATCGATGCTGTAATCCATTTTGCCGGATTAAAAGCAGTAGGAGAGTCAGTACAAAAGCCGCTTTTATATTATCAGAACAATCTAGTATCCACATTAAACTTACTAGAGGTAATGACTAAGTATAATTGTAAAAAATTAGTATTTTCTTCAAGTGCTACAGTTTACGGTAATCCTTCATCGTTACCAATTAAAGAAGATTTCCCATTATCAACTACTAATCCTTATGGATCAACCAAATTATTTATCGAGTACATTTTAAAAGATTTATATAAATCGGATCCTACTTGGAGTATAGCAATCCTTCGCTATTTCAATCCAATTGGTGCTCATTCATCTTACTTATTAGGAGAAGACCCTAATGGAATTCCTAATAATTTAATGCCTTATATTGTGAAAGTAGCCACTAAAGAACTTGATCATTTAAATATTTTTGGCAATGACTATGATACAAAGGATGGAACAGGAGTAAGAGATTATATTCATGTAGTGGATCTTGCTAAAGGACATATAAAAGCAATTGAAAAAATCATGAAAAGTAACCAAGTAGACTGTTATAATTTAGGAACCGGACATGGCTATAGTGTTTTAGAAATTGTAAATACATTTGAGCGAATAAATAATGTTGAAGTCCCTTATCAGATCACAAAAAGAAGAGATGGAGATATTGCTGAATGTTATGCAGATCCATCTTATGCTAAACAGGAATTAAATTTTACGTGTACGAAAACGTTAGAAGATATGGTAAGAGATAGTTACCAATATAGAGTAAAAAATAGAAAATAAAAGAGTATGATTAACAATAAATTAATCATACTTTTTTTGATAATCTTTCAATGATAGAATCAATTTTTCTTTTTAGTTCTTCTTCATCGATTGGTAAAAGTAGTTGATGATTTCTCATTAATATCTCTCCATTTATCATTGTTGTATCTACATGCTTGCTTTCTGTATTATGAACGATCTGAGTAATTAAATCAACTGTTGGATATGATTCGATATCAGAATAGTCAAGAATGATAATATCGGCCAGTTTTCCTACTTCAATTGAGCCGATTTTATCTTCTAATCCTAAAGCTTTGGCTCCATTTACTGTCGCTAGTTTTAAAACGTCGTAAGAACTAAAAACAGTAGGATCTTGATAGAGCGCTTTTTGCAGTTGATCAGTAACCGACATGTGATAGAATAAGTTAAGATTATTACCACTTCCTTGTCCATCTGTACCTAAGCAAACATTAATTCCGTGTTTCCTATAACTACTAATATCGGCAATTCCACATCCTAAATTAAGATTACTAACTGGATTGGTTACAATGGAGACATCTTTTCCCTTTAAAAGCTCTTGCTCCTTTTGAGAAATAAAAGTTCCATGCGCCAGAATTAATTTATTCTCTAAAAAGCCAAGTTCCTCTAAAGCTTCAACGGGTAGTTTTTGATAATCTTGTTCAATCCCCTGTACCTCACTTTTATTCTCGCAAAAATGCATATGAATCGGTAAGTGTAAATCATCTGCTAGCTGTTTACACTTTTTTAAATACTCTTTACTACAAGTATACATTGCGTGAGGTGTCAAGCTAAAGCTAAGAAGAGGAGAGTTTTTATGATTGTGATAGAGTTCCATAAAATCTTGGATTCTTTCCATCGAAGCATCATCACCATTACCCATTAAACATCTAGAATACATACATCTAACTTTAGATTCTTCTAAAGCACGAATACTTCCTCGCCAACCAAAATACATATCATTAGCGGTTGTCGTTCCCGTTTTGATCATCTCAATACAAGATAATAAAGTCGTATAATAAAGATCATCATCAGTCATATTATCTTCGATTGGCCAAATTTTCTTGTTTAGCCAGTCCTGTAAATTTAAATTATCATTCGTAGCCCGAAAAATACTCATTCCTAAATGTGTATGCCCATTAATTAAACCAGGCATCACAATTTTTCCGGTTGCATCGATCAATTCATCGTAGTTACCATCATAGTTCTCGCATATTTCACGAATATATTGATCTTCAATCACAATATCTACTTTTTCAAATCGTTCACGACTAGAGTCCATCGTGATAACTGTTCCATTTTTGATTACTTTTTTCATATTATCCTCCTTACTCATTATACAATATTTTAAAATTTTTGAAAATAAAGCGAGATGTTTTCTCTTTTCCTTAGAATAATAGAGATAGGGGGAGAGATAAATGAAAAAAATATGTACATTAGTAGTATTACTTCTAACATTAAGTCTGATAGAAGTAACAGAAGTAAAAGCACTAACCGACAGTTTCTATGAAGCAGAGTATGTGAATGATGCGTATATTAAGAAGTTCAAACCAGGCGCAGATACTGGAAGATACCAACAAATGCGAGTGTTTAGAAGAAATTCAGATCAACATGTTGCTTATTGTATTGAAATTTGGAAAGAATTACTAGATGGGAAACCGGTTATTGGTTATCAAGAAGATTTTTTAAATCGTACTAATTTATCTGAAGAAGTATGGGAGAGAATAGAATTATTAGCTTATTACGGTTATGGTTATCAAAGTCATACTTCTCTAGATTGGTATGCGGTAACTCAATATTTAATCTGGAAGACGATTGAACCAGATAGTACAATTTATTTTACCGATAAGCTAAATGGTAATCGAATTGATAAATATCAAGCAGAAATTGCGGAACTAGAACGATTAGTAGAAAACCATAGCCAACTACCTAGTTTTGTCAATCAAAAATATCAACTGACTTATAATGAGGAATATGTTCTTACAGATACCAATCAGGTATTAGAGAATTTTACTATCCAAGCAGATGAACATCTAACGGTAAAAAAGGAAGGAAATGAATTACGATTAACCACTAAGCACTTGGGAAAAAGTAAACTTACTTTGACCAAAAAAGCGAGTAGTAAAACAACACTCTACGTTGACTTAGAGAGTCAAAGTTTAATCGTTCGTGGGGGATTCAGTCAAATCTCCAGTGAAATAGAAGTAGAATTGCCATCTAGTACTTTTCAAATTAGAAAACGGGATAAACAGACTGGCAGTACAACACCTCAAGGAGAAGCAAGTTTTACCGGTACTACTTTTGAATTATTCAATCAAGATAGGAGTATAGTGAAACAATTAATCATCCAAGAAGATGGGTATTCAAACATAATAGAATTACCTTACGGAAAATATCAAATCAAAGAAATTAAATCAGGAGCTGGATATCAACTAGATCCTAAGCCAAAACATCTAACTATTGATGAAAGTGATCTAAAACTAGTTTGGGATTGGGATAATGAAGTATATAAAGGAAAAATTATTATACAAAAATTTTATGGTAGTAGTGAAAAGAAAGAATACTTTGAAGAAGAAAATGCTGAATTTGAAATCTATAACAACAAAAATGAACGAATAGAGACAATAATCACTAATGAAGACGGAAAAGCAGAAATAGAGTTACCATATGGAATTTACCAGATTGTTCAGACAAAAGGAAAGAAAAATTATGAATTAAGTAAACCATTCACGGTGACCATCAGTGAAACAAGTGAAAAAGAACAATCGATAACGTTAAAAAATGAAGAAATCGGTTACCGAATAAAAGTAATTAAGCTTGATGCTGATAGTAAATTACCAATCAAAGATAAGATCAAGTTTAAGATAAAAAATAAAGAAACTGGAGAATATCTTGTTCGCCATCTTACAACACCAATTCCATCTGAAACGACTATATTTGAAACTAATGATGAAGGGTATTTCATTACGGATATGCCTCTATTAACAGGAACATATTTATTAGAGGAAGTATCCGCACCATTTGGTTATCAACAAACAGAACCACTCGAATTCACTATTTCAGAAGAGACGGAAACGATAAGTGATTCATTATATGGTGAAGTAATTCTTGTCGAAATAGAAAATCAAAGAGCCTATGGTATAATCGAAATAGAAAAACAAGGTGAAGTGATGATGACAACAGGAGGACTTTCTTTTCGAATGATGCCTCTTGAAGGAGTAGAGTTTTCGATCTATGCTGGTGAGGAAATAAAAGCCAAAGACGGTACTATTCTTTACCAAAAAGATCAATTAGTAGAAATCTTAGTAACTAATCGAGAAGGATTAACAAGAAGTAGTAAACTGCCTTTAGGAAAATACTATGTTATCGAAACCAAAAATTTAGAACCATATGATGAAAATAATCATAAATACTTTGTCGATTTAACTACTCACAGTCAAAAGTTAACATTAGCTTTTGAAAATACATTAAAGAAAAGTGACATTGAAATAATTAAAATTGATGCCAATACGAAAGCAAGAATCGGCAAAGCTAAGTTTTCTCTTTATACTGAAAATAAAGAATACTTAGGTAGCGTTTATAGTGATCAAGATGGGAAAGCTTACTTTTATGACATTCCTTTGGGTAAATATTATGTCATTGAGGAAGAAGCACCATTAGGTTATGAGATAGATAAAAATGAACATTACTTAGAAATTGTGGAGAATCAGAAAACCTATACGCTTACCATTCCTAATCGAAAAATAGAGTTACCTCCCAAAACAGGTGTATCCATTACTCAAGACAAAACGAATCATTCCTCGCTAATCTTCTTAGGCGTGATAGGAATTTTCCTCGGTTATCGAAAAATAAAACAAACGAGAATCTGAAAAGGTTCTTTTTCTTTACTAAAAAAACAATCTATTCTATAATAAATACAGGTGAAACTATGAAAAAAATAAGTATTTTATCCCTTCATTTAGGTTATGGAGGCATCGAAAAAAGTGTAGTCAATTTAGCCAATTTACTCGTTAAAGATTACGAAGTGGAAATCATCTCAACCTATAAATTAGATCATTCTCCCGCTTTTGAAATCGATCCAAAAGTAAAAGTAACTTATCTAATTGAAAAATATAAACCTAATCGTGAAGAATGGAAGCGCTCGTTAAAAAAATTAAAACCCATTACGTTTATCAAAGAGACCTATAAAGCTCTTGTTGTCTTATTCTTAAGACGTTCTAAAACAACGAAAGCAATCAAAAACTGTAACAGTGATATCATTATTTCGACGCGTGATTTATTTAATAAATGGTTAGGAGAATATGGAAAAAAGAAAACCTATAAGATTGGCTGGGAACATAATCATCATCATCAAGATGTAAATTATATTAATAAAGTAGTTACTTCTTGTAAAAAGTTAGATGCGTTGGTATTAGTTTCTGATTCATTGAGAAGCTTCTATAAAAAAGAGATGAAAAAAAGAAATTATAAATGTAAATGTGTTTATATTCCTAACATGTTAGATAAAATTCCAGAAAAGCTTTCTTCGCTAACAGAAAAAAGAATTGTTTCTATTGGGAGATTATCTCGAGAAAAAGGATTCACAGATCTAATTGAAGTGTTTCGTTTACTGCATGAGAAAAAACCAGATTGGCACCTAGATATTGTGGGGGATGGGGCAGAAAGAAATAAAGTAGTCGATATGATTTATGGCTACCAATTAACAAATAATGTTACGGTTCATGGCTATTTAAATCGGAAAGAAATTGACAAGTTATTGTCAGAATCTTCTCTTTATGTGATGACCTCTTACACAGAGTCTTTTGGAATAGTGTTAATTGAAGCGATGTCCTATGGAATACCATGTCTTGCTTATACTTCAGCAGAAGGAGCCAATGATTTAATTGTAAATGATCAAAATGGTTATCTGATTGAAAATAGAGATCCAGATCTTATGGTAGAAAAACTAATCGAACTAATTGATGATCCAAAGAAACGTCAATACCTAGGGAAAAACGGAAGAAAAACTAGTTTAAATTATACTCCTGATCGTGTAAAAGACAGCTGGCATAAATTATTGAAAAAGAAAGGATAGAAAAGATGAAAAAGAAAGTAATGTTTATTTCTAGTGCTGGTGGGCATCTATCCGAACTGTTAATGCTATCTAAGTTATTTCCCAAATATAATTATACGTTAATTACGGAACGTACCGCTTCCACGACTTATTTAACTAAAAAGTATCCCAAAAAAGTTTCCTTTTTATACTATGGGACTAAAGATCACCTTCTAACTTATCCATTTAAATTATTAGCCAATTGTTTTAAAAGTTTGTATCTATATTTTAAAATTCGTCCTGAATTTATCGTAACTACTGGTACTCACACAGCAGGACCAATGTGTTGTATTGGTAAAATCTTCGGTAGTAAAATCATTTACATCGAAACGCTAGCCAACGCCAAAACCAAAACCGCAACGGGAAGACTAATTTATTTATTTGCAGATTTATTTATTGTTCAATGGCCAAGTATGTTGAAGTTGTATCCCAAAGCTAAGTATGGTGGATGGATTTATTAAGGAGAGAAAAATATGATTTTAGTAACATTGGGAACTCAAGATAAGAGTTTTGAAAGACTTCTAAAAGCTTTAGATGGATTAATAGAAAAAAAGATAATTCAAGAAGAAGTTGTTGTTCAAGCAGGATACACGAATTATGAAAGTAAAAACATGAAAGTGTTCTCTTATCTTCCTAAAGAAGAATTTGAAAAATTAATAGAAAAATGTGATTTATTAATTACTCATGCCGGAGTAGGGTCGATTATGGATGGGTTAAAAAGAGGAAAGAAAATTATCGCCATCCCACGTTTAGCTAAATACCAAGAACACACCAATGACCACCAACTACAGATTGCGGAAGAGTTTGAAAAAGAAGGTTATCTACTTAGTGTTGTAGACTTAAAAGACTTGAAAAAAACGTTAAATAAAGTCAAAAAATTCAAACCCAAAGAGTATCATGGGAACAATCAAAAAATGTTAGACCTAATTGAAAACTACATTGCGACTAATCATAAAGATAATCGTATTTTGCTCTATTTAATATTATTATTGGTTATTTGTATCCTCTTATTTATCATTTTTCACTGATAAATATAGTAAACTAGCTCATATTTTAAATGTAGGATATTGTAAATACTATAATTTGACTTATAATAGAAAAAGAGGAGGAAACAACATGAAAAAAGTTTCTATTATAGTACCTTGTTATAATGAGGAAGAATCTCTTCCTATTTTCTATGAAACGATTGTAAAAACAGCTAAAGAATTAAAAGACAAGGTAGTTTTTGAATTTTTATTTGTTGATGATGGAAGTAAAGATAAAACTTTAGTAATACTAAAAGATTTAGCTAAACAAGATAAACGAGTTAGATATATTTCTTTTTCTAGAAATTTTGGTAAAGAAGCAGCCATGTTAGCGGGCTTAGAACATGCCCAAGGAGACTACATCACTATTATGGATGCCGATTTACAAGATCCTCCATCTTTATTAGAAGAAATGATTGACCTATTAGAAAGTGGAGAATATGATTGTGTAGCGACGAAAAGTACGAATCGTAAAGGATATTCTTTTCTTAGAAAAACATTTACTAAGTGGTTTTATAGTATCATTAGTAAATTATCTAATATCGAGTTGGTACCAGGCGCTAGAGACTTTAGATTAATGACTAGACAAATGGTAAATGCCATTATTTCTATGAAAGAGTATAACCGCTATTCTAAAGGATTATTTAGTTTTGTAGGATTTAAAACTAAATGGATTGATTTTGAAATCGAAGAAAGAGTAGCTGGAACAACAAAGTGGAACTTCTGGAAATTGTTTTCCTATGCGGTAGAAGGAATAGTTGCTTTTTCAACTACGCCTCTAGTATTTGCCGCCCTAGTCGGACTGATCTTTTGCTTGATCTCATTCATTTTAATCATTGTAATTATCGCTAAAACACTAATTTGGGGAGATCCAGTTGGTGGATGGCCTAGTATGGCTTGTATTATGTTTTTTGTTGGCGGAATTCAACTATTTTGTACTGGTATCATCGGAGAATACTTAGCTAAAGCGTATTTAGAAACCAAAAAAAGACCAATTTATATTATTAGAGAAACCGAAAAAGGAAAAGATGAATAATAAAAAAAGTAGCTTGCGTAAAAAGAAAATGTAAAGCTACTTTTATTCTATGATTCTACTGATAAATTTTTGACGGAAAACAGAAAACAAAGTATAATATAACTAGGAAAGAAATGAGGGAAGAAGAATGGTCGAGAAAAATATTCAAAATATTTTAGAATATTGGAAAGCAAATCCTGATGTTGATGTCAATGCAGAAGAAGCAGTAAGAATGTTTATTGATGCGAATGACGAGTTAAAAACATGTACTCCAGAACAAAAACAACAACTATTAAAAAGTGTAGAAGATTATTATAATGAAGTAAAAAATAAACTGACAACCAAAAATCTAGGTGTAACAGAAAATACACCATTATTTCAATTGTTTGCAGAATTAGTGAAAGTAATTAAAGCAGAAAACGAAAGTATAGATAGTGAAACAAGAGACTATCTACGTACTTTAGCTTCCGCCTCTTTAAATATTTATCAAAATGATCGCAGTCGTCGCTTAGGGGATACAAGTATTCAAAGACTTCATGCCAATGATACAGAAGTAAGTTTCTTGAATGAATTAAAAGAAAAAGTGTTAAAAAAGAACTTAAATAGTGAACTCCTAAAGATTACAGAATTTTTATTTTCTCAAATCAGTGTTGCGAATAGATTTGATGAAATAGTAAATCTTGATTCTTCAATGGATTATACTGAAGCATTTAAACTTATAAGTGATATTTATCGTTCTCACCTTCAAAAAAATGATAATACTAGAAGACTATTAAAAGATAGAGTAATCAACTTAAATCGTTATTTAGCTGAACACCAAGATGTTGATATTAATGCGAAAGAAATTACAGAAATTCTATTAGATAGTGCTAAAGTAATCCAAAAGGACCAAACTCACGAAAGCGAAGATACAGTAGAAATTATTAACGGAGTAATTGAGTTAAGTCAAACCGCAGTAAACAGATTACTTAGTACTGATCTTCAACTAGAGAAAAATTCATCCCTTTGCCAATTAATTTCCCAGTTAGCGGGAAATGCAGTTATGGGAACTCCAGCCGTAGAAGAACAAGAAGAAGAATATATTAAAAATTTGGCCAAAATCTCTTTATTTACTAGACAAGAAGATAGAAACAAACGTATAAATTTAGACAATAGTCACAAAATTTATGACAATGAAGGTGAATACCAAACAATAAAAGAACAACGTGAAAAATATAAACAAAATCATCAAAAAGGAATTTATGCGACACTTACAGACTGTTTATTTGCAGAAATTACTAAAGCGAAAACAGAAAACAAGATTTATGGCTTTAGTTTACCATTCCCTGAACCAGAACTAAAAAAAGTAGAAGTAGAAAATAAAGAAACAGATAAAACAGCAGAACTAATAAAAAGAGTTCAAGGAGTAAATCAATATTTGATAGATAATCCAGAAAATAATGTCAATATGGTAGAGTTGGCTGGCTTGTATATAGATGCTGCCAAAGAAGAAAATAAAGAAGAATTAAATGCCACAATAGATACCTTATCGAATACTGTTCAAGATCGTATGAAAAAAAAGAATAGAACTGATATTCCACTCAATACATTAATGAGTAAATTAGCTGCTTCTGCCATTAACCATGAAGAAATAGTATTATCTGAAGAAGAAGAGTATTTGAAAGAATTGATTAGTGCTAATGCTTTTATTTATGAACAACAAGAAAGAAGAGATAAAGGAGAAGAGCTTCATCTTTACGATAATGAAGAACAGTTACAAGAACTAAATAGGAAACAATATATTGTACGCTTTAAAGAAACAAATATTCAATCTTTAGCGAAGAAATTATTAGAAGAAATACAAACGGCTTATCAAGAAGATAAATTAGTAGTAGAAGAGGCAAAGAACGAGGAAAATGTTGAAGAATATAACAAAGAAGAAGTCAAAAAGTTAAAACGTCAACTAAAAGCCGAAATCTCATTCTTAAAAGAACATCCTGAACAAAATATTGATGTTAAAGTAACAGCGGGATTATTAATAGATATTGCGAAAACGAAGAAAACAGATATAGGGTTAAATGTAGATTTAACAAGTATGTGGATGAAAGTTTTCTCAAGTTTAAGTAATAACGATCTTGAAGAAACAATATTAGCAGATACTTTAACTCATTTATATAAAAGTGCTCGTTCAAAAAAACCAGCCGTTATATCAAACCAAGAAAAGGAATATTTAACAGATTTGCTTGAAGTGAATTTAAAAATTCAAGAGCAAGAAAAAAAACGTGAAGAAGGACAAAATTTACGCTTATATGACAACGAAAAAGAGTTTAATGATTTAGAAAGAGCTCATCAGGAAGTAAGATTCAACCAGCCAATGACACAAAGTTTAGCAGATCGTTTATTTAAAGAAATTGAAAATGCTTATATGAAAGTTTCTCATGAAAAAGCAAGTGAAGTAGAACCAGAAGAAAAACTGGAACAGCCTAAAATAGAAGAATCTAAAACTATAGATCAAGAAAAGGTAGATTCGTTAACGAAACGCTATAATGGAGTAAAAGATTTTTTAAAGGGAAATCCAGAAGCAGATATTAATGCCGTTGAATTAGCCGATTTATTCATCGAAGCAGCAAAGATTAAAGAAGAAGAGGCTTCAACTGAATTAAAAAATGCTATTGAAGACTTATGGCTAGTTGCTTATCCACGTATGGAAAAAATGAAAATAGAAGAAACGGTTGTTGCGAAAACACTGATTAATCTTGCTAAAGGCGCTATCCAACACCAAGCTATCGTAACACCAGAAGAAGAAAATTTCCTAAAAGATGCAGTGAGAATAAATTTTTACATTCAACAACAAATAAAAAGAAGAGAAAACGGAGAAACTTTACACTTATTTGATAACGAATCAGAGTATAATCAAATTATCGCTCAATCTCAAAATGTTCACTTTTCTAATCCAGAAATGGAAACTCAAATAGGACAATTAGTAAATGAGATCAAATTGGCTTATCAGACAGATCAACTACAACCAAAACAAAATGCTCAAAATTCTATTGAATCAATTGCGCCTATCACCCCTGAATCAGAAAATGTAACAGATTTATCTATTCAAGAAATGGCTACCCAAATCTATAATCAACGAAAAATTATGCAAGCAATTGCGAGTGAATGTACAACATTAGAAGAATATTTTGCTAGAGTAGGTGGAGAAGTCACCGTTATGCCAAGTAATGATGAAATTGAAGCTGAAATGGTCAAAATAAAGAAGTAAAAAAAGATAAAACAAAGTACAGAACTAGAAGTAATAATCTAGTTCTTTTTCATTTACTAACAATTCTTTACTATAAGACCTATAAGTATTGCTATATTTGTAGAAAGAAGATAAGATAATAAGTAATCATGAAATAACTTGGAGGGTAATATGATCAATGAAGAAAAATTAAATAAAATATATATAGGATTAAGTCAAGGTAAAAGCTTGACAACAAAAGAATTAAAAAGTTATGGCTTAGATGGCAATGATATAACTGCCTTAATTAGAAAAGGGATAATCAAACGAGTAGAAAGGGGGTTATATTCCTTTCAAGCAGTTAATGAATTATATAACTATGGAAAAGTGATTCTTTCAAAAAGAAATTATGAAAACGCTAAATTGTGTTTTCAGAAATGCCGTGAGTTAGATTCAGATTATCTTGCTACCAATTTTTTTCTTTTTTTAATTTGCATTCGCAATAAAGAATACTCAAAAGCATTTGAATATTTTGATACTTGCTTTCATTCGAATAATCCATATTACGAATCAGATAATCACTTTTACTTATATTTATTGAGTTTTATTACTGAAATTCCCGAGAAATATCGCCCTATGGTAAAAGAAATTTCTAGAGAAAGTTTAAATATCCAAAATGATGATCCCAGATATCAAGATATCTGTTTACAAAATGAGATAAGGAATTTAGCTTTTGAACATCATTTTAATCGCGCTAAGGAATTTTGTTTGCTTGTTCCTAAAAATGATCGAGTAAAAAGTTCTAATCTTTTAACCGGAATTCTTCTAACACAAGTCGTGGAACAACTGGATAAAGAAATCAGTGATTTAGTTGTTTTGGTTCAAGAAAAAAAGTATGACGAAATAATTGAGTATTTAGAAACAATAGAAACCCAGCATAAATTAATTACTTCAGAACACTTAATATTATCGTTAGCCAAGGATATTGTAGAAATAACAAAAACAGGAATGATTCCAGAAATAAAGGATAGTCAAAATAAATTTTATTCTGCCATTTTAGCCAAAAATTATTCGCTAGCTTTATCCATAAGTAAACAATATCTTGCTCAAAAAAGAAATAGCCCAACCACATATGCGATAAATACCTTATTACGAGATGTAGTAGAAATTATCGATAAACAAAAATCTTCTCAAAAAAAGAATCTGATTTTAGAAGAAAATAGGAAAAATAAAGAAGAAAAACCAATCATTTCCAAAAGAGCAGAATCTACAAGTACTTTTGTAGAATTTGTTGATGGCCTAATCACCCAAGATTTAGATTCTTCATTAGAACAATTGAGTAAATACCTTGAGAAAATAGATAAAAAAGAATTTGAATTTTTAATTGCTGATTTGATAAAAATTGGCTTATTAGAAAAGGATAGTACTTATAGTAAAGCGTTAACAGCACTAAGCTTACTTCATATGGGAATCTTTCAATTTGAGCTCTCAACATATGTCAAACTCTTTTATGAAAGTATAGCAAAACAAGAAATAGAAATTGCCAAGGTCTATCTAGATATTCTTTCAAAGGCAGATAGACTTGATCAAAACTGTATAATGATAGACGATCTAACACAGATACTGGAAATCATGACAAGAAGATTGAATCAGAAAAATGACAACTTACATGAACCACTACCTTCAAATAATCTAGAAGATACATCATCAAATGATTTAAAAACGTCTAGTACTGTTAAAAACGAAGTTCAACATTTACCTAAAAGGATTATCTCATCCCCTAAAACAGAAGCTAATCTAGAGAAAAAGCCTTTTAATGTAATGAATAAGAATCCACGTAAAATGGAGACCACCTCTATCCAAAAAATCGATCATTCTCAAAATGAATGGCTAAAAAATAGAATACCAGAACTAGAAGAAAGGGGAATTATCTTACTAAACCCAATGACTGAAGAAGAAATACAAGAAGTAGAGAGCAAAGTAAATAACATACCGAATATAGATTCTTTTACCATTGGGAAAGATAAGAATAAACAAGTTGTTTTACGTTTGAAAAATATCAATCAATCTACTGATTTGTCTGATGTTAAGCTAGAAGGAGATTTAGCCTATCAAGAGAAAGAATATACTTTATGCATAGAAAAATATCAACAGCTACTAAGAGCAGATACACCCAATATCTATGTTTATATTCGTTTAGGATTATCCTATATGAAAAATCACCAAAATGATTTAGCAATAGATTATTTAACTGTTGCGAATGAACTAGCTAAAGAACAAAACTTAGAATTTGATTTTTCGAATTTACTTGCCAAATTAAAAGGAGAAACCGATACCTATCCAAAAGTTACATTAGACTATTTTGAAAAACAGATTGATGAAAAATATGGAATTGAAAATATCGAAAAACTACTAATCGCAAAGATGAATATTCACCAAATTAGTAAACAATTAGCCCTTACTGAAGAAGAAAAGACACTAGTTGAATTGATACTAGCTAAAAAATATTATACAAGAGGCCAAACTGAACTTGGTAACCGATATTTAAAACTAGCTCAAAGAGGACAAAATAAACCAAAATTTTTACAAGAACAAGTAGAAGAAGTAAGTACCAATAAAAGATATTATAAATATCGAAATTTAGTTTTTGTTTCTCCTCCAGAAAGAGATAATTAAAAGAATATTAGAAAGAGAACATGGATAAAATAATCAATGAGTAAAACTTTATCTATGATGAAAATGAAATAATTAATCAGTGATTACAATTCAAAAGATAAATAACTAAAAAAAACAGCTAATTTAGGAATGATTGGCTGTTTTTAATTTTTAAATTCAACCAAAAAGTTTTCCTTTTAAACCTAAATCTGAATCAATAGGATATTTTTTTCTTCGATCGCAAAAATTTAACCTTTTCCCATACGAATCCCTATATTTCAGAAAATAGAAAAGAAATACTCAACAGATTTATTCTGTTATATGGTATACTTATAATAGTGGAGGAATGAATATGGATAAAGAATTTGATGATTTTTCTGATATAACCTTTAATGATAAAATGGAAATAAAAAAAGAACCATTTAAATTGACACAATTAAAATTAGAATATTTTCATTGGAATAATGATGAGAGAGAACCCGGTATGCCAATAACAACAAGTATGGAATTAGAACGTATTTACAATTACGAAAAACAAAAAATAGAATGGACTAAAAAAGTAATTCACAAATATGTAAGTTTCGAAGATCGACATGATTGTAGTGTAGTATCTAACCTTAGTGATCTAGAAGAGGATAACATGATGAAAGAAATAGAAAAATATGATCTTAGAGATCTTAAAAATAATTATTTTACAGAAGAAAAACCAGAATGCTTTAGACATTGGGAATTAACTTATAATTACTATTTTAAAATATCAGGAACTTTTGATCAAGAAATAGAAGAATACGAAAAAATAAGCCAATTATTAGAATTTAATCAGATCATAAAATCAGAAGTAAGAAAAGTTCAAGAAAAGCTAAAACAATTAGATAACTAGAAATTAGTGGAGGGAAATCATGGAATTATATGACAAAATAGAAAATCCTATCGATAATTTGGAAATAATAAAAGAGTTAGTACAAACGTATAAGGATTGTTCGAGGGGGAGTAACTTCTATACAAAGTTGACAAAAAGAAGAAAAAAAGACAATGTTAACATAATACAGGTAAAAGATAGAGATAGGGTGTATACGATAATATTCAATAAATGGAAAAATAGTGTCCTTTCCTTGACAAAAGACGAATTTCTTCAAGGAAAATACGGAAAAGATTTTATTAAGTTAAGAAAATATTTAAAAAATGCACCTGATGTTTCTACCGAACAAGAAGTGCTTCAGTTTTTATATGAAAGCGGGGATAGTGAAATAACTAATGCGGCAATGAAATATGCTCCTCATTTATTTAGACCAGACTATTGGAGTCAAATTATTTCATGTGAACTTACAGCCAAAAAAGATCCTTATCCTGAAATAGAACATCGCCTATATTTAAATATAGAATCGCTTGATATGTATAAAATGGTAACTTATTTAATAGAAAAACTAGAGACTCTTCATAAGCCGTATTATTTTAAATTTGATGAGGTAGGTGCTCGTGATGATACGCTTGTTATTTATGTATCTACCGAAGATCTAGAAAAATATTTAGAACTTTTACAAGAAATCAAAAAAGAACACCCTGATTTAATTTCTAGGGCTAAAGAACCCCCTCTTCTTACTGGAAAAATCGATGGTTGGATCGGATATGGTTCCGATCCAGGTAGAGACTTTAGAGGAAATCTCCGTTCATTTAATGGTGTGAGAGCAGATATGATTGAAGCGATCATTGAAAAAGTAACTGCCAAATGGCTTTTTGAACATAGAGATATGAAAATAAATAATAATGGAAAACTAATGACAATGAATGATTATCTAGCGCTGAGAATGGTGGAAAACAAAATAAAAGAATTAGAAGAAAATTATTTAGATGATGAAGAGCTTCGTAAAAAGAATGCACAGAAGCAAGGAAAAGTTTATAATCCCCAAGAAACTATTGATTGGCTTAAATATACGCCACAAATTATTCATTCTACAAAGTTTAAACAAGAAAGTTATGAAAAAATAAAAAAACAGATGAGTAAAATGTTATCTAAAATAATTAGTGATGGACGTAAAAAAGTAGAAATGATTACTGTAGATTTAGAAACTGGTCGTAAAATTGAGTTTACAGGTTACGATTGTTCAAAACTCCTTCAAACTTTATCGATGGATATAATTAAAAATGATCCCAACTATCTTTTGACGATTCAAAGAGAAATCAAAGAGAAAGCTAAACAAGAAGGTATCGACGCAAATAAGTTCTGCTTTGATATTAAAGCAAAAAACAAAATAGAAGCATTATCAAACCAAAGAAAAAAATTATATTCAAAATCGAGCATTGAACCGACAAAAGCATCAAAAGATAATCAACAAGATAAGAAGTCTATAGTTGACCATGAGGAAAAAATATCTAAATTAATAGCTCATATTAATGGGGAAAAAGATTTCTTAAATCAAAACCTTGAAGCCGACATTAATGCGGTTGAATTAGCTAACTTATTTATCGAGTTGGCTTATATCAAACAAGAAGATACACCAGTAGAACTACAAAATGCTATCGAAGAACTATGGCAAGTTGCTTATTCACGTATCGAAAATAAAAAAATAGAAGAAACAGCTGTTGTAGATACTTTAGTAATTCTTGCAGGAGGAGCTATTCACCATCAACCTTTTGTAAAAGAAGAACAAAAAGAAGATTTAAAAAGGATAATTAGTGCTAACTTCTATATCCAACAACAAGCAAAACGAAGAGAAAATGGTGAAAATCTACGGTTGTATGATAATGAAGACGAATACAATCAAATCATCAATCACGCTCCAAATATCCATTTTTCTAATCCTCAATTGGAAAAGACAACTAGACAGTTGGTAAAGGAAATAGATATGGCCTATCAATACGATCAATTAAAAGCGCCAGTTAGGACTAATCAATCAAATCCTAAAGATCAAATACCAGTAAATCCAATTCTAGATAAGTCAATCGAAGAAATAGCCATTCAAATTTATACTCAACGAAAAATGATGCAAGAAATTGCGAGTGAATGTCAAACAATAGAAGAATACATAGCTAGAGTAGGTGAAGAACTTTCTATTTTGCCAAGTAATGATAAAATTGAAGCAGAAATAAATAAAAAGAAGTAGTAAATACAATAAAATATACAAATGATGTAGCCTAGTGTTATTGTAATTAGATAGTTGAATAACCAAGTCTTTCTTTTCGTACTTAAAAATAAAGTAATAAAATTTAAATAAAGAATAAGATAAATAAGGAAAAGTTATGTATCATTTTTCAAAAAGTTCCTCTTTTTTCTTCTTCTTTAAAACAAATACTAAAAATCAATAATTTGACAAATAAAGTGATTTTTGCTAGAATAGTTAACTGTCCCGTGTATAAGAGGTGTTTTAAATGTTTTATGATGTCGATAAGACAATGAGGGCAGTTGAAGAAGAACCGTCCCTGATTTTTGAACTTATCAAAGAAGGTCACATCGATCTTGTAGATAGGTTACTAAAGAGAAAGAAAGTAGACATAAACACTTGCGATGATGCAGGTAACAGTGTCTTAGTAAGATTATTAAGACATGGTGATTATGACGTAGTTCTTAATCATATGGGGAATAAAGATTGGGATGTTAACCATCAGAATTTAGATGGCAATACATTTGCACATTACCTAGTTTCGATTAATTATGTCAATGTGATGGAAATCATCAAAAAATTAACTAGGAATAAAGACTTCTTGCCTAATATAAAAAATAATAAAGGTGAGACAATTTTAGATAAGTCGATCAATGATAACTATATCTATACAACCGTTAAAATATTAGAGGACTCTAGATTCGATAATATTGATGTAGTATCGTTCAAAAACTTGTATGATACTTATATCAAAAGTAATAGATACGGGAAATATTCAAAGATTAATAATCTAGAAGTTATCTTAGATAGTTTAACGGATAAAGATTTGTTACCAAGAATGAAAAAACTAATTGGTTTCATTCAAAATAACTTTGATAAGATCAAAGAAGAAGTACTAACAAGTCAGAAATCTGTATATATGGATAGTATTATTAATCGAGTATTGAAAGAAGATAATGCATAATAAGCATTATTTTTTTCTAGAAAAAATAGATAAATTAAACGTTTATATGGTATGATACAGATAAGGATTATCTAAGGAAAGGACGATTAAGATGCAGTTACCAAATTATAAAGAAGCAAGTATCCGTAGTAAAGAAAGAGTAGAGAAAGAACAGTATCAACTTCCTGTTGAAGATAGAGAACTTGGTAAGAATAAAACTTATTTTCTAAAAACATATGGATGCCAAATGAATGAACATGATAGTGAAAATATTCAAGCAATGTTAGAAGAAATGGGGTTTAAAGAAGCAGAGGATTACGAACAAGCAGATTTGATCTTACTAAATACTTGTTCAATTCGTGAAAATGCCCATAATAAAGCATTTGGGATGTTAGGAAGACTAAAACATCTAAAACAAGAAAAACCAGATATCATCATCGGTTTATGTGGATGTATGGCTCAAGAAGAAGGCGTAATTCAAGAAATTTTAACTCGTTATCCTCAAGTAAATTTTGTTTTTGGAACGCACAATCTTCATCGCCTTCCTATTGTTTTAAAGAAATATATGGATACTAATCATCAAGAAATAGAAGTATTCAGTAAAGAAGGCAATCTAATTGAAGGAATGCCAGTCAAAAGAATGAGTCCTTATAAAGCGTATGTCAATATTATCTATGGCTGTGATAAGTTCTGTACTTACTGTATTGTTCCTTACACTCGTGGTAAACAAAGAAGTAGAAGAAAAGAAGATATCCTTCAGGAAGTAGAAGAATTAGTAAAAGAAGGATATCAAGAAGTGACATTACTTGGTCAAAACGTAAATGCCTATGGTAAAGATCTAGAAGAAAACTATGGAATGGAAGATCTTTTGGAAGATGTTGCGAAAACTAATATTCCGCGAATTCGCTTTATGACAAGTCATCCTTGGGATTTTACCGATAAAATGATCGAAGTCATTGCCAAATATCCTAATATCATGAAATCAATTCATTTACCAGTTCAATCTGGAAGTAGTCGAATTTTAAGAAAAATGGGAAGAAGATACACTAAAGAAAGTTATCTAGAATTATTTGATAAAATAAAAGAAACAGTACCTAATGTTAGTATTTCGACCGATATTATCGTTGGCTTTCCAGGAGAAGAGGAAGAAGATTTTCAAGAAACCTTAGATTTAGTTCGCCACTGTAAATTTGATAATGCTTTCACCTTTATCTATTCTCCTCGAGAGAACACACCAGCTAGTCGCTTAACGGATAATACTCCACTAGAAGTAAAAGAAAAACGACTACAAGAATTAAATCAATTAGTTAATCAGTACTTCTTGGAAAATAATCAAAAGAAAGTCGGAAGCATTGAAAAAGTTCTAGTAGAAGGAAAAAATGAAAACGGAAAAACTGACTTATATGGATATACCGAAACCAACAAACTAATTAATTTTAATGGTTCTAGTGATGCGATTGGAAAAATTATTGATGTTAAAGTAACAGATGCGAAGACATGGAGCTTGGATGGCGAAATCTGTGAATGAAGAAATCCTAAAAAAGGTAGATGAATTAATTAACGAAATAAAAAGAAGTAGTGATTTTCAAAACTATAAGTATCTGACAGAAAAACTAGAAAAGAATTCAACGATTAAAACGAAAGTACAAGAAATTAAACAACTTCAAAAAGAAATCACTAAACGAGAATATTATCATCAAGATACAAGTGAACAAGTTCAAAAGTGGAACAAAGAAGTAGAAACACTACAACAAATTCCTTTGTACCAAGATTGGATCACGACTCAAGAAAAACTAAATCAGTATTGCCAAGAGATAAAATCTCAGTTAGAAAGTTGTTTTGATTTCAACCAAGAAAAAGAATCTTGATCAAAAACACAAGATTCTTTTTTTCGTTAAAAAATTAATCTAAGTATTCTTCATTGACTTGTTCATCAATCTCTTTTTCTGCTTTATTTACTTCTTCCGTATTGTCATCAGGAATAATTTCCCATGGGTCTTCTTCTTCATCATACGCAATCTTGACCTTGGTATCTCCAACAATTTCAACACCGAGTTCCTTTTCTACCGTATATTCAATTTTTCCATTAACGATTTCTGCTCTCGTACAAGTAGGTTGTTTTAAACTACGAATAATTACTTCCTCATTAGAAAAATCACCCTCAGATCGTTTTGGAACAACTACACTTTCTAAATAAGTAGTACTTTTTTTGACTACTTCAGTTTTTGTATCATCCATGCATGAGTACCAAATATTGATGTCATAACTTCCTTCAATATTAATTTTATCCCCATTTTTATACCCTTTAAAATTATGATTAATAACCCAACAACCAAGAATAGTAGTAGGAACTATTTCGGGAGTGATCGCATCAATAGTGGTGAAAGTTTTCTTCCCTTTACCTAGAATAGCTTTTGTTACTATTTCTTTGTAATTAGCCATAATATTCCTCCTCTAGTTTAATGTATGCGTATCTTAGATATTTGTTGATAGAAAAGAACGATTAAATGAAAGGGTGGTGATAAGTTTTAGTAAAGAAGAAAAAGAATTTATAAAAGGTTCTAATCAAATATTCTAAAGAGAAAAATTAGACATTAATATCATTGAAAAAATACAAAAGTTTGCATGAGTCAAGAAAAAGTAGACAATTTATTTTTGAAAATGTAAATTTTTGT
>ERZ1643251.648-NODE-648-length-46835-cov-5.724626_pt1 | contig 46835 bp, 37 predicted proteins | sample MGYA00579261_ERZ1643251 | MGnify/ENA primary metagenome ERZ1643251 (study PRJEB29033, sample SAMEA4952267) | chicken gut metagenome | biome: Broiler Chicken; feature: Gastrointestinal Tract; material: Caecum | place: Ireland | collected 2018 | study: Broiler... | reverse complement strand
TCCCAGAGAGGTTCTCTCCTCCTTCCCTGTCCAATATGTTTGACAAACCTACAATTTTCTTCCACAAGGAGAACGGTAATTTGGTGTGGTTGTAACTGGAAGAAAAACTTATGATAAAAATACAAAAGGTCATGTACGCATGACCACGAAAACAGAACATCCATCAATTTAACAAAGAAAGGTGACGATCCGAATGAAGAAACTTACAGCCCTCTTACTGTCTGTGATGGTACTGTTCTCCTTGGGCTCGCTGGCTTCGGCTGAAGAAACCACGACTATCGGCTGGACCTCCTGGGCACTCGCGGAGGAAAACCTGATTCCGATCTACGCCGGATCGGCCGACGCCTTTATGGCGGAGAATCCCGACATCACCATTGACTATTCTCAGACCAACCCCTATGCCTCCTATCTGGATCAGCTGCTGATCTCTGCGCAGGCTGGAAATGCCCCCTATGTGGCGCATATCAAGGCCGAATGGCTGCCTCAGTTCCTGGAGCTGGGTGTGCTCAAAGATCTTACCCCCTACATCAGCGAAGAAGTGATCGCCGACTATAACGCAAGTGCCATTGAAGGTGTAACCATTGACGGGCAGATTGTGGCACTTCCGTGGTTTGGCAACACCTATGCCCTGTACTACAACAAGGCGCTGCTGGAACAGGCGGGCATTGAAACGCTGCCTCAGAACTGGCAGGAGCTAATTGATGCGGCTTATAAGGTATCCGCCCTTGGCGATGATATCTATGGCCTGGCCATTCCCAACTCCAATGGCGTGGAAGCCGGCGAGGGCTACAATGTATTCCCGGCGCTGTGGGCGCACGGCGGCAATTTCCAGGATGCCGATGGAAAGATCAACCTGACCGATGAGGCCGCCATTGCTACCTTTACCGAGATCCAAAAGCTGATTGCTGACCACGTTTCTCCTACGGTAGGCAACAGCTTCAAGGATCTGCGCAACCTCTTTGGACAGGGCAAGATTGGCTTCTACTGGGATCTGGAGGCTACGATTGATACCGCCGCCGCCGCCGCTGAGGACAAGGATAAATTCTATGAGGATTTCGGCTGCATGGTTATCCCCGGTGCCGATACGCCCAATGGCGCGGGCTACGTGATTGATCACTATCTGGTGGTCTTCAACAACACTCCCGACGAACTGATGCCGCAGGTAGCCAAGTTCCTGGAATTCATGAGCGACTCCACCGTTATCCAGATCTTCAAGGACGGCAACCAGGGCAAGATGAGCTCCCGCGCCTCCGTGATGGATGAGGTATTTGCCGACGTGAGCGAGATCACCCAGGTCTATGTAGATGCAATGAAGACCGCACGGCCTCTGCCTGTGGCCGGCCTGCACTTCATGGACGCGGACAAGGAGCTGGTGAACGCGCTGACCCGCCTGGCACAGGGCGAAGATGTAACCGCTGTCATGACTGACTGCCAGCAGATTATTCAGGATATGTACGACGAAGAATAACCTTGCTGCTTGCGAGCAAAGCACACTGAACACTCGCCGTCCTTCCTGCGCGAGACGGGAAGGACGGCGAATTCTTTAGCGAAAGGGTGCCGGAACGATGAAAATAGCTAACCGTGCAAATACAAATCGCGCCAGAATTCCAGGGTCCCGTTCCGATCAGTGGTTTGGGTTTGCGCTGGTGCTTCCGGCGCTGATCGTGTTGCTGGTTGTGATCGCCCTGCCCATTCTCAAGGGTATATATGTAAGCTTCTTTTCTTATAAGCTCAAGGACATCAGCCAACCGTTATTCGATTTTTCATCCGCTAACATTCAGAAAATTCTGGCCGGAGAAGAGGGGTTGGGGGCTCTATCCAATCTGAAATGGAATGATCTGGCCAACTATACATCCCTGTTTAAACGGGGAGAAATACTGGATTACTTTGGCAATACCATTCTTTTTGTATTGCTTACGGTTTCCATTCAGCTCGTGTTGGGCATGATTATTGCGCTGCTGCTCAATTCCAAGCTGCGGGCAACAGGCTTTTTCCGCGGAGTGATGCTGATTCCGTGGACCATCCCTTCGGTTGTAGTCGCTATCCTGTGGAGATGGATGCTGCATCAGGATTTTGGCGTTATCAATTATCTGGCCTATGTGCTGGGCATTACGGAACAAATGAACCTGTCCTGGCAGGTTTCCAACAGCCTTGCCATGGCGTCTGTGGTTATTGCTTCCGTATGGAGACAGCTTCCTTATATGATGGTGATGCTGCTGGCCGCCCTGCAAAGCGTAGACAGCTCATTGGAAGAGGCCGCTCATATCGACGGTGCCAACGGATGGCAGAGTTTTTCTCATGTGGTCCTGCCTTCCATCCGCCCGGTGCTCATTACCTCAACGTGGATCGCGGTAATGAACAACTTCCAGTCCTATACCATCATTGCCAACATGAATGGAACTGGCGCCGCAACCATGACGCTGTCCATCGCCGCCTATCAGGAGGCATTCAAAAGTTACAATTTCGGCAAGGGTGCTGCCATCGGCGTAATGTGGCTGGTTCTGCTTTTCGTTATCACACTGATAAGCAACCGCGCCTCTGATCGCGCCACCAACGATTATCAGTAAACCGGGGGAGGTGTATGGAATGAATGGAAAGTTTGAACGCGCAGAAAGGACCAAATCTCCGGAATGGCTGAGCGTATTCACGTTGCAACTGATTGGCGCGGTGCTGATTGCCCTGGCGCTGCGGAGGATATTTTTTCTATCCGGTCGGGTGGAAGAGGCACAGAAGACCTCTTGTATTGTGCTGGGTGTTGTCATGTTTGCTCTGGGCTGCGGGACGTTCTATCTGTGCTCACGGCTAAGCCGGCAGTATCAGACCCGCCCCGGTTTTCTCTATGCCAGGCAGCACACCGGAAGAATTCTGCGGTATGCGCTGGTGATCGTGATCACGCTGACGCTGCTGTTTCCCGTGCTATGGATGCTGCTATCTTCCCTGCAGCCAAGCCACACGCTGATGCACGTTCCCCCTACCTTTACCATCACGGCAGAAAGCTCACTGGACAACTATGTCAAAATCTTTTCCAAGCCGGAATATGTGCGTTACTTTATCAACAGCTTTATCACTGCCGGCGGTACGGTGCTGACGGTGCTGCTGGTGTCGGTACCGGCGGGGTTCTCGTTCTCCCGCTACCGCTTCCGCGGCCGCAATGCGATACTGACCTCCATTCTCTCGGTGCAGATGTTTCCCATTGTGGGGATTCTGATTTCACTCTATACGTTCTATATGAAGTGGAACCGGCTCAACACCTACATAGGCGTCATTCTGGCGGACACCACCTTCGCTCTTCCGCTGGCCATTACGCTGATGAAATCCTTCTTTGACACTCTCCCACGCTCGCTGGATGAATCGGCGCGCATTGACGGTGCGGGACGCATGCGCACGATGCTGCAAATCCTGTTGCCGCTGACGCTTCCAGGACTGGTGGCGGTGGGAATCTACACTTTTCTCAATGCATGGGACGATTATCTCATGTCCATGACCATCATGCAGGTCAACAACATGAAAACCCTTCCCGTGGGATTGGCACAAAGTTTCCTTGGGGAATATGCACACGACTATGGCGCGCTCATGGCGTTCTCCATGGCCGGCTCGCTGCCCATTGTGTTGCTGTTTGTGTTTTTCCAGAAATACATGGTCAGCGGGCTTACCGCGGGCGCTGTAAAAGGATAAGTTCGCGGCGAAAAACTACAGGGTTTCGCAAAAAACTCCGGCCTTTGCCACCGCTAAAAGTACATCAGAATCTCCAGGCTGCCCGCCCTGTGGGGTGTGCATATAGCGCACCCGTTCAGGCTGTTAAACGCCTGTTTAGGTAGTTTGGAGGGTATGATCCTCTGCACGCCGCACTTTGTCAGCAGCCTGTGCCGGGGCGCATGTGCGCCCCGACTTTTTAGTTCTCTGAAGGAAGCGTAAAGGTTCCATAACAGGTGCGAAACAGCTCTGTAAACTCAGCACGCGTGCGGCACCCAAGCTCGCGGTAAATCTTACCCGTGCGATAATGAAGCGAACTCAGACTGATGTAGAGCCTGTCGCACAGCGCCTCGTAGCTCACTCCGGACAGGAGGCCCTCAATGATGCGGATATCCAGATCATCGCGGTTGGAAAGGCAGGTTTCAATCTGCATCAGGCGGCGAATGGTGGGATCGTGGTAAAACTGCTCCTTTTCCTTGGGTGCCGTCCAAAGGGCAGGGGCTCCTTCCGAAAGGCGACACGGCTCCCAACCGGTGCTTCCACGTACGATTAGCCTGCCCGGTGCAACAAGTTTGCAGACCAGCTCCGGCTCGGTCAACGTTTGGAGCTGCTGCCAGATGGAAAACGCATAGCGTCCGATGGCCCAGTAGTCCATTGTGATGCTGGTAATGGAAGGCGTACAGTAGCGGTCAATGGTCTGATCGGAAAAGCCGGCAACATACAAATCCTCCGGCACACGCACGCCCGCAGATAGAAGCTGCCGGATGAGAACGAAGGCCGCATAATCGTTAGGACAGATTACGGCATCATAGCGACGCCATACGCGCAAAAAGGCCTCCGTGCATTCCTGGATTTTTCCGGCCCAGCGAAAAACATCCTCCTCGCGGATGGGGTGTTGAGAAAGCGAAGTATATCGCAGCGCCGCATCGACCTTGACCATGTCGTTCAGCGACATCTGCCCTACACCTACCAGCGCGATGTGCTGCCGTCCACAATCCGCCATATAGCACAGCATGCGGATCATCTGTTGGCTGCGGCTGTGCGTTACACAGCTGATCTGACTGGACAGGCTGTCTGCATCCATGCCGGCCAAAATGATGCGTTTCCCCCTGCGGGACAGCACGGCTACCGCAGTCATGAGACTTTCATGGGAGTTGCCAATCAGGATGACGGGGTCAGTCAGGGCTTCAGAGTCGGTGTCGGCAAGCTGCACGGAGCATTGCGCGGCGGTTGCGGCCTTTTGCAGCCCCTGAAATATCTGTCTGTGCCACACAGAATGGGCACATCCGGGTTCCCACACCACGGATACAATACGCACAGCCATTCGGTGCCCCCTTTCGGTTGTGTACACATGCATCTGAGAAATACGGAGAAATATTATACACTCGTTCCGAAAAAAAAGCAATACCAAAACCCCTAAGGCGGATGCCCGCCATTCGTATTGTAAGGCAGCTGCAAACAGGCTTATACTGTGGACATCGAAATACAGATACAGGAGGGACCCCTATGCCACATAAGTACAGAGTTGCCATTATCGGTGCGGGAATGATCTGCAACGCCGCTCATCTGCCGGCGCTTACGCCGCTGCGCAAGCGCGGCGCGGTGGAGGTTGTGGCTGTAGCGGACATCCGACCGGAGGCTGCACGCGAAACGGCGCAACGCTATGAGATTCCCGCCTGGTACGACGATCCTCAGAAAATGCTGGATGAGGTAAAACCCGACTGGGTGAGTGTGTGTACGCCCAATCGTCGCCACAACCTCAGCATTCTGGCGCTGCGGGCAGGGGCTAACGTGATGTGCGAAAAGCCCCTGGCTCTGACCTGGCGCGAAGCAAAAGAAATGTTTGACGTGGCCCGCCAGGAAGGCAAGCTGCTGTTCCCCTGTCAGTCACGCCGTTGGAGCCCGGACATGGATTTTGCCAGCGACGTTGTACGCAAGGGCCTGCTGGGCAAACCCTACTTTGCTGATCTGAGCTTTGTGCGTCGCTACGGCATTCCCACATGGGGCATGTTCCATATGAAAAGCGAAAACGGCGGTGGTCCGTTCTGCGATCTAGGCGTACACTTCCTGGATTCGCTTTTATGGATGACCGGCAATCCGCGTGTGGTCAGCGTCAGCGGCAGCATGTATGATATCATTGCCCAGAAGGGAGAGGATGTACTCCTTTCCATCAAGGAGAGCGGAGCGGCAGGCGGCCTGTTTACCCCGCGCCCCTATGACCCCAGCGAGTTTAGCGTGGAGGACTCCGCCATGGGCAGCATGCGCATGGAAGGGGGCCTGTCAGTCAACTTCAAGTTTACCTGGGCCATGCATCAGCCCACCGCAAAGCACATTACCATCTGCGGCGATCGGGGTGGCCTGGATGTGGAGCAGATGGTCCTGTACCAGAATGTAGGAGGCTATCAGGGCGAGACCAAACTCAAGTATTTTGACAACCGGCCCTTCGCCGGGGTGCCCTTTGACGCTCACCACTATATGTACGAGCATGTGCTCAACGTGCTGGACGGCAAGGAGGAGCCCAGGGTCAAGCCGGAGGAAACACTCAATGTGGTTTCCGCTATTGAGGCATTCTACCGTTCTGCGGAAGAAAACCGGGAAATCCGTACCGAGGATCTGGAGGGATATACCATATGAAAACCTATCGCGTATGTATTGCGGGCTTTGCCCATGTACACATCAACGATGTAGCCAGCCACTTTGTGGATCATCCCCAGACGCAGCTGGTGGGCCTCGCCGATACCAAGCCCGTGGTTCCTGAGCTCAAGCCCGGAGCACCCTATACCCGGGAGTGGAACATCCGATATGTCAGCGATCTTTGCGGTGCTCCCATCTACGAGGACTGGCGCGCCATGCTGGATACGCTTCGCCCGGATCTGTGTGTGGTTAACAGCGAAAACAGCTATCATGTGGAAATTACACAGTTCTGCGCGGAACGCGGCATTGGCGTATGCATTGAAAAGCCCATGGCTGACAATCTGGCCGACGGATTCAGAATGGCCCGTGCTGCCCAAATGCATAACAGCTTCCTGATGGTCAACTGGCCTGTGACATGGAATCCCGGCATGCAGATGGTTAAAACATTGATTGATCGCGGCGTTATCGGCGACGTAATTCAGGTCAAGACCCGCATGGGCCACACAGGTCCACTGGGCCGTGGTGCAAAGCATAAAATTGCCCAGACCGCCGAGCCAATGACTGAGGCGGAGAAGAGCGCCACATGGTGGCATCAGCATGCCTGCGGGGGCGGCGCGATGGCGGACTATTGCTGCTATGGCAGCGTGCTGAGCTGCTGGTATGCGGGTGAACCGGCGATAGCGGCCATGGGCATGCGCGTCAACAGCATGACTCTGATGGGCGATGCAGAGGATAACAGCGCCATGTTCGTGCGTTTTCCAAGCAAGTATGCGGTGCTGGAAGGCACTTGGACCACCGTGGACCACACCTTCAAATCCCCCATCGTGTATGGAACCAAAGGTGCAATTGTGGGCGATTACAAAACCGGTAAAGTGGTGGTCTATCATGAGGACCATAGCGTAGAAGAGATCGTCAACGATCCCCTGCCGCCCCAATTGCGTGACGTGGCCTGTGGCTATGTCCATTACATGGAGACAGGCGATATCCACTTTACGGCGCTGCCGGAATTTAACCTGAAGGCGCTGGCTGTGCTGGATGCTGGAATCCGTTCTGCCGGCACCGGCAAAATGGAGTTGGTTAATAACGAGCATTGGCAGATAGGATAACGAGTAAGACGGAGAGAATTCCGTGGACGAAAGCCTGACCCAGATCCGGGAATAGACGCAGGACAATTACAGGCGGTAGTCCGCTTAGGCACGTGGCGGGTGGCTGTGCTCAACAGCCATCCGCGCTTTCACCGTGAGAACATTGCTTAGCTTGAACGGCACCTACCGATGACGAATGCTTCCTCCTTCTGAAAGGCCTTGCGGCGCTGTAAGCTGCGGGCGGTTCCGAAAGCGAAGCAGCACCCATTGAGGGGGTCGGACTGAAGCCCCTGGAAGTACACAATGTATGCCAGGGCGTGTGTCACGCAATCGAGACGGAGGAGCATCCCTTGGTCCCCATTGCGCAAAACGATGTTACTTCTCCGTAGAATGCTCCCAAAACATTTATCAATCCCGATGATTTGCCCACGTGGCAAAAGAGGAAACCGACATGACAGGAATCATTACCAACATTCAGAAGTTTAGCCTGCACGACGGAAAAGGCATCCGCACCACCGTATTTTTCAAGGGCTGCAATATGCGCTGCGACTGGTGCCATAACCCGGAAACCATTTCGCCCAAACCACAGCGCGCCTTTTATGAACGCAAATGTATCCATTGCGGACACTGCGATCACTGTCCTACCGGGGCCCGGGTTACCATTGGACAAGAAAAAAGCGTGGAAGAGGTCTATCGCGAGCTGGCGGCCGATCTGCCATACTACCGGGAATCGGACGGTGGTGTTACCCTTTCCGGGGGAGAACCGTTAATGCAGGCGGAGTTTGCCCGCGAGCTGCTCAAACGCTGCCGGGAAAATGGGATAGGCACAGCAGTCGAAACCAATTTGTCACTGCCGTTTGAGCGGATGGAAGGGTTGCTTCCGTATTTGGATCAGGTGTTTTTTGACATTAAGCTGATGGATGACGCCCAGCACCGTCAGGTTACGGGCATCTCCAATGCTACGGTGCTGGAAAACGCGCAGAGACTCGCCCACAGCGGCATACCTGCGGTAGTGCGTACACCGCTCATCCCAGGCATTACCGATACGGTGGAAAACATCGGTGCCATTGCCTCGTTTGTACGCACGCTGCCCAACGTGCGGTATTATGAGCTTCTGAACTTTAACCCGCTGGGCGAGGAAAAATATCGCGCTCTTGGCCTGACATGCGTGCATGAGGGAAAGCGCCCTCTAAAAAAGGAAGCTCTGCTCGCACTGGCACAGGTGGCACAGGAGAGCGGCATCAGGGTGGTTTACGGACAGGAGTGAGGGCCATGAAAACATTGAAGGATCTGCCGCTGGAAGAAAAGCGGGCGCTGTACACATCATGGATTGATGAACTGCACGACCAAAAGGTGGAGGAAACCCGCCGCAAGGTAGCGCGTTTTGGCTATACTGATGAGGATGACTATCACTTTCTGACGCCACCGGAAGGCTATGACTGGCATCCGCGCGGGGATACCCCCAATGGTGATTTTCACGGCTATGACGGCTGGTCTGAAAACTACCGCGATATGGTGCGCAGCTTTCCGCCGGTGGTGGTGCCCCAAAACAGCATGGCGGGCAACTTCTTTCGCATTTTGCAAAAATTCCGCAAACTGCGCTGGCATAAAAACTGGGATCTTTCGCCCTGGCAGGAGCTCATTGACCGTTATTGCATCGATCATGGACTGGGTCAGATGCATCATCTCTGCGGAGACGTACGTATCGCCATGCAGCTGGGCTGGGGCGGGCTGCTCCAAAAGGTGGAGCGGTATGCTGACATCAACAACGAAACCGAGGACCAGCGCGCCTTTTATCGTGCGGAAGAAATGTTTCTGCACACCTGCATCGAATGGATGGAGCGCACCACGGACTGCATCGCCGAAAAACTGGCTGCTGAAACCGATCCGCTGATCGCCGACAATTTGCGCCAGATGCTGGAAGCCAACCGACGCGTCACATTGGAGCCGCCGACAACGCTCAGGGAGGCTTGTCAGTTTATCAGCTGGTACAATATCTTTGGCCGCAGTTTTAACCGTGAGGGCGCGGGAGGTCAGCTTGACGAGCTGCTTCGTCCCTTCTATGAACGGGATGTTCAGGAGCACAGAATCGACGACGAGGATGCCGTGTTCTACATAGCGGGGCTGCTGTTGAGCGATACAAAGTATTACCAGCTGGGCGGACCGGATGAACAGGGCCGCGATATGGTCAGCCGGGTATCTTGGCTCATTCTGGAAGCGGCTGACCGTCTCAATGTTTCCTCTAACCTGACGGTGCGCGTGCATGAGGGTCTGCCGGAACCTTTCTTCCGCCGGTGTGTGGAGCTGCTTTTTCAGCACAAAAATGGCTGGCCGCGCTTTTCGGGAGACCAGTCGCTGGTTCGGGGCTTTGTGCGGCGCGGCTTTACGCCTGAGTTGGCCCGCCGGCGAATTGCCGTAGGCTGCAACTGGATGGCTATCCCCGGCATCGAATATCCCCTCAACGACAGCATTAAGGTGAACCTGGCGCGGGTATTTGAGGTAGCGCTTTATGAGATGTTTGACCATGGCGAGCGCTCCGTAGCCCGGCTCCAGTCACTGTACGAGAAACATTTGAAAATTGTGCTTCGCGTGGTGGCCGAGACCACCGACATGCACCTTCGCCTCAACTATCAAAACAACCCCGAGCTGTTTTTGAACCTGGTCACTGTAGGTCCGGTGGAGACGGGACGCGACGCATCCGACCATAGCCTGCAATACTATAATATCGGTGTGGATGGCGCGGGTATCGCCGTGGTGGCAGATTCGTTTGCGGCGCTGGAAACCCGAGTGGAACGCGAGAAAACGTTGTCCTGGGAACAGGTGGAGGAGGCGCTGCGCACAGATTTTCAGTGTGAAGAGGGCGCCTATATTCAGGCGGTACTGAAATCTGCGCCCAAGTTTGGCCAGTGGAATTCGCCGGCAGAGGACTGGGTACGCAAATTGTGTGCACAGTTCAGTGATCTGGTGGTTCATCTGGAAGCGCATGAAGGTGAAATTTTTATTCCCGGCATGTTCTCCTGGTCCAAAACCCTTTTGTTTGGCAGCTGCGTGGGGGCCACGCCCGATGGCCGCCGCGCGGGCACAGCTATCAACCATGGCGCCAATCCCATGCCGGGTTCTGTGCCAAACGGAGCCATGACCACCATGAGCGAGGCCATTGTGGCTGCCCAGTGCGGCATGGGGAATACCAGTCCCTTCCAGCTTGAGCTGGACCCTGGTATTACTCAGGCGCAGGGTGGTGTAGAAAAGGTGATGGCACTGCTCAAGACGCATTTGCAGCAGGGTGGCACGCTGATAAACGTCAACATTGTGGATGCGCAAAAGGTAAGGGCAGCACATAAAAATCCGGAGCTTTATCCCGATCTGGTAGTGCGGGTAACAGGGTTTACGGCTTACTTTATTACGCTGTCTCCTGAATTCAGGCAACTGGTGGTAGACCGGATGGTGGACATTGCATCTTGAAAAAGCACTGCCCTGTGCAGCGATATGCAAGGCACATTCAAAAAGCAAAACCTGGTTACGTGCGTCATGCACAGAGATGGAAGCAGGCGCTTGAGGTGTGGAAAAACCGCAGTGGTAAGCCAAGAATCAGGTGAAAACGAAGAAATGGCCGCATATTGGGCACGGTTGGCAGCAGGCCCTTGAAGTTCAGCAAGTACTGAATTTCTGCGATTTGCACCCTCCCCTTTTGGGGGAGGGTGCAAAAAATCTTTCAGGGAGGTTTGCAAGGCCGCAGTCCGCCGAGTGAAATCCGCATCCGGCGACACGTGCGGCGGATGCGGAAACCCTGCGCAGCAAGGTTACGTTTCCCCGGCCGCACCATTGACGCAAGTGAAACACATTCTGTCGGAAACGGCCGCCACACGCGGACTTTTTCAACAAACTGACGGGACGGAGAATTGCTCTCCGTCCCGCAGCATTTGGCATCATCAGCGCTGTACGCGTCCGCTGCCGCTACCTTTCATCAGGTTTTCCACCTCGGCCACATTCACGCGGTTGAAATCGCCACCGATGGTATGCTTGAGGCAGCTGGCCGCCACGGCAAATTCCAGCGCGGTCTTTTCATCCTCATAGGTATTGAGGCCATAAATCAGGCCGCCGCCGAAGCTGTCGCCGCCGCCCACGCGATCCACGATATCGGTGATGCGATACTTGCGGCTGAGGAAGAAGTCCTTGCCGTTATAGAGGCAGGCGCTCCAGTCGTTGTGGTTGGCGCTTTTGGATTCGCGCAGGGTGATGGCTACACGCCGGATGTTGGGATAGGTGTCCATGGCAAGCCTGGCAATCGCCTTGTACTGCTCGATGTTCAGCTCGCCTTCCTCCACGGCATGGGCGCTTTCCGCCTTGAGCAGCAGGGACTTCTGGAAGTCCTCCTCGTTGGCGATCACGGTATCAACGTACTTGACCAGCTCGGTCATGACCTGGTCGGCCGTCTTGCCGTACTTCCAGAGATTCTTACGGTAGTTGAGGTCGCAGCTTACATGCAGGCCCATGGCCTTGGCGCACCTGACGGCCTCCAGGCTCAGATCCGCCGCACCCTGGCTGATGGCGGGGGTAATACCGGTCAGATGGAACCACGTAGCGCCGTCAAAGGCCTTCTTCCAGTCAATATCCCCGGGCTTGGCTTCGCAGATGGCACTGCCTGCGCGGTCATAGATCACCTTGCTGGGGCGCTGCACCGCGCCGGTTTCCAGAAAGTAAATGCCCATGCGGCCGTCCCGCCGGATAATATTGCTCACATCCACGCCAAAGCTGCGCAGTTCCCGCACACAGGCATCGCCTATATCGTTTTTTGGCAGCACACTCACAAAGGCGGTATCCATGCCATAGTTCGCCAGGGAAACGCTTACGTTCGCCTCTCCGCCGCCAAAGGTGGCCTCCAGACTGGGGGATTGGAACAAACGCTCGTAGCCGGGGCTTTTCAGGCGGAGCATGATCTCGCCAAAGGTAACAACCTTCGCCATGGTCCATTCATCCTTTCACTTTTTCTATGGGGTTGATAGGGATCACTTTTGCAGCAGGTGCACAGCGAAGCCGGCAATGTCATCCTTGAGGTAAATGGCGCGCAGCTTGCCATCCTTCATGATGACGCTGTCATCGTCAAAGGCAAAGCCGCGGCGCTCCATATGCCAGCGGGCACGCTTGATGGAATTGCAGGCCACGGCGATATGGCCATGAGCGCCACGGAACGGGATCTTCATGACTTCAAAGCCCTCTCCCACGAAATTGGCGTTTTTGTGCTCGTCGATGGGCCAGCCCAGCAGCTTGGACAGCGTCTGTGCATCCTTCATGGACTGCTCCGGCGTGCCGCTATTCACGCCCACATGGCGAATTTCCAGACCCAGCATCTTGTTGACGGCGCTGCGGGTGATGTCCTCAATGCGCTTCCAGTCCTTTTGGGCCACGGCGTCGCCGGGGACCATCCAGCTGCCGCCGCAAGCGATGATCTTGGGGAAGGCCAAATACTCGTTCAGATTCTGTTCGTTGATGCCGCCGGTCGGCAGGAAGGTAACGCCGCCATAGGGAGCGGCTATGGCCTTGATCAGCTTGAGACCACCCAGGGGCTCGGCGGGGAAAAACTTGACCGTTTTCAGGCCCATGGACAGGGCTACTTCAATATCGCTGGGATTAGCGCAGCCGGGCACGATCGGCACATTTTTCTCCTGGCAATACCGCACGATTTCAGGGTTCAGCCCGGGAGACACAATGTAGGTGGCGCCAGCATTCACGGCGCGGTCCACCTGATCCTTCGTAAGCACGGTGCCTGCGCCCAGAATCACGTCTGGCAGCTCGGCATGCACGCGGCGGATGGCTTCCTCGGCCGCGTCGGAGCGGAACGTGATCTCCGCCACGGGCAGTCCGCCGTCGGACAATGCCTTGCAAAGCGGTACCGCATCGGCGGCGTCTTCCACCTTGATTACCGGCACGATGCCGGCCAGAGACAGCTTTTCGATCATTTCCATGGGGCGTTCCTCCTTTTGATCTTGCATGACATAGGGATGTGGTGCGGCAACCTTGCCGCCGTCTGACAGCTTTGATTGGGAAACAGACAGATCAGGCATTTTTCAAAACCTGCTCGATGCGTGGCTGAATGCCCAGCAGCAGGTCTGCGCAGTGTGCGATCGCCTCCTCGCCCATGCGGAAGCTGGGAGCGGACACGCTCAAAGCGTACACCGCCCGGCCCTCTCGGTTGCGCAACGGAATGGCTACACAGCATACGTTTTCGTTGCTTTCCTCGCGTTCCACAGCATATCCCCTGCTTCGCACCTCCGCCAACTGCTCCAGCAGCCTGTCCAGGCTGGTGATGGAATGCGGCGTAAGCGCCGTCATTGGCGTATCCGCATACAGCCTGCGCACCTCGTCGTCATCCATCGTGGAAAGAATGGCCTTGCCCAGCGCGGTGCAGTACAGCGGTGCGCGCGAGCCCACATAGCTGGTCATGCGGATGGACTGGGTAGAATCCAGCTTGTCGATGTAAAGGGTGTCCCGCTCGGCCCGCACGCCCAGATGCATGGTTTCGTTGATTTTGTGATGAACCTCCGCCATGCATCCTCGGATCAGCTCCATCACATCCACCTGATGCATGGCGCCTGCACCGATTTCAAACATCTTCAGTCCCAGGCGGTATTTGCCCGTGTCCTCCCGCTGCGTGGCATAGCCCAGCCGGGTGAGCGTCTGGGCCAGATTGAAGGCCGTGGACCGAGGCAGACGCAACGCCTGCGCCAGTTCACAAAGAGCCAGTCCCTCGGCATGCGCGCCCAGCAGTTCCAGCATATCCAGCCCACGCTGCAACGTTCGATTGGGGATTTCAGCCATGATGACTCCTCCTTTGTTCACATATGTGAACAATGTTCCCAGTTTTGATGACCTATTATAGCCCCTCCTCAGGGAACCTGTCAAGGGTTCTTCACCGCCAAAAGCCGCGCTTTCCGAGTTGGAAAACGCGGCCTGCATGGTCAGAGCTGAAAAGTGGGCACCGTGTCTTTCGCGTCCGCTGCGGCACGGGGTGCTTACAAAGTCACGCCCGTTTTGAAAATAGCCATGTCGTGGTAACCGTTGCGTTCGCTGCACACCTTCCGCCCTCCGGCCACAGCCAGCACATAGTCCATCAAGTCCTGGGAGAGTTCCCCCAGCTCCTTGCCATCCAAAAGCTCACCAGCGTTGAAATCAATCCAGCCATGCTTACAGGACGCCAAATGGCTGTTGCTGGCGATCTTTACCGTGGGCACCGGCGAGGCGAACGGCGTGCCGCGTCCCGTCGAAAACAGCACGATCTGCGCGCCCGCGGCGGCCAGCGCCGTGGAGGCCACCAGATCGTTGCCGGGCGCGGAAAGGAGGTTGAGACCTGCGGTTTTGACTCTCTGGGCATAGGCCAGCACGTCCCTGACGGGCGCAAAACCGCTTTTCTGCGTACAGCCCAGGGCTTTGTCCTCCAGAGTGCTGATCCCCCCGGTCTTGTTCCCAGGCGAGGGATTCTCATAGATGGTCTGATGGTGCTCCTCGAAGTAGCGCTTAAAGCCGTTGATCAAATCCACCGTTTTGCGGAACATCTCCTTATTCTCGCAGCGGTCCATCAGAATCGTTTCGGCCCCGAACATCTCCGGCACCTCGGTCAGGATGGTACTGCCACCCTGGGCGATGAGCAAATCGGAAAAGCCGCCGATGACCGGATTGGCCGTGATGCCGCTGAATCCGTCCGAGCCGCCGCATTTGAGGCCCACCACCAGCTTGCTGGACAAACAGGGCACGCGCGTCTCTCCGCGCATATGGGTGGCCAGCTCCTCCAGCAGCTGCATCGCCTCCGCCACCTCGTCCTCCACCTGCTGGCATACCAGAAAACGCATGCGGTCAGGATCGTATTCGTCCATATAGGGACGGATCTGGTCAACGCCGCTGTTTTCGCAGCCCAGCCCCAACAGCAGCACGCCGCCCGCGTTGGGATGTGTGGCCAGATCCGCCAGCAGCCGGCGGGTATTCTCCTGATCCTCCCCCATCTGGGAGCAGCCATACGGATGCGGGAAGGCGTACACGCCCTCCACCCCTCCCCCTACCAGCGCCTGCGCGCGACGCTCCAGGGCGCGGGCCACGTCGTTGACACAGCCCACGGTGGGCAAAATCCACAGCTCGTTGCGCACGCCCACACGCCCGTCCCTGCGCGGATAGCCCGCAAAGGTGGCGGCCGGCCGGGCGGCAAGCGGCTTTCCGTGCGGGTGGTACTGGTATTCCAGCTCGCCGGAGAGCAGCGTGCGCAGATTGTGCACATGCACGTGGCTTCCCTGAGGAATATCGGTTTTGGCCTCGCCGATGGGAAAGCCGTATTTGATCACATGCTCCCCTTTGTGCATGGCGTTGAGGGCCACCTTGTGGCCGGCGGGAATGTCATCGAGTAGCGTGATGGTTTTCCCGTCAACCTCGATGGCATCGCCCGCCTTCAGGGGGGTGAGCGCTACGGCGACCGAATCGTCGGGACTGATTTTAAGCACGTTACGCATGGTCAGCCTCCAAAGCGTTCCGTCATCACGGTGCGCATGCCGCGAGCAAGCACATCCTCAAGCGCGGTGGCCACAGCCGTCTCCAGTCCGGCTACCTGCGTCAGATCCTGCCCGAAGAAGTCGGTCCTGCTCAAGAACATCCGCGTCAATTCAGCGGCGGGTTTCTGATTATTTTCGGCAAAGAAGGCCAGAACTGCCGCGTCATCCCGCAGGGCGTAGGGCTGCCCGTCGCGCAGGCATTCCAGCGCGCCGTCCTTGAGATGGCCGCCATGGTAGAGGGCCATCAGCGCAGCCAGGGAGAACGTCAGGTGCTCGGGCAGCTTGTGCTCCCTTTCCACATAGCCAAGCAGGCTGGGCATGCAGCGGGCGCGCCACTTGGAAACGCTGTTGAGGCAGATGGAAAGCAGCGCGTGCTTGATATAGGGATTCTTAAACCGGCCCGTGACCGCCTCGGCAAAGGCCATCAGGTCCTCTTTGGGCAGGCTGAGGGTGGGGATGACCTCGTCGTAGAGGGTTTTTTGCATGAAGGTCTGGATCATGCTGTCGTTCATGGCGTCGAGCACGTAGTCATAACCGCACAGGAACGCGGCGGGCACGAACGAGGTGTGCGCCCCATTGAGAATGCGCACCTTGCGCTGCTTGTAGGGCTTCTGGTTGTCGGTGAAGATCACCGGAAGGCCGCAGTCCGGCAGGGGCAGCTCGCCGGAGATGTCCTTTTCGGATTCGATCACCCACAGGGCAAAGGGCTCGCCCGTTACCAGCAACCGGTCCTCATAACCCAGCTTCTGCCAGATGGCTTCCGCTTCGTCGCGGGGATAGCCGGTAACGATACGGTCCACCAGCGTGGAGGTAAAGACGCACGCCTCGTCAAGCCAGGTTTCAAAGCGCTCGCCCAGCTTCCACAGCCGGGCCAGGGTCTTGACGCAGCGCTTGAGGGCGATACCGTTATCGTCGATGAGCTCCACCGGCAGGATGATCAGGCCCTTGTCGGCGGCATAGCCGAATGCCTCGGCGCGCTCATAGAGGAACTTGCACAGCTTGCCTGGATAGGAGTTGGGCGGGCAGAGGTCGAATCGGTCGCTTTCGTCCAGCACAATGCCCGCTTCGGTGGTGTTGCTTACGATAAAGCGCAGGGTATCCAGCCTGGCATAGGCCGCGTACTTCTCATATTCGCCGTAGGCGTCCACCGCATCGCTCACCGAGTTGATCGCGCGGCTCATCTCCACGGGCTTGCTGTCCACCAGTCCGCGCAGCAGCACGGTGTATCGGCAGTCCTGCTGGTGAAAGGCGTCCAGGTTACCAAAGGATATGGGCTTAACCAGCACGACGTTTCCGTTGAAGTCTACTTTTTCATTGGCGATATCGATCATGTAATCCACAAAGGCACGAAGAAAGTTGCCTTCTCCGAATTGCAGCACACGAACGGGCCGTTCGGGGGCTTTGAGCATTCCGGCATTCAGTCGATCCATTGGGATCCCTCCTCGTCTGTTTCTGGTCATCTCCAGGTTCCGAAGCATGTAAATAGTTACATCAGCTCTCGGTTATCTTACTCCTTTTTGGGCGTTGCGTCAATCCATCGCATAGGAATCTTTTATTTTCCACAATTTCATAAATGATTTTGTTTGTAAGAAATAACGGCTTGAAAACCCTGTTCGATATGTGTATAATAGGAGCGGTTTCATTGAAGTAAGCATTTACATCGCAGAGAGGGATACGCGTCATGAACATCTACGATATTTCCGAAAAATCCGGTGTTTCCATTGCCACGGTCTCCCGCGTATTAAACAACAGCCCGCATGTGAGTCAAAAGACCAAGGAACGGGTGCTTTCTGTGATCGAGGCCTGCGGCTATGTCCCAAACGCCTTTGCACGCGGTCTGGGGCTGAACACCATGAAAACGGTGGGCCTCCTTTGTCCAAACGCGGCAGACCCCTATCTGCCGCAGGCGCTGACCTATCTTGAGCGCGCCTTCCGCAGTCACAGCTACGACTGTCTGTTCAGCTGCACCGGTACCGACCTTGCCGAGCGCGCCCAGGGCACGGAGCGCATGAAAAACCGGCACGTAGACGGCATGGTGCTCATGGGCTCCACCTTTCTTGAGGATGATGATACCAAAAACGACTACATCCGTGAGGTCGCCCGCTCCATGCCCGTGGTGATGCTCAATGCTGCCTTTCATTGCGACAATGTGTACTGCGTGATGTGCGACGACCAGCTCGCCACCATGGAGGCCACCCAATACCTGATCGACACGGGCCGTAAAAACATCCTGTATCTGTATCACAGCAAAAACTACAGCGGCCGCAAGAAGCTGGCCGGTTACCACGCGGGTCTGGCCAGCCGGGGCATTGCCGCCAGCGAGGCGCTGATTCAGTTTTTCAGCGAGGACAAGACCAGCCTCCCGCAGGTGCGCGATCACCTGCTGTCCTTGCGCAAGGAAGGGCTCGCGTTTGACGCGGTGCTCACCTCGGAGGATGTGCTGAGCATCGGCGCGGCGAAATATGCCCGCGCCGTGGGGCTGTCCATTCCCGGCGACCTGAGCATCGTCGGCTATAACAACTCCAATTACTGCCTGTGCTGCGACCCCGAAATGACCAGCGTGGACAATAAGCTTCATGCCATCTGCGACCACTGTGTGGAAACCATGCTGGCCGTCTTGAACGGACGGGACATGCCCCAGAAAACCGTCTTTACAGGCGAACTGATCCGCCGCGGCAGCACGCTGTAGCTTTCTTCGCTTTTCCCTTGCGACTATGGCATACCCAATTATTAAAGGAGCGCTTTACATGCAAGCATTCATGGACAAGGACTTCCTGCTCTCCACCCCTACGGCCCGCACGCTCTACCACGACGTGGCGGCCAAATGCCCCATCATCGACTACCACTGTCACATCAGTCCGCGGGAGATCTATGAGGACCTGCGCTACGAAACCATCACCCAGGTATGGCTGGGCGGCGATCACTACAAATGGCGCCTGATGCGATGTGCGGGCGTGCCGGAAAAATACATCACCGGCAAGGAAACCAGCGACTACGAAAAATTCGTCAAATGGGCCGAGGTCATCGGCAAGAGCATCGGTAACCCCCTCTACCACTGGAGCCATCTGGAACTCCGGCGCTTCTTCGGTTACGAGGGCACGCTGAGTGCCCGCACGGCCGACGAGGTATGGAACCTGTGCAACCGGAAGCTGCAAAGCCCCGGATACAGCGTGCGCGGCCTGATTGCCATGAGCAACGTGGAAACCATCTGCACCACGGATGATCCCATCGACACCCTGGAATGGCACCAGAAGCTGGCCGCAGATGATACCTTCCACACCGTCGTTCTGCCCGCCTGGCGGCCAGACAAAGCCATGAACCTGGAAAAGGCGGACTATCCGGAATACCTGAGCAAGCTTTCTGCCGCATCGGGCGTGACCATTGATAGTTTCAGCAGCTTGAAGGAAGCGCTTCGCAAACGGATGGATCACTTTGCCCAGAACCGCTGCTGTCTGAGCGATCATGCGCTCAATTACGTGATGTACGCCCCCGCATCCAAGGAAGAGGTAGAAGCGATCTTCCGCAAACGCCTCGCGGGGGATGCTGTGACCGAGCGCGAGCAGGCCATATTCAAGACCGCATTCATGTTCTTCGCGGCGCATGAGTACAGGCAGCGCAACTGGACCATGCAGCTGCACTACGGCTGCCGCCGCGACAATAACCGTACCATGTATGACCGCATGGGGCCGGATACCGGCTTTGACTGCATCGACAACTACGCGCCCTCCTCCCAGACTGCCGCATTCCTCGGCGCGCTGGAGGCTGCGGGCGACCTGCCCCAAACCGTGCTCTACAGCCTTAATCCCAACGACAATCAGGCCATCGACAGCATTTGCGGCTGCTTCCAGAGCGAGGAGGCGGTGTCCAAGATTCAGCACGGCTCCGCCTGGTGGTTCAACGACCACCTGCAGGGCATGACCGAGCAGCTGGTCAGCCTGGCGAACCTGGGGTATCTGGCCGGATTCGTGGGCATGCTTACCGACAGCCGCAGCTTCCTGAGCTATCCCCGGCATGAATATTTCCGTCGCATCCTCTGCCGCCTGATCGGCGAGTGGGTGGAGGAGGGGCTCTTCCCCAACGATAGGGAGATTCTCAGTGAAATCGTGCGCGGCGTAAGCTATGAAAACGCCAGGCGCTATTTCCACTTTGCCACCCGGTAACGCAAAAGAAAGCGTCCGCGTCCCCCTCGTACCGGGGAAGAACGCGGGCGCTTTCTTTTTGGCTCAGGCTTCTGCGCTCATGGGCGTTGCCTGCGCGGCGGCGCTGTGCGCTGCCTCCGCGGGCTTATGAACCTGCGCGGCCTTTTTCTTGGCCACGGCCAGCATCAGCTTGAGGCGGTTAAGCTGATTGGCTTCGCTGGAGCCGGGATCGTAATCCACGGCCACGATGTTGGCGTCCGGATAATGGGCACGCAGCTTCTTAATCACGCCCTTGCCCACCACGTGGTTGGGCAGGCACGCAAAGGGCTGGATGCACACGATATTGCTCACGCCCGTAGTGAGCAGCTCTGCCATCTCCCCTGCGAGGAACCAGCCTTCGCCGTACTGGTTGCCCTGCGCAAGGAAGGGCTCGGCCAGCGCGGCAATCTGCTCAATGGGCATGGGCGCCTCAAAGCGTCTGCTCCGGCTCAGCGCATCGATCGCAGGTCCGCGCGCCACTCGAATAGCGCTCACCACCAACCGCGCCACAGCGGATGAGGTCCACTTAAGTCCCAGATAGCGGTGCTTGAAGAAGCCCCCATAGAAACTGTAGTTGAAGAAATCCATCAGGTCCGGCACCACCGCTTCCGCGCCCTCGCGCTCCAGCAGCTCCACCAGGTGGTTGTTGGCCACAGGCATGTACTTGACCAGGATTTCCCCCACCACGCCCACGCGCGGCTTGACCAGCGTTTCATCGATGGGCAGAGCGTCAAAGTCCTGCACCAGCTCGCGGCAGACTTGCCGGTAGGAACGGGACGGATGCTTTTCAACGATCGAATCCACGCAGATGTCCCGCCATTTGGCGGCCAGCGCGTCGGCGGAGCCCTTTTCCTTTTCATAGGGCCTGACGCGGTAGAGGCAGCGCATGAGCAGGTCGCCGTAAACCAGCGCGCGGACCGCCGCCATCAGCATGGAGGGTGAAATCTTCAGTCCCTCATTTTTCTCCATGCCGTTGGCGTTGAAGGAGATCACCGGAATGTGGGAAAGTCCCGCCTTATCCAGCGCACGGCGGATGAAACCCACATAGTTGCTGGCACGGCAGCAGCCGCCCGTCTGCGTCATGGCCAGGGCCAGACGGTCTGTATCATACTTGCCGGACAGCACGGCCTCCATCATCTGGCCTACCGTGATGATGGACGGATAGCACGCGTCGTTATTGACAAAGCGCAGGCCCGTTTCGATCGCGGAACGCCCATCGTTTTCGAGCATCACCACATGATAGCCATAGCGGCGCATCGCGGGCTGAAGGATATCAAAATGAATGGGGCTCATCTTGGGGGCCAGAATGGTATAGCCCTCGTCAAACATTTTTTTGGTAAACTCCGTGCGGTGATAGGCCGCCGGCACGATCTGCCTCTCCCGCTTGCGCCGCCGGCGCTGCTCCATGGCCGCCAGGAGGCTGCGGATGCGAATGCGCGCCGCGCCCAGGCTGTTGACCTCGTCGATCTTGATGAGGGTATACAGCTTGCCGGAGCCCTCCAGAATTTCGCTCACCTGATCCGCCGTGATGGCATCCAGCCCACAGCCAAAGGAGTTAAGCTGGATCAGCTCCAGGTCGTCGCGCGTGCGCACAAACTCCGCCGCCCGGTACAGGCGGGAATGGTACACCCACTGGTCGTTCACGCGCAGGGGATGCTCCGGAGGCAGGGTTTGGGGCAGGCTGTCTTCGGTAAGCACGGCCAGGTTGTAGGAGGCGATCAGCTCCGGGATGCCGTGGTTGATCTCCGGGTCCACATGATAGGGCCGCCCCGCCAGCACGATGCCGGGCCGCCCGTTATCCTGCATCCATTGCAGGGCGCGTGCCCCCTCTGCGCGCACATCCTCCTTGGCGCGCAGCTGCTCCGCCCAGGCCGCGTGAACGGCCTCGCGGGTTTTGCGGGGAGCGATGCCGAAGCTGTCCTCAAAGAAATGTGCCAGCCGGTCTGCCGCCACCTTTTCGCTGGTCAGCGCCAGGAAGGGCTTGAGGAACCGTACCCCGTCGATATCCTCCACGTTGTTGGCGATGTTTTCAGGGTTGGCGATCACCATGGGGCAGTTAAAATGATTCTGCGCACCGGGGTCCTCCTGATGTTCATAAAAGACGCTGGGGTAGAAAATTGTTTTTACGCCCTGATTGATCAGCCACTGGATATGCCCGTGCGCCAGCTTTGCGGGGTAGCATTCGCTCTCCGAGGGAATGGACTCCATGCCCAGCTCGTAGATGGCGCGTGAGGTAAGCGGCGAGAGCACCACGCGGAAACCCAGCTGCCCCAGCAGCGTAGCCCAGAAGGGGTAATTCTCATACATGTTGAGCACTCTGGGCACGCCGATTTCTCCCATGGGCGCATTCGCGGCTTCCAGCGGCGCATAGTCAAACATGCGATGCAGCTTGTAAGCGGGTACATTGGGACCATTCTGAGCGGTTTTCTGCCCGCCCAGTCCCTTTTCACAGCGGTTGCCCGTGATGTGCCGCCTGCCGCCGTCAAAAAGGTTGATGGTCAGCATGCAGTGATTGGCGCAGCCCTGGCACCGCGCCGTGGTGGTCCGATAGCTCAGCGCGAGAATCTTGGAAATGGGCAGCATCGAGGTGGGTTGTCCCGTATATCGCTCCCGCGCCAGCAGCGCCGCCCCGAACGCGCCCATGATGCCCGCAATGTCCGGGCACACCGCCTCGGTCCCGGACAGCTGCTCAAAGGCTCTGAGCACGGCCTTGTTGTGGAAGGTGCCGCCCTGCACCACCACGTGCTCGCCCAGCGCCTTGGCACTGGAGAGCTTGATGACCTTGAACAGCGCGTTTTTCACCACCGAGCAGGCCAGTCCCGCGGAGATATCCTGTACGGACGCGCCCTGCTTCTGCGCCTGCTTGACATTGGAATTCATAAACACGGTACAGCGCGTGCCCAGATCGACGGGCTGGGGCGCAAACAGCGCCTCGGCGGCGAAGCCCTCCGCCGTATAGCCCATGGACATGGCGAAGTTTTCCAGAAACGACCCGCAGCCCGACGAGCAGGCCTCGTTGAGCAGAACGGTATCTACCGCGCCACCCCTGAGCTTGATACACTTCATATCCTGCCCGCCGATGTCCAGCACGCAGTCCACGCGGGGATCGAAGAAGGAGGCCGCCGTGCAGTGCGCGATGGTCTCTACCTCTCCTTCGTCCAGACAGAAGGCGGATTTGAGCAGCTCCTCGCCATAGCCCGTGGAGCAGGAGCGCGCAATTCTGGCCCCGGCGGGCATCAGCCGCTCAAGCTCGGCCATGGCGCGTTTGGCAGTTTCGATGGGGCTGCCCTGGTTGCCGGCGTAGAAGGAATAGAGCAGCTCGCCCTCCATGCCGATAAGCGCCAGTTTGGTGGTGGTTGATCCCGCGTCAATGCCCAAGAAACATTCCCCGCGATAGGTGGATAAATCGCCCCTTCGCACGGAAGCGCGCTCATGCCGCTGGAGAAAATCGCGGTATTCCCCGTGATTGGCAAACAGCGGCGGCAGGCGCTTGAGTCCCTCGGTCAGCGCCACACCCTGTGCAAGCCGGTCAATCAGCTGATCCAGCGGCACCTCCTTGCCCTCTGCGCGCATGGCAGCGCCCCTGGCGGCAAAAAGGTGACTGTCCGCCGGGGTGATGGCGGTTTCATCCGTCAGATGCAGGGTGCGGATAAAGGCGTTGCGCAGCTCCGGCAAGAAGTGGAGCGGACCGCCCAGAAACGCCACGCGCCCGCGAATCGGCTTGCCGCAGGCCAGGCCTGAGATGGTCTGGTTCACCACGGCCTGAAAGATGCTGGCCGCCAGGTCCTCGCGAGCCGCGCCCTCGTTGATGAGCGGCTGGATATCCGACTTGGCGAACACGCCGCAGCGCGCCGCGATGGGATAAATCTCGTGATAGTTCGCCGCCAGGTCATTCAGCCCCGCCGCGTCCGTTTTGAGCAGCGCCGCCATCTGGTCGATAAACGACCCCGTGCCGCCCGCGCACACGCCGTTCATGCGTTCCTCCACGCCGCCGGTGAAATAGATGATCTTTGCATCCTCACCGCCCAGCTCAATGGCCACATCCGTGCCCGGTGCGGCAGCTTCCAGCGCTTCGGCCACTGCCACGACCTCCTGCTCGAAGGTCACGTGCAGCGCGTCCGCCAGCGACAGCGCGCCCGAACCCGTCATGCCTACCCGCAGGCTACACGAACCCAGCCGGCCGCGCACATCGCGCAAAAGATCGGCCAGGGTTTCCTGCGTGCGTGCGCAGTGCCGGCGGTAGTCGCTGAAAAGCGTATGCCCGTCCGCATCCGTCACCACCAGTTTCACCGTCGTCGAACCGATGTCAATCCCCGCTTGATACACTTTCATGGACATGTTGCACTTCGCCTCCCGGGGTTCCCGCCGGCCGGCCCCGCTAAAACATAAGATATCCTCAAAAAACAATAAGACCGGCATCCCTACTGGATGTCGATCTTCTTGTATCGACCTTGCGGCGATAGCTGGCTGGGGTAGCAGGATTTGAACCTACGAATGCGGGAGTCAAAGTCCCGTGCCTTACCGCTTGGCGATACCCCAACAAGGGGAAAAGTGGGGTGAGTAGTGGGGTTCGAACCCACGACATCCAGAGCCACAATCTGGCGCTCTACCGCTGAACTATACCCACCATGTCTGGCGCGCCTGAAGGGATTCGAACCCCTGACCCACGGCTTAGAAGGCCGTTGCTCTATCCGGCTGAGCTACAGGCGCACAGCGCACAACGCGCTAGGGGCTGATCCTCAGGGTACCCGCTGACGAGATAAAATTGTACCATAGTTCAGCTTGCCTGTCAACCATCCGGCGCGAAAATTTGCTATTTTCCCCGACATGCCGAATTGTTTCAAAAGAGCGCCGCCCGGAGGCATTCGGGCGGCGCAAACCTTATTCCGACAACGGCTCACTTTGCAGCGGCCAAGAGCGCAGCACGCGCTCCAGCTCGAAGGCATAGTCACGCGGCGTCAGGCTCTCGGTCAGCACCAGCGGCACGGAAGCCAGCGTGCGCCCGTCCAGCAGAAGGCGTGCCTCCCCCACCGTGTCCCCCATCTGCATGCCGGCGGGCAGAGAGTCCGGCATGTCATATTCCAGCGAAGGAATCTCGCCCTTGGGCACGGGGGCGGTCAGATCCGCTCCCGCGCAGATGTAGACGGTGTCCTGCGTGCCGTCCGTAACCGGCAGCACGCGTACCGTCTCGCCCTCGGACAGCGCGGTAAAGCCCTCGTAGCGCTCAAAGCCCAGATCCATCAGGCGTGCCGCCTCGTCAAACCAGTTTGCGCAGTTGAGCACCACGCCGATCACCTCCAGCCCGTCACGCCGGGCGCCGAACACCAGGCAGCGCCCAGCGGCGCGGGTATAGCCGGTCTTGATGCCGGTTGCGCCCTCGTAATCGGTCAGCAGGCGGTTCTTGTTGTTCAGGATGCGATCGTAGCTGCGCCCTTCCCAGGGGATGGACGCCCGACGGGTGCTGACGATCTCGCGGAAGGTTTCGTGCTTCATCGCTTCACGGGCGATGAGTGCCAGGTCATAGGCGGTGGTGTGATGCCCCTCGGCAGGCAGGCCGTTGGGATTGACGAATACCGTGTTTTCACATCCCAGCTCGGCCGCCCGCTCGGTCATCATGGCGCAGAATGCCTCCACGCTGCCGCCGATATGTTCGGCGATGGCCACCGCTGCGTCGTTTCCGCTGGCGAGCAGCAGGCCATAGAGCAGATTGCGCAGGGTGATGTGCTCCCCCAGATTCAGATAGATGCTCGTACCCGGCACGCCATAGGCATTGCGCCCCACGGTGACCACGTCGTCAAGGTTTCCTTTTTCCAGCGCCAGAAGAGCGGTCATCACCTTGGTGGTGGAAGCCATGGGCAACGGCTCGTTTTCATTGTGGCACAGAAGAACCATGCCAGTGTTGCGCTCGATGAGCACCGCGGCGCGGGCCCCGGTTTCCACCTCTTCCTCGGCCCGCGCGCCGCCGCCCAGCAGCGTGAGCACCGCGCAGCACAAAAACAGCGTCACAGCCCGCAGCTTTGCAGGCAGCTTGTCTTTCATGATTTGGCGCCTTCCTCCTCGCCGCTGAAGTCGAAGGTTTCGATCTCGGTTTTATAGACCTTGCGGGCTTTCTTTTTTTCGCCCTGCTCCCCGTTCTGACTCAGGTCCTCCAGCAGCTGGGGCAGAAGCTCCACCACACGCTCCATGGCGCCGTTGGTCTGCGCGGGCAGCATTTTCACCGTGCCGTCTCCCACCACCAGAAAACCCACCGGCTGTACCGACACGCCTGCGCCTGTGCCGCCCGCAAAGGGAAATCCCTCGGCAGCCAGCGACCGGCTTCTGCTCTCATCGGCTGCATATTCGCCTCCGCCGGCGATGAAACCGAAGCTCACCTTGGAAATGGGAATGATCGTGGTTCCCTTCGTGCCCGTCACGGGCGCGCCTACAACGGTGTTGACATCCACCATGCTGCGGATGTTCTCCATTGTGGTCTGCATCATGTTGTCAATGGGATGCTGCTGCATACGTCTCCTCCTCCGTCCGGTTGCGCCGGGCACGCGCACCAAGAAGTGCCGCGCCCAGCTGGATTGCCGCCATGCCTAGGCTCCCCAGCCGCGCGCCGATTATGCCGCTTGTGAAAACTTCCGTACCCTCGGCCCGGAAATCCATCTCCACACGCCCATCCAGCGTCCGGGGCAGGGCCCCCGCGCAGGCCAGCGTCCGCAGCAGGGTTTGCAGCGCCGCGTAGCACAGCGCTGTGGCGGCTGCATCGTCAAATGAAAACCGCACATGGAGATAGGCACTCTCCAGATGCACCGCGTGCAGCGCGCGCCTGAGCCGCTTCAGGCCAATGGCCCGCAGTGCCGGCCAGATCCACGGCTCTGACAGGGTGCGCGCCACATCCTCCTCATGCACGGTGTGTTCCTCCTGAGGCTGAGGTTCCTTGATTTTGCGGAGAAAGGGCAGCCCTGCCGCCTGTACGCGCAGTCGGTAACGCACCTGTCTGCCCACGCGCACGCTTACATGCAGCGTGATCGGCGTGATGAGCAGCGCATAAATCGAAAATGCCAACAGATAGGGATTCATCAAATTAACACCGTCCCTGACGTATGGTTTTCCACCGTTGCGTCTTTTGATACGAATCCGCGTAAAGTTTACGGTTTCTTCATTTTTTCGCTATACATTCACAACGGGGGCGGGGTATGCTTACAGATGTATTGAAATAACCGGCGCAGAACCGTCAGGAGGAACTTGATTCATGGGCAAGACCATTGGCATTGACCTAGGCACCACCAATTCCTGCGTGGCCTTTATGGAGAACGGCGAACCCGTCGTCATCCCCAACGCAGAGGGAGGACGCACCACGCCGTCCGTGGTTGCCTTTACCAAAGACGGAGAGCGCATCGTGGGCGCGGCCGCCAAGCGCCAGGCTGTGACCAACGCCAGCCGCACCATCTCCTCCATCAAGCGTGAAATGGGCACCGATAACCGCATCAAGATCGACAACAAGGCCTTTACCCCGCAGGAGATCAGCGCCATCATCCTGCAAAAGCTCAAAAAGGATGCCGAATCCTATCTGGGCGAAACGGTCAGCGACGCGGTAATCACCGTGCCCGCCTATTTCAGCGACGGCCAGCGTCAGGCTACCAAGGACGCCGGCCGCATTGCGGGGCTTAACGTGCTTCGCATCATCAACGAGCCCACCGCCGCTGCGCTGGCCTATGGCATGGACAAGGGCGGCGCGCAGAAGATCATGGTCTTTGACCTGGGCGGCGGCACCTTTGACGTCTCCATTCTGGATATCAACAACGAGGTCATCGAGGTGCTGGCCACCGCGGGCAACAATCGTCTGGGCGGCGACGACTTTGACAACTGCGTGGCCAACTATCTGGTGGAGGAATTCAAGCGGCGCGAGCACATCGACCTCACCCGTGACCCCACCGCCATGAGCCGCATCCGCGAGGCGGCGGAAAAGGCCAAGATTGAGCTGAGCGCCGCGACCACCGCCTCCATCAACCTGCCCTTCCTGACCTCGGACAAGACGGGTCCCAAGCATCAGGAAATGTCTCTCACGTGCGCCAAGTTCAACGAGCTGACCGCCCATCTGGTAGAAGCCACCATGGAGCCCGTGCGTCAGGCCATGAGCGACGCTGGACTCAAGCCCGCAGACCTCAGCCGCGTGCTGCTGGTAGGCGGCTCCACGCGTATCCCGGCAGTACAGGCGGCCGTGAAGCGCTTTACCGGCAAGGAGCCCAGCAAGGACATCAACCCCGACGAATGTGTGGCCATGGGCGCGGCGCTGCAGGGCGGCGTTCTGCAGGGCGAGGTCAAGGGCCTGCTGCTTCTGGACGTGACGCCCCTCTCCCTGGGCATCGAAACCATGGGCGATGTATTCAGCCGCATCATTGATCGAAATACCACCCTGCCCGTGCAGCGCAGCCAGATCTTTACCACCGCCGCGAATTTCCAGACCAGCGTGGACATCCACGTCCTGCAGGGCGAGCGCGAAATCGCCAGCTGCAACAAAACGCTGGGGCGCTTCCGCCTGAGCGGCATCCGCCGGGCGCCGCGCGGCGTTCCGCAGATCGAGGTGACTTTCTCCATCGACGCCAACGGCATCGTCAACGTGTCCGCCAAGGACCTGGGCACCGGCAGGCATCAGGAGATCACCCTCACGCAGAGTTCCAACATGTCCTCTGCCGAAATCGACCAGGCCATCCGCGACGCGGAGCGCTATGCCGCCGAGGATGCGCTGCGCCGCAAATCCACCGAGCTTCGCAACCGCGGCGAGGAGCTGCTCTATCAGGCCAAGTCCGCCCAGAAAAAGCTCAGCCCCGAGGACCGCGAGCGCATCGAGACGCTTCGCAAGCGCGTCAAGAGCGCGCTGGATCAGAAGGATGACCGCGCCCTGGAGGACGCCATCGCCGACCTGACCCAGGCGCTGCAGTCCGTGGGCCGCTTTACGGATGATTCCGGCTCCTCCAGCGAGGACGGGGCGATGGACGCCTCCTTCACCTCCGGCGAGGGCGGCGGATCGCAGAGCTGACCGTGCGGGGAGGGAAAGCAGCTTGTTCGGTTATGTGACCATCGCCGCCGGGGCGCTCACCCAGGAGCAGCGCGACCGCTACCGCGCCTATTACTGCGGCCTGTGCCACGCGCTGAAGCGCCGCTACGGCGCGCTTGGGCGCATGACGCTCAGCTACGATATCACCTTTTTATATCTGCTGCTCAGCTCGCTCTACGAGCCTGAGCAGCTTGAGGGTACGGCCCGCTGCCTGCCCCACCCCTTCCAGCCGCACGCCTACGTTCAAAGCGAGCTGTGTGACTACTGCTGCGACATGAACCTGGCGCTGGCCTATCACAAGTGCCTGGATGACTGGCACGATGACCGCAGCCTTTCCGGACGGGCGGAGGCCGCCCTGCTGGCGGAGGCCTACGGGCGGGTAGCAAAGGCCTATCCCAAAACCTGCGGGGAAATTGAACGCTGCCTGGCCGCCATCAGCGCGCTGGAGCATGAGGGCGTGTCCGCTCCCGATGCGGCAGCCAACCTGACCGCGTCGATGCTGGGCACAATCTACCGCTACCGCGAGGATCTGTGGGCCGATACGCTTCAGCGCATCGGGGAAGGGCTGGGGCGCTTCATCTATCTGATGGACGCCTACGACGACCTGGAGGCCGACCGCCGCCGCGGGCGCTACAACCCGCTCAAGGATATGAGCCTGCAGGACGACTACGAGGACCGGGTTCTTGAAAGCCTGACGCTGCTGATTGCCGAAAGCACCGACGCCTTTGAGACCTTGCCCCTGGTAAAGGATATGGACATTTTGCGAAATATCCTGTATGCTGGTTGCTGGACGCGCTACCGTCAGAAACAGATGCGGCGCGAACGCAAGCAGGGCGTTGCGCCCCGCAAGGAAAGAGCGGCGGACTTTGGGTCCGCCCGAAGGCGTAAGGAGGACGGGGCATGAGAGACCCCTACGAGGTACTGGGCGTGTCTCCGGGCGCGTCGGATGATGAAATCAAGGCCGCCTATCGCAAGCTGGCCAAAAAATACCACCCTGACCTGAACAACGGCTCCGCGGAGGCCGAGGCCCGCATGAAGGAGGTCAACGAGGCCTACACGCTGCTCATCAAGCACAAGGGGCAGGCCAACGGATATGGCTCCTCGGGCGGGTACGGCTCCTCGGGCGGGTATGGCTCCTCGGGTGGGAGCGGGTATGGTTCCTCCGGCAGTTACGGGGGTTCCGGATATGGCTCCTACGGCGGCGGCTATGGCTCGTCGGGCGGAAGCGGCCAGGGCGGGTTTGACTTCGGCGGCTTTGGTTTCGATTTTGAGGATCTTTTCGGTGGCGGTCAGCGGCGCAACTACCAGTCTACCGCCTATACCGAAAACGACCCCGAACTGCGCTCCGCCGCGCAGGCGGTGCTGGCAGGCCGCTACAGCGAGGCGCTGGGCCTGCTGCGCGGGGCCACGAACCGAAAGGCGGCGTGGTACTATTGGAGCGCCCGAGCCAATATGGGGCTGGGCAACCGCATCGCAGCGCTCAACGACGCCCGCACCGCAGTCAATATGGCCCCGGATGAGCCCGCTTTCCGCGAACTGCTTGCGCAGCTCAACGCGGGCAGCCGCGCCTACGGGCAACGCGGGACGCAGGGGGGCTTTGGCTCCTATCTTTGCGCCAATCCCTGCCTGACGCTGTGTCTGGCCAACATGCTGTGCAACTGCTGCTGTCTGGGCGGGCGCGGCGGCTTCTATTATTGCTAAACTGACCAGGAAAGAGGTTTTCTCATGACCTTTTGGCAAAAGATTAAACAGACCCTTCGATCCTTCATGGATGGCCGCCATGGCGCCGACCAGCTCTCCATGGCGCTGCTGTGGGCAGGACTGATTGCCTATCTGCTGGGCACCATCTTTTCGGGCGTGCAGGGATTTTTCCTCTGGCCGCTTTTGGGCATTCTGCTCACGCTGGCGGGAATCGCCGCCTATGTGCTGTGCATCTTTCGCATGTTTTCGCGCAATAACGACAAGCGCAGCGCGGAAAACCGCCGCTACCTGGCCATGACGGAGCGCCGCCGCACTGCCCGCCGTCAGGCCAAGGCGCGCTTTCAGAACCGGAAGAAATACAAATACTTCCGCTGTCCGGGCTGCAGGGCGTGGCTGCGCCTGCCCCGAGGAACCGGTGTGGTCACTGTGACCTGTAGCCGCTGCCATACCAGCTTTACCCAGAAGTCATAAGTCAAAAGGAAGATGCGAAGAGCATCCTTCCTTTTTTTCCTATTTTGCAATTTTTGTAACAAGGTTGGCTCCCTGACCCCGCTTTGTGGCTGAAAACCCAGGGAAACCACCATATATCGCTATTTACAACCTTTGCAAATGATTGTACAATGAAATTCCACATCAGGGAAGATTTTGTCCTCTTCGTTCGTATTATGATCGTAAACACCCCGGGCAAACGGAAAATCGGAGGTATAAGCAGATGAAACGTTTTCTTGCGGTCCTACTGGTTGCGGTAATGCTGTTGAGCGTTCTGCCCGCAACCTCCATGGCAGCGTCCTACGCCACCGTTGTCGGCGGCTGGCTGAGGCTGCGCTCCGCGCCCAATTTTAGCGCGAGCACCATCACCAGCTATTACACCGGCACCCAGGTTGAGATCCTGGGCTCCAGCGGAGGCTGGTACAAGGTTCAGACGCCGGATGGCCGTACCGGCTATATGTACGGCAATTACCTGCGCATGGGCGGTTCCGTTCCCAGCGAGGGAACCGCTTATGTCACCAGCTACAACGGCTACGGTGTGCGCCTGCGCACCGGCCCCGGCACGGGCTACCGCATCATCCGCACTTATGCGGTGGGCACGCCGGTAACGGTGCTGGAACGCGGCACCTACTGGTCCCGCATCAGCATCGGCGGAACGGTGGGCTATATGATGAGCCAGTTCCTGCACTTTGGCAGCGACTATCCCGATGACTCGAACGTGCTGTGCTATGCCACCATCTGGAGCAGCAACGGCTATGGCGTGCGCCTGCGCACCGGCCCCAGCAAGAGCTATTCCAAGATCGGCGTCTACAGCGTGGGCACCAAGGTGGCCGTGCTGCAGAAGGGTGCCGTCTGGGATCGCATCCGCGTGGGCAGCCGTGTGGGCTGGATGATGAACGAGTTCCTCATCTACCACGAGAACAACGAAGTTACCAGCGTCACGCTCAACAACTATATGCCTGTGGTGGGCAGCGTGCTGACCATGCAGGCCGTATCGCCCAGCACCGCTACCGTCAGCTATGAATGGCTGGTGGGCGGCGTGGTCAAGAGCACCAACACCACCTATACCGTGGATGCCAACGACGTGGGCAAGACCATTCAGCTGCGCGTAACGGGCACCGGCTCCTACAAGGGTACGGTCACCAGCGCGGCCACCAACGCCGTTGTCAGCAACACCGTGCTGACGGGCGTAACGCTCAATACCATCGCACCCGTCGTGGGCGACGTGATGACCGCTACCATCAACCCGGCGGGGGCTAACGTGATCTACGCCTGGAAGGTGGGCGGCTATCAGGTGAGCAACGCGGCCACCTACACCGTCACCGCCAATGATGTCGGCAAGCAGATCGAGCTGATCGTGACCGGTACGGGCGTGTACAGCGGCACGCAGAGCAGCGGTCTGACCGCGGCCGTAACTGCCTCCAGAGCGGTTGTCGACGTGGTGATTCGCAACGATAGCAATACCACCGTTGGCGCGGCTCCCTCTGTGGGCGACAAGCTGACCGCTGTGCCCAGCCCGGCGCAGGCCACTGTGACCTATCAGTGGTATCGTGACGGCGCGGCCATTTCCGGCGCAACGTCCGCCAGCTACACCGTAGCCACCGAGGATGAGGGACACAAACTGAGTGTCGCCGTAGCGGGCACCGGCTCCTACACGGGCGCTTCCACCTCCAGCCAGACGGCCGCCGTCGTGGTCAAGGCTCCCGTGCTTGGGCTGATCGTACCCACCTTTGACGAAGTGGTGGCCGGTTATGAGCAGCCTGCCGCAAAGGCGCTCACGATTGCCAATACCGGCAGCGCCGCCGCTACCATCGCCAGTGTCTCCTCCAGCGACCCGACCCGGTTTATCATCAACGCCACCGGCAGCACGCAAATTGCCGCCGGCGCGACGGACACCTCCTGGACCATCCAGCCCGCGGCAAACCTGGCCGCCGGCACTTACGGTGCTACCGTCACCGTGACCTATGACGGTGGAAAGACCGTCTCCTCCACGGTGTCCTTCGTGGTGAAGGAATCGGCGCCCGCGCCCGTTTCCGAGCTGGTCATCGGCAACGTTGCATTCGACCCGCTGCAGGAAGGCTACAGCGTGCCTGCAGCCAAGAACTTCACCGTGAGCAACACCGGCAGCGCCGATGTAACCGTCAACAGCGCCGCGCTGATTGGCAAGAATCCCGACGCTTTCATTCTGGGCGGTACGGTAACGGCCATCAAGGCAGGCGAAACCGCTGCCTACAGCGTACAGCCCGCCGGCAATCTCACGCAGGGCACCTACGCCGCCACCCTGGTGGTCACTTACGACGGTGGCAAGACCGCGCAGGCGGATGTGAGCTTCACGGTAACCCAGGGCACCACTGCAGCACCCTCCCTGAAGGTGGGTAACGTTGACTTCGGCAGCGTCGTAAAGGGCAGCGCACCGGTCGTACAGCCGATCTCCATCACCAATGACGGCGGCTCCACCGCGACCGTCACGCGAGTCTATCTCTCCGGCACGAATGCGGACAGCTTTACCGTCAACGACAACGGCAGCACGCAGATCGCCGTGGGCGGACCGGACAAGAGTTGGACCGTGCAGCCCAAGGCGGACCTCGCCCCCGGAACCTATACCGCACAGATCAACGTGGAGTATAACAATACGGCTTCTCCCGCTGTGGCCAACGTTACTTTGACCGTGACAGAATCCGGTACGCCTTCGTCTGCGGTGCTGACCATGAGCAGCATCAGCGTGTCGCAGCCGGCCGACAGCCTTGCTCCCGTGGAGCTCATCATAAAAAATGAGAGCGATGTGGAAGCTGTTATCGAATCTGTAAAGGTCAGCGACGAAACCAACTTCACCACGAACTATGACGGAAGCACGTATATTGGAGCTCGCGGGGAGGATAAATCCTGGAAGGTGATGCTCACGGCAGCTCCTGCTGAGAACACCTACAGCACCAATGCGATTGTCGTATACAACAGTGGTGCAGGCACCGAATCCAAGACCGTCCAGACCACCGTCACAATCAAAGTGACGGCCGCCGCTCAAACCGGCTTGTCGGAGAGCCAGAATGCCAATGCGGTCACCGGAGACGTTGTCGACGGCATGACGCCGTCCGGTCTCCAGCCTGCCATGGATTCCAATCAGCAAATCCCCACCGACGCGGGTCAGCAAACCTATGTTGATCCTGCACAGCAAATGAGCGTGGAACCGGTACAGGAAACCAGCGTGGAACCTGTGCAGGAACCCAGCGTGGAGCCTGTACAGGAACCCAGCGTGGAACCGGTGCAGGAGCCCAGCGTGGAACCGGTGCAGGAGCCCAGCGTGGAACCTGCGCAGCAGTCTCAGACGGAGCCTGAACCCCAGGCTCCCGTCGAGACCGTGCTGACCATTCAATCGTCCAAGAGCTCCATTGTCAAGGGCAAAACCCTGCAGCTGACTGCTCTCATCAACGATCAGGCCATCGCCTATGAGCAGGACGATACCTATCCCATTCAGTGGACGGTATCCGGAGCGCAGGCGAAGGGCACCACCATCAGCACCAGCGGCCTTCTGACTGTTGCGGCGGATGAAACTGCCTCCACCCTTACGGTGACAGCCACGCTGAAGTCGGACCTGAACAACTTCTGCTCTGTAAACCTGAAACTCAAGGAAGCGCAAACGACCGAAACGGGCGAGACCACTTCCGAAACGATGGTCAATGAAGACGGCACGAGCGATGTCGGGATGGAGATGCTCGATATGATGTTCAACCCGTAAATAAATCTGCGGCGTCCGGATGAACCGGACGCCGCTTTTGGTCGAAGCATCAAACAGGGCCGCCCTCAGAGGCGGCCCCGTTTTGGTTGTTCGTTATACGGTATGCTTTCCCATCGTACTGCGGATTCGGGAGGATACGGGCGGTGTGGCCTCGTCCTCCGGGGGTTCATTGGGCTCGTAAGCAATGCCATCCAGCACCACCTTTCGGGAAGATGTCTGCGCAGGCGCTGGGGATGCCGGTTCCGGCACGGGCTTTTCTGCCTTGGAAGCAATGGTCGAACGAATCATCACACGTGAGCCGCTCTGGCTGGGTGTACCGGCCTCGGCGCGAGCGGGGGCCACAGGCGGCGTTGAGGAAGAAGCGCTGAGTTTCGGGGCAGGCGGCGGTACTGTCTCTGCTGCCGGCTCTGACACGGCTGGTGCTGCATAGGGAGTTTCTGCGGCAGACGGTTCCGATGCTTCCGGTGCGGGAGGCGCCGCAACAGGCGGCACCGGGGGATTCGCTGGAGGGGGAGGCGTGGGTGCCTCCTCAAACGGCCGTGCATAGGGCGAAGGTTCATCCGCGGCATTGGAGGGCGGCAGGATGGGAGGCGGGGTATAGGCCGACGGAACTGCCGGAGACGGCGCGCGGGAGGGAAGCTCCTCATAGATTGCTCCCGCAAAGGGATTTGTCCTTGTTTCCCGCGGCTTCCATGCCGACCAGTCGGCATCCTCTTCCGGCCATACGGGCTTTGGGGCGGGGGCAGATGCCGGGCGGCTGTAAGACGACGGCGTATTGTGACGGACGGGGCGGCGGCGCGTTCGGTGCAAAAGAATGGCCATGCCCGCCGCCATCATCACGATGCCGCACAGCAGCACTCCGTAGCAGTGATGCAACGCGTAGGTCATTGCGCCATTGATGGCGCTGACGATCAGATTCCCCGACGGCATTTCGAAGGAGGATAGCACCAGCTGAAGCTGGTCGTTTTGAACCATGGGCAAAACTGTCGCCAGTATTCCCACAAACGTTACCGCACACCCAATTCCAAACAGTGCCCCGCCGATGGTCCTGCGTACCTTCATCGCCCTGACCCTTTCGTTTCATCAAGCATTGATCTGAAAGCATTTAACAGAAAATATTTCGTGCTCCGCCGCCTCTTTTCCTCCCCATTCGGCAGGAAAATACGGGCTGATGCAGAATCCTTTTGAAAGAACAACGCATTTTTGGGGGAGGCTTGATCGGTTTGGAAGGGTATAAGCTCACCTACCATGTCGACATGGTTTTTTGCATCGACGCCACGGGCAGCATGCGCCACGTGCTGGACCTGGTCAAGCAGAACGCGCTTAACCTCTACCGCGACATCGTGGCTGAAATGGAAAAGAAGCACAAGGTGATCGACCAGCTGCGCGTGCGGGTGATCGCCTTCCGCGATTACGTGGCCGACGGCGACGACGCCATGCTCAGCAGCGACTTTTTTGTGTTGCCCGATCAGGCGCAGATGCTGTACGACTGCGTCAACGGCATCACCGCCAAGGGCGGCGGCGATATCCCGGAGGATGGGCTGGAGGCGTTGGCTTACGCCATCCGCAGCGACTGGACCCGCGAGGGTGTGAAGAAGCGCCACATTATCGTCATGTGGTCGGATGCGCCCACGCATGACCTGGGTCATGGCAAAATCGCCCCCTGGTATCCGGAGGGCATGGCCAAGGATTTTGACGAGCTCAGCCTCTGGTGGGAGGATGAGCAGCTTGGCGGCAGCATGGATGAAAACGCCAAGCGCCTGCTCATTTTTGCTCCGGATGCGCCCTCCTGGAACCGCATTTCTTCCGAATGGGGTCAGGTCATCCATGTGCAAACGGTCAGCGAGGGGCTGCTGGATGTGGAATACCGGCAGGTGCTGGACGCCGTTTGCAACACCATTTGACGCGGAAGGGAGCGCCGCCCGTGTCCCAGCGCCTGCTTCGTGCCCAATACGCTGTTCTGCCCGGCTCCGGGGAGGACAGTTTTTGCATGCGCGGCGTCGGTCGGGGCGCTCTGCTTTGCGTGGCGGACGGATGCGGAGGACTTGGCAGCCGGCGCTATGACACCCTCGGCGATCACACCGGCGCGTTTGCCGGCGCGCGGCTGGCCACGCATGCGCTCTCGGCCTGGGTGGGCGATCAGCTGCCCATGCCCGGCTCCAAAGCGGAAGGTATGCAGCTGTGCCGCGAGCTGGGGAGCGAGTTGGAAAGCCTGTTTCACAGCTTTGCGCAGAAGCATTGTCCCGCCGGTTCACGCATCGTGGGCAGCATGCAGCGAAGCCTGCCCACCACGCTGTGCGCGGCCATCGCGGGCGGTCCCTCCTTTGCGAGCGATCTCTGCTTCCTCTGGGCGGGCGACAGCCGCGGCTATGTGCTGGATGCAGAAGGCCTGCATCAATGCACCCGCGACCACCTGCGCGGCGACCCGGACCCCTTTGAAAGCCTGTACCGTGACCGGCCCCTGAGTGCGCTCATCAGCGCCGACGCGCCCGTGGCGCTCAGCCTCCGCCGCCTTCGTGTACCCAAGCCCTGCGTGCTGCTTGTGGCGACCGACGGGGCCTTCGGCTGTCTGCCCACGCCCATGGAGTTTGAAATGCTGCTGCTCAACACCCTGCGCGCCAGCGCCGACTGGGACGGCTGGGAACGGCGGCTGCTGAACCAGCTGAAAAAGGCCGCGCATGACGATGCGACGGTGCTGCTGGCCCCGCTGGGGTTCGAGACCATCGAAGACGCGCGGGAAGCTCTTGCGCCCCGGCGTGCACTGCTGCAAAAGCGCTTCATCACCCCCGTACGCCGAAAGCGGCGGGACATGGCTTTTGCGCGCGGCAAATGGCAGGAGTATCGCACGGCGTATGACTGGACGGAGGGAGGCACCCATGAGCGGTTTGATTGGCGGGTATAGGCCCCTTACCCCCCTGCGCACCGTGGGCAGCGGGAGCGCACGCTGGTGCATTGCGGCGCGAGGGCTGGAAAAGTACTTTCTCAAGCAGTTTCTCTCCCCTGTCTACCCGGCAGACCCCTCAACGCCGCTGGGCCAGCGCCAGCGCGAGCGCTGCGAGGCCTTTGAGGGGCAGAAGCAGCGTCTCTATGCGGCGCTGTCTTGCGTGATCGGGGATACGCTGGTGCCTGTGCTGGATTTCTTCCGCTTCGAGCGGCGCTACTATGCCGCCAGCGAAGCGGTGTTTCCTTCCGACCTGACAGCGGGCGATGCGGCGGCACTGGATGAGCGCGCCAAGCGGCAGGTGCTTTCGGACCTTGCGCTGTGTCTGCAGCGTCTGCATACGCAGGGCGTGGTGCACGCGGACCTCAAGCCCGACCACGTGCTGCTGCTCAAGCGACCTTCCGGTTACCGCATCCGTCTGATTGATCTGGACAGCGGCTTTCTCAAGGATGACCCACCCCAGAACCAGCGTGATCTGGAAGGAGACCCCGTCTACCTTTCGCCGGAAGCATTTCTCTACATGGCGGGACAGGATGCACCTTTGGGCCCAAAGCTGGATACCTTCGCCTTCGGCGCGCTGATTCATCGCGTGTGGACGGGCGATCTGCCCGGTTTCGATCATACCAAATACACCTACCTTTACGAGGCGGCCCTCGATGGGGGAGATATCGCCCTCTCCCCCACGCTGCCCGTCAAGCTGCGGGACGTGGTGCTGCGCATGCTGGACCCAAAGCCGGACAACCGTCCCGAAGATGCCGAGGTGACCAATTTGCTGTCCATATCCCCGGAAGATGCCCGGCCGCCTCAGGACGCACGTCCCCTCAACGGCCTGAGCCGCTTCATGAAGCCCGCGCCATAGCGGAAAAGGCGCTTTCCGAAGGCATGCAGCCCGGAAAGCGCCTTGTTTTTCTTTGCTTGTCAGGAATGGATGGCTCGGCCCTCCAGCGCGTCCAGCGCCTCGCCCACCGCCTCCAGGAAGGTCGGATGCGGCCGCACGGCACGCATGAGCTGCGTGGCGGTCAAACCATTGGCGATGGCCACGGTGAAGGAGTCGATCATGTCGGTGGCACGCTCACACATGAGCTGTGCGCCCAGCACGCGGCCATTCTCCGCGCTCACAACCACCTTGATGAACCCGCGCTGGCCACCCGCGATCAGCGTACGACCATTCGCACCCATGAGGGCCTTTCCCACTTTGACCTCTATGCCTCGCTGCTGGCAGTCCGCCTGGGTAAGCCCCACGCTGGCGATCTCGGGCGAAACGTACACACACGCGGGAATCGCGTCAAGGCACAGCGGCGCTTCCTCCCCCGCTATTGCATGCACCACCGTCAGCCCCTGCGCCGAGGCCGCATGCGCCAGCATCATTCCGCCGACGGCATCGCCGATGGCATAGACGCCCGGCAGGCTGGTTTCAAAGTGCTCGTTCACGCGGATGAAGCCGCGTTCCATGTCCGGCGCCACGCCCGGCGCACACAGGCCGTCGGTGTTGGGCCTGCGGCCCACGGCGGCCAGCACGGCGGACGCGGTGAGCGTTTCTCCGCCGTCCAGCTCCATGATGACGCCCTCGCCGCCTTCCACGATGCGGCGTGCCAGGGCCCGCGTATGCACGGTCATGCCCTGCCGCTTGAAAATCATCTGCAAATTCTGCGATATCTCTCGGTCCATCTGAGGAAGCAGCCGCTCCTGCGCCTCCACGATGGTCACCTTCGTGCCCGTGGCCGCATAGAAGGCCGCCATCTCCACGCCGATCACGCCACCGCCCAGAATGAGCAGGCTTTCCAATGGATGCGGTTCCCGCAGCAGGTCGTCCGAGGTGAGGGCCAGACCGATGCCCTCTACCGGCGGTAGCGCCGGGCGCGAGCCGGGCGCAAGCAGCAGTTTTTCACCCGTTACCGCCTGCCCGTCCACCTCGATGGTATGGTCGTCCGTGAGCACGCCCGTGCCTCTGTACACCGTCACGCGGCGTTTTTTGAGCAGCCCTTCCACGCCCTGACGAAGCGTGGAAACCACCTGCTCCTTGCGCGCGCCGAGGGCGGCGAAGTCCGCGCCGGGACCTGCATCATGCAGGAGCGTCTTGGTGGGAATGCACCCGCGGTTGAGGCATGTGCCCCCCACCGCGTCCCGCTCGATCAGGCCCACATTCAGACCCAGTTGCGCGGCGCGGATGGCCGCCTCATAGCCGCCGGGGCCCGCGCCCAGAATCAAAAGCTCATGATCCATGCGTTCCTCCCGTCCGCGCGGCGCTCACAGCTCCATGAGCATGTCCAGCACATCGCGCCTCATGTCCTCCCCGCCCCAGCCCGCAAGCGCCTTCGCAAAGGCCGCGCCGTCCACGGCGCAGCCCGTCAGGCGACCGGGCAAAGAGGCGATCTCGCTTTCCTCCATCGCGTCCGAATACGCGCGGCATTGCGCCACGTGGCCCGCGTGCACGTTCAGCGCGAGCTCCAGCCCACCCCACGCGAACCGGCGCTCAAGCGAAAGAGAAAAGGGGAAATTCTCCCCAATCAGGTAACTTTCCGAAGAAATCCGCCGTTCGGTCTCCACAATCTTGTCATTTTGGAGACGTTCATGGTCAAACAGTTCCACTTTTTCGCCATAAACGGTCGAAAAAGCCGCCGCCATCGCCCGGCGTGCCGCCTCCACGGTCGCACCCGGCGCACATTCGCGCAGGTTGCACACGCGGCTTCGCACCGAGGCCACGCCTCGCGCCGCCAGCTTTTCCGGGGACACGTTGAGGTAGCGCCCCAACGCGTCAAGGTCGGAATCCACCAGCAGCGTGCCGTGATGATACCAGGTTTTGCCCCGGCGGTAATAGGCGTTGCCGGAGAACTTCCGTCCTCCGGCAAGGATATCGTTCCGGCCCGAGGCCTCGGCCGGCGCGCCCAAAAGCCGCGCCGCCTCAAGAATCACGCGCGTCTGGCGCGTGAGATCATAGGCTGCTTTAGGCAAAATAAAGGTAAAATTCAGGTTTCCAAGATCGTGATACACCGCCCCACCCCCGGAAAGGCGGCGGGCCAGATGCCCGCCGTCTGCCCGCAGGCGCGAGAGGTTCACCTCCCGCAGCGCGTTCTGGTTATGGCCAATCACCACCGTGTGGTCGTTCTGCCACAGGTGGAGAAGGGCCTCATCCTCCCGCACACAGGAAAGCAGATGCTCCTCCAGCGCAAGGTTGCGGTAGGGGTCGGTGCTGCTGGTCTCAAGCAGAAGGAGCTTCATACTTGACGATGGGATTGCGCGCAGCCGTCACCTCGTCCAGCCGGCGCACATAGGTCGTCAGCGGACGGTTATGCATATCCGCCGGGTTTTCGTTGGCCTCGGCCAGCACCGCGAGATAGCTCTCCGCGGCAGCCTCCAGCGACTCCTTGCTCTCGGTCTCCGTCGGCTCCACCATCAGCGCCTCATGCACGATCAGCGGGAAGTACATCGTGGGCGGATGCATGCCATGGTCCAGCAGCGCCTTGGCCACATCCAGCGCGGACACATCCTTCTCGTGCTTGAGCTTCTCCAGCGTGATGACGAACTCATGCATGCAGGGATGGTCATACGCCATGGGATAGCTGCCGTCCCTGAGCAGGCACATGAGATAGTTGGCGTTGAGCACGGCCTGCGCGGCCGCCTCGCGGATGCCCTCGCCGCCGAGCGTATCCAGATAGGCCAGCGCCTTGACCACCACGAGGAAGTTGCCATGGAAGGCGCGCACCTGGCAGGGGGCCTCGCCGCCCGTGGCCAGCGCGCTGCCGGGCAGGAAGCCAGCCAAAAACTTCTTGCAGCCCACGGGACCGGAACCCGGACCGCCGCCGCCGTGCGGAGCGGCGAAGGTCTTGTGCAGGTTCAGGTGCACCACGTCAAAGCCCATGTCTCCGGGACGCGCCCAGCCCATGACGGCGTTGAGGTTGGCGCCGTCGTAGTAGCACAGGCCGCCCGCCTGATGCACGATGCGCGTGATTTCCAGAATGTTGGGATCGAACAAACCCACGGTGTTGGGGTTGGTCAGCATCAGCGCAGCCGTATCGGGTCCCGCGGCCTCGCGCAGCTTTTCCAGATCCACCAGTCCGTTTGCGTCGCTGGGGATGCTCACCACCTGATAGCCGCACATGGCCGCGCTGGCGGGATTGGTGCCATGCGCCGAGTCAGGCACAAGCACCTTGGTGCGGGCCTTGTCGCCCCGGCGCTCATGGTACGCCTTGATGAGCAGCAGGCCCATGTACTCCCCATGCGCGCCCGCGGCGGGCTGGAAGGTCATGCGGTCCATGCCGGTGATGGCGGTCAGGCGTTCCTCGGCCTGACGCAGCACCTCGCGGCAGCCGCGCGACGTGGTTTCGGACTGAAGCGGATGCACGCCCGTAAAGCCCGGCAGGGCCGCCACGTCCTCGTCGATGCGGGGGTTGTATTTCATGGTGCAGCTGCCCAGGGGATAGAACCCCTTGTTTACGCCGTGCACCTGCTGGGCCAGCGCTTCATAGTGGCGGGCCAGCTCGCCCTCGGTCAGTTCCGGCAAATCAAGCGCGGACTCGCGCGCAAGTTCCTCCGGCAGCGCCGCGGCGGGCACGTCCGACGCGGGCAAAAATTGACTCCTGTGTCCCGGATGGGACTGTTCAAAGATCAGCTTCACAGGTTCGTCACCTCCCGGATTACGGCCACGGCCTCGTCCAGCCGCTTGCGCTCGGCCTTTTCCGTCACGCACCACAGCACGCGGCCGTCACCCAGAGGCTGGCCGCCCAGAATGTCGCGTTCCTCCAGCGCCACCAGCATCTTCTCCGCGCCGCCCGGACACTCCGTGGCGAACTCGTGGAAGAACGGGCCCTTCTCGCGCCGGGGCAGGCCGATGGAGGCCAGCTTATCAGCGAAGTAATGCGCCTTGTCATAGCACTGGCGGGCCACTTCGCGCAGGCCCTCCGGGCCCACCGCGCCCAGGTAGCACGCCGCCGTGAGCGCGCACAGCGCCTGATTGGAGCAGATGTTGCTGCCCGCCTTTTCGCGGCGGATGTGCTGCTCGCGCGCCTGAAGCGTCAGCACGAAGGCGCGCTTTCCGTCCACATCGGTGGTCTGGCCCACGATGCGGCCGGGGAGCTTGCGCATCAGCGCGGTGCGTGTCGCCATGAAGCCCACATACGGCCCGCCGTAGCTCAGCGGCATGCCCAGGGGCTGTCCATCGCCCACGCACACATCCGCCCCCGCTTCGCCAGGGGTCTTAAAGAGGGCCAGCGCTATGGGATTGGCGCCCACGATGAGCTTAGCACCCGCCGCATGGCAGATTTCCGCCGCGGCGCTCACGTCCTCGATCCCGCCCAGGAAATTGGGCGAAGCCAGGTACACGCCGCTCACCTGATCGTCCAGCGCGCCGCGCAGGGCGTCCAGATCCGTCACGCCATCCTTTTCGGGGATGAGACGCATCTCGTGGTTGGAACCCCAGCAGTAGGTGCGGATGGTGGCGATCACATCCGGATGCGCGCAGGCCGACACCAGCGTGACCGTGCGGCGGCGCTCGCGCACCATGGCGCACGCCTCCGCCGCCGCGCTCGCGCCGTCATAGACCGAGGCGTTGGCCACGTCCATGCCGGTGAGGCGGCAGATCATGGTCTGATATTCGAAGATGGACTGGAGCAGGCCCTGGCTGATCTCAGCCTGATAGGGCGTGTAGGCGGTCAAAAAGGCCTCCTTGGACGGGATGGCGCGCACGATAGCCGGGATGTAGTGGTCATAGGCCCCCGCGCCTCGCAGAATGGTGCTGAACACGCGGTTTTGCTCCGCGAGCCGCTCCATATGGCGGCGAACCTCCAGTTCCGAAAAGCCGCCGGTGAACACGGGCGGCTCCTTGAGAAGCACGCCCTCCGGCACATCGGCATAAAGCGCCTCCACCGAAGGCAGGCCGATGCGCTCCAGCATCGCGCGGCGCTCCTCCGGCGTGACAGGTACATAGCTGCCCATGGAATCAGCCCTCCTTCGGCATGGCCTCGTATTCCTCGGCGGACAGGGTCTCGACGCTACCGGTCACATTCTCCACGCGGATGAACCATGCGCCGTAGGGGTCCTGATTGATGCTCTCGGGCGCGTCAAGCAGGGCTTCGTTGATCTCGCACACAGTGCCGGTGACGGGGCTGTACACGTCGCTCACGGCCTTGACGGACTCCACATCGGCAAACGCCTCGCCCGCCGTGACCGCATCTCCGACCTGGGGCAGGTTCACAAACACCAGATCGCCCAGCTCCTGCTGCGCAAAGTCCGACAGGCCAACGGTAACGACGCCGTTTTCTTTCTTGATCCACTCATGGGTTTTGGTGTAACGGAGATCCGCGGGAATGTTCATGACTGGTTCCTCCTTACGAAATGCTTATTTCTTGCGCTGATAGAAGGGCAGGGGAACGAATTTTGCCTCGATCTGGCGGCCACGCACGTCCACGGTGAGCGCGCCGTCCTCCGCCGGACCGTCGATGAGCGCCATGGCCACGGCCTTGCCCAGATAGGGGCAGTGCGTGCCGGAGGTGGTGACGCCGATCTTCTTTCCATTCAGGTACACGTCGCAGTGCTCGCGCGCAATGCCGCGCCCGGTGATCTCGATCCCCACGCGGCGGCGTGCGGGCTGCTCATTTCCCACCAGCGCGGCCTTGCCGATGAAGTCGTCCTTGTGCATCTTGACCGCCCAGCCAAGCCCGGTTTCAAACGGGCTGACGGTATCGTCCATCTCATGGCCGTAAAGGGGCATGGCGGCCTCCAGCCGCAGCGTGTCGCGAGCGCCCAGGCCGCAGGGAATGAGCCCATCGTCCTTCCCCGCTTCCAGCAGCGCATTCCACAGGGCGGGCGCGTCGGCATTGGCGCAGTAGAGCTCGAAGCCGTCCTCGCCGGTGTAGCCCGTGCGCGAAACGAGGCATTTGACGCCCGCCACCGTCATCTCCGGAATAAAGGTGTAGTAGCCTGCGGGCGGCTCCTGATCGCAGACCTTGGCGAAGACAGCCTCCGCCTTTGGTCCCTGCAGGGCGAGCTGGGCCACATCATCGCTCATGTCGGTAAGCTGGCAATCGCCGAAGAGGTTTTCACGCATCCAATTTACGTCCTTGTGGCGGTTGGCCGCGTTGACCACCACGCAGTACGCATCCTGCGAGAAGCGGTAAACGATCAGATCGTCCACCACGCCGCCATTGGGATTGCACATCACGCTATAGCGCACCTTGCCGTCGCGCATGGTGGAAAAGTCATTGGTAAGCAGCTTCTGGAGATTGGCCAGCGCGTCGGGTCCCTTGTAGAGCACCTCGCCCATATGGCTCACGTCGAACAGGCCGCAGGCCTGACGCACGGCCATGTGCTCGCGGATGACACCCGTGGGATACTGCACCGGCAGCACGTAGCCCGCAAAGGGCACCATGCGGCCCTCCAGCGCCACATGACAGTCGTACAGCGGCGTTTTGAGGTCCATTGTCATTCCCCCTTCTGAATTTGTGAAAAAACCGACAAGTCAAGAAAACAGAGCACGGCTTTCGCCGCCTCTGTCCTGTGACCTGAAAGATTCTCCCGCGGGATGCGGGATTGCTTCTTCGGTGGTGCGCAACGCTTTCCAGAGCTTCGTCAGGGTGCGGTCTTTTTGCCTGAGAGTTTCGCCCCTTCGGCGCCGGCATGCCGGTCTCTCCCGAACCCTTCATCCGAGGTCAATATGGCTTTGTTTGATTGTATTGTACCGAAAACGGGCGGATTTGTCAATGAAAAAGGGAGCTCAACGCCCGGCGTTCAGCTCCCGCATCAGGGCCAGCAGATGGACAAGAGCGCTCTCGTCAAGGCGTTTGGCCTCGTCCATCAGCTCGCGCAGGCGCGCCGGGCAGGCGTTGCCCTCGTCGAAAAACTCCTGCGGCGTGACGCCCAGATATTCGCAGATGTAGAAGAAGGACTGCATGGAAGGAAGCGCCTTGCGGTTTTCGATGGAATTGATATAATTGTTGGCTTGTCCCAGAGAGAGGGACATGTCGCGTGCAGAAACATTTTTCTGCATTCTCAGCTGCGTAAGCCGCTGAGGAAGAAACTCTTCGTACCGCACGGAAATCTCCCTCCTCTCCATGTAATAGATTGTATCGGATAGGAGGCCGGCATTCACAAACAATGTCTCTTTATTTTGATTGACATAAAAGGTCATTTCTATTAAAATAGATTTCACATAAGTTTTTATTGAACATTGGAGGAATCGTCATGCCCAAAACCTGCTGTGTCACCGGCCACCGCGACATCCCCGCCGGCAAGCTGCCCGAAATCACCGCCGCGCTGTCCGCCGAGATCGACCGTGCCATCGCAGAGGGATATGATTCCTTTTTCAGCGGCTTTGCCGAAGGGATTGATTTGCTGTTTGCACGGCTGGTGGCGCAAAAAGGGCGCGAGCATCCCGGCCTTCACCTGTTGGCCGCCATCCCCTTCCGACAACGCTTCGAGCGCCTTGCCTCCGACCCCGAAACCGCCGCCCTGCTTGACGCCTGCACCGAGGTCCACGTCGTCAGCGAGCACTATCATGACGGCGTCTATCGAAATCGCAACCGCTTCATGGTGGACCGCTCCCAACTCGTGATCGCGGTCTATGACGGGCGCGGTCGCGGCGGCACCGCAGGCACGCTGGCCTATGCCCACAAGACGGGCCGCATCGCGCGCGTGCTGTTCTTCAAATAAAGCAAAAACCCCCGCCTCTCCCATGGGAAAGGCGGGGGAAAGTTTTTCGCTTTTTTCCTGGCAGCCATTCAGCCCATCGGGCGCGAACGGCTCAGACCGCTTCTCAGCCCAGCTCAGCGAAGTACTTGATGGTGCGGACCATCTGGCTGGTGTAGCTGTTCTCG
>ERZ1643251.647-NODE-647-length-46862-cov-23.087701_pt1 | contig 46862 bp, 49 predicted proteins | sample MGYA00579261_ERZ1643251 | MGnify/ENA primary metagenome ERZ1643251 (study PRJEB29033, sample SAMEA4952267) | chicken gut metagenome | biome: Broiler Chicken; feature: Gastrointestinal Tract; material: Caecum | place: Ireland | collected 2018 | study: Broiler... | reverse complement strand
GAGAAATTTTGCCGTTTATCCAGCCAAGTCCGGGGAAAATGTGATACTCCCCTTCTACCACCGAATCGGAATACATCTCTTCGAACCAGCAGATGGCGCCCGCCGAAAGCCCTGCAATGAGCTTTCCCTCGTCAAAGGCCTTTTGGATGAGCGGTAAAAGCCCGCTTTGTTGCCATCGTTCCAGCATATAGACGGTATCGCCCCCGCCGATGTAAAGGAAATCCGCCTTTTCGAACTTCCCTTTCATCTTTTCGAGGTCGACCTCGCGGTTCACCGTCAGGGCGACGTCCGTCTTGATGTCGAACAGCCCCGTATATACCTTGTGGAAGGTATTGTAATAGGGCATGCAGTCGTGGCTGGCGGTCGGAAGAAAGAGCCCAAAAGCGCGCCGCTCACCCGCGATCTTTTTCGCTTCGGAGGCGATATACTCGTCGATCTGAAGCGTCTGCCGCTCTTTGAGCTCCCCGCCGCCGATCAGGATGAGACGGCTCATGCCTGCCCCTCTCTGGTTTCCTGCGCTTCCGCCGCGACGGCGATGCCCGCCGTCTTATCGACGGGAACGGAGAAGATGACGCCGCCCGCTTCCGACTTCAAGCCGACTTTCTCGGAAAGCGCCTGCATGATGGCAAGCTTCCTCTCTCGCGTCGAAAGGATAAAGAGCAGTTCCTGCTCGTGCATGAGGGAAATGCCGATGAACTGTTCGGCTTTTTCGTTGTTTGCGGAGCGCCCGCGCACGATGGTGCCGCCCGCCGCTCCCGCCGCCCGCGCCGCTTCCATGGCGTCGTCGACATAGTTTGCAGCGACTGCCGCGATGATAAGGTCGTATTGCCGTTGTTCGTCCTTCATGATCTTGCTCCCGTCGATAGTCTTTTCTGCCGCCGCGCTTTCGAGCCCGTTTGAAACGATTTGCGAAACGGCGCTTAATGGTATAGTGAAAGAGATGCCCCGCCCCACGAGATAGAGCGACATGCGCACCCTCAGCTCCCGCATGATGGCTTCCTCATCGCTTTCGGGGATGAGGGAGAGGATGACTGACTTTTCCGTGCCGCCGATGCCGAGATAGTCGAGGACGGCAGAACGCGCCGTGCCCGTGCCCGCGAACATGAAGCTGAGGGCGACGGACGTTTCGTCCAAGATCTCTTTGAGGCGCTTTTCGTCGTCATGATTGACGATGCTCACGAGCACCTTGGTGCGGTTGGGAAGTTTTTGTTTTTCCGCCGTCTTGGGGTTGACACCGATGACGCTTCCGACGCCTTTGACGAGCTTTTCGACGGCGCCCGCCGCAGCCGCTGCGGGATTTTTGCGTTCGTTTCGTTTTTCAGCCATCAGAACACCTCGTATTCGACGATCTTATCTTCCACGGAAAGGAAGTTGCGCTTGATTTTATGCGTTTTACTCTTATAGACGATGCCGAGGATCTGGATGGAGATGAGCGGCGCGAGCGCCACGAAGGAGACGCACCCGAAGGCGAGCGTCATGACAGAACCCGAACCCCAGACTGTGCTGCATGCGCCGATCGCCATGGGCAGTACGAAGGAAGAGACCATCGCACCGCTCGCAACGCCGCCCGAGTCAAAACCGATACCCGTGAACATGGGAGGCGTGAAGAAGGTGAGCCCCAATGCGATGACATACCCCGGGATAAGGAAATACATGATGTTGACATTCAGAAGGATGCGCAGCATGGCAAGCCCGATGGCGCAGCACACGCCGATGCACAGCCCCTTCTTCATCGCCGACGAACTGATGGCGCCCGCAGAGACCCGTTCCACCTGTTTGTTGAGGACGTGCACGGCGGGCTCTGCCGCGACGACGAAGTAGCCGATGATCATCCCGACGGGGATGAGCAGCCAGCCGCCCCAAAGGGAAGCGAGCGTCCGCCCGATCTCGCTGCCGACGGGCATGAAACCGACGTTTGCGCCCGTTAAAAAGAGCACGAGCCCCACAAAGGTGTAGAGAAAACCCATGAAGATACGGATGATCTGCTTCTTGTGGAAGGAGCGCGAAACGAGCTGAAACAGAAGGAAAAAAGCCAAAATGGGCGAAAGCGCAACGAGCACTTCGAGCGCGTAGTCCGCGAACCCGTGGAGATAGAGGAAAAGGACGTCGCGCGTGCTTTCGGCAACGGCGGGCGATGTGACTTCGTACTCGACGCCCGAGATATCGAAGACGACGCCGAGCACGAGTACGGCGACAATGGGCCCGACGCTTGAAAGCGCGACAAGACCGAAGGAGTCGTCCTGCCCGTTCTTATCGCTTCGGATGGAGGCGACGCCGACGCCAAGCGACATGATGAAGGGCACGGTCATGGGCCCCGTCGTCACGCCGCCCGAATCAAAGGAGACCGCCCAGAAATCTTCCGAAACGAAGATGCTCAGAATGAATGCCGCGACATAAAAGATAATGAGGAGCACGGAGAGCCTGATCCTGAGCACGATACGCAGCATCGCGATCGTGAGGAAGATGCCCACCCCCACCGCGACTGTGATGATGAGAAGATAGTTGCCGAGCTGAGGCACCTTCTCTGCGACGGCGGGGACTTGCTCCGCGAGGATCTGCAGATCGGGCTCCGCGATCGTCACGATGATACCGATGACGAACGAGAGGAGCGCGATGAGCCAGATCTTGCGCGAATGCGTCATGGCGGAACCGATCTTTTCGCCGATGACGAGCATGGACATATCCGCCCCCAACGTGAAGCAGCCGAGCCCGAGGATGAGAAGCACCACTCCCACCATGAAGAGGACGAACGTCCCCGAATTCAAGGGCGTGAACGTCATCGAAAGTACGATGACGATGAGCGCGATGGGCAGGATGGAAGTGAGTGATTCTATGATCTTATCTTTGAGCGCCTGCGTCATATACGGCCCTCCTTTCGCCGTTTACGGCGGTTTACTTGCAGTATTTTTGTTCGATCGCCGCAATCTTGTCGATACGGCGCTGATGTTTTGCCTCACCCGAGAAGGGCGTTGTAAGGAAGGTCTCCACAATGTCGAGCCCCAGATTGACGCCCACCATGCCGCCGCCGAGCGCCAAAATGTTGGCGTCGTTGTGAAGACGGGTCATCTTCGCGGAGAGCGGCTCCGAGCAGAGCGCGCAGCGGATGCCGGGCACTTTGTTGGCGGCGATGGAGATTCCGATGCCCGTCGTGCAGACAAAGACCCCCTTTTGGCATTCGCCCGAAGCGACGGCCTCCGCCGCCTTCAAGGCAAAATCGGGATAATCGCACGAATCGAAGGTGTCCGTTCCGAAATTGACGACTTCGTACCCTTTTTCGTTGAGGTACTTGACCACCGCCTGTTTGAGAGTCAGGCCGCCGTGGTCACAGCAAACTGCGATCTTCATAATATTCCTCCTTGCGTTCCTTTTGCGGGAACGTTGTTATTTGTTTTTCCCGCCGCGGCGTTCGCTGCGGGGGGCGAAAGCTGTTCGATGACTTCGATGACGCGCGGGATGCACTCGCGGATACGCCTGAGCGTGACGCGGTAGGCGTCGATATCGAGCCCGTAAGGGTCGGGGATCTCTCTGCCGCAGAGCTCGTAAAAGCTCGTCACGTTGGGATAGCGGGAAAGTTTCTCGCGGTGGCGTTCCGTCATGCATACGACGAGAATAGACTCTTTCACCATCTTTTCGGTGAGCTGTTTGGGGCGGAAGGACTTTAAAACGGGGATCTTTGCCTCTTTCAGCGCCTGTGCGCTGTTGGGGCTCAGCGTGCTCCCCTCTTCGACATGCAGCCCCGCCGAGCGCACGGAAATGCCCGTGAGCTTCCTGCGTTTGAGTTCACGCCGAAGCGCCGCCTCCGCCATGGGCGAGCGGCAGGTGTTGCCCGTACAGACAAAGAGTACCTTTTGCGTGGGCATACGTCCCCTCCTTGGTGTTGCTTTTGTCGAAAAACGCGGTCTTTATCCGCCGAAAGCGCGCGTGAGACGGTTGAGCACTCCTTCAAAGACGCCTCCCCTCTCCTTGGGGCAGATGCCGATGAGAAGGGTCGCCTCCTCCTCCCCGCGGTGAAGAAGTTCGTAAAGGCGGTTCGCCATCTCTTCGCCCGTGCTTCCCAAGTTCAGGACGCGGCAGTCGGGAAGGAGACGCGCAAGCGAGCCTTCGCAGAAGAAACAGGGCGTGCCGCCCTTTTGCTCTTCTTTCGAATAGAGCGCCTTGGCTTTTTCAAGCTCTTCGGGAGCAAAGAACGCCGTGCGGCACTTGGGAGCATAGTGCTTATACGCCATGCCGGGGCTCTTGGGCTGTTCGCCTTTTTTAGGAACATACACGCCGCAACTGCCCGCAACGGAGGCGATCATCTCCTGCGTCACGAGCCCTGCGCGCAAAATTTGCGGCGTTTCGCCTGTGCAGTCAAGGACAGTGCTTTCGATGCCGCCCTCGCATCTGCCCCCGTCCAAAATGAGCGGGATATGCCCTTCGAAGTCTTCAAAGACGTGCCGTGCGGTGACGGGCGAGATGTGCTTGGAGACATTGGCGCTGGGCGCGGCGATCGGAACATCGACGGCGCGAAGGAACGCCTGCGCCGTGGGCGATGAGGGCACGCGGACGGCGAGCGTTCTGAGTCCGCACGAGACGAGCGGGCTCACCTTGTCCGTCGAGGGATAGACCATCGTGAGCGGCCCCGGGAGAAAGGCTTTTGCAAGCTTCTTGGCATACGCGGGGATGTCGTCCACAAGCGTGGAAATATCATAGTCTTTATGGATGTGCGCGATGAGCGGGTTGTTCTGCGGCCTGCCTTTGAGCTCGAAGATATGGCGGACGGCTTTATCGCTCCTTGCGTCTGCGCCGAGGCCGTACACCGTCTCCGTATGAAAGGCGACGACTTCCCCTTCCGAGATCAGTTGTTTTGCAAGGCGGAGCGATTGTTCGCTCACGCCTAAAATTTGGGTGGTCATGGTTTAATCGAAGGGAAGCTCCCCTTCCTCGGGCGGGGCGCTGTCGGGACCTAAGGGCGGTTCTTCGTCGGGGAAGTCCTGCGGGGCAGACCTGCCGTACTGCGGCTCCTCGTCGGGCGCGCCCTGTGCGTCCACATCGACGAACTTGGTGCATTCGCCGATGAAGCGGAGCTGCACTCTGCCCGTCGAGCCGTTTCTGTGCTTGGCGATGATGAGTTCCGCCGCCCCCTTGACGACTTCGTTCTTTGCAAGTTCTTCGGCGGTCGCCGTGACGTCGGGGCGGTTGATGAAGATGACGATATCGGCATCCTGCTCGATGGCGCCCGATTCGCGCAGGTCGGAAAGCTGCGGTTCCTTGGTCTGGATACGCCTCAGCTGCGAGAGGGCGATGACGGGGACGTCGAGCTCCTTTGCCATGATCTTGAGTTCGCGCGTGATAGAAGCGATCTCCTGCTGGCGGTTTTCGCTCGTCTTGGATTCCCCGCCCATGAGCTGGATATAGTCGATCATGATGAGATCGAGCCTGCCTTCGCTGCTCTTCAAGCGGCGGCATTTGGAGAGGATCTCCGCAGGCGTGACGCGGGAAGAGTCGTCGATGAAGATCTTGCTCTTCTGCATTCGATCGGAAGCGAGCATGAGCTTTTTCCAATCGGACTGCTGCAATTTCCCCGAGAGCGCCTTTTCCATGCTCACGTTCGCGTAGGCGCACATGAGGCGCTGCACGATCTGGATGCGCGGCATTTCGAGCGAAAAGACCGCGGCAACGCCGTTCTTGTGCAGGCAGGCGTTTTCGACGATGTTCATGGAAAGCGAGGTCTTCCCCATGCCGGGGCGGGCGGCGAGCACGATGAGGTCGGACTTTTGCAGACCGTTCGTGATGCGGTCGAAGTGCTTGAAGCCCGTCTCGACGCCGCGGAAGGCGTTGGGGTCGGACTGGATGTTTTCGAACTTGCCCAAGACTTCCTGGATGGTCTCGCCGTCTTCCATGCCCATGAGGGCGTTGTTGTCTTCCCGCTTGGAGATATCGTAGACCGCCTTTTCCGCAAAAGAAATGGCGTCGCGCTCCTCCTCTCCCTTCATGCTGTTCTCGATGATGTCTTTCGCGGCGCGGATGAGCGCACGGTTGACGGCATCGCGGCGCACGATGGTGAGGTATTGCTTATAGTTTGCGGCGGAGGGCGTGATCTGGGCAAGCTCCGTGATGTATTGGAGCCCGCCCGCACGTTCGAGCTTGCCGTCGCGGTCCAGCCGGTCGGTCAACGTGACGACGTCGACGGGAACGCGGCTGCCGTAGACGGCGCGCATCGCATTCAAAATTTCGCGGTGCGATTCCTGATAGAAATCCTCTTCGCGGAGCTGCTCCAAAAGTTCGGACTGGATCTCCTCATCGATGAGGATACAGCCGAGGAGCGCGGCTTCCGCGTCGAGATTATGCGGCATCTGATTGATCGCCATATCGTTCCCGCCGTCAGATCATCGCCTCGAAGGCGTTGAGGGTATCCTCGAACTCCTTCATGGCGGCAAGGAAGGTCTCTTCCTTGGTAAGGTCTGCGCCCGCACCTTTCAGAAGCGACACAGGATCGGTGCTGCCGCCGCCCGAGAGGAAGCTAAAATACTTCTCGATGGCGGGAGCGCCCTCCGACAAGATCTTATTGGCGATGCAGATCGCCGCCGTGATGCCCGTCGCATACTTATAGACGTAGAACGCACGATAAAAGTGCGGGATGCGCGCCCATTCGGTGGCGATCTCGGGATCGTACGTCACGGCGTCGCCGTAATACTTCTTGTTGAGCCCGTCGTAGAGCGCGGAGAGATTGTCTTTATTGAGCGGTTCGCCCGCTTCCGCCATCTCGTGTGCCTTCTCTTCGAATTCCGCGAACTGCGTCTGACGGAAGAGCGTCGTCCTGATCATGTCCATGAAGTAGTTGAGAAGGTACTTTTTGAGCGCCTTGTCTTCCGTCGTCTTGAGAAGATATTTTAAGAGCAGCACTTCGTTGACGGTGCTTGCGACTTCGGCGACGAAGAGCGTGTAGTCCGCCTTCGCATAGGGCTGGCGGCTGTTGGAAAAATAGCTGTGGAGCGCGTGCCCCATCTCGTGCGCGATCGTGAAGACGTCGTGCGTCGTGGGCTGATAATTCAAAAGAACATAAGGATGGCAGCCGTAGATGCCGATGGAATAGGCGCCGCTACGCTTGCCTTCCGTCTCGCAGACGTCGATCCAATGCTCGTCGCGCCCCTTTTTGAGGAGGGAGATATACTCCTCCCCGAGAGGCGCAAGCCCTTTCAAGACGAGTTCGAACGCCTCTTCATAGGAAAGACGCAGCTCGGCGTCCTCCACGAGGGAAGGATAGATGTCGTACATGTGCATCTCGTCGTAGCCCAAGACGCGCTTACGAACATGCATATAGCGGTGCATGAGCGGCGTCGCGTCGTTGACCGCCTTGATGAGGTTGCGATAGACGCTCTCGTCGACGTCCTCGCCCATGAGCGACTTTTGAAGACAGCTTGTATACCCGCGGACGTTTTTATAGAAGATGTCCTTCTTGATGCTGCCGTAATAGGTCGTTGCGAGCGTCCCCAAAATTTTTCCGTAAGCGGAATAGAAGAGACGGAACGCCTCTTCGCGCTTTGCACGGTCTTTCCCGCTCATGATCATGGAATACAGCCCGTTCGTGATCGTCTGCTTCTTGCCCTCGTACTCGATCTCGGGCGCGTTGAGCTCGGCGTTGTCGAGCATGCCGAACACGTCGTTGGCAACGGACATGGGCTCCGCCGTCTGCGCGAGGATGCGCTCCTCCGCTTCGGAGAGGATATACTTCTTCTCGGCAAGGATGCGAGTGAGCATATAGTCGTAGTCTTGGAGGCGTTCGTCTGCGGCGAAGGCTTTGAGCGTCTCTTCGGGGAGCGCGGTGAGTTCGGGCGTCACGAAGGAAGTTTCCATCGAATACTTGGTCATGAGCCCCATCATCTTGCCCATATAACCCATATATTTGGTGTTGCCGACGTCTTCGTCGTGCTTCAAAAAGGCATAGAGATAGACGCGCATCACATCGATGGCGAGCGCTTCTTCCTCTTTGAAGTAGGAAAGAAGATGTTCCGCAGTGTTGAGCGTGCCGCGATATTTTGCAAAGTCGATCTTGGGAGCGAGCGCTTCGAATGCGACCTCCCATGCCTCATCGGACGGGAAAACGTCTTCCACCGCCCACTTGTATTTTTGTTCTACTTCCGTTCTTTTCATAAATTTCCTCCGAAGATGGTCTCAAAATCAATGCTTTATAAATTTAGTTCTTGAAGCTGTGGATGGGAGCGGGAATGAGCCCGCCGCGCGAGATGAACTTTTCCGCCGAACCCGTATGCACGGGCATGACGGGAGCGCGCCCCAAAAGCCCGCCGAAGCTCACCTCGTCCCCCACCTTCTTGCCGTAGGCGGGAATGATGCGCACCGCCGTCGTCTTGTTGTTGATCATACCGATGGCGGCTTCGTCCGCAATGATGGCGGAAATGGTCGAAGCGGGCGTATCGCCGGGGATGGCGATCATGTCGAGCCCGACCGAGCAGACGCAGGTCATTGCTTCCAGCTTATCGAGCGAAATTTTTCCCGCCTGCGCCGACTCAATCATGCCGATGTCTTCGGAAACGGGAATGAACGCGCCCGAGAGCCCGCCCACGCGCGAGGACGCCATGACGCCGCCCTTCTTGACGGCATCGTTGAGCATAGCGAGCGCCGCCGTCGTGCCGTGGCCGCCGACAACTTCGAGCCCGAGCTCTTCCAAGATATGCGCGACGGAATCTCCCCTTGCGGGAGTGGGTGCGAGCGAGAGATCGACGATGCCGAACCGCGCCCCGAGGCGCTTCGACGCTTCCCTTGCGATGAGCTGACCCGCGCGCGTTATTTTGAATGCAGTGCGTTTGATGGTCTCCGCGGCGTCCGTGAGGTCGGCATCCGGCACGAACTTCAACGCGTGCTGGACGACGCCGGGGCCGGAAATGCCCACGTTGATGACGGTATCCGCCTCCCCCGTGCCGTGGAAGGCGCCCGCCATGAAGGGGTTGTCCTCTACCGCGTTGCAGAAGACGACGAGCTTCGCGCAGCCCAAAGAGTCGTTGTCTTTGGTGAGGAAAGCGGTATCGAGGAAGATCTGCCCCATTGTGCGGACGGCGTCCATGTTGATGCCCGAGCGCGACGAGCCGACGTTGACGGAAGAGCAGAGCCGCCCCGTCGTTGCAAGCACTTCGGGGATGCTCTTTAAAAAGACTTCCTCATAGTCCGCCGTGCCCTTCTGCACGAGCGCGGAATATCCGCCCAAAAAGTCGATGCCGAGCTCTTTCGCGGCACGATCGAGTGCTTTGCCGACGAGGGCGCTTTGTTCGGGGAACGCCGCCGTGATGAGCGAGACGGGCGTTACCGAGACGCGCTTGTTGACGATGGGGATGCCGTATTCGAGGGAGAGTTCTTCGGCAGTCGGAACGAGGCGCTCCGCCTTCTTCATGACGCGGTCGTAAACGGCGTTTGCGGTTTCTTCCGCGCTCCCGCGGATGCAGGAGAGAAGAGAGATACCCATCGTCACCGTTCGGATGTCGAGGTGCTCCTTTTCGACCATGTCGATGGTTTCAATGACGTCGAATTTGCTGAACATGGCGTCTCCTCAGATGTTGTGCATGGCGTTGAAGATGTCTTCGTGCTGGATGCGGACGCTCATGCCGATCTCTTTGCCCAGCTCTTCGAGCTGAGATGCAAGAGAAACGAAGTTTTCCTTCGACTCCGAGGTGTCGACCATCATGATCATGGCGAACTGTTCGCCCAAGATGGTCTGAGAAATGTCTTCGATGTTGATGTTGTGTTCGTAGAGGAAGCCGCTCACCTTGGCGATGATGCCGCGGCGGTCCGTCCCCGTGACCGTGACAACTGCACGCATATATGGTACTCCTTATTGTAAAGTTTCTGTAAAAGTGGGATGATCCTTCGTATGGGGCGTTAGGATCTCGTATTCGATGAGAAGATTGCCCTGCGTGACGAGGCGCACGCGATCGCCGACTTCGAAGGGCGGAAAATCCTTTTCGCCGTCCACATAGATGTGGCGGTGCATCACTTCGTCGCGCTTGATATTTTTGACGCCGAAGACGGCGACGTTGACGTCAACGCCGTCGCGCGTCGTCCAGTCTTCGATATCTTCGAAGGGAAGCACGGCGCTCTCTTTGAGCCCGACAGACAGGAAAGAGAGCATCTTGCAATAGCTGCGGATGCGCTTTAAACAGATGCCGCCGTACGGGAAACAGAAGATGAGATAGAGCGCGAGAAGGACGCTCGTGACGGCGACGATGATATTGCCGCGCTCGTCGTGATAGGGAAGGCGCAGATAGCAGACGACGCAGGCAACAAACCCTGCGGCGACAAACGCCGTGACGATCCAAAAGATGAGAAAGAGCTTTTTCTTTTGTTTGAGCGCGTCCAAAAGGTCGCGGTCGGAATATAACTTGATCATATCACTCCGTAATAAACAACACACCGAGGGTGTTCCTGCCGCAGTGCCCCGTGATGACGGAACCTGCGACGGTCTCCAACACTTCGTCGAAGGTAAAAAGCTCCTTCACTTTCTTGCGGGCGACTTCGATGACGCTCTCATCCGCATAGCTGTGCGTGATGAAGCAACGCGTTTGATCGTAGTTGGGATACATTTTGGCAAGGTCGTCGATATAGCTTGCGATGCACTTTTCCATACTGCCACGGAGCTTTTTGTCGGCGACGAGCTGACCTTCCTTCATCTCGATCATGGGATGGATCTTCAAAAGATTGGCGCCGTACATCGTCATGCGCGAACAGCGGCCGCCCTTATAGAGATAATCGAGCCTGTCGGGCACGAAGGACGTGTTGACCATGGGCGCGATGCGCTTTGTTTCTTCGACGATCTCTTCGGCGCTCTTTCCTTCGTCGCGCAGGTCGCACGCCTTCATGACGACGAGCCCCTGACCCGTCGAAAGCCCCATCGAGTCGACGACAAAAACTTTCCCCGGGAAGGCTTTGGCGGCTTCGACGGCATAGCGGTGCGCGGACGAAGCTTTGACGGAGATATTGTAGTGGATGACCGTCTTCCCCTCATCGACATAGCTCCTGAAGAAATCTTCATAGTCCGCAATGCTGGGTGTCGAGTCTTGGGGAGCTCCCCCGTCTTCTCGACGTAAGCGAAAATATCCTGCGGGGTGATATCGACGCCGTCGTGATAGGTCGTATCGCCCAAGATGACGCACAGCGGCGCGATGCCGATATTGCGTTTTGCAACGCTTTCGCCGAGGTCGCAGGTGCTGTCTGCCGTGATCTGAATGTTCATAGTGTTTCCCTCCGTATTCTTCGTATACCGTTTAGGCGAGCCCGGGGTGCCAGAACCGCACCCAGCCCGCAATAAAGTCTTTATGCGCAAGCGAAAAACTTGTGACGACGCCCACGACGTCGGAAAGCGGAAGGCAGCCGTTCGTGCGCGCATCCAGGCTATTGCCGCGGTTGTCGCCGAGGAAGAAGACTTCCTCTTCCTGCACCTTCACGAGCGAAAAGCTCTCCGTCGCGTCATTTGCGTAAGGTTCTTCGAGTGCGGAAAACTCCTCATCACCCGCCTTTTTCAGATAGACGACGCCGTCCTCCGCATACGCTTCGTCCCCTCCGAGGGCGATGACGCGTTTGATGATATAGTGAACTCCGTTCCCGTCGTGAGGGTATTCGGGATAGTCCGTCACGTCCAAAACGATGATGTCGCCGCGTTCGGGCGTATCATGAACGTCGATATAGAGCGCGTCGCCGTCATGGAGCGTGTTTTCCATCGAGGAGCCGTCCACGATGACGAGCAGAAAGTTGTTTGTGATATAAAGATCGGCTGCAAAGATGAGAACAAGGAGGATGCATGCAGCGGTGAGCACGGCGGAGAGCACGCGGCTCTCTCTGCGTTCGCGCTCGTTCAGAAATTCCGGACGCTTTGCCATTCATTCCTCCTTGGAGAGCACCCGCTTCACCCGTTTTTTTAGTTCGTCGGGGGTAAGCATGACGAGCCTTCCGCAGGTCAGGCACTTTAACTTATAGTCGGCGCCCGTGCGTACCACCTCCCACTTGTTTCCGCCGCAGGGATGCGTTTTTTTTGTTTCGACGATATCGCCGAGAGAATACATCAAAGCCATATGAGATTGTTGATGAGGACGTCTCCTTCCCCTTGGAAGACGATGGAGACGGTGCCCGAAAATGAAGCGAGCGGAGCGCCGTGTTCCGACTTAAAATCGGAAGGGTCGGCAAGGAAGCTCTTCCATTTTCCGCCGCCTTGGACGAAAAAGTTTTCCGTATAGCCCGCTTCCTCTTCGACGTCGGAATAGAAAGTCACCTTTAAATTTGCATCGTGCTCGGACCAGGCGTCAAAGCGGAAAGACGCGCCTTCCGAAGGTTCGAACCTGGGTTCGCTCACGCGGTAGGTGATGATGCCCGTACGCGTCGTAACGCCCGGGATGCCGCCATAGCCCGGAAGCAGTTCGAGATCGACGTGTTCGGAATCGGAAAAACAGTCGGCAATGCTTGCGGTACGGCGGCGGAAGGCGGCAAACCCGATGGTTCCCGTCTCGCTCGTATAGAGGATGCGGCTCTTGCGGCAGCCGTTGTGCTTTTCGCCGAGAACGATCTCCTGGATCTTGGACGTGACGGAAAAGCCGTTCGAATAACGGACGAAAGTATAAACGAGCGCTCTTTCGCTGCCCTGATAGACGTCGAGCGGGAATGTATACGTATTATCCTTCCCCATCTGGCGGATGTCGCCGAGCCGTCTTGTCCAATCGCGCGCCTTGAACGTCGCGGTGTTCTCCGTATAAAAGATACCGCATTCCGCAACTTCGCCCATGGGATCGTACGCGGCGCGCACTTTAAAGTCTCCGTTTTCGTTGGATGCGGTAAAGCTCACGGGACGGCTCAAAAAGACGGAGTGATGCTTTAAAAACTTATCGAGGAAAAGATCGATATTGACGAAGGAATGGCGGCCGATGAGCCCATTCCCGTGCGCCGAATACAGGATGGCTTTTTCCACTTCGGGGTTGATCTGTTGGAAGGTATCGTAGACGCGGTCGTAATTGCATTTTTTGTCGTTGATGGCGCACAGCATCATGACGGGGCATTTGACGTGCGGAGCATAGCTCTGCGAATCCAGCCCCGCGATAAAGCGGTGACGCTCTTCCGAGAAGATGCCGCTCCCCGATTCGGAGAATTTTTCGATGTCGCGGTAAGCGAGCCATCCCGCCGCGCCGATGGAGATGAAGCAGTCGATGGGCGCATAGGGCGCGATCTTCCACAAGATCTCACCGCCCGTTCTCAGTCCCACGGCGCCCGCGGCGGTGACTTCGGGCCGCTCTTTGAGCCAACGGACGGCATACCGCGCGACAGCCGCCCATTCGTACCAGCTCGTCTCGCGGGCGGTATCGTCGACGTAATCCATCCTGCGGCCGACGCGGGCAAAATTCGCATAGTCGACGTCGCGGGGATAGATGGTGTGGCGGCCGTCGCCGAGCTCCCCGCTGTAATCGACGCCGAAGACTGCGTAGCCCTTCTTCAAAAAGCGCATGACGAGCTTCTCGTCGCACGGGAAGCCCGCCTCGAACATGATGAGGACGGCGGGAAACGTTTCCTGCCCTTCGGGCGTATAATATCTCCCGTAGATCTTGACGCGGCCGAATTCGGTCTGACGGCCGAGGATATACACGTCGCGCATGACGGCCCCCTCGCGCGGCTCCTCGGAGAGAAATTCCTCGTTGAAGGGCAGGGTGTCGTCAAAATCCTTCCAAAGTGTGATGGGTGTTAAGATCGTATTTGCCAAATCAAATTCCTCATTCCGCTATGATCTGCGAACCGTGCGTTTCGGTCGCTTTTTTGACATACAGTTTTTTTTCGATGCGGTGTTTCAATTCTTCGACGTGAGAGATGATCCCGATGGAGAAGTGTTCGCTTTTGAGGCGTTCCAAACTGTCCATCACGGTATCGACGAGGTGCTCGTCCAGCGTTCCGAACCCTTCGTCGAGGAAGAAAAACTCGATGGGACGGAGAGAGCGCAGACAGATCTCCTGCGAGAGCGAGAGCGCGAGCGAAAGAGAGACAAGGAAAGTCTCGCCGCCCGAAAGCGTATAGACGCCGCGCGTCTTGCCGCCGTTCAAGTTGTCGCCGACCATAAAACCGCCGCCGCTCCCTTCGTAACGGAGGAAATATCTGCCGTCCGTCAAAGACAAAAGCCGCGAGGAGGCGTTTTGCGCAACGTTTTGCAGGTACTCCTCCGCCACGAAATCCATGAATTTGTTGCCTTCGAGGAGCTTTTTCAGCCGTTCCGAAAGCTCCGCCTTTTTAGCGGCCTTCTTGGCTTCCCCTTCGAGCGCACGCTTTTTGTCGAGCGCTTCTTCTCCGCGTTTGAGCTCGTCGCGCGCAAGCGCCGAAGCTCTCGCCGCCTCCGCATGCGCCTGCTGCGCGGCAAGAAGTTCCTCGCGCGCCGCCGCCGCGTTTTCCTTTGTCCCGTCCGTCAAGTCTTCTTCGGAAAGCGCCGCAAGACGGGATGAAACGGCGGCATCCTCCGATTTGAAGGTTTCGAGTTTTTCGCGGGCGGCTTTGCCGTCGCCGTATTTTTCGATGAGCGCTTCCGCTTCCTTTGCGTCCGCGAAGGAAGCCGCAAGAAGCGACTCTTTTGCGCGCTCTTCCGCACGGCGGAGAGAAGTTTCGCTTTCCGAAAGTTTATCGCGCGCAGCGTTCAATGCCGCCTCCGAGGCGCTTAGTTCCCGAACGGCGCGCTCGCGGGAAGCAAGTTTTTCCTGCCGATCGCGCTTTTTTTCCGAGACGAGCTTTTGAAGTTCCTGCGCGCTTTCCGCGCCCGTTTCGGGCGTGGGAATGGCCGCAAGCTCCTGCTTGATGCGAAGCCCCGTTTCCTGCAAATGGGAGAGGCGTTCGAGATGAGCGCGGAAGAGCCCCCCTTTCTTTTCGAGCTCCACGAGTTGTTTGGAAAGGCGCTCGCGCTCCTTTTCTCGGGCAGAAAACTCCTCTCTCAGATCGTTTAGATCGCCGCCGTCCTTGGAAAGCGCGGTGTATTTTTGGATGAGGGGAAGCAGTTCTTCCGCCTCCGGACGCAAAGAATAGACCGTTTGAAGCTCCCTTGAAAAGGTCGCATACTCCTCTTTCAGGAGGGCGCGTTTCCCCTTCTCTTCCAGGAAGGCAAGGTAGTTGCCCGAGCCGAGCTCCGCCGCTTTTGCTTCCAGCGCGGCGCGTTCTTCCTCATAGGAGAACCCTTTGAAGAGCTTCGCCTCTTCCGCGTATTCGCTGCGGGCTGACGCCAGGTTTTTTTCCAATTCGCAGCGCCGTTTTTGCTGTTTTTCTGCCTGTTCTGCGATAACGCACCGTTCCGTCAAGGAAGAAAGCGCTTCATCGGCGGCCTTTTCGTCCCAGGCGGACAGCTCCTTAGAATGTGCCCTTGCGGCATTGAGCCGCGCTTCTGCCATGCGGAAAGCTTCCTTAGAAAGGGTAAGCTCATTGAAAGCACGCAGGCGGTCGCGCTCCGCCGTGACGGCGATCGCCGCCTTTTCGATGCGTCCGATCTCCCCTTCGAGAGAGGCCATCCGGGGGCGAAGTTCTTGGAGCCGCTGCGCCCGTTCGGAAAGAGAAGCGCGCTCGTTCGCCTTCTCATAGAGGGCGGCAATGCGTTTTTCCCGAGCGATGGCGGTATCGAGGGCGCTGGATGCCGCCTTTTCCTGCGTTTCGAGAACTTCGAGGCGTGCTCTTATCGCCGCGTTGTTCTCTTCCGTGACTTCCTCGTATGGTTCCAGCCGCGCCTGAGCGAGCTTGCGTTCCCCCTCCGCCGCGGCATAACGGGCGTTGGCGCGCTTGATGAGCCTGTCGCCGTATTCTTCGAGGTCGAACAGGCGAGAGACGAGCTTCAATCTATCCGCCCGCGTGGAGCGAACGAACTGTGCAAATTCCCCCTGCGGGAGGGCGATGCATTTTTCGAAATCGCGCTGTTCGAGCCCGATGATACGCTCCAAAAGCGCGTTGCTCTCCCTCACCCCGTCGGAAACGACGACAAATTTCTCGTCCTCTTTCTCATATACTTTGACGGATTGAGCGGCGTTCTTGCGTTTGAGCTCGCGCTCGACGCGGAAGACGCGGCGCTTTCCCTCAAACGTGATCTCAAAAGAAAAATGCACATACGCCTTTTCTAAGGCGAAGTTGATGACGTCGCCGATGCTGCCCGAGCGCGACCGTGCGACATTGCCGTAAAGGGCAAAGCCGATGCAGTCTAAAATGGTGCTCTTGCCCGAACCGGTATCGCCGAAGATGCCGAAGATGCCGTATTCGAGGAGCTTGGAAAAATCGATGGATGCGGGCTCCGAAAAGGAGTTGATGCCGCAAAATTCCAGGGTGAGCGGCTTCATGCATCCTCCTTCAAGAGCTCGAGGAAGGAAGTTAAAAGCGCCTCGTCGGGCTCAAAATCGTAAATGCTCTTATAATACTGCGTAAACAACTCGGAAGAAGTGAGTTTGGAACGGCTTTGGAAGGGCGTTAAGACTGCCCCTTCTACCCGCGTGATGAGGGAAACGAGCCCTTCGTTTGCGGCACGGAGAGAGCGCGTTTCCTCGGAAGAGAGCGGCGCAGTGAGATGCAGGGTAAGTTCGATAAAAGCATCCTCGTACTTTCGAAGAAGTTCCACCGCCCGATCCGAGCCTGTGCATTCGAGGCGGACGAGCTGTTTGCCCGACGTAAGCGGGATGGTTTCCTTGACTTTAACATGCTCCCCCTTGCTTTCCAGCAAGAGCACGCTCTTTTGCGCGCCCGCTTCATCGAAGGAATATTGAAGAAGCGAACCGCTGTAATAGACGTTCTTCATCTTTTGCGGCTTATGGAGATGCCCCAAAGCGACGTGTTCGAACTTTTCGAAGACGGAGAGCGGAATGGCGCGTGCGCCGCCGAGGTCGATGTCGCGTTCGCTCTCGCTCATTTTGCCGCCCGCCGCGAAGAGGTGCGACAAGAGGATATGCGGCATGCCGCCCCGGAACCCCTCTTCCCCCGCTGCGATCCAACGGGAAACTTTTTCCGAATAGCTCTCCTCCGTCTTCTCCTCTTTGAGCCGCGCTTCGTTGGGATAGGGCAGCGCGTTGATGTAAAGGCGTTCTCCGTTCTTATCTTCAAGGATAAGAAAATTCTCCCCCGCCATGACGGCGCGGACAGGGCGGTCGCCCCCGAGCGTAAAATGCCCCCCTCTGCTCCCGAAGAGATAGACGCCGTGCTGCTCCGCAATGGGCGCAGCGGCAGCGAGGCGGACGCCGTCGTCATGATTTCCCGGAATGACGACGACGGCGCGATCTTCCCCCGCGAGCTCCTTGACGGCATGAAAAAAAACTTCCTCCGCTTCGGCGGGCGGGAGATAAGTATCGAATACGTCTCCCGCAACGAGCACGACGGAGACGTCTTTCTCCTTTGCGATGCGCGAAAGCTCGTGAAGCGCTTCGATCTGTTCGGGCAGACGGTCTCTGTCCATGAGCCGCTTGCCGATATGCCAATCCGATGTCTGGAGAATGTTCACCCTGAAAAATGCGTCCTTATGCCCTGACAAAAACGTCTTGCTTTTGCGGGCAAGATATGATATACTGTGAATAGGGTCAAAACTGCCCCTTATACTTCACTATTATACATCGCCTGCCCCGAAAAAGCAAGCGGATGAGAGAAAGTTCGGAGATTTTGTATGGCTTTCAGCGTCTATTCCAAAGAATTCACCGCAAATATGTATACGACCGTGGAAAATCAGTTCATCACGAAGTATCTTCCGCAGGCGGACGGCGACGCCGTCAAGGCATATCTATACGGGCTGTATCTTTGCGGCTGTAAGGACGATTTTGACGGAAGAGCGATCTCCAAGCTTTTAAAGATCGAATATCATCGCCTTCAAGAGATCTTCGGGTTTTGGGAGGAGTGCGATCTTGTGCGCGTCCTTTCCAAAGATCCCCTCTTTATAGAATATCTTCCCGTAAATTCCCTCGTCGGAAAGCCCAAGCCCATCCGCGCGGAAAAATATTCGGAATTCAACCGAGAGCTTTTGAAGCAGCTCCAAAAAGCAGGCAAAGACTTTAAGCCCTACGAACATCAGCGCATCTTGGAGTTCCTCGAAAACTACCCCATGGAGCAGCAGGCGTTTTTGCTCGTTTCCGAGTACTGCATGAAAAAGGACGGCGAAAAGCTTTCTTCGCAGCACATCCTCAACAAGGCAAAAAAGCTGTGCGAAGAACACAAATACACCTATGAACAGGTAGAGCGCGAATTTTCCGACTTCAACGAGCATGAACGCGAGCTTTCCAAGCTGTATCGCCTGCTCGGCATCTACAAAAAGCCGCAGGAGAGCGATTACGCCTATCTTACGAGGTGGCGCGACGCGGGTTTGGAGGCGGGCGCCGCAGAAGCGTGCGCTTCTTACTTAAAAAAGGGCTCGATGGCAACGCTCGACGCGCTCGTTTCCGAACTCTTGGAAAAAGGTATCTATTCGGCGGGCGCGGCATCGGAATATCTTCGGGAGCGGACCCAAAAGGCGGAACTTGTCTTTGCGGTCGCAAAAAAATTGGGCGTCAAAGTGCAGAACCCGCGCGCATACATCGACGAATACGCGGAAAAATGGCTGGAACGAGGCTTTGAAGCTGATAGTCTTGTGAAGATCGCCGCGTTCTGCTTCAAACTCGGATATGATTTTCAGGGGATGGACAGCGTTGTCCATTCTCTCTATGAAAACGGTATTTTGACCGTCGAGGGAGTTGCGGCATATCTTGCGGCGCGAGAGAAGCAATTAAAGCTTTTACAGTCGCTGCAATCGGTGTGCGGCGTGCTCAAAAAGACGCTCTCTGCCCTCGATATGATCGCCGCGTGGAAGAGCTGGGAGATGCCGGACGCCGTCATCATGGAAGCAGCAAAGCGCAGCCAAGGGGCAAGCTCCCCTCTCCCGTACATGAACAAACTGCTCTCCGAATGGAAGCGAGCGGGAGTGAAGGATGTTAAGGAGATCCCCGAAAAGGACGCGACCGCCGCGCAGGGAGGCGCGACGTTCAGAAGACCCGAATTCAAGAGCGAAGCGCAGCTCGCCGCAGACATGCGCGGAGAGCGCGAACACTACTACGCAGTGCTTCGCCAACGGGCGCAGGAGCGGGCGGAGGCAAACCGTAAAAGGGCGGAAAACGACGGAGAGTTCGCCTCTTGGGATGCCACCGTAAAACGAGGCGAGATCGAACTTGCAAAGGCGGAAGTGTTCTCCCCCAAAGAGGCGGAAGGCATCCGTCAAAAGCTCTCTGCGGCAAGACATGCAAGAGAAAAAGCGCTTGCAAGGCTCTCCCTTTCGGATGCAGACTTACAGCCCCGCTACGCCTGCCCGAAGTGTTCGGACACGGGCTTTCTCCCGGACGGCAGAGCCTGCGACTGCTACCCCGCAAACAAATAAAAAATCAGCCCGCAGGGTCGCCTGCGGGCTAAATTTATGACATTCTTATCGATTATGTCTGACATAGTACTATGCAAAACGGCAAAAATCGCATGATATTACTCATAATCGGAGTAATCGCGGCGCGGTTGAGGACAGTTAGGCGGCGGCGAATAGCCGTCTCCCCGCGACAGGATGCCCTTCTTCCGCTCGATGCGCGGGGCGCTTTTGAGCTCGACAAGCACGACGTCGACTCCCACTTTCGTCACGCATTTGAGGTCGATATAGACGTCCTGCTTGCCCCAGCGGAAGCCCCTTCCGCCGGGCGCCACAATGCCTTTTACGCGCCCTTCGGGATAGGTAAAGACGACGTCCGAGACCTTCCCGAGCTGTTTTCCGTCGCACACGTTGACGACCTGCTTTTGTCTGAGTTCCTGAAAGCTCGTATCCACGCTATCAGTGTATGCTGCCTTTCGTCAAATCTTGACAAATTTTTATACGATTTCTTTGCGGATGCACCCGATCGCGTTCTTTTCGAGGCGGGAGACCTGCGCCTGCGAGATACCCACCTCTTTTGAGATCTCCGTCTGTGTCTTCCCTTCGTAGTATCGAAGGAGCAAAATCTTCCTTTCCCGTTCGCCGAGCCGTTCGAGTGCTTCACGAAGCGCGACGTGCTCCGTCCAAATTTCGTCGCTCTGCTTTTCGTCGCAGAGCTGATCCAAAAGCTCCACCGCATCCCCCGACTTATTGTAGACGGGATCGTACAGCGAAACGGGATCGGAGATGGCGTCGAGCGCGTAAACGACTTCGCGCTCTTTCAAAGATAGTTCCTCGGCGATGCGGGAGACGGTCGCCTCTTCGTCGCGTGCTTCGATCTTTTCGCGCGCTTTTAAGATGCGGTACGCGGTATCGCGGATGGAGCGCGAGACGCGAAGTGAATTCCCGTCGCGAAGGTACCGTTTGATCTCTCCTAAGATCATAGGGACGGCGTACGTCGAAAATTTAACGTTGAATTTGAGATCGAAATGATCGATCGCCTTGATGAGCCCCACGCAGCCCGCCTGAAACACGTCGTCGGCATTCGCGTTCTTTGCCCAAAAGCGCTTGACGAGGGAAAGGACGAGCCGCATATTGCCGACGATGAACTGCTCTCTCGCCCGTTCATCCCCGTTTTTCAGCGCATGCATGAGAAAGTCGCTCTCCTCCGCGCTCAATTTCGGAAGTCCCGACGTATCCACTCCGCAGATGTTGACTTTTTGCAGCATACCCACCTCCTATGTATCCACGCGGGAGTATCTGCAATGCAGCGGAAAATATACGCAAAGTGCGGATGGTCCGCCACCTTACTCTTTCCCTTTTGCGTTCGTTTTATGCGCGCCTCATTTAGAGAAAAAAGCGACTGCGATGGCGTTCGGACCGATGTGGGTGCCGATCGTGCTTCCGATGAGATAATACGGGATATGGTCGGCATGCTCCTTCCAAAGGTGTTCGCTGTCGTTGAGGTATTTTAAAAGATACTCCTCGGAAAGCCCCGAATAAGCGAGCGTATAGGGCATGGAAAAATCGATGCCGCCGCATTCCTCCACAAGACGGTTGAGAAGGTTATTGCCCTTCTTGGAGCCCATCGCTTTTCCGATGAGCTTGGGTTCGCCGTCCGTTACCGTGATGACGGGCTTGATGGAGAGCATTTCGCCCGCGATCGCCGTGACGGAAGAAATGCGTCCGCCTTTGCGAAGATATTTCAAGGTATCGAGGAGGGCGAGAAGTTTGATCTTCCCCTTCTTATTTTCAAGTTCCGCTGCGATCTCGCGCGCGGAGAGCTTGCCTTCCTTAATGAGGCGCGCCGCATACTCGACGAGGATGCGTTCCCCGAGGCAGGCATTCATGCTGTCGACGACAAACACCTTGCCTTCGAACTTCTTGGAGGCCTTCACGGCGCTTTGGCAGGTGCCCGAAAGCTTGGAAGAAAGGACGACGGCAATAACTTCGCTACCGTCCTTTGTGAGTTCTTCGAATGCCTCCGTAAAGCGGTATTCGCTGATCTGGCTCGTCTTGGGAATGTCGTCCGTTTCGATGAGCTTTTCGAAAAATGCGCGGTGGGAAAGCGTGACGCCGTCCTGAAATTCTTCGTCGCCGAAGCGGATATAGAGCGGCATAAGTGCAATGCCGCGCGCCTTGGCTTCCTCGGCTTCGAGGTCGCAGGCGGAATCTGCCAATAATTTGATCATAGTTCCTCCCGGATGCTGCTCTCTTTCAGCAGCTTCTTCTGATATTTTTCGAGATTGTTGCAGATGGTCTCCATCACCAAAAGAAAGCGGGCGCGTTCTTCATCGCTCAAGCCCACGCCCCCTTCGCTCACCGCACAGGCGGCGCGCCCCGAGATGTAAGCGGCGAGCTCTTCCCCCTCTTTCGTAAGCCGCACGGGGGAAAGGCGGGTATCCTCCGGCTCGACATAGCCCCGCTCCCGCAGTACGGAGACGGCGCGGGAAACGGCCGCCTTGTCGTCCATCGTCTGACGGCAGAGCTCGCTGACGGAAAGCCCTTCGCGGTGCATGCGAAGCAGGTATAAGATCATGACGTGCACGGCTTTGAGGTCGAACGGCACCATTTCGAGCGCCTTGATCTTCTGCACGACCTTACTCATTTTGAGGATGAGCAGGGAAAACTGCTCGAAGACATCTTGCTGCATCATGTTCTCCATTGTTGATTTTTCAACAACTCGTCCATTATACACAAGAATATTCGCCCTGTCAATCAAATCGGCACAAAAAAAACCCCGTTTGAGGGGCAAAAACAAGCAATTGGGAGCTTATGCCGCACGGCGCGCCCTGAACTTTCGGAAGAGCGCGGCGATCGTCTTGTAATGAAGCGCACAGTAAACGAGAAAGAGCAAAAAATAGGCAAGCATCCCCCACCACAGCGGCAGGAGAACGGCGATCGCAATAAAGCCCGCCGCCATTGCGACTTCCAGGAAGATGGAAAAATAAAACCGTTTGCCGATGAGCTTCATGACGACGATCTCGGAGAGCACGGAATTGAAGACGATGGCGACGACGACCGAGTAGAGCAAAACGTTGAGATCGTCAAACAGATACGCGGAAGCAAAGAATAGCCCCGCGCCCAGCGCGACCGAAACAAGGTTGACAAGGAGCATCGACTTTTCTTTTCTGTAAACTTTGAGGTAATTGTTTGTGAGAAGGTTCACCTTAGACGAAAAGACGACGATGGGTACGAGGATGGCAAGATACTGCAAACTGACCGCATAGGCGGGGATCCATTTTTCCACGATATAGCTGCCCGGGAAGAACATCACGAGCGCAAAGCACATGAAAAGCGAGATGGTTTTTCGGATATTGCCGTACATTTCGGGCAGTTTTTCGCGATCGAGCCGCTTCAAAGAAGGGAACAAGACGACGCTGACCGCGGTGACAAACGTCAAAAAGACGTTGGTGAGCGAGAAGGCAAAGGAGACTTTCCCGAAGACGAGCTCCCCCCAACGCCATTCGGTGATCATCCGCGCGCTTCCGATGAGGAGCACGGACGACCAATTTGCAAGCATGAGCAAGATGCCGGCAGAAAGATTGGCTTTGGTCTCCTCCATGAACTCTCTGCGCGGGATGCCTCTGCCGAAATACACCTGGGCGCGGTTAAAAAGGACCCCGAGCGCAAACCCGAGAAGATCGCCCGCAATATCGGCAACGCAGTACCAGACGAAGTAATCTACCTTCCCCAAAAGGAGCGCCACCGAGATGAGCCCAAAGAAACCGCGCTGCACGATCGTAACGGCGGCATACCGCTCGATGCGGTTGGTGATCTGGAAGATATACGAGTTATATGTTGCAAGATTCTTCGTGACGATGCCGACGGCGACGAGCAGAAATACAAAGCGACGTTCGCCCTCGAACACAAAGAGCGACGTAATGCCGAGGAGCACCGCAAAGCAGGAGAGCATGAAGAGCAGCATCATGAACTGCGAGCGGATACGCGAACGGTCGAGCTCGTTATAATCGTAAGCGCCGTAACGCAGGACAAGACCGTCCAAAAGCCCGAAGTGCAGCACCCCGACATACGCAATGTAGAGCATATACATCTGCCAATAGGAGTAGGTGTACTCGCTCACATAGCGCGGAACGATGAGGGTCATCACAAAGGACACGAGAAGCGAGACCGCCTGCGCCGCAACGGAGACGATCATGTTCTTTGCAAGTTTTTTGGCTGTGATCTGTTGTGCCATAGAGATAGAAAGCGCCTTGCGGCGCGAACGTTATATTTTAAGAAGGAAGCGTTGAAGCGCCGTTAAAGCACGCCCCACTTCTCATCTTTTTCGGAGAGGATGAGCGCGGTGCCGTCGGGAAGGGAATATCCTTCGGCGGACGCGCTGCCCCGATAGCTTCCTTCGACGCCCCAATCGATGCCGATCGCGGGATCGTTCCAGGCGATGCCGCCTTCGTCGTTGGGGTGATAGAAATCATCGCATTTATAGCAGAATTCTGCAATATCGCTTTTCACCAAGAAACCGTGCGCAAAGCCTTTGGGGATGAGAAACTGCTTCTTGTTCTCTTCGGAAAGCTCGACGCCGAACCATTTTCCGTAGGTAGCGCTCCCCTTCCTTAAATCGACTGCGACGTCGAACACCGTGCCGCGGATGACGCGGACGAGTTTTGTCTGCGGGAAGTTCTTCTGAAAGTGCAGCCCGCGCAGCACCCCCTTGGTGCTCATGGATTGATTGTCCTGCACAAAGGTGATGTCAAGACCCGCTTCCTTCATATCGCGCGCGCTGTATGTTTCCATAAAATAACCGCGCGTATCCCCGTGGACGGCGGGCGTGATGATGCAAAGGCCTTCGATGCCCCCGACGTTTTTTTCTACGTTAATTTGCATAGCCGATCTCCTTGAGATAGCGTTTCAATGCATCCCGCCAATCGGGAAGCGGTTCAAAGCCGTTTTCTTTGAGTTTGCTCTTGTCGAGACGGGAATTAAAGGGACGGGAAGCCTTGGAAAGGCCGTATTCCGCCGTTGTGACGGGGATGACTTTGGTATGTTTGCCCGCCTCCTGCATGATGGCAGAAGCAAAGTCGTACCAGCTTAAAAAGCCGCCATCGTTGGTCGCATGATATACACCGTACTTGTCCGTTTCGATCATATCGACAAGAAGTCGGGCAAGGTCGGGAGTATAGGTGGGCGTTCCCACCTGATCGCAGACGACGCGAAGGGTATCGTGCGACTCGGAAAGACGGAGCATGGTCTTGACGAAATTGTTTCCGTTTTTCCCGAACACCCACGCAATGCGCACGATGAAATAGGCTTGGAGCAATTCCCTGACGGCGTTCTCGCCCGCAAGCTTGCTCTTCCCGTATTCGTTGAGGGGGGCATAGCGGGTCTCGTCGGCGCCCCAAGGAGCGCTTCCCTGCCCGTCGAACACATAATCGGTGGAAAGATAGAGAAGCTTCGCGCCCGTTCTCTTGCACGCGGCTGCGAGATTGCGCGTACCGCCTTCATTGACGGCAAAAACCTTCGCGATATTCCCGCTCTCCTCGGCAGCGTCGACCGCCGTCCATGCGGCGCAGTGGATGACGGCATCAGGCTTGACGCGATCGAAAACAGCCTGCACGGCGGCTTCGTCCGTTATGTCGAGCTCGGGAAGATCGAACCCTAACGCTTCGTGTCTGCGGGAGCAAAGTTCTTTGATGACGTCATAGCCGAGCTGACCCTTAGAACCCGTAACAAGGACTTTCATTTGCGTTCCCCGTACATCCTTTGATAGTAGTTCCGATAGTCGCCCGAAACGATCTCCTGCCACCAGGCCTTGTTGTCGAGATACCACCGGATGGTCTTTTGGATGCCGTCTTCGAACTTGGTTTCGGGCAGCCAGCCGAGCTCATTGTGGATCTTGGTCGGGTCAATGGCATAGCGCATATCGTGACCCTTTCGGTCTGCAACATAGGAGATGAGGCTTTCGCTCTTCCCGAGCGCCCTGCAGATGAGGCGAACGATATCGATATTTTTCCTCTCGTTGTGGCCGCCGACGTTATAGACTTCCCCTTCTCGCCCCTTATGGATGATGAGATCGATCGCCTTGCAGTGGTCTTCGACATACAGCCAGTCGCGCACGTTCTCCCCCGTGCCGTAAACGGGGAGCGGCTTTTCATCGAGCGCGTTGATGATCATGAGCGGGATGAGCTTTTCGGGGAAATGATAGGGCCCGTAGTTGTTGGAACAGCGGGAGATGGTGACGGGAAGAGAGTACGTCCTGTGATAGGCAAGGACGAGAAGATCGGCGCTCGCCTTGGAAGCGGAATAAGGGCTCGAAGTGTGCAGAGGTGTTTCTTCCGTAAAGAAGAGGTCGGGCCTTTCGAGGGGCAGGTCGCCGTACACCTCATCCGTCGAGACCTGATGATAGCGGCGGACGCCGAATTTGCGGCAGGCGTCCATGAGCGTTGCCGTACCGAGGATGTTGGTCTGCAAAAAGATGCCGGGATCTTCGATGGAGCGGTCGACATGGCTCTCTGCCGCGAAATTGACGACGATATCGGGCCGTTCCTCCTCAAAGAGACGGAAGACGCCCTCCCTGTCGCAGATATCGAGCTTGACAAAGCGGAAGTTGGGCTCTTCCAAGACGGAAGAAAGCGTCGAAAGATTGCCGGCATACGTGAGCTTATCGAGGCAGACGATGCGGTAATCGGGATACTTTTTCAGCATGTGGAAGATGAAGTTGCTGCCGATGAACCCGGCGCCGCCCGTGACGAGGATGGTCATTTGTGTTCTCCTTTGAGTTGGTCGTCTCCGCCCTTGAGCTGTTCAAGATAGGCGGAAAAGTTTGCAAGGTATTCACGATAGAGCGCGATCATTTGCTTATGCCGCTCGGCTCGATCCTTTTTCAGTGTCAAAAGTTCTAAAAAGCGCAGCTTTTTTAATCCGTTGATACGAACGTTCAAGTATTGACGGACGGTCTTTTCACCATACCATTTATAGAAAAACCGAGGCAGTCCGAGGAGCATGAGCCGCTCCCATGCGTCGTTATATCCCCTTTTTTTCTTCTTGACGCTCCCGCCTTCCAAGTGATACATATGCGCCCATGGAACAGACATGACGGTATAATCCGTAAGCTGCGTCATGCGGTATTGAAACTCCTCTTCTTCGGCATACATGAAGATCACTTCATCGAAACCTCCGATCTGTTCGAAAACCTCTCTTCTTACCATCATATCGGCTCCGCATACCCATGCGACCCTTTGGGGGTAGGAAGAGTAGTTATAGTCGCTGCGACGAAACGCGAGTTTTTTGAAGAGATTGAAAAAGATACTGTGATCGCGTTTGATGCTCTTGGGCGATTCAAACTCCATGCGGCAGGAATTCATCGGCTTTCCCTGATAATCGAGAAGATTCCCGCCGCAGATGCCGCAGTTAGGATCGCTCTCCATATAGTCAAAGAGCTTTTTGATGAAATTTTCTTTCAAGAGAATATCGGTGTTCAGCCAAAGGACGTACTTGCCCGACGCATGCTTTAAGGCAATGTTGAACGCCTTGGAAGTGCCCAAATTCCCGCCCGACTGCAAATAGACGATCTTGTCCCCGTAGAGCGCGGAAAGTTGATCGCCCGAACCGTCGGGAGATGCGTTGTCGATGAGGATGACCTCATAGTCGATGCCCTTCGTCTCGCGGAAGAGGCTGTCGAGCGCATCCTTCGTGAGCGAAAAGGTATTGTAGTTGATCATGATGACGGAAACGTCCATCTTGCCCTCGTTAGTATAAGATCTTTCCTTCGGCGACCTGCTTTAAGTGCCTGCCGTATTCGTTGTTCTTCATGAGTTCAGCCTGAGAGAGCAGTTGTTCGCGCGTGATCCACCCGTTCTTGAAGGCGATCTCTTCGATGCAGCTGATCTTGAGCCCCTGGTGCTGTTCGATCATGCGCACAAAAGCGGTCGCATCTGCAAGCGATTCGTGCGTCCCTGTATCCAGCCAGGTAAAGCCGCGGCCGAACGTGATGACGTCAAGCTCGCCGCACGCCAAATATTCCTGATTGACGGACGTGATCTCGAGCTCGCCGCGCGCCGAAGGCAAAATATTCTTTGCAACGGAGACGACGCTGTTCGGATAGAAGTAGAGCCCGACGACGGCATAGTTGCTCTTCGGAAGAGCAGGCTTTTCTTCGATGGAGACCGCCTTGCCCTCGCCGTCAAATTCGACGACGCCGAAGCGCTCGGGATCGGGGACGTAATACCCGAAGACGGTCGCCTTCCCTTCTTGAAGGTTGGAGACCGCGCGGGAAAGGCTCTTTTTGAGCCCGTTGCCGTAAAAAATATTGTCACCCAACACCATGCAGACGTCGTCTTTGCCGATAAACTCTTCCCCAATGAGGAAAGCCTGCGCAAGCCCCTTGGGCTCGGGCTGGACGGCATAGGAAAGAGAGAGTCCGAATTTGCTGCCGTCTCCGAAGAGCGCTTCAAAGCGCGGCGTATCCTCGGGCGTGGAGATGATGAGGATGTCGCGGATGCCCGCCAACATGAGCGTGGAGAGCGGGTAGTAGATCATGGGTTTATCGTAGACGGGCAGAAGCTGTTTGCTCGTCACCTTGGTGAGGGGGTAGAGCCGCGTGCCGCTGCCGCCCGCAAGAATAATTCCTTTCATACATTTCTCCCTGATGATTACCCCCTTATTATATCAAAGGGGCTCAAAAGAGGCAAGCATTTGCCTTGCCTGCGCACAAGTTACTCAAAAAACGTCGAAAAGTTCAAACGGCGTTCACAATTCACGCACACTTTCCGAACTCTTTCCCGCGCCTTGCGATTTTAGTTTCAAACGGTAGCGGTGCGGCGTCGTGCCCGTAAACTGTGAGAATTGGCGGATGAAGTGCTCCTCGTTGAGATAGCCGCAGCGCTCTGCGATGCGGGAAACGCTCTCCTGAGAGGAAGAGAGCAGATCCTCCGCCGCCTGCACGCGCGAGATGATGACATCCGATAAAAAGGTCGTTCCAAAGTACTGTTTGTAGAGGGTGTGAAAGTACCCTTTGCTGAGGTTGAGGCGCGCCGCCGCGCCCTCTGCCGTCCACTCGCATTCGGGGGAGCGGAAGATGTCCTCTCTGAGAGAGAGGAAAGAATAAAAGAGCGTGCCTTTGAGCTCGACTTCGGAAGAGAGCATCTCGACGAGCGCCGAACAGAGCGAAGATAAAACGCTCTCCCGCGTGCGGCGGGCGGAAAAGAACTCGCCGAGCATGACGGAAAAGAGCGAATAAAAGCGTTCGGGGGCGGCGAGCGGGATAGGCCTTCCGAAGGGAAAGCCTTCATACAAGAGCGGCGAATTGCTTTGGATGTGCGCCCAAAAGTCGGAATAAGCATCCCCGAGCGCCGTATAGCTGTGCCTCTGCCCGGGACGAAAGAGAAGCGCGCAACCTGCGGGCGCTTTCCGCCATTCCCCCTCGTACTCAAAGAGGACGGGCGTCTTGGTGATGAGAAGGAGGTAATGCGGATAGCCGTGTTCGCGCAGTACTTTGAAGCCGCCCGCGTGCGCCGCTTCCCCCATGCGGATGATGTTCATGATTTCCTCCATCTGAGGATATATCAATTTTCTCTTATCATACACCATTGCATTTTGTTTGTCAATGGGGTATGATGGAAGCGTTCTTTGAAAGGAGCATTTATGCTGTTTTCTCTTCTTACGGTCGTCTTCTATGCCGCCTCCTCGCTGGGGGACAAATTCATCTCGCAGAGGCTTGAATGCAGCGCGAAGGAATTTTCCTTTCTCGTCTCTTTTGCGACAGCCGTATTCCTTGCCCTTCTTCTCCCCTTTCTCGGCTGGGACTTCGCCTTTTCTTGGCGCTCCGCTATCATCCTGCTCCTTCTCATCGCCTGCAAGATCGGCGAATTCTATACGAGCGCTTCTTTGCTCAAAACGGTCTCTGCCTATGAACTCAAAGCCTGGCTGAGCATCAATGTCATCGTCTCCTATCTTGTGGACTTGGGGCGTGGGATGGAGAGCTTCTTTTGGAGTTTTATCCCTGCGTCGCTGTGCTCCTTCTTGGCGTCGGCATGATCGCTCTCTCCCATCAACATGAGGGAACGGACAAAAAGAGCAAGGGTATCCTATATCTCCTTCTGAGCCTCGGCTATATCGCTTCGAAGTTCTTGTACGGGCTTGCCATCAACGAGCTCGACCTCACGAGCGAAGCAGCGCGTATCTCCACTCTCCTTCTCGTGATGATCGGCGTGGCGCTTTTACAGCTCCCCTTTGTCCGCTTTCGGACGTTTTTCAAAAAGAAGGGGCTCGTATTGGGCGCGCTGACCCGCCTTCCCAATGCGGCAGGGCTTTGGACGGAGGCGATCGCGGCACAGCAGAACTTGCTCCTCTATTCGCTCGTGCAGCCCATGCAGTTGTTTATCCTCTTTATTGCGGCGCTCATCAAGAGAGAACCGCTGACGAAATCAAAACTCATCGGCACCATCGCAGCGCTTACGGCGGTGACGGTGATGACCATTCTGATCTACATCAACAGGGGGACGATATGATCCGCACATTTCAAACGCATTGCATCCGAAAACAAGAAGAGCTCACCGAGCGGCTTTGGACGTTCACCGCGCTTTCGGGCGATAAAGCGGGAGAGAGTTTCCCCGTTCACACGCCGAGCGCGTGGGAAACTTACCCGGGGTTCGGGCTCTACCGCGGCGAAGGGCGGTATGAGACCAATTTTTCGGCGGGCGGGAACGTCCGCATCGAATGCAAGGGCGTGAGCCACACCGCCAAAGTGTATGTGGACGGAAAGCTCATCGCCGAGCATTACAACGCCTATACCCCCTTTTCGGCAGTCGTGCAAGGGCTTTCGCGCGGCGAACACACGCTTGCCATCGTGGCGGACAACCGCTTTTCGGATATAAGCGCGCTGCATGTTCCCAACGACTACATGTCTTACGGCGGCGTGACGCGGCCTGTTGCAGTCGAAGAAGTGGCGGATGTGTATTTGGAGCGCGTTCATGTGACGCCATCCTTTGACGGCACGCATTGGCACACTTCTGTTGATGCTACCGTCGTCAATCTGGCGGAAGAAAGGCCCGTTACGCTCCGCATTTCGATCGCGGGGAAGGAGTGTGTTTTATCGCCGCAAATCCTTCCTAAGGGCGAAAGCGTGCTTCATGCCGAATTTGCGTTGGAAGACGTGCAAATTTGGTCGCCCGAAACGCCCAAGCTCTACACTGTCAAAGCTGTTCTGAATGTCGGCGGGAAGGAAGTTGACGATCTTTTCGACCGCTTCGGGTTCCGTGAAATTAAAATTGAGGGTAAACATATTTTACTCAACGGAAAGCCGCTTCGCATCCGCGGGCTGTGCCGCCATGAAGACCACCCCCACTTCGGCTGCGCCCTCCCCTATGAGGCGATGATGCACGATCTGCTCCTTCTCAAAGACCTCGGCGCCAACTCGGTGAGAACGGCGCATTACCCCAACGACGAACGGTTTTTGGACCTTTGCGACGAACTGGGCATCCTCGTATGGGAGGAAAACCATGCGAGGGGGTTAAGCCTCGAACAGATGCAAAATCCCAACTTCGAGCCGCAGGCGGAACAGGTGACGCGGGAGATGGTGCTTTTTCACTACAATCACCCTTCCATCTATATTTGGGGCATCCTGAATGAGTGCGCGAGCGACAGCGAGTACGGGAAGCAATGTTATGAACAGCAGTTTGCTCTCATCCGTTCGCTCGATAAGACGCGCCCCTGCTCCTTTGCGAGTTGTAAGTTCAAGACCGATCTCTGTTTCGGGCTCCCCGACGTCGTTTCTTACAATATTTACCCCAAATGGTACCACGATACGCCCGTCGATGCATATTTGAACGACCTCTACACTTGGGTGCAGACGAAGACGGAAGGAAAAGGAAAGCCCTTCCTTGTGACGGAGATCGGCGCGGGCGGCATCTACGGCTACCGCACCCCCTACGCTTCCAAATGGAGCGAAGAGTATCAGCAAAAGGCGCTTTCGGAGCAACTTACAGGCGTACTCTCCCACCCCGACTGTTCGGGCGTTTATATTTGGCAGTTTTCGGATATCCGCATCAGCGAGGAATGGTGGGGCGGAAGGCCGCGCACAATGAACAACAAGGGCGTCGTCGACGAATATCGAAGACCCAAGCTCTGCTATGAGACGGTAAAACGCATCTTCCGCGAAGACAGGGAAAAATTCGAAAAATAATGGATAAGAGAGGCCGCCCGCCGCGCTTTTATAAAGCGCGGCGGGCGGTCCATTTATATTAGTTGATTTTTATATGCGCCGCCTTCCTTACCCCTCGCGAAAGAGTTCCAAAAAGGCGAGATGAGACGTTTGTTTGTATTCTGATTTACTGATGCAAAATTCTAAATTGTGTATCCATTATATTTCGGCAATATTTTTTCAGTAGAACTATTGACAAATGAAAATTATGTGATAAAATAAAGATAGGAGAATGTCAAGGGGAACATTCTAAAAAAATATGGGGGAATAAGTACGAGGAAAAATCTTTTTTGTTGCTTGGTCGCTGTTGTTATAACAATGGCCGGCGACATTGACTGCTTCACACCTCTCTTATGAAGACAATGTGTCTACCAAATTCCTAGTCTTTAATTGGAAATGGAATACTTCGGTTCCTCTGAATGTTTTATGCGATGCTGTTTCAATTTATTGGGGCGATTCATTTACAGCAATACCGAGCTCTGCAGGGTTTGAAATTTCAGGGAGAGGAACGGCTTATGAGGCTGAACAACGTCATCCTGGACCTGGAATGGAGTCTCTTCCATTTGAATTATCTAGTTTATCTTTTTTATACATAAGCGGTGAATCCGCGATTACACAATATGAACCCAATGTCGGTATTGCGTTTAAATTCAACGTAGATGAAAATATGACCAAAAAAATGTATTACGGTTCTTCTTGGGCGGATTATCGTATTGCAATGAACGACTTTGGCGGATCTTACTCCATTAAGATAGTAAAAACGAATAGCAATCCGAATTATAATGGATATAACTCAGCGGTAGCCAATTATTTCAGGTGGACTTCAACCACGACGTATGATTTCTCCTTTAGCATCGGATATCCCGGGGGCGTTAACTTGAATATTGATCCAAATCTAGAATCTTATTATGAAAAAAGTGTCGATAAAGCAGTATCTTTCCGATACATGAATTAAAAAAGATTATTGTTGAAAGTATGGAGGAAGATATGTATAAAAATTTTGGAATTAAGCTTATTCTGATTGGAATAGCAATGCTGTTAATCCTTGATCGTTTATATCATTTTAGTGGTTTTGATGTGATCTCTGAAGTTGTTATTCCGATTTTTCAAGTTCTAGCTCCTATTGTTCTTGGAGCGGGTTTGTTATATCCTGACAAACTCATTGAAAGGCAATTGGATGAACGAAAGAAAAATAAAAGCAAGGATAATTTCGAGCAAAAACAAGACCAATAGTCCCTTAAAGCAGAAGACGCAGGTGTAACGGCCTGCGTCTTCTGCTGTTACCCTTCGCGAAAGAGTTCCAAAAAGGCGCGGAGGGCGTAGGAAATGCTCGTGTTTTTGGGGAGCGCCACCCCCACCGAGCGCGAGGGCATGGTGGGCGAAACTTCGATCTCGAAGATGCTCCCATCTCCCGCTTCGGGCTGCATGTATTCGCGCGGGATGCAGCCGATGCCCATCCCCTCTGCGACGAGTTTTTTCATGAACCCCCAGCTGTCGACCTCGATGGCGGGGCGGAAGCGGATGCCGAGGCTCGTGCAGAAATGATCGACGGCGCTCCTTGCAACGGTGTGCGGCTCCATGAGAAGAAGCGGCTCCTTTTGCAGCTCCCATAAAGGCACCTGACGGCCACGAAAGCGCTCAAACCCCTTCCCGCCGATGAACACGTCGTTGAGGAGGGTGATGGTCTGGCGGACGACGATGCCCTCGTCTTCGGGGATGGGGAAATTGAGAAAACCGACGTCGCAGCGGTCCGTTTTGAGCTGTTCGATGGTGATGGGCGAAACGTCGGATAAAAGCTCGAATTTGACGTCGGGATAGAGCGCGTGATATTTGACGAGCTTATCGGCAAGGATATATTGAAAGATCGTCTCGGAAGCGCCGATGCGAAGGGTGCCTTTGGCGCTCTTTTTGAGCTCGGAAAGGCGGCTTTCGACGCCGTCCAAAAGCTGAAGGGCGCGCGAAACGTCTTCAAACACGAGCTCGCCCCCTTGCTTCGTGAGCTCCATGCCCTTATGCACGCGGTTAAAAAGAGTCGTGCCGAGCTGGTTTTCGAGTTGCCGGATCGCCTGCGAGACGGCGGGCTGGGAAATATAAAGTTCCTGCGCCGCCTTGGTGAGGCTCCCGCACTTTGCGACCGTGTAAAAGACGCGGTAAAGTTCTAAATTGACCATATTCACTCCTTATGGGGCGTGCGGAATGCTCCTCGCTCACTTGCCCACACAGAATTTGGAGAAGATCTCGCTGATGATCTCCTCGGTCGCCGTCTCGCCGCTCAAAAGCCCCAGCGCCTCGTAGGCGCGTTTGAGGTCCTCGGCATAGAGCTCGGCGGGAAGCCCCTTCAAAATGGCGGACCGAGCCGCTAAGACCGCCTCTTTGGCTTCTTCCACCGCGCGGTAATGCCGTTCTTCCATGAGATAGACGCTATCGTTCTGTTTCCCGAAGCCGCGCTCAAAAATGAGCTGTTTGAGTTCTTGGATGCCCTCGCCCGTGACCGAAGAGACGTTGATGTCGCAGTCCTTTTCGCGCCGCACGTCGCTCTTGCTGCCTACAACAATGAGCTCCGCGCCTTCGGGAAGCGCAGGCGGAAGCTCTTCATCCTCTCGTACCCAGACGATGACGTCGGCACGCTCCATGGCGGCGTGCGCACGGCGGATACCCTCTCGTTCGATCTCCCCCGCCCCTTCGCGAAGCCCCGCCGTATCGGTGAGGAGGAACAAAACGCCGTGCAGTTCGAGCGTGCCTTCCACGGCGTCGCGCGTCGTGCCCGCCTCCGAGGAGACGATGGCGCGGTCGTAGCCCAAGAGCGCATTCAAAAGCGAACTCTTGCCCGCATTGGGCTTGCCGCAGAGGGCGACGTTGACCCCGTCGCGGATGCGTTTTCCCGCGCGGTACTGCTTCAACAGCGCCGAAAGCGCCTTCTCTACTTCTTGAAGCCGCGCCTCGATCTCCTCGCCCGAGACGGCGGAAAGGTCCTCTTCGGGGTAGTCGACGTCGGCATCAACGCGGGCAAGACACTCCTTCAAGATATTTTGAAGACCCTTCGCTTGCCTAGTCAGCTTTTCGCCGTACAGAAGATAGCCCGCCTTTGCCTGCGCTTCCGAGCGCGCGCCGATCATCTCGCCGAGGCCCTCTGCCGCGGAGAGCGAAAGCTTGCCGTTCAAAAAGGCGCGGCGGGTGAACTCCCCCGATTCCGCAGGGCGGGCACCGAGTTCCAGCGTGCGGCGGTAGACGGCGCGCGGGATCTCGATGCCGCCGTGGCAGTGAAATTCGACGACGTCCTCCCCCGTGAAGGAATGCGGCGCGCGGAAACAGACGCACATGCCGAAATCGGAGAACGTGCCGCAGTCGATCCTGCCCGGGTACATGCGGTAAGGCTCGAACTCCCCCTGATGGGAAAACATATTTCGGGCGAGCGAGAGAGCCCCTTCCCCGCTCACACGAATGATGGAGACGCCGCCGGCTCCCTGTGCCGTTGCAATGGCAGAAATAAGTTCCATAACTTTCACCTATGATAACAGCGCACAAATGCAAGTTCCGCGCGCTTTGCTATAATCTGCAATTATGATTATAGCAGGTCGCATGCAAAAAGTAAAATGATTTTACAAAAAAACAGCTTCCCGAATGCAAGGGAAGCCGTTTATTTTTACTTTTTGTCGTCGCCGAACTCGGAGAAGGGATCGTCGTCGGACGAGGGCGAGGACGAAGAGCCCGATGAACTTCCGCCCGAAGCGCCGTGATCACTCGTAGGCCCGCCGAACCCTTCGAAGGGATCGGGACCGTTCTGCGGGCCGCCCGAGCCGTAACCGCCGCTCCCTGGGCCGTAAGGGCCGTACGGCGGCTGATTATAGCCGTTATTGCGCATATACGCCTGCGTGCGGCGGCGGATATAGTCGTTATAATCGACGGGAGCATTGTTGCGCACCGCGAAGATGGTGAAGCCGCGGAACGGGAGCACCGCCGAAAGAAAGGCCAAAAGGATGGGTCCGCGCGCGTAGTACTTGCGGAAAAACGCGACAAACAGGACGCAGAAGAAGACGATGACGAAGAACCACAGAAGATAGGCAACGAGATTGCCGTAAGTGACGGCAGGCTCGATCCAGGAGGGCATTGCTTCGTTGGCGGCACCCGTCATGACCCCGTCCGAAACTTCAAGCGTGCGGTACTCCGGGAAATACGAGATGATGACGGCAGCAAAGACAAACAGCTGCAAAGCGACGTACAAGATCTCCGAGATCATCGCATACAGCCCGACGCGCTTCATCTTCTGCCCGAAAAACTGCGTCTCGCCCGCAAGCTTGCCCGCATAATAGGTGTTGAGGAAGGGCAAAAATGCCATCCAACGGTGTTTGAGCCCCTGCTTTTTCGCAAGCTTAGAAAGACCGATGCCGCCAAATACGACCAGGATGAGATAGACACCCAAAGTTCCCAGCGCAGCAAAGAGATAATAAGTCAAAATAACGTTGGAAAAATCATAGACATTCTGAATGTCGGGTTTGATGATGAGATTGACGATCTCCTCCATGAAGATCATGGGGACATTAAACAGATCAAAAAATTCCATCGTTCCTCCCTATGGAAGCAATTCGGCAATGCCGTAGTCTGCGCTTACGAGGACGAGCCCGTGCGGGGGCATCGTCACCGAGAGCGCGCTTCGCTCCCCCGTTTCAAAGGCGCGCGTGATCCCCTCCTGCTTGCCGCAGCCGATCGCGAACAGCTCGCCTGCGAGGATGCGCACCATGTTGTATAAAAACCCGTTCCCCGTGACCCGCACCGAATAGAGCGTGCCCGACGGGATGGCGGTTTTTTCGATGTTGACAGAATAGAGCGTCCGTATGCTCGTCTTGGACGTGTAGCCCGACGCGCGGAAGGCAGAAAAATCGTGCTCCCCTTCCAACAGTTTTGCAGCTTCCCGCATCAAGGCTATATCGGGCTCTTTTTTGAGCCGCGCCGCATAGCGGGCATAGAGCGGAAGTTCGCTCTCTGCAAAATAGGCGTTGTAGCAGTACGTCTTGCGCTTTGCCTGCCGCGTGACGTCGAACGATTCGGGCGCTTTGCAGCTTCGTATCACTTTGACGTCGGGCGGAAGCTGAATGTTAAGGCATTCCCTGAGTTTTTCGGGCGGGATGCCTTCGGGGAACTCCCCTTCGACGACCTGCCCCAAAGCGTGGACGCCCGCGTCCGTCCTGCCGCTTGCAGTCAAAGTAACGCGGCGGGGAAAGGCGCGATAGGCTGCCTCTTCCATCTCTTCCTGCACAGTGCGGGCGTTCGGCTGACGCTGCCAGCCCGAAAACGCGGTGCCGTCGTAACTGACTAAGAGCAGCGCCTTCATATCGTCACTCCGAGATAAACGTTGAGGAGCACCACGCCCGTGATGAGCGCGGCTCCTGCAAGGAATGCAAGGAGATCGCGCCAGGTGAAGCGCAGCTTTTTATACTTGGTGCGCTTTCTGCCGCCCGTGTAACAGCGGGCTTCCATCGCGTCGCCAAGCTCCTCCGCCCGACGGAAGGAGGAGAGCAGCAGCGGGATGAGCACGGGGATGACCGCCTTGACGCGGCTTACGAGCCCGCCCGTTTCAAAGTTTGCCCCCCTCGCCTTCTGCGCATTCATGATGCGCTCCGTTTCATCCATGAGGATGGGGATATAGCGGAGGGCGATGCTCATGATCTGCGCAAGTTCGCGCACCGGGAAGCGGATGAGCGTGAGCGGGAATAAAAGGCTCTCGATACCGTCCGTGAGCGCCACGGGCGTCGTCGTATAGGTGAGAAGCGACGAGCAAGTGATGAGCAGCACGAGGCGGATGACGAGGAATATGCTAAAAAGGATGCCCTCTTTCGTGATGGTGAAGATCCACCATTCCGCATACACCGTCTCTCCGTTGTAAAAGAGGAGATTGAGCACCGTCGTGAAGACGATGAGAAAGAGGATGCCCTTGATCGCCTTGAAGACGCGGAGAACGGGTACGCGGGAGAACCCGATGGCAAGCGCCAAAACAAGAAAGCAGCAGGCGAGCCCGTAGAAATTCTTCGCGAGGAAGATCGCCACGATGTAGGCGATGAGGAAGACGATCTTGAGCCGTGGATCCAAGTTGTGGACGTAAGACTTCGTCGGATAATACTGCCCGAAGGCGACGTCTTTCATCATACGCTGCCCCCTTTCCCTTGAAGGGCAAGGGCTTTTTTCAGGAAGTCTTCCGTCGTGAAATCACATTCAAGCCAGATGCCGTACTCTTTGAGCGCAAGACAAATTTTTGCGGTGAGCGGCACGTCGAGCCCGAGAGAGAGCAGTTCTTCCGCATGCAGAAAAAGTTCTTTGGGGGGCAGAACGTATTTGACTTCCCCGTCCGAAAAGACGGCGACGCGCGTGCAGTTTTCGGCGATCTCGTCCATATCGTGCGAGACGATGATGATGGTCTTGCACCACGAGGCGTGCAGGCGGTGCAGAAGCTCCATGACTTCCTGTTTGCCCAAAGGGTCGAGACCTGCCGCGGGCTCGTCCAGAACCAGAATTTCGGGCTTTGTGACGATGACGCCCGCAATGGCGACGCGCCGCTTCTGCCCGCCCGAAAGATCGAAGGGAGACATCTCCTTCACTTCGTCGTAGTTGAGCCCGACGATGGTGAGCGCGTCGCGGACGGCGCTTTCCACCTGTTCCTTTGTCGGCTTCTCGGGAGCGAAGTTCTTATACCCGAAGGCGACGTCTTCAAAGACGGTCTCGGCAAAGAGCTGGTATTCGGGATACTGCATCACCATGCCGACTTTGCTTCGAAGGGCGTTGAAGTCGGTCTTCTTGTCGGTAAGATCGAACTCCCCTACTTTGAGGACGGTATTGGAGGGAGGAGCTTTGCACTTCTTTTTGTACTTCTTCAAGGAAGTCGGAACGCGAAGGAGCGCGTTGAGGTGCTGCACGAAGGTGCTCTTGCCGCTGCCCGTGTGGCCGATGATGCCGAAGAACTCCCCTTCTTCCACGGAGAGGGAAACGTCCTTCAAAGCCGCCGAAGAAAAGGGTGAGCCGGGGTTATAGGTGTAGCTCAAATGCTCTGCTTGGATACGCATGCGGCGATCTCCTTTGCAAGTGAGCTTGCGTCCAAGGTGTCCCGAACGGGCATCCCGCCCGCGCGCAGTTCCTTGCAGATGCGCCCGATGAGGGGCAGCGTGAGGTTATAGGTCAGAAGCTCTTCGTGGCGCTCGAAGATGTCGTCGGGACTTCCTTGCATGACGATCTCACCGCGGTTCATGACGATGGCGCGCGTCGCACGCAGCGCTTCTTCCATAAAGTGCGTGATGAGGAGCACGGTGATGCCCTCATCGCGGTTGAGGCGGGTGACGACGTCGATGATCTCGCGGCGACCCTTGGGATCGAGCATCGCCGTAGACTCGTCGAGGATGAGCACCTTGGGCATGACGGCAAGCACGCCTGCGATCGCAATGCGCTGTTTCTGCCCGCCCGAAAGACGGGAGACCGTTGCATGGCGGAACTCCTCCATGCCGACCGCCTTTAAAGCAAAGTCGATGCGGCGCCCGATCTCCTCACGCGGAAGGGCGATGTTCTCGGCGCCGAACGCAATGTCGTCTTCCACGATGGAAGCGACCGTCTGATTGTCGGGGTTCTGGAAGACGATGCCGACCTGCTTTCTGATATCGAAGAGGTTCTTATCCGTCAGCTGTTCGCCGAAGACGCGGATGGTTCCGCCGTCCGCTTCCAAGAGCCCGTTCGTGAGGCGGGCGAGCGTTGATTTGCCGCTGCCGTTATGGCCCAAAATGGCGACGAACTCCCCTTCCTCCACGGAAAAATTTAAGTTTTTGATCGCAAACGCCCCGCCCTCTTCATAGGAAAAGCTGACGTTTTCGAATTCGATCGCTTTCATATCCCTCGTAAAATGCGGGCGCACAAAACCCATCGGCGGCGTCCGATCTGCCTATATTATAGCAAACGCATGGCATAAATACAATGAAAATGCCGTGAAAGTTTATGAAATACTTGGAAACGCCGTCCCGTGCGGCAAAAGCAGAACCCCGCCGCGGCGGGGGAAAGTTACATATTCTGCATGCCGCGTTTGCCCTTGGAGAGCTTCTTGACGGAAGTCCTGTGTTCTTCGCCCGCAAACAGGCGCACAAGGTTTTTGCGGTGCGCAAACCAGGTGAGGAAGTTGAGAAGAAGCAGCAGCATGAAGATGAGGATGACCCAAGTGTTTTGGAGCTCTGCTTCATAGCGAAGGAAGAAGATGACGCCCTGCCACAGGGAAAAACCCGTAACACCGAGGAGAGAGCCCATGGAGCCCCACTCCGTCACGGCGATGAAGAGAAGGACGCAGACGAGCCACAAAAAGGCGACCGCCGCAAACCAACCCCGTTCGCAGCCGAGCGTGAACCAGAAGAGCCCGAGCGTCGAGGCGATGCCCTTTCCGCCGCGGAAGCGCATCGTAACGGGCCAGATATGCCCGATGATGACGAAGACGCCGCAAAAATAACGGGTGAAGTCGGAGACGACGACGTCCGTCCCCGCAAAGACATAGCCGCGGAAGATGAAATAGCTCACAAGCGCGGGAACACCGCCCTTTGCAACATCCAAAAGGAAATTGACGAGCCCCACTTTGAGGCCGAATTCGCGGCTCATGTTCATGGTACCGGGGTTGCCGCTGCCGATCTTGTGCGCATCCTTGTGCTTGGTGCGGGCGATGATCATGGCAAAGTTGACGCACCCTACAAAATAGCACACGAGCGCCATCAGCACAAACCAATACCAATTTTGAGAAAAGGTCAGCTCCTGCATACAAGCTCCTCAGTCGTCCTTCTTGTTGCGCACCTGGATGCGGATGGGCGTACCCGAAAAATCGTACGCCTGACGGATGACGTTTTCGAGATACCGCGCATAGGAAAAGTGCAGGAGCGTCTCGTCGTTGACCATAAGAACAAAGAGCGGCGGCGCGACGGAAACCTGTGACGCATAGTAAAGCTTTAATCTCCTGCCCTGATAGGAAGGCGGTTCGGAGATGCGCATGGCGTCCATCAAAAGGTCGTTGAGCGCTCCCGTCGGGATGCGGAAATGCGCATGGTCGTACGCCTCGCGGGCGAGTTTTAAGACCTTTTCCGCGCGTTGACCCGTCTTTGCCGAAATGTAGACGGACTTGAAGTAGTCCATGAATTTGAGATCTTCTTTGAGCTTCGCTTCAAACGTCTCGATGGTGTGGGTATCCTTCTCGACGAGATCCCACTTGTTCATGACGATGACGGAAGGCTTGCCCTCCTCGTGCACCATGCCGATGATGCGCACGTCCTGCTCGGTAAGCCCTTCCACGGCGTCCACGACAAGCACGGCGACATCTGCTCTTCTCACGGCGTCAAAGGCGCGAAGAACGGAATAGTATTCGACGTTGTCTTCGACGGAGCGCTTACGGCGGATGCCCGCCGTATCGATGATGACGTACTTTTCGCCGTCCCGCTCGAAGGGGGTATCGATGGCGTCGCGCGTCGTGCCTGCAATGTCCGTGACGATGGTGCGCTCCTCGCCCAAGATGCGGTTGACGAGCGAACTCTTGCCCGCATTGGGCTTGCCGACGACGGCAATGCGAAGGGCGTCGTTCTCCTCTTCTTCCCCCTCTTCGAAGGAAGAGACGGCTTCATCCAAAACGTCGCCGATGCCGCGGGAATGCTCGGCGGAGATGCCGAAGGGCTCCCCGAGGCCGAGCGAATAAAATTCGAAGAGCTTATCCTGCGAGTATTCGTCGAGCTTGTTGACGACGAGGACGACGGGCTTACGGCTGCGGCGGAGATAGTCCGCGACGTCGTAATCGGAGCTCGTCAGCCCTTCCCTGCCGTCCACGAAAAAGAGGATGACGTCGGCAGTCTCGACGGCGAGCTTCGCCTGCGCTGCGATCTGCTTCCACATGACGTCTTCGCTCTTTAATTCGATGCCGCCCGTATCGACGAGCGTAAAGGGCTTGCCGCGCCACTCTGCAGAGGCGTAGATGCGATCGCGCGTGACGCCCGGGCGGTTCTCCGTGATGGAGAGCTTGCGCCCGATGACTTTATTGAAAAATGTGCTCTTTCCGACGTTCGGCCTGCCGACAATGGCGATGAGATGCTGCATTATTCCCTCCTTTTAAGGGGTGTTGGATGTAAAATTACGTCGTGATATACGCACCGTCTTCGCCGTCCGTTTCGCGGAAGCGGACGATGACGCGCTCCTTGCTGCTGGTGGGCACGTTCTTTCCCACGCCGTCCGCGCGGAAAGGAAGCTCTCGATGCCCCCTGTCAACGACGCAGAATAGGCGCACGCTCTCGGCTCTTCCAAGCGCGGAAAGCGCAGAGAGCGCCGCGCGCACCGTGCGGCCCGTGTAGAGAACGTCGTCGCAGAGAATGACCTTCTTGCCCTCGACGTCGAAGTCAATCTCGCTGCCCTTGAAGACGGCGTCGCAGCTTCCCGAGAGAAGATCGTCGCGATAAAGGGCGATATCGAGGATGCCGAGGGGAAGTTTTACCCCTTCGAGCTTTTCGATCTCCGCCTGCATGCGGCGGGCGAGGATGACCCCGCGCGTACGGATGCCGATGAGGACGACGTTGTCCGTCCCCTTTTCCAGCTCGACCGCCTCTGCGGAGAGCCTGCGGATGGTTCGGGAGAGCGTCTCCGAGTCGATGATGTTTTTCATTTGTCACCTCTCACGATGGTAAGGATGCGTTGAAAATAGTCGGGAAGCGGGGCGGTGAACGTCATCACTTCGCCCGTTCTCGGATGGGTGAGCGTCAGACGGAAGGCGTGTAAAAGCTGCCCGTGAAGCTCGAACCGCTGCTTTTTGTAGCCATAGACGGGATCGCCGACGACAGGATGACCCATGTATTTTGCGTGTACTCTGATCTGATGGGTACGCCCCGTGTGAAGAATAAAATGTACGAGCGTGTTGTGGGCGAAGCGTTCCTCCACTTCCCAATCTGTTTCGGCACGCCGCCCTTTTCCTTCGGGAAGCACCGCCATTTTGAGGCGATCTTTTGGGTCGCGCCCGATCATGGTCACCACCTTGCCGCTGTCTTCTTTCAGGACGCCTTCGAGGAGCGCAAGATATTCGCGGCAGCAGGACTTTTCGGCGATCTGCTTGCTCAAAGAAAGATGCGCCCTGTCGTTTTTGGCGACGACAAGCAGCCCCGAAGTATCTTTATCGATGCGGTGGACGATGCCGGGGCGCAGTTCGCCGTTGATGCCGCTCAAAGAATCGAGCCGAAACAAGAGCGCGTTGACAAGGGTGCCTTCGTAGTTTCCGCTGCCCGCATGCACCGTCATGCCCTGCGGTTTGTTGATGACGGCGATATCTTCGTCTTCATAGACGATATCGAGGGGGATGTCTTCAGGGCGGGCCTTGATGGGCTTGGGGTCGGGGATCTCGATCGTGACCTCCTCCCCCGCTTTTAAAATCGCGCCCGCCTTGACGGGTTTGCCCGCAACGAGCACATGCCCCTCTTCCGTGAGCTTTTTGACGGCGCTTCGGGTAAGACCCGACTTTTCGCTCAAAAACACGTCGACGCGGAGGCCATCCTCCGCGACATACTGCTGCCTATTCATCGTGTTTTGGCTCGCTGCTCCTCTCTTCGGGAGAAGAAGATCGCGTTTCGTTCGCCGCGACGGGCGTTTCAGCGTCTTGCGCGGAAGACACCCCTTCGGTGTGATCGGCCGCGGCTTTTAACGCTTCTTTTCTTTCTTCTTCGGCTTTTGCCTCTTCTCGCCATTTTTTGGTGAGCGGAAAGAGCGCATCCTTGCCGATGAAAGCGATGATGACAAGGAGCACGACCCCGCCGAAGGTGATGAAAAAGTCTGCAAAGTTGCATACGCCGAAGCCGAGCGGCGAGACATCGACCATATCGCGGACGTACCCCAAAGCAAGACGGTCGATGAGGTTGCCGATCGCGCCCGCTTCGATGACGGCAAGCGTGATGCGCGCGGGCGTATTGCGCTTAAAGACGGTGAAAAAGAGCGCCACGAGCGCGACGATGAGCACGACTGTGAAGATGGTGACGACGGTCATTGCCGCCTCGTTATCGTCGAACCAACTGAACGCCATGCCCGTATTCTTGGTGAAGTAAAAGCGCACGATCCCCAAAAAGAAGGTGCTTTGGCGGACGTTCGTGCTCTCCGCCCACGCCTTTGTGGCAAGGTCGACCCCGAGCAGGACGCCGAACAGGACGAGCGAGATGAGGGCGACGATGGTCTCCCTTTTTTTGAGATAATCAATGAGTTTTTGCTTCATAGGAAATTGATGGGCTGATGTAAAACGCGGCGTAAAGCCGACAACGTATTGCGAAGAAGATCCGCCTCAGGACCTAAGGTGAAGCTTCAAGCAAGACGAGGAGGCTGCGTATCCGCCGAAAGGAGTTTACTTAGACGTAAATGACTGAGGCAGAACGCAAAGCCGACAAAGTATTGCGTAGAAGATCCGCCTCAGGAGTCTTCTTCCATGAGGCCGAGCTCCTTGCACAGTTTCGAAAGATCGAGCGGATATTTGGGGTTGAGCACTTCTTCCATGTCGAATTCGGGCTCGTCCTGCTCTTCCTCGCCGAGATAGACGAGAAGAGAATGGGTGAACGCCTGAAAATCGGAAACGTCCTCTTCGTCGGGATACTTGGCAGTGAGGCGGTCGCACAAAAGGCGGCATTTCTCCGCAAGCAGTCTGAGCTCTTTGCGGTCGTTTTCCGCCTGTTCGCTCCCCTCCTTTTTGATGCGTTCCCCTTCCGCAACGGCGCGCATGAGCGCTTCGGAGACCTCCCCGCGCTGCCCCTCGAGAACGGAGAGGCGGGCACGGAGACGGCGGTTGTCCTCACGGATCTCTTCGGTAACTTCACGCTGGCGCTTTAAGACGCCGTCATACTCCTCTTTGAGGCGCTGAACGAGCGTGCGCACTTCCTTTGCGGAATACATTTTGAACATTTCAGACTCCCTTGCCGTAGCGGTGCATCATTTCCGTCTTCATGGAATGCAGCGCGGGCGATAAGTCGACTTTATAGATATGCGGCATATCGAGGCGGGTGTACTCCTCCCAGAAGCGCGCATACTCCGAATTGAAATAGGCGTTGATCTCTTTGAGGGGCTTGGAATAGATGAGGCGCTCGCCCTCTCTGATCCACGTTTCGCGGATGTTGCGGACGGAGAAGTTTTCGATCGTCATACGCTTCCACGTTTCGACGGGGTGGAAAAGTTCGAGCGGCTTACTCGTATTCACCTGTTCCCCCGCGCGCACGATATAGTCGGCGATCGCCTTGCCCGAAGCGTTGTCGTAGATGCGGTAGACGTCCTTCATGCCGGGGTTGGTGACCTTTTCCGAGGTATCGGAGAGCTTGATCTTGGGGATCTCCTCTCCGTTTTCGAAGACGGCGGCGAGCTTATACACGCCCCCGAGCGCGGGCATATCGGCAGAGGTAATGAGCTTGGTGCCCACGCCCCACGAATCGATGCGCGCCCCCTGCTCCTTCAAAGAGCGGATGGAATACTCGTCGAGATCGCCCGAAGCGCAGATGATGGTCTTTTCAAAGCCCGCTTTGTCGAGCATCTTCCTTGCCTCTTTGGAAAGATAGGCAAGATCGCCCGAATCGAGGCGGATGCCGACGGGCTCGTGCCCCGAAGCGCGCAGTTCTTTGAAGACTTGGATGGCGTTGGGAACGCCGCTCTTTAAGGTATCGTAGGTATCGACGAGGAGCAGACACCCCGTCGGGAAACTCTTTGCATAGGCGCGGAAGGCTTCGAGCTCGGAGGGGAAGTTCATCACCCAGCTGTGCGCCATCGTGCCCGAGACGGGAACGTCGAACGCTTTCCCCGCATAGACGTTGGAAGTGCCCACGCATCCGCCGATGATGGCGGCACGCGCGCCGAAGATGCCGGCATCCGGCCCCTGCGCACGGCGAAGGCCGAACTCCATCACGCCACCGCCCGCAGCCGCGCAGATTTTCGCGGACTTGCTCGCGATGAGCGTCTGATGATTGACGAACGTCAAAAGTGCCGTCTCTGCGAGCTGCGCTTCGATCATGGGCGCCTTGATGGTGAGGATGGGCTCGTACGGGAAGACGATCTCCCCCTCTTTGACGGCGATCATGTCGCCCGTGAAGCGAAGCCCCGAGAGATATTCAAGGTAGTCTTCCGTAAAGATATTCAGCGAGCGGAGATAGGCGATGTCGTCCTCGTTGAAGTGAAGGCTCATAAGCCAGTCGCACGCCTGCTCCATGCCCGCCGCGACCGAATAGGTGATGAGCTTGTTGGGGCGGAAGAAGATGTCGAACGCCGCCATCTCTTCGTGCCTGCCCTCGTTGAAATAGCCCTGCCCCATCGTGATCTGATAAAGATCGGTCAAAAGCGTTAAATTTCTCATGTCATTCCCCTCCGGGCACATCAAGATCGCCCATGTCGCCGCCGTCGTCGGAGCCGCCGTCGCTGCTGTCATCGGGTCCGCCGTCGTTGTCGTCCTGCTCCCGATCATCTGTCAGCGGGAGATCGTGGGCAGCGGGATCGAGATATACGTCTTCTTCTTTTTTATTCTTCTCCTTCGGAGGGGCAGGCGGATAGTTGGCGCCCAGAAGATTTACCTTATCGAAGTACGGCACGTCCTCTTTATACGCCTTGATATACGCCGTGATGCCGCAGGGATCGCCCGTCTTGCTGCCGATGGGAGCGCCCTCTTTCCGGTAATTGAGATAGAGGAGAACGCCTGCGCCGATGAGGCCCAGCACCATGAGGATGAGCGAGGTCACGAACGACCAGCGGATGCCCCCGCCGCTTAAGATATAGGCGGGATCGCGCAGCGGCTCCATGACGGAGCGCACGAGGCCGTACCAGAAGAAGTAGGCGCAGACAAAGAGACCGTTGGGCTTTTTATCCCACTTCCACGCCGTGTAAAACAGAAGCGCCCAGCCGATGAGATTGATGCAGCTCTCGTAGAAGAAGAAGGCGTAGTGCCATTCCGAGCTCGCATCGGAGAAGGAGCCGATGCCGTAGATATTACTTGAAGGGCTTACAGGCACCGCGAACGGGAACCACTGAAAGGCGGGATCGGTAACTTCTGCGCCGTACACTTCCTTGTTGAAGAAGTTGCCCCACCGCCCCATCGCCTGCGCGACGAGGATATTGAGGACTACGCAGTCGGCAACGCGCAGAAAGTCGATCTTCTTGACGAGGCAGACGATAAGCCCTGCAAGAACGCCGCCCATGACGCCGCCGAGGATGCTCAATCCTCCGCTCCGAATGCTGTCCCACGCGAACCACTGCGAAATGTGCATACCGTCCGTGATGCAATAGTAAAGCCGCGCGCAGAGGAGCGCCGAGGGAATGCAGACGATGAAGAGCGTTAAAATGAGCTCGGGGTTGATG
>ERZ1643251.645-NODE-645-length-46967-cov-14.907657_pt1 | contig 46967 bp, 39 predicted proteins | sample MGYA00579261_ERZ1643251 | MGnify/ENA primary metagenome ERZ1643251 (study PRJEB29033, sample SAMEA4952267) | chicken gut metagenome | biome: Broiler Chicken; feature: Gastrointestinal Tract; material: Caecum | place: Ireland | collected 2018 | study: Broiler... | reverse complement strand
GCGCGACCCGTGCGCGGGTCGCTCACCGCCGGCCGCTTCGCTTGCCCGGCCGGCTATTCGGGGCTTTCCGGCGCTATAGCGCCGGGCGCGGACAAGCCGCGGCAGCGCCCCTCAGCGCGCCTCACGGGACAGGGGCGGGCCGCCCCTGTCCCGTGGACCCAACCCCGGGGCAGGTACAGCCTGTATACGCGCAGCGCCCGCCCCACTGTTCGCGGCGCAGCCGATTAAAGTTTTTTGCCAAGCTTTTTTTCAAAAAAGCGGGGGCGCAGCCGATTAAAGTTTTTCGCCGAAGCCTTTTTTCAAAAAGGCTGGAGCGCAGCCGGCTAAAGTTTTTTGCCAAGCTTTTTTCAAAAAAGGTGGGAACGCAATCGGGCGTCAAGCTCGGATGGGGAGCGGATAAAGGCTGCGCCGGCACTTTGAGCCAGAGCCGCGCAGTCGCGCGCGCCGGCTTCGTCAAGCCCAACATCATAAAGAATAAACGATTCCCGGCTTGGATTCGACTCCCACTGCAAACAGGCGTAAAACAGCGACATTTGATCGCCTGCACGTTCGCCGCCGACCGGCACAATTTTGTAAACGCGATTACCTTTACGGCTTAAACGAACCGCAATCCATGCCGCCGTATGTACAAATCCGATACAAGCCAGCGCCACAAATAAAAACCAGCAAACTGTGTCGATCATAAAAAATCACCTCGAAACCATCGTATGTTCCGAGGTGATTTTGTGTTCACGAAAATTTCCGCTTATTCCCTGACAACCGCTAAAATCGCATCAACTTTATCTGTTTTTTCCCAGTTTACGCCAAGCTCCTCACGGCCCATATGGCCATAAGCGGCGAGCTGCCGATAGATCGGACGGCGCAGGTCCAGAGAACGGATAATGACCGCCGGACGCAGGTCAAAAACCTTGTTAACAGCCTCGGCAAGCTTTTCATCGCTGACGGCGCCGGTACCAAACGTATTGACGTTGACCGAAACAGGGCGCGCCACTCCAATTGCATAGGCGAGCTGCACTTCGCAGCGATGCGCGAGCTTTGCTGCGACGATGTTCTTCGCAACCCAACGCGCCGCATATGCGGCCGAGCGGTCAACCTTGGTCGGGTCCTTTCCGGAAAACGCGCCGCCGCCATGGCGTCCGAATCCGCCGTATGTATCGACAATGATCTTGCGCCCGGTCAGCCCGGAATCCCCCTGCGGCCCGCCGATAACGAACCGTCCAGTCGGATTGACATAAATCTTTGTATCAGCATCCATCAGCCCCGCGGGAATGGTAGGCTTGATCACATGCTCGATCACATCGGCGCGGATCTGCTCCAGTGAAACCTCCGGCGCATGCTGATTTGAAATAACAACCGCATCGACGCGCACCGGTTTGTCGTCAACATATTCAACCGTAACCTGAGTTTTGCCATCGGGACGCAGATAGGCAAGCGTACCGTCGCGGCGCGCCTGCGACAGCCGCTTGGCCAGCTTGTGCGCCAGGGAAATCGGCATCGGCATCAGCTCCGGCGTCTCATCGGAAGCATAGCCGAACATCATCCCCTGATCGCCCGCGCCGGTCGTATCGGCTTCGTCGCAGGCGCCTTCTCTCTGCTCAAGCGCTTTGTCGACGCCCTGTGCGATATCACCGGACTGCTCGTCGATGCTTGTCAGCACGGCGCAGGTCTGAGAATCGAAGCCAAATTTGGCACGGTCATAACCGATATCCTTGATAACGCTGCGCGCAAGCGCTGGGATGTCAACATAGCAGGTCGTTGAAATTTCGCCCATAATCATTACCATACCTGTGGTTACAGCCGTTTCACACGCCACACGTGCGCCCGGGTCCTTGGCGATGATCGCGTCGAGCACCGCATCCGAAATCTGATCGCAGATTTTATCGGGATGTCCTTCGGTCACGGATTCCGATGTAAATAAATACTTTGTCATATAGAATGCTCTCCTTTCTATCGTGACGGCCCTCCCTGGCCTGGTCAATCAACTCAGCAGCGCCAATACCCCGTCGCCGATGGCGTTGGCCGTGCGATAAATCCCCTGCCGGGAAGCCATGCTGTCGTATTCGGCCGGATTCGTTACAAATCCCATCTCCACCAATACCGACGGCGCAAAGGTATTGAGCGTCACACGGAAATTTGACTGTTTCGGACCGCGGTTGGTGCGCGAGGTATATTCAGACAGATTTGCGGACAGCGTTGCTGCAAGCTCTTTTGCGATACTCTCGTAATAGTAAACCTCTGTGCCGCCAATCTTGTTCATATCCTGGGAATAGTTCAGGCTGTTGCAATGCAGGGAAATAAAGAAATCCGCCTCATAAGCGCGCGTCAAATCCATACGGTCGTTCATGGATACATCGCTGTCATCTGTGCGGCACATGACCACATGCGCGCCAAGGGATTCCAAACGCTTTTGCACCGCAATGGCTGAAGCGAGCGTGATATCCTTCTCCATTGCGCCGTCTGTACCCGGAATCCCGATCGCACCCGGATCAGTGCCGCCGTGGCCGGCATCCACCGCAATTGTCACGCCGGCCAGGGGCTGACCGCCTCCGGACAGACGCGGCGCATATTTCGCATAGATCAGCGTATTCCCATCCTCATAGCTGATATCGTATCCCCACAGCCGGCGCTGACCGCTGAGCATAAACTGCAAAACCGTACTGCCGTCCTCCTCCGTAACCTTCACCGAGCTGAATAATCCGCTGTCAGCGTAGGGCTTGATAGATTCGACACCTGTCGTATTATAAAGACGCACAAACAGTTTTTCCCCATCCATATAAGCGCGGAACATGGGATTGGCCGTCCCGTGCAGCGTATATGTCTCGCCCTTTTCCGAAACGTCAATCGTTACATCGGACACCTTGTTTTTTAAAGAAACACTGCCGGTGAGCGGACGCACCGACGAACGCGGAATCCATCCGCCGGTTGAAAGCCTATACAGGTTTCCTTTGATCTCCGCGACCAAATCGGTGCCGCCGCGGCGCGGCGATTCAATAAAGGCGCTCATATTTTCATCCAGATAGAGGCTCGCAGCCGCATTCTTGACCTGAACCACAAGACGGCCGTCGCCGTTGATAAATACGCTGCCCTCGGAGGTGGCGGACGCCGTTTTTCCATTGTACTGCATCGTGTAGGTGACAGGACCCAGCTCCTCCGTCCCGTTAGCGGACGGCGCGGTTAACCGCGCCGAAAATGTAGCAGGAACGCCTGCGCGGGCCGTAGCCGCCGCCTGTTTGAGCGAAACCGTGCGGCCGCCAACCTTGGCTGTTACCGTTGCGCCCGACGGCGCAATACACGATAAAGTGATCTCATCGCCCGAATAGGCCGCACAATCGTAGTCCGGCGCTGGTGAACGCACGTCGCTGATGGTTGCAACCACGTCAGCGCCCTTGGTGATATTGACTGTGGCTGAAGCGCCGCCCTGACGGAACACAAATGTATTCACACCCTCGTCAATCGACACAAGCACGCCAAAGCTGCCGCCCGCGCCGCGAACCGCAACAGTTTCCCCGTTCATTGTCAACGATTGATTCGGGTCGGAATTACCTGTGATAAAATAGCTGGAAGCCGATGTTGTCAGATCGTCCGCAGGACGCGTAATCTTTAATTGGCCGCCAGTATGCAAATTGACATGGCTTGTAATATAATCAAAATCGTTATAGCTGTCTGCCGCCCATGCCGCCGGCGCCATCCCCAAACAAACGCACAGCGCGACTGAATAGCTGAGAAGCTTCTTGCCAAATGAATGATGCTGCATAAAAAACCTCCTTCAAAACCCTTTTTGCAGCGCGTCCGCCAACGGCTGGACATACGCCATTTACGCAGTGCGAAAAAATCGACAGATTCCTGCGCAGAGCGACAAAAAAACGCCCGGTTGACCGCCGGGCGTTTTTATACATCCTCATCTCTCGGTCATACCGCTGGATTTGGCACCTTGCAATATGCAGGTTGCCGGGCTTCACAGGGCCAGTCCCTCCGCCGCTCTTTATAAGGTAGAAGCATATTTATTTATTAATTCCGATTTTATTCTACACGATGCGCACGGCTTTGTCAAGCGTTACACCGTCTGAATCTCAAACCGGACAAGACGTGCTACAGGTTTATAAACCAAATAAGTCACCGCAGCATTGATGCCTGCTTTTACAAGGTTAAAGGGCACAATCACCGGCAGCAGCATGGGGATAACAGCGTCAATCGGAGTGCCCATAAAGATCGGCGTAAAAATCAGGTTGCAGCCGACCATGACAGCTGTCATCGCAAGCACGCCTGCAACCAAAGCCAAGGCCGCGCCGCCGCGTGTATGACGGCGGCGGTAGATCGTCCCTGCCAGCAGCGCAAAGGTACCGGTCGCCAGAAAGTGCATCACGATACCGATCCACCCCGAACCTGCGCTGACAGTCGTCCCCTGGATAATCGCTACAACCGCAGTCAAGCCAAGCCCCGCCGCCGGACCAAACATGAATGTGCCGATGAAGATCGGGATATCAGCGGGATCATATTCCATCCATGGCGCCGCCGGCAGCAGCGGGAAATGAACGAATGCCACCAGTACGATTGAAATCGCTGTGAGCATAGCCATTGTGGTGAGTTTGCGTGTCGCTTCGCTTACTTTCATATGTGACCCTCCAAATTATGTTGGAGCCTGCCGGGGAAAATGAAAATACCCCTGCGCGCAGCGCAAGGGCGTGGGCATATCGGCGGAAATCCGCGAATACATGCCGTTTCTTTCATCCGGACTATTACCGTTGGTATGGGAATTTCACCCATTCAGCCGGCTTTCGCCGGGTCGCGGACTTTACCGCCAGTGAGGACTTGCACCTCGCCCTGAAACAGACTTTTTTCGTAATTTATTATAGCACGCTCCGCGCCATTGTCAAGTGTATTTGATAAAAATTTGACGATAATCCGCACAAAACAAGCGCCCCGCATGCGGGGCGCTTGTTGTTAAAAACCTTATTCGTTGATCTTGGTGACAACGCCCGAACCAACCGTGCGGCCGCCCTCACGAATCGCGAAACGCAGACCTTCCTCGATCGCGATCTCTGTGATCAGCTCAACGTCCATCTCGACGTTGTCGCCCGGCATGCACATCTCGGTGCCTTCCGGCAGCGTGATGACGCCTGTGACATCGGTCGTGCGGAAATAGAACTGCGGACGATAATTGTTGAAGAACGGGGTGTGACGGCCGCCTTCTTCCTTCTTCAGGATATAAACCTGGCCGCGGAACTTGGTGTGCGGATGAATGGAGCCGGGCTTGCACAAAACCTGACCGCGCTCGATTTCGGTGCGCTGAATACCACGGAGCAGAGCGCCGATATTGTCGCCCGCCTCAGCGTAATCGAGGATCTTGCGGAACATCTCGATACCTGTAACAACCGTCTTTTTGCGCTCCTCGGTCAGACCGATGATCTCAACCTCGTCGCTGGTGCGCAGCTGGCCACGCTCGACACGGCCGGTCGCAACAGTACCGCGTCCGGTGATCGTAAAGACGTCCTCAACCGGCATCAGGAACGGCAGGTCGGACTTGCGCTCCGGAGTCGGGATATAATTGTCGACAGCATCCATCAGCTCCTTGATGCAGTCGTAAGCCGGATCGTTCGGATCATTGGAGGCTTCGAGCGCCTTGAGCGCGGAACCCTTGATGATCGGGATGTCATCGCCCGGGAATTCATACTTGGAGAGCGTCTCGCGGATTTCCATCTCGACGAGCTCGATCATCTCCTCGTCACCGTCCATCTGATCGACCTTGTTCATGAAAACAACGATCGCGGGAACGCCGACCTGACGGGCCAGCAGGATATGCTCCTTGGTCTGCGCCATCGGGCCGTCCGTACCGGCGATAACCAGGATCGCGCCGTCCATCTGAGCAGCGCCGGTGATCATGTTCTTGATATAGTCGGCGTGTCCGGGGCAGTCAACGTGCGCATAGTGACGCTCATCCGTCTCATACTCAACGTGCGCGGTGTTGATCGTGATGCCGCGCTCGCGCTCCTCCGGAGCCTTATCGATCATGTCATAAGCCTCGAACTGGGCCTGGCCCTTCAGAGACAGATACTTGGTGATCGCAGCGGTCAGCGTGGTCTTGCCGTGGTCGACGTGTCCGATCGTACCAATGTTTACGTGGGGCTTGGTTCTTTCAAAATGTGCCTTTGCCATCGAAAATGTTCCTCCCTTTAATAAAAACTCTTTGTTTCAGGAAAATAGGTTGCTGGCGCTGAAACGACACGCCTTGTCTATGATTTGTATTCTACCAATTCACAGGAAAAAAAGCAAGCATTATTCGGCTTTTTTGCCGCGCGTGCTCATAATTCCCTCGGCGATCGACTTGGGCACCTCAATGTAGTGGCTCGGCTCCATGACATAGCTGCCGCGGCCCTGCGTCTTGGAGCGCAGGTCGTTGGAGTAGCCAAACATCTCGGAAAGCGGGACGAACGCCTTGATCTCCTGGGCGCCAAAAACGGCTTCCATGCCCTGGATCTGGCCGCGGCGGCTGTTCAAGTCGCCGATCACGTCGCCCATATAATCCTCCGGCGTATTGACCGTAACGCGCATGATCGGTTCAAGGATGACCGGATCGGCCTTGGCCATCGCCATTTTGAAAGCCATGGACGCGGCAATCTTAAACGCCATTTCAGACGAGTCGACCTCGTGATAGGAGCCGTCGTACAGCGTGACCTTTACATCGACGACCGGATAACCGGCCAGAACGCCGGCCTGCATCGCGCCCTGAATACCCTGATCGATCGGCCCGATGTACTCCTTGGGGATCGCGCCGCCGACGATCGCGTTGACAAACTCATAGCCTTTGCCGCTCTCGTTCGGCTCGATCTTGATTTTAACATGACCGTACTGGCCCTTACCACCGGACTGACGGGCATATTTGTGGTCGACATCGGCCATTTTGCGGATCGTCTCTTTATAGGCGACCTGCGGCTTGCCGACATTCGCCTCAACCTTAAACTCACGCAGCAAGCGGTCGACAATGATTTCCAGATGAAGCTCGCCCATGCCGGCGATGATCGTCTGGCCCGTTTCCGCGTCGGTATAGGTGCGGAAGGTCGGGTCCTCCTCGGCCAGCTTGCTCAGGCCAATGGCCATCTTTTCCTGACCGGCCTTCGTCTTGGGTTCGATCGCCAAGTCGATAACCGGCTCAGGGAATTCCATGGACTCAAGGATAATCGGATGCTTGGGGTCGCAGAGCGTATCGCCCGTCGTCGTGTTTTTAAGGCCGACGGCCGCCGCGATGTCGCCGCAGTAACACGTTTCAAGATCCTTACGATGGTTTGCGTGCATCTGGAGGATGCGGCCCATACGCTCGGAATTCTGTTTATTGGAATTGTAAACGGATGTTCCCGCATCGACCATACCGGAATAGACGCGGAAGAAACAGAGCTTGCCCACATACGGGTCCGTCGCAATTTTGAACGCCAGGGCCGCGAACGGCTCCTTATCGCCCGGCTTGCGCTCCTCCTCCTCTTCCGTCTCGGGATTAATTCCCTTGATATTCGGAATGTCGGTCGGCGCGGGCATGAAATCGACGATCGCGTCAAGCAGCTTCTGCACGCCTTTATTCTTGTAGGACGTACCGCAGCAGACCGGAACGATCGCGTTGGCAATCGTTCCCTTGCGGATGGCCGCCTTGATCTCGTCGGTGGAAATTTCCTCGCCCGCGAGATACTTCTCCATCAGAGCTTCATCCTGATCGGCCAGGCTCTCCAGCAGTTCCTCACGGTACTGCTGCGCTTTCTCGATCATATCCTCCGGGATCTCCTCGACGCGCATGTCTTTTCCGAGGTCGTCATAATAGACGTCGGCTTTCATCTCGATGAGGTCGATGATGCCCTTAAAGAAAGTTTCAGAACCGATCGGCAGCTGAATCGGAACCGCGTTACATTTCAGACGCTTGCGCATCATATCAATAACGTGGTAGAAATCCGCGCCCATGATATCCATCTTATTGACGTATCCCATGCGCGGGACGTTGTATTTGTTGGCCTGACGCCAAACAGTTTCGGACTGCGGTTCGACGCCGCCCTTGGCGCAGAAAACCGTAACCGAGCCATCGAGCACCTTCAGCGAACGTTCAACCTCAACTGTGAAGTCAACGTGTCCGGGTGTGTCGATGATATTGATGCGGTGGCCCTTCCAGTAGGCTGTGGTGGCAGCGGACGTGATCGTAATGCCGCGCTCCTGCTCCTGCGCCATCCAGTCCATTGTCGCCGTGCCTTCATGTGTCTCACCGATCTTGTGGTTAATCCCCGTATAATACAGGATACGCTCGGTGGTCGTCGTCTTGCCGGCGTCAATGTGGGCCATTATGCCGATATTGCGTGTCATTTCCAGAGATACATCTCTAGGCATAGTGTCCTCCCTTATTTCTTGCGCTCCGACGCCGGTTCAGCAGCCGCTGACGCCGCCGGTAAAAATCAAGGCGCATAGGTTGCGCCGCCGTCAGGCGGCGTGCAGGCGGAAAACTACCACCTGTAATGCGCAAACGCCCTGTTGGCTTCCGCCATCTTGTGGGTATCCTCGCGCTTTTTGACGGCGCCGCCGGTTTGGTTGAGAGAATCCATGATCTCGCCGGCAAGGCGCTCTCTCATGGTCTTTTCACCGCGGTTGCGCGCGTATGTCGTCAGCCAGCGCAAACCGAGCGTCTGCCGCCGCTCCGGGCGGACCTCCATCGGGACCTGATAGGTCGCGCCGCCGACACGGCGGGCCTTGACCTCGAGGACAGGCATGATGTTCTCCATGGACTGCTGGAACGCTTCAAGCGGGTCCTTACCCGTCTTTTCCCTGACGATATCGAATGCGCCGTATACGATTTTCTGCGCGACGCCCTTTTTGCCATCATACATGATGTTGTTGATCAGCCGGGTGACGAGCTTCGAATTGTACAGCGGGTCCGGCAAAACGTCGCGTTTTGCAATTTGACCTCTTCTTGGCACTTCGCTTCCCTCCTTCACAATTATAATGAAATCATTGGTACTCGAAAGTGACAAAACTCCCGTTCGCGCCAATCATCGGCCCATCTATATGGTAGCCAATCACTGGCAGAATAATCAGCAGTTTTATTACTTCTTGGCACCAGCCTTCGGACGCTTCGCACCGTATTTGGAGCGGGCCTGCATCCTCTTGGCGACGCCCTGCGCGTCAAGTGTGCCGCGGATGATGTGATAACGCACACCAGGCAGGTCCTTGACACGGCCGCCGCGGATCAGAACAACGCTGTGTTCCTGAAGATTGTGGCCGATACCGGGGATATAGGATGTGACCTCGAAACCATTCGACAGCCTGACCCTGGCCACTTTGCGAAGCGCAGAGTTCGGCTTTTTCGGCGTGGATGTACGGATCGCCGTGCACACGCCCCTTTTCTGCGGCGAAGTCTGATCGATGGCAACCCTCTTTTTGGCGTTCCATCCCTTGAGCAGCGCGGGAGCCGTGGATTTCTTGGCAGTCACTTCCCTGCCCTTACGAACGAGCTGATTAAAGGTTGGCATATTGCACCTCCTTACAAAAAAATGTGGACTTTATTTCACGGGGCAAAGCGGCTGCTTTGCCCCGGTGAAACCGTGTCTGTGGGCCAATCCCACAGTATTTGATTATAGCTCTTTCAACCACTTGTTGTCAATACATACAGTCAGATTTTACATATTTCGTATGATTGCACAACAAAGCTGTCTCATCAGGCGGGCTGCATATCGTCGGCGCCGCTGATGTTGGCAATAAACTCGTAGTCGCCGTGGTCGGACGGTCCGCCCGCGTTCACAAGCTCGAGCGAATCGTAGGAAACCGTGCCGGTGCCAGCCGGGACAAGCTTGCCGATGATGACGTTTTCCTTTAATCCCTGGAGCTTGTCGACCTTGCCCTTGATCGCGGCCTCAGTCAGCACACGTGTCGTTTCCTGGAAGGAAGCGGCCGACATGAAGCTCTCCGTCGCAAGCGACGCCTTTGTGATGCCGAGCAGAACCGGCAGCCCCGAAGCGGGACGGCGCGTACCGCCGTCCTCGGCGTTTTTACGCTCAATTTCAGCGTTGACGCGCAGAAGCTCGCTCTTGTCGACATTCGCGCCGGTAATCAGCCCGGTGTCTCCGCCGTCGTCAATCTTGACCTTGCGCATCATCTGGCGGACAATGACCTCGATGTGTTTATCGTTGATATCAACACCCTGTGTCCGGTACGTTCTCTGCACTTCTTTGATCAGATAGTCCTGAACGGCCAGATGGCCGGAAACCATGAGAATCTCATTCGGCTCGACCGCGCCTTCGGTAATCATGTCGCCCTTGCGCACAACGTCCCCTTCTGAGACGCGCAGTGTCGATCCATAGACGACCTGCCGCTCAAAACGCTCGCCGTCATCGGCGGTGACGACGACAAAGTCGCCGCCCTTCTGATCTTTCTCGTACGAAACGATGCCGTCGAGATGCGAAATGACCGCGCTGTTTTTCGGCTTGCGCGCCTCAAACAGCTCCTCAACGCGCGGAAGACCCTGTGTAATATCGGCGGCGGACGCAATACCGCCCGTATGGAATGTGCGCATTGTCAGCTGCGTGCCCGGCTCGCCGATCGACTGCGCCGCAATGATGCCGACCGCTTCGCCGACGCCCACAGGCTGCCCGTTGGCGAGGTTCGCGCCGTAACATTTGGCGCAGACGCCGATTTTTGATTCGCAATTGAGCGGCGTGCGGATCTTCAGCTCTGTGAAGCCCGCCGCCTTGATGCGCTGCGCGTCGGCCTCGGTCATCATCTGATCGCGGCTGACGATCACCTCGCCCGTATTCGGATCGATCACGTCGTCGGCCGCGTAGCGGCCGATCATGCGCTCGACAAAGTCCTCAATGACACGGCCGCTGTCGACGATGTCGCAGACGACAATGCCCTCATGCGTGCCGCAGTCATGCTCGCGCACAATAACGTCCTGAGAGACGTCGACGAGACGGCGCGTCAGATAACCAGAATCCGCCGTGCGCAGCGCCGTGTCGGCCAGGCCCTTGCGCGCGCCTCGCGAGGAATTGAAGTATTCCAGAATGTTAAGGCCCTCGCGGTAGTTGGCCTTGATCGGGATTTCGATCGCACGGCCGGATGTGTTCGCAATCAGGCCGCGCATGCCGGCGAGCTGGCGAATCTGGTCCATCGAACCGCGGGCGCCGGAATCGGCCATCATATAGATTGGGTTGCGCTCGTCAAGTGTCTTTTGCAGCGCGTCCTTGACCTTGGCCGTGCAGTCGTTCCACGTTGAGACGACGCGCTCGTACCGCACATCCTCGGAGATAAAGCCGCGGTCATACTGGCGTTTGATCGCATCGACCTGCTTGTCAGCCGCCGCGATGAACTCGGCCTTTTCGGGCGGGATGACCGCGTCGTAAACGGCGACGGTGATCGCCCCGCGCGTGGAATATTTAAAGCCCTGCGCCTTGATGCGGTCGAGCACCTCGGCCGTCTTGGCGGTCCCATACGTGCGGATACAGCGGTCGATGATCTTTCCAAGCTCCTTCTTGCGCACCAAAAATCCGATTTCAAGATCGAACACATGCTCCGGGTCGTTGCGGTCTACATAGCCCAAATCCTGCGGGATGGGGTCATTGAAGATGATGCGCCCGACCGTTGTGTCGATGATATGCGAGACGCGCTCGTCGCCGACCTGGCGTGTGACGCGCACCTTGATCGGCGCATGAAGTCCGACCGCGCCCGCCTGATACGCCATGGTGGCCTCGTTGAAGTCGCGGAATACCTTGCCGGCGCCTGGCTCCTCCTCGCGCAGCATCGTCAGATAATACGAGCCGAGGACCATGTCCTGCGTCGGGACGGTGACGGGCTTTCCGTCGGACGGCTTGAGCAGATTATTCGCGGCGAGCATCAAAAAGCGCGCTTCAGACTGCGCCTCCGCGGAAAGCGGGACGTGCACGGCCATCTGGTCGCCGTCGAAGTCGGCGTTGTAGGCGGTGCAGACAAGCGGATGGAGCTTGAGCGCGCGGCCCTCGACGAGGACCGGCTCGAACGCCTGGATGCCGAGCCTGTGCAGCGTCGGCGCGCGGTTGAGCAGCACGGGATGGTCCTTGATGACGACCTCGAGCGCGTCCCACACGTCCTTGACGCTCGCGCGCTCGACCATTTTGCGCGCGTTTTTAATGTTGGTGGCAACCTTGAGATCGACCAGACGCTTCATAACAAACGGCTTAAACAGCTCGAGCGCCATTTCCTTGGGCAGGCCGCACTGATACATCTTCAGCTCCGGCCCGACGACGATAACGGAACGGCCCGAATAGTCGACACGCTTACCGAGCAGGTTTTGACGGAAACGTCCCTGTTTGCCCTTGAGCATATCGGACAGCGACTTGAGCGGGCGGTTGCTCGGCCCTGTGACCGGGCGGCCGCGGCGGCCGTTGTCGATCAGCGCGTCGACCGCCTCCTGGAGCATACGCTTTTCGTTGCGCACGATGATGTCGGGCGCGCCAAGCTCCAGAAGCTTTTTCAAACGGTTGTTGCGGTTGATGACGCGGCGGTACAGGTCGTTGAGGTCGCTCGTTGCGAAGCGGCCGCCGTCGAGCTGGACCATCGGGCGGATATCCGGCGGAATAACCGGCACAACGTCCAAAATCATCCACTCGGGCCGGTTGTGGCTCTGGCGGAACGCCTCGACCACCTCAAGGCGCTTGAGCAGCTTGACGCGCTTCTGGCCGGCGGCTGTTTCGAGATCCGTTTTCAGTTCCTCCGAAAGCTTGTCGAGATCAAGCTCGGCCAGCAGCTCCTTGACGGCCTCCGCCCCCATGCCGGCGCGGAAATCGTCCTCATACGCCTCCTTGAGGTCGCGGTATTCCTTTTCGGAAAGCAGCGTATATTTTTTAAGATTCGTGACGCCCGGATCGATCACGATATACGACGCGAAATAGAGCACCTTCTCCAGCAGGCGCGGCGACATATTGAGCAGCAGCCCCATGCGGCTGCTCGTTCCCTTAAAATACCAGATGTGCGAAACCGGCGCGGCCAGCTCGATGTGGCCCATGCGCTCGCGGCGCACCTTGGAGCGCGTGACCTCGACGCCGCAGCGTTCGCAGACCTTGCCCTTGTAGCGGATGCGCTTGTAACGGCCGCAATAGCATTCCCAGTCCTTCGTCGGTCCAAAGATCTTTTCGCAGAACAGCCCTTCACGCTCCGGCTTGAGGGTGCGGTAGTTGATGGTTTCCGGCTTCTTAACCTCGCCCCACGACCATTCGCGGACAAGATCCGGCGACGCCAGTCCGATTTTTATCGATTCAAATACATTAAATTCCAAAAGCGAACCCCTCTTTTCTTTTGCAAGCGGCAATTTCGGTCGTTCTGCTGGTTTTAGAAGCTGTCGTCATTGGCGATCCCGTCAAGGCCAAGCTCCTCAATTGGGTCGAAGCTTTCCTCAATGTCATCGTCCGTCAGGTCGACGTCGAGCAGATCGATATCCGCGTCGGCGTCGGCGTCCGGATCCGGATGCTCGATATCAAAGCCATCCTCAAACTCGGACGGGACTTCGACGCCGTCCATCAGCGCATCGTCAACTGGGGTCAACCCCATATTGTCGTCGTCGTCAAAGGTCTGCTTGAGATCGATCTCATTGTTGTCCTTGTCGAGCACGCGCATATCAAGCCCGAGTGATTGAAGCTCCTTGATCAAGACCTTAAACGATTCAGGGATGCCCGGCTGCGGTACGTTTTTGCCCTTGACGATCGATTCAAACGTCTTGACGCGTCCGACAACATCGTCAGACTTGACCGTCAGAATCTCCTGAAGCGTATAGGCCGCTCCATACGCTTCGAGCGCCCAGACCTCCATCTCACCGAAACGCTGGCCGCCGAACTGCGCCTTACCGCCGAGCGGCTGCTGCGTAACAAGCGAATACGGGCCTGTCGAACGCGCGTGGATCTTATCGTCGACCAGGTGATGCAGTTTGAGATAATACATATAGCCAACCGTAACCGGATTGTCAAAGAGCTCGCCGGTACGGCCGTCGTGCAGCCACGTCTTGCCGTCGCGGGAAAGGCCCGCCTGTTCCAAGCAGTCGGCGATATCTGTCTCGTCCGCGCCGTCAAAGACCGGCGTCATGACCTTCCAGCCAAGCTCCGCCGCCGCGCGCCCGAGGTGGACCTCAAGCACCTGTCCGATGTTCATACGCGACGGAACGCCCAGGGGGTTGAGCACGATATCGAGCGGACGGCCGTCGGGCAGATACGGCATATCCTCCTGCGGCAGCACGCGCGAGACGACGCCCTTGTTGCCATGGCGGCCGGCCATCTTGTCGCCGACGCTGATTTTGCGCTTCTGCGCAATGTAACAGCGCACAACCATATTGACGCCCGGCGAAAGCTCGTCGCAGTTTTCACGCGTAAAGACCTTTACATCGACGATGATTCCATATTCGCCGTGCGGCACGCGCAGCGAGGTGTCGCGCACCTCGCGCGCCTTCTCGCCGAAGATGGCGCGCAGCAGGCGCTCCTCGGCGTTCAGTTCCGTCTCGCCCTTCGGCGTGACCTTTCCGACGAGGATATCGCCGGCGCGCACCTCCGCGCCGACGCGGATGATACCGCGTTCGTCAAGCTCGCGCAGCGCGTCGTCGCCGACGTTGGGGATATCGCGTGTGATCTCCTCCGGCCCAAGCTTTGTGTCGCGCGATTCAATTTCGTATTCCTCGATATGGATCGAGGTATAAATATCATCTTTTACAAGGCGCTCGTTGATCAAAACGGCGTCCTCGTAGTTGTAGCCCTCCCATGTCATGAAGCCGACGAGCATGTTGCGCCCAAGGCTGATCTCGCCGCCCGCCGTCGACGGGCCGTCGGCGATCACCTGCCCGACGGAAATTTCCTCGCCCTTTTTGACAATTGGGCGCTGATTGATGCAGGTTCCCTGGTTGGAGCGCATAAACTTGATCAGGTGGTATGAATGACTTTCACCGCGGCTGTCGCGGATCACAATCTCGTTGGCCGAGACGGACTCCACGACGCCCGCGTGCTTGGAAACAACCGCAACGCCGGAGTCGACCGCTGATTTATACTCCATGCCGGTCGCCACAATCGGCGCCTCCGGCACAAGCAGCGGCACCGCCTGGCGCTGCATGTTCGCGCCCATCAGCGCGCGGTTGGCGTCGTCGTTCTCCAAAAACGGAATCATCGCCGTCGCGACAGATACGACCATCTTCGGCGAAACGTCCATATAGTCGACCTTTTCGCGCTCACAGACCATCACCGCGTCGCGGTAACGGACGCTGACCTTTTCATTGGCAAATTTGCCGTCCTCCGTCAGCGGCTCGTTGGCCTGCGCCACGATATACATATCCTCGATATCGGCCGTCATATACTCGACCTCGTCGAGGACAACGCCCGTCGCCTTGTCAACACGGCGGTACGGCGCCTCGACAAAACCGTATTCGTTGATCTTTGCAAACGTCGCCAGATACGAGATCAGGCCGATATTCGGACCTTCCGGCGTCTCGATCGGGCACATACGTCCATAATGGCTGTAATGCACGTCGCGAACCTCGAAGCCCGCGCGGTCACGCGAAAGGCCGCCCGGTCCGAGCGCGGAAAGACGGCGCTTATGCGTCAGTTCGGCCAGCGGGTTGGTCTGATCCATGAACTGCGACAGCGGAGAGGAACCGAAAAACTCCTTGATCGACGCAACGACCGGACGGATGTTGATGAGCGCCTGCGGCGTCACAACGTCCATGTCCTGCGCCTGCGTCGCCATACGTTCGCGGATCACGCGCTCCATGCGCGAAAAGCCGATGCGGAACTGGTTCTGGAGCAGCTCGCCGACGGAACGGATGCGGCGGTTGCCCAGATGGTCGATGTCGTCGACAGTGCCGATGCCATGGCCAAGTCCGCACAGGTAGTTGATCGACGAGAAGATATCGTCCTTGATGATATGCTTGGGGATCAGCTCGTCGCGGCGGGCCGCGATGGCCTCGCGCAGCGCGTCCTCGCCATCGCAGGCGTCAAGAATTTCGCGCAGGACAGCGAAGCGGACCTTTTCGTTAATGCCGAGCGGGGCGCAGTCAAAACCGACAAAGTCCTTGATATCAACCATGCCGTTGGAAAGCACGCGCATCTCGCGGTCGTCCCCGATCCTGATATAAACCGTGTCGACGCCGGCCCTGCCGATGCGTTCGGCCAATTCACGCGTCAAAACGGTATCGGCGCCGGCGAGCAGCTCGCCCGTCAGCGGATCGGCGACGGGACGCGACGTGGTGCGCCCGAGAATACGCGGCGTGATGGCCAGCTTCTTATTGTATTTATAGCGTCCGACCTTGGACAGATCGTAACGGCGCGGATCGAAAAACAGCGAATCAATGTGGCTCTGCGCGGAATCGACCGTCGGCGGCTCACCGGGGCGCAGCTTGCGGTAGACCTCGAGCAGCGCCTCCTCCGTATTGGCCGTGCCGTCCTTTTCCAGCGTGGCCATGATGCGCTCGTCGTCGCCGAAAAAGTCGATGATCGATTCGTTGGAACTAAACCCGAGCGCGCGCACAAAGGTCGTCACCGGCAGCTTGCGGTTTTTATCGATGCGGACATAAAATACATCGTTTGAATCCGTCTCATATTCCAGCCATGCGCCGCGGTTGGGGATGACCGTCGCGGTGTAAAGCTCCTTGCCGCTCTTGTCGTGGGACGATCCATAATAGACGCCCGGAGAGCGCACAAGCTGCGAAACAATGACGCGCTCCGCACCGTTGATGATAAAGGTGCCGCTGTCCGTCATCAGAGGAAAATCCCCCATGAAAATATCCTGCTCTTTTACCTCGCCCGTCTCCTTGTTGAGCAGGCTGGCACGCACGCGCAGCGGAGCGGCGTAGGTCGCATCGCGTTCCTTGCATTCCTCAATGGTGTATTTCGGCTTGTCGTCAAGGTGATAATCAATGAAATCGAGCACCAGGTTGTCCTGATAATCGGTAATCGGCGATACGTCCTTGAACACCTCTTTAAGCCCTTCGTCAAGGAACCACTGGTAGGAATTCTTCTGCACCTCAATGAGGTTGGGCATCTGCAGGACCTCATCGATGTGGGAAAAACTCATACGCGTTGTCTTTCCCTGCGTTACCGGCTTCACGTTCACCATAGGCTTCGCTCACTCCATTCGTCTGTTTTGCGCGAATCATTTTACTTCCCCGCGCGCATCCGGACGCGCCTGAACCGTCCGCGGCGGGCATCTATCTCATAATGTTATGCAATTTAGACAGGATTTCCCACAATTTACCCATCTATTTTGCAAATCACTATTGCCAAATTTGTCGATCTGTGTTATTATAATTGTGCATCCTTGCGCACCTATCTATTTTGATACAGTATATTAGTTTACCACACTTTGTCAAACCTGTCAAGAAAAATCTGTGGACAAATTGTAACAAAATCCCGCGCTGTCGGCGCGGGATTTTTCCACATTTAACCATATTTGCAGCAGTTCGTCAGATGCCATCGGAGAGTTCATACAAATCATACGCCCTCGAAAAGCCGGTACATCAGCGGCATCAGCACAGGTGCCAGTCCCGTCAGCACCACGCCGGATATAACGGCCATCAACGCAGTTTCCTCATCGGTGGCGCGCGCGATCGCGGGCAGCGTCGTGTCCATTGCGGTCGCTCCTCCCGCCGCGACCGCCGTATAACGCCCAAAATGACGCGCCGCAAAGGGAATAACCAGAAATGCCAGCACTTCATGCAGCATATGCGTCAAAAACGCAATCGTCCCGAGCTGGGCGCCGCCAAGCTCCCGCATAATCACCGCCGAGATGCTGTAAAAACCGAACCCCGATCCGATGGCCGCGCTCTCATTGACCGGCATCCCAAACAACAGCCCCACCAAGACCGCGCCGGCGATGGATGCGGCGGCCACCCCGAACGGAATCACAAGGATGCGCACATTGTATTCACGAATTTTTCGGAATACCGTCTTGTTCGTTCCGACCTCGATTCCGACCGAAAAAATCAGCACTGCCAGCGCATACGACATCACCGTGTCCATCACGGCGATCACTTCGGGCGGAAATACAAAAAGGCCGCACAGCAGCCCGAGCGCAAGGCTTCCAAGCGCCGCTATGATCATTTTTCAACGCCCGCCTTTCCCGTATCCTTCGGGAATACGAGGCGAGACAGTATGTACACCATCAGCACCGAACAGGACATCGTTGCCACTGCAAACACAGCCGCGCGCAGGCCCGCCGCGCGCAAATCCGCCAGAAACGTTGGGCTGCCGGCCATCGACGCGCCCATCGAAAACAACGTCAGGGAAATGCCCGCTGTCTGCAACAGGCTGTTAGCCTTGAGCCACTTGAGCGGAAAAACCGTCACGCCGATCACGATTCCGATCAGGAAAAAAACGATCAGTGAAAACGGTCCGAGAAAATCAAACAAGCAAATCCTTCCTTTTTTAACAAATCAAGCGCAGGCCGCGCCGGCACAGCCGGCGCGGCCTGCGCTTTTTTGCGGCGTTTTGCAAAACGCCGCGCTCTTTCAATGCTTACTGCGCTTCGATATACGCTTTAAACGCACGGTAGGTCTGGTATACGTCCGCCTTGGAGACGACCTCGAACGGCGCGTGCATCGAAAGCACCGGCACGCCCACGTCGACGACATCCACATCAAGCGCCGCGACGTATTTGGCGACCGTTCCGCCGCCGCCTAAATCGACCTTTCCAAGCTCGCCGGTCTGCCAGACGACGCCCGCGCCGTCCAGCACGCGGCGCACCTGGGCCATAAACTCGGCGGACGCCTGGCTCGTGCCGTATTTGCCGCCGGAACCGGTGTACTGTGTTACGACAACGCCATAGTTGATATACGAGCAGTTGCGCTTTTCAAGCGTGTCGCCGAACGTCGGATCGAACGCGGCGTTCACATCGGCAGACAGACAGGTCGATTTGGAGAGCACCTCGCGGCCGGAAAGGCCCTGCTGCGCAGCCAGGCTCTTAATAAAAAATTTCAGATAGCTGGAGTTTAGCCCCGTGTTGCCGTCGGAGCCTGTTTCCTCCTTATCTGCAAAGACCGTGACCGTCGTATAAGCGGGAGCCTTGACCTCCATTGCAGCCATCAGCGACGTGTAGGCGCATACGCGGTCATCATGGCCGTAAGCGCCGATCATCGAGCGGTCAAAACCGATGTCCCGCGCTTTAAACTGCGGCACGACACACAGCTCTGCCGACAGGAAATCGGCCTCCACGATGCCGTATTTCTCATTGAGCAGCCGGATGATATTAAGCTTGACCTTTTCGCTCGCCTTGTCGTCCTTAAACGGGCGGCAGCCGACCAGCACATTCAGCTCCTCGCCCTTCAGCCCGTCCTTGAGAGGCCGTTTCATCTGTTCCGCGGCCAAGTGCGGCAAAAGGTCGGTCACTGTGAACACAGGGTCGCCGTCGTCCTCGCCAATTGCGCAGGTGATTGTCTCACCGTCCTTTTTCACGATGACGCCGTGCAGCGCCAGCGGGATCGCGCCCCACTGATATTTTTTGATGCCGCCGTAATAGTGCGTTTTGAAAAACGCGATCTGCGCCTCCTCATACAGCGGGTTCGGCTTGAGGTCCAGGCGCGGCGAATCGATGTGGCTAGCCATGATGCGCACGCCGTCGGCCAGCGGCCGCGTGCCGAACGTCGTCAGGATCAGCGCCTTGCCGCGGTTGTTGTAATAAACACGGTCGCCCGGACGGTATGCGGCCTTCGGATCAAAGGGCGCATAGCCCGCCTCGCGCGCTTTTTTTACAATCCAGGATACCGCTTCACGTTCCATTTTACACGCGTCAAGAAACGCCTTGTACGGTTCGCAGAAATCCTGCGCGGCCTGCTCGGACGCGTCGTCGGCCGTCATCCCGATATTCTTTCTGTTGAGCAGCAGCTTTTCCTGCAAAAGCTCGCCCGCTGATTTTTCTTTTTCCATCGATCGAATCCTCCCTGTCTGTCCGCGGCCATCCGCTAGAAATCGTACAGCCTGCGGTAAATTTCCATAGTCTTTTTAACCTTCGCCACATAAGCGCGCGTATCGTCGAACGGGATTGTCGTGACCGTCTCTCCGTCCGGCGCATACGCCGGATCGGAAAGCCACCGCTTGACGCTTCCCCATCCGGCATGGTAAGCGCACAGCGCGTTGTCAACCGAACCGAATTCATCCAGCAGGATGCGCAGCATCGTCGTACCGTATTCAATGTTTATATCCGGATCAAAGCACGCCTCCCCCTGCGGGGCCTCGCCGCCGCCCTTACGCATCTGAATCCAGTCGAACGCGTCCGGCATGAGCTGCATCAGCCCCTGCGCGCCGACATTTGATTTCGCGCGCGGGTCAAAACCGCTTTCGGTACGCACAACAGCATAGACCAGCGCCGGGTCCAAGCCCTTTTCCGCGCACGCCCGGCCGATCTGCGCTTCGTATTTCATCGGATACGCGCGGTGATAATACGCCGCAAACCCAAAGCGCGCAGCAGCGATCGCCCCTACGGCAACCAGCGCGAGCAGCGCCAGCTCAAAAGCGAGCCGGAACGCGCGTCCCTGTTTTCTGATAACCGATTCCCCCGATCATTCGTCGCCGCCGGTCAGCTCCTCAAAATCGCCCGCGCCCTGCTCGGGATCGGCGGGCGGCTGCAAAACCGGTTCCCCGCCGCGCGCACGGCGCTCAAGCTTCTCCATCAGGTCCATAAATGCAAAGCGAAGCGCGTCTTCGTCCCCGTTATTTTCAATCACATAATCGGCGCGTCCGGTATAAAACGCGTCGTTGTTCTGCGCGTTGATGCGGCGCATGGCCGCCTCCTGCGTCATGTGGTCGCGCGCGATGATGCGCCTCGCGCGCGTTTGTTCATCGGCGATCACAGCCACCACGCAGTCGCAGCGTTTATCAAGCCCCGATTCGTACAGCGTCGGCGCGTCCAGCAGGAGCATCCGCTCGCCCCCCGCGCGCGCCTGCTCTATTTTATGCGCAATCGCCTCAATGATGTAAGGATATGTCACTTCATTGAGGCGGCGCAGCTTTTTGCGGTCGGAAAAACAGATCTCCGCCAGCTTCTCACGGTTGAGCGTCGCGTCCGGATGAATGACCTCCGTCGAAAACGCCAACACCAGATCCATCAGGCAGCTTTTGGAATGCTCCATCGTATCGCGCGCGACAGCGTCGGCGTTAATCACCGCCACGCCGCGTTCGGCAAACATGCCGCTGAGCGTCGATTTGCCCGCGCCCGTCTGGCCCGTCAGGCCGATAATCATGGTCTTTGTGCCGTCCACCGGCTTTTGCGCCCCCTTTTCTCAGAAACCAATAATCAAACGATCCACCCGTCAGGCAAAACATGCCGCGGGGATGTGCCAAAATAATCCGTCGATTGCTGCCAAAGGCACGGCTTTGACAAGGCCCGTTTACACCCAAAGCTCCTCAAAGCCAGCCGCCCGCAGCAGCCGGTTATAAACCGCCTGCCCGACGCCGCCCGCGCCGTCCACACGCGCATAAACGAGCGGCACCCCCGCACGGTCGATCTGCCGCAGCGCGTCGAACAGCCCGTGCGCCTGCGAAGCGGCGTCGTCCTGCGCGCCGTAGACGATGCACGGGCACGACAGCGCCTGTTCATCGCCCGCCAGGCAGAGCGCGCCGAACCGCCCTTCGCGCGACGCCAAAAAGTCCGCGAACGGCCCGCGCGCCGCATGTACCAGTACGACGCGCGCCTTCGGCGCGTAATGCTTGTACTTCATCCCCGGCGACGCGGCGCGCACGCCGTCCGGCAGCCGCTCAAAGACGCCGGGCCCCAGCTCGATATCCGCAAGAACCTGCCGCGCCATCTCCAGCGTGACCGCGCCCGGCCGCAAAATCTGCGGCGGCTGTTCACAGAGCGTAAGCACCGTCGACTCCAACCCCACCTCGCACGGTCCGCCGTCCACAATCGCATCAACGCGGCCGTCCAGATCGTCGATACAGTGGCGCGCGCACGTCGGGCTTGGCGAACCGGACAGGTTGGCCGACGGCGCGGCCAGCGGGACGCCGGCGCGCCGGATCAGCGCCCGCGCCGCCGGATGCGCCGGCATACGCACGGCGACCGTATCCAGGCCGCCCGTCGTCGCAGACGGCACAAGGTCGGATTTCTCCAGGATCACCGTCATCGGACCCGGCCAGAACCGGTCCGCCAGCCTGTACAGCGCATCCGGAACAGCCTTTACAAGCGGCGGCAGCTCGTCAAGCGACGCGATGTGCACAATGAGCGGGTTGTCGCATGGGCGCCCCTTCGCCGTGTAAATCGCGGCGGCCGCGGCCGGGTCAAGCGCATTGGCCGCCAGCCCGTAGACGGTTTCCGTCGGGATGACGACGAGCTTTCCCGCGCGCAGCAGCGCGGCGGCGGCGTCCAGCGCGGCCTCGTCGCGCGGCGTCCCCTCTATTTTGAACTGTTTTGTCTGCAAAATCCCATCTCCAATAGAACTTTGGGCCAGGCGGGAAGCTTTACGCTTCCTCGGCCGATTTAAGCTTTTCGGCCTGGTCGAACGTCATCAGCGCGTCAAACAATTCCGCAAGATCGCCGTTGAGCACGGAATCGAGCTTATACAGCGTCAGCCCGATCCGATGGTCCGTCACGCGGCCCTGCGGATAATTATAAGTGCGGATACGCTCGCTGCGGTCGCCCGTGCCGACCTGAAGGCGGCGCTCCGTGGCGATCTTGTCGTTTTGTTCACGCACCTTGATATCCAACAGGCGGGCGCGCAGCACCTTGAGCGCACGATCCTTATTTTTATACTGGCTGCGTTCATCCTGACATTCGACAACCATGCCGGTCGGCAGATGCGTCACCCGAATGGCCGACGACGTCTTGTTGACATGCTGACCGCCTGCGCCGCTGGAACGGAACACGTCGATCTGCAAATCCCTCGGGTCAAGCTCAAACTCGACTTCCTCGGCCTCCGGCAGAACCGCGACCGTCACCGTCGACGTGTGGATGCGCCCCTGCGTTTCCGTCTCCGGCACACGCTGGACACGATGCACGCCGCTTTCATATTTCAGGCGCGAATAAGCGCCCTCGCCCGTGATGGAAAAACAGATCTCCTTATAGCCGCCAAGCTCCGTCTCGTTGGCGCTGATCACCTCGCACTGCCAGCCAAGCCCTTCGGCATACATTGTGTACATCCGGTACAGCACGCCGGCAAAAAGCGCCGCCTCCTCGCCGCCCGCGCCGCCGCGGATTTCAACAATGACGTTTTTATCATCGTTGGGATCGCGCGGAAGCAGCAGAATTTTCAGTTCCTGCGCCGTCTGATCGAGGACAGCCCGGTTTTCGTCGAGCTGCTCCTGCGCCAGCTCGCGCATCTCGCGGTCAACGCCGCTTTCATCGAGCACCTCGCGCGCTTCGTCGCACGCGTCCTTTGCAGTGCGGTAAGCGCGGTACTTTTCGACGATCGGCGTCAGGCGGCTGTATTCCTTCATCAGCGACGCGTACTGCTCCGGATCGCCGGTCACATCCGGTTCCATCAGGCGGCGGCTGATCTCCTCGTAGCGCGCCGCGACAGAATCGAGCTTATCAAACATATTGATTTCCTCCTAAGCCGCTTACAGAAAATCCTCCGCCGGCAGAACGCACGCTTTTACAGCCTGTCCGGCAGCCCGGTTTCTACAGACGGCGCTTTGCAAGCTGGCTGCGGTCAAGTTCCTCACCGCCGCGCATGACACGCCGGATATTTTTTTCCACCTTCGCGCGCGCAACCATAACCTCACGCCCGCAGCCGTTGCAGCGGATGCGAAAATCCATTCCCACACGGCCGACGGTAAACCGGCATTCCCCGCATGGGTGCGGCTTTTTCATTATAAGAATATCACCGATCTGAATATCCATCCGCGTCCCTCCCGCCTGATTTCCTTAAAGGCATTCTGTCCGTTTCAACAAACGGCCCTTCCTCAAGATATCCATTCGATATCAATTTATTATACAAAATATTGGACCATAACGCAAGGATGCCGCCGCGAATATTTTGTTCAGAAAAATTTTTCACGAAACGGATATTTATGGAGATCAAAGCCCGCCCCGACGCAGACACAAAGGGCCGGCGGCCCGCCTTTTCTTCCCAAGCCGCCTTCTGTCTGTATTTGCGCCCGCCGTACCGCTTCTATTTGAAAAAGCATGCTCATATAGATGATGTATGTTGAAAGAGGAGGGGCGCGAAAATGCCAACTTATAAACCGGAGGGTATGCTGATTGATACCGTCCCCAACCGGCAGGCGTTCAAATCGATGACGGCCCTTATGGAGGCGCAGGCCTCCGGCCGCATTCTGGAAAGCCGTGCAATCGTCTGTGATTCCAACCATAATTTGATTGTTGATATGGGCGCCTGGCGCGGCATCATCCCGCGCGACGAAGCTGCTCTTGGTATTGCCGAGGGAACGACGCGCGACATCGCAATCATATCCCGTGTCAATAAGCCCGTCTGCTATCGTATCACGGGCTTTGAGCGCGGCGGCGAAGGCATTGTTATTCCACAGCTTTCGCGGCGCGCTGTTCAGCAGGAATGTCAGGATACCTACATATCAAAGCTTGTGCCGGGCGATGTCATAGACGCGAAGGTTACGCATTTGGAATCGTTTGGCTGTTTCGTTGATATCGGCTGCGGCCTGCCGTCCCTGATCCCCATCGACGCAATCTCCGTCAGCCGCATCGCACATCCGCGCGACCGGTTCACACCCGCGCAGGATATCAAAGCCGTCGTCAAGGCGGTCGAGCCGGATGGGCGTGTTTCGCTCACACACAAGGAGCTGCTTGGAACCTGGAGCGAAAACGCGGCTCTGTTTTCTCCCGGCGAAACTGTTGCGGGCATCGTCCGGTCGATCGAGGACTACGGCGTATTTGTAGAGCTTGCGCCGAACCTCGCCGGACTGGCGGAGCCGCGCGAGGGCGTCACAGTCGGCCAGCACGCGAGCGTCTACATCAAGAGCCTGATCCCGGAAAAAATGAAGGCAAAGCTGATTATTGTCGACGCCTTCGACGCCGGATGGCGCGCCGCCCCGACGCCTTATTTCATTACAGAAGGCCATATCAGCCGTTGGCAGTACTCTCCAGCCTGTTCCGACCGGCTGATCGAAACGGTATTCGATCCAGCATAAAAAAGCACAGGGGCGCGGGCCGCCCCTGTGCTTTTTCTTCACTTTTTCTCCGCAATGCATGCCCGCGCAACCCGGCCGGGGATACGCCGGCCTCTTTTTTCAAAAGGCCGGAAATCAGCCGCCATAGCTGCTGATTTCGATAGAATTGCCGTCCGGGTCACGCAGATAAAACGACTGCATCGCGCCGCGCAGACCATTGCGCGGCACGAGCGAACCGGAGACATCAAGCCCCTGCTTTTCGAAATAATCACGCAGCATCCGCAGCTCGTCGATATTGCCGTCCAACTCGAAGCATAGGTCCGTACTGCCTGGCTGCATATTGTCAGCGTGCGGATAAACGCCGTCGCCGCGCCGGTAAAGGTTGATGCGCACGTCGCCGGCGGTCAGCTCATACCGGCCCTGCGCGTCCCGGATGGAAAACCCAAGCATCCTGTAAAACTTGAGGCATTCATCCACAACGTCCGTCGTCATCACTACGTGATCAATCTTCGAAATACGCATCGCAACGTCCCCTTCCTGTCCGATTTTCAGTCCGCGTCAGGCATCCGTTTCACGCTCCAGCTTTTCGCGGTACGCGCGCGCGGCCTGTTCGGTCCTGTTGTCTCCAAAGGTGTAGTACGTCCGCCCGAGCAGCGTGTCCGGCAGATATTGCTGCCGGACAAAATGGCCCGGGAAATCGTGCGGATACTTGTAAAACTGGCCTGGCCGCGTGACATCCGCGCCGTCATAATGCTTGTTTTGCAGACAGCGCGGAATCGGACCTGCCAGCCCGGCGCGCACATCGGCAAGCGCGGCGTCAATACCTGAATAGGCCGAATTGGATTTCGGCGCGGTAGCCAGCAGCACGGCCGCCTGCGCCAATGGGATGCGCGCCTCCGGCAGACCGAGCTGCAAGGCCGAATCGACGCAGGCTTTCACGATTACCGCTGCCATCGGATAGGCCAGGCCGATATCCTCGCTGGCAATCACGAGCAGACGGCGGCACGGAGAAAGCAGGTCGCCGGCCTCCAAAAGCCGCGCTAGATAATGCAGAGCCGCATTCTCATCCGATCCGCGAATAGACTTTTGCAGCGCGGAAAGGATATCATAATGCTCATCCCCGTCACGGTCGTAGCGCATGGCGCTTTTCTGCGCCACCTGCCGCGCTTCCTCCAGTGTGACCGTCTGATTCGCACCAGCCGCGAGCGCAAGCAGTTCAACAGCATTAACCGCCTTGCGCACGTCGCCGCCGCACGCGGACGCAATATATTCGTACACGCTGTCCTCAACTTCAAGGCGGCGGCCCGCCGCCTCGCCGGCAGCCTCAAACGCACGCTGCACAGCGCGCTGCACAGCCTGAGGCTGCACCGGCTTGAATTCAAACACTGTGCTGCGCGACAGCACCGCGTTATATACATAAAAGTACGGGTTTTCCGTCGTCGAAGCAATCAGCGTGATCGAGCCGTTTTCAATAAATTCCAGAAGCGTCTGCTGCTGCTTTTTATTGAGATACTGGATCTCGTCGAGATATAAAATCACGCCGCCGATGCCGTCGATTGTATTCGTCTCGCCGACCACATCGCGGATATCGGATGTGGAGGCGGTTGTCCCGTTTAGCTTGCAGAGCTTCTTTCCAGCACGTTTGGCGATGATCGACGCGACAGTCGTCTTGCCAACGCCGGACGGGCCGTAAAAAATCAAATTCGGGATATTTCCCGACTCAACCATGCGGCGCAGCACCTTGTCCCGGCCGAGCAGATGCTCCTGCCCGACCACGTCGTCGAGCGTCTGCGGCCGGATGCGGTCCGCGAGCGGCGCTGCCATAAGATCACCTCGATTTTATTCGTACAGCGGATATTTTGCACAGAGCGCCTCAACACCCGCCCGGATCTGATCGGCCTTCGACTCGAAATCGGTCGCCGCCAGAAAGATAAATTCTGCGATCCGGTCCATGTCCTCCTCTGCAAAGCCGCGGCTTGTGACGGCGGGCGTGCCGATACGCACGCCGCTTGTAACAAACGGACTCTGCGGATCGTCGGGGATCGCGTTCTTGTTGACGGTGATATACACCTCATCGAGCTTCTTTTCAAGCTCCTTGCCGGTGACGCCGAAATTGCGCAGATCAAGCAGCACAAGATGGTTGTCGCTGCCGCCTGAAACGAGCTTAAAGCCGCGCTGCGTCAACCCCTTTGCCAGCGCCTGGCAGTTTTGGATAATCTGATGCTGATACGCCTTGAAGGCCGGCTGCAGCGCCTCGCCCAGACAAACAGCCTTAGCGGCGATGATGTGCTCAAGCGGGCCGCCCTGCGTACCCGGGAAAATAGCCTTGTTAATCTTCGGAGCAAGCTCCTCCGTACACAAAATCATGCCGCCGCGCGGGCCGCGCAGCGTCTTGTGCGTGGTCGTCGTCACAACGTCCGCATACGGGACCGGATTTGGATGTTCGCCGGCAGCGACCAGGCCGGCGATGTGCGCCATATCGACCATGAAATATGCGCCAACTTCCTTTGCGATCGCGGACAGCTTCTCAAAGTCAATCACGCGCGGATACGCCGACGCGCCGGCAACCAGCAGCTTCGGCCTGCATTCGAGCGCGATCGAGCGCACTTTGTCATAATCGATCACCTGTGTGACAGAATCGACGCCGTAAGGAACAAATTTATAGTACTTACCGGACATATTGACCGGGGATCCGTGTGTCAGATGGCCGCCGTCGGCCAGGCTCATGCCCAGAACGGTGTCGCCCGGCTCGAGCAGCGCAAAATAGACGGCCAGATTCGCCTGCGCGCCGGAATGCGGCTGCACGTTGGCGTGCGCCGCGCCGAACAATTTTTTGGCGCGCTCTATCGCGATATTCTCAACCTGATCGACAAATTCACAGCCGCCGTAATAGCGCTTGCCCGGATAGCCTTCCGCATATTTGTTGGTAAGCACGGAACCCATCGCTGCCAACACCGCCGGGCTGACGATATTTTCCGATGCGATCAGTTCAATATTTCTGCGCTGGCGCGCAAGCTCCCGCTGCATGGCCGCCCCGACCTCCGGGTCACTTTCCGATACGAATCCAATCGTATCAAGCATGTCATTGAACATAGTAACGATCCCTCCATTATCAAAATGACCATCCCCGCCGGCAGCGGGAACAGCGCCGGACGCTTTGCCCGCCGCATCCGCGGCAGCAGCCGTCCGAAAAGGTCTGCGGCTTTCCCATCCGATCTAAAAACCGCTTGTGTGTTTTCAGTATAGCATAGATTGAGCCTGTCACACAAGCACCTTGCAAAAAAGGCCGGTCTTTCTTTTTCCCGGCGGATATGTTAAACTGGCAGCAGTATCCCAACAAAGGAGAGATTGCCTTGTCCATGTTCAACCGGCCGACGCCGCCCACCTGGAGGATTTTACTCTATACGGCGCTTTCCATCGGCGTGCTTTTATTACTCGGGCGTCTTGCGCCGTATATCCTGGCTTAGGGGCTGTTTGAAAAAACAGCCGGCCTGAAAATGCATAAAGGGGCGCGGCATAAAATATGCCGCGCCCCTTTATATAAATTAGGAGAAAAAAATGAAAAGCAGATTTGTGTTTGTTTGAAAAGCCGGGACATCCAAAGCCCACGCCTTCAAAACATGAATCAGGCGGTTTTTTCGACGCCTGAGGACTCCTCCGCGGAGAAGCGTACCCGCGTTGTACGGGAGCTGCGGTATTTGCGGCTGGCCTTGCCGTATGCGATCATGCCGCTGACAAAGGCCACGCCCGCGCCAAGCAGAATCGAAGCAAACAGCTTCTCGGCAAATTTATTTACGAAAAGATAAACCGCGACATCGCGCAGCCAGCGAAGCATCCCAACGTCGCGCGAAATTTCGATCATACCGCCCGCGAGAAATGATAAAGCGATGAATGCGGCGGCAGCCACAATTACGCCTGTACGAAACGTATGATTTTCATTTTTTCTGTTCAGCATGGCTGTCGCCTCCTCAAAAAGTTACAATCTGTAACTTTTATAATAATTTCTACAAACAATTTTACGTTTTGTATTTTCCTTATCTATACTATACCACAGAAAATCAGAAAATCAAGAGGAAAGCGCGAAATTTATTAAAATTTTTTTCATATTTGTAACTGGTTTGTAATTAGTTTGTTTCTATTTTGTAATCTCTCAATTCAAGCGGCCTTCTTTTGTTACCATTCTGTCATGTTTCAACGCATTTTATGCCCGCAAAGGCAAAAAAAGAACCATCCGGACAAATCCGGCGCTGCCTTACCGCGGTTCTTGCCGATTTTTGACGCGGGTCTTGACGGTCCCGTCGATCTTTCCTACAATAAAAAACATCTCATGTCGCCGGACAGGCTGTTAAGCCGCCTGCATATTTTATTAAAGCGCCCATCTCAGGGCAATCAGCCAAAACGAGGTGTCACATGTCAGAAGATATACCGCTGCGAATCATTGCGCATATCCACAGCGATTTCCCCACCAAATTTGGTATCCCGCGTCAAAGCGGCCTGATTCATGAGCTGAAGGCAGCCGTTGTCTTTGAACCTGAATACCGCAATCCGGACGCGTTGAGAGGGCTGGAAGGATATACCCATATCTGGCTGATCTGGCAGTTTTCAGAAACCGCGCGTCAGGGATGGTCGCCCACCGTCCGGCCGCCGCGTCTTGGCGGGAACACGCGCATGGGCGTCTTTGCAAGCCGTTCCCCGTTTCGGCCAAATCCCGTCGGCCTTTCATCCGTGCGCCTTGAACGCATTGAGCTGCAAAGCCCCTTCGGTCCCATTCTTCATGTGGCGGGCGCTGATTTGATGGACAACACCCCCATCTATGATATCAAGCCGTATCTGCCCTATGTCGATTCCCATCCCGATGCCGCCGGCGGTTTTGCCCTGCAATCGCACGAGGGCTTTCTGCAGGTAAACGTCCCGTCCGGGCTTTTGGAGCGCATCCCGCCCGATCGCCGCGGCGCTCTGCTTGCCGTTCTGGCGCAGGATCCGCGTCCGGCCTATCAAAACACGCCCGACCGCGTTTATGGAATGGAATACGCCGGTTTTGAAATCCGGTTCACCGTAAGCGGGCATACGCTTACGGTTTGTGAAATCATTGCCGAATGATGAAAAACGGGCTGCCTGTTTTATGCAGGCAGCCCGTTTTTGTACCAAAAACGCATGCGCATTTTTGTGTATCAAACGCCGGGCAAAAGCGCCCTGAAAATCCGGCAACACTCAATACGTCGGATTTTCAACCTCGATCTTATCCACCTCGCGATAGGGAGCGAGAGTGGATATCATCTTGACCGGAGCGTCGTAGGCATTGCGGCAGTAATGGACTTCTTCCGGCTCAATGTGGATTAAATCGCCGGCGGAAAGCGTGTGGACAACCCCGTCGACGACAATATCGATCTTGCCTTCCAAGATAAAGAAATCCTCCTCCATCACATTATGATAATGGGCGCGGAAATCCTGACCAGGCATAAACTGCACGACCGCAAAATTCATCCGTGGGCCTTTCATCAGATACTTGGGACCGCTGTCCCCAAAACGGTACTCGCGGTCATTTTCATTGATAATAAACATGGTTGTCTCTCCTTTTTCTGTTTGTATTCTCAGGAACGTCCATCCAGCCGATACTTTGCACATGGAAGATGGGATATTTCTTCCACGCCTGCGGATTCAGGACAGCCCCGGGGCAATCCACATATTTTTGGTCAGCTTGCGGTCGCACAGCTCCAACTGCGCGCGATAAACCTCCCGCCATGGTTCGTACATCTTCTCATAAATCTCATGATTGCCGGGGTCCGGCTGGAAGGTGCGGTCTATTTTAACGCAGCGGCGCGCCCCTTCGGTAATCGACGGGTAAATCCCCACGCCATAACCTGCAAGGATCGCGGCGCCGAGCGCGGTCGCTTCTTTGACGACCGGCGTCACCACGGGTTTGCCTGTCACATCCGCCAAAATCTGGCACCACAGCGGACTCTTTGAGGCCCCGCCGGCAAAGATCAGCCGGTCCGGTTCGCCGCCGACCGCATCTTTAACCAGTTGGATGTGGCCTTTCACCAGCATCGCCGTGTTTTCAAGAATTGCGCGGTAAAACGTATAGCGGTTGAATTTTTCCGGATCCAGTTCGAAGTTCGTAAACGTGGGGGAGGCATGTTTCCAGTTGATAAAATTCATCACATCGCTGAAACAGCACATCATGCCATAGCTGCCCGTGGGAATCTTGGCGGCCTGTTCGTCCATCAGCGCATAGGGGTCCCTGCCGGTTCTTTCCCCCTCCTGCTTCTCCATCTGGCAAAAGCCGTCGCGAAACCATCGCATAACAAGGCCGGGTTTAAAGGCCAGCGCCTCATACTGCCACAATCCCGGAACCGCATGGCAGTTGACGCGCACGCGGCCGTAAGGGTCTGTCCTGCCGCTTTCCGTATTAAACTCATACTGCCAGAAGCTTCCTCCGAACACCACGGCCTGCCCGGGATCGGAGGCGCCCACGCCGATTGTCCCAAGCTGGCAGTCGCCGCCGCCGACCACGACCGGCGTCCCTGGCGCAAGACCCGTCTGGAGCGCGCCGGACTCATTTACAACGCCCGCTACTGTTCCGCTCTCAAGCACCCGCGGGAAGATATCGCCGCGCAGGCCGCATCTTTGGGCGATCGAAGGGTCCCAATTGCGGCTCTGCAAGTCGAACAAGCCTGTGGTGGAGCCGTTGCTTGGTTCCACGGCAAGCACGCCTGTAAGCTTATAGATCAGCCAGTCGTTGAACATCCCCACCGCAGCTGTCTTTTCATAAATTTCCGGCATTTTGTCCTTGACCCACAGGATACGGGGAATCGCGTTGAGCGCGTAGCTCTGGCCGGACTGTTGGTACAGCTGCTTTTCCAGCTCCGGATTTGTACTGATCAGCCTGCCCACCTCGTCGGTGCTTCGCGCATCCACATTGGCGCAGGCCCATATCTCGTTTCCGTCCTGATCGTAAAGCAGGATTCCCTCTCGCATACATGTGGTGGAAACCGCAGCGATTTCGTCCGGGGCAACGCCTGTTTCATGCAGGACATCCCGGATGCACCCGCTGGCAAGCTCCCAGTTATGTACCCAGTCAAAATCCATGCTGCCGGGATAGCGCGGGTCCTCGCGGTGCGTCCACTCCTGCTGTGAACATCCTATCTGATTTCCGTCCAGATCAAAAACCACAGCGCGGACGCTGCCGGTCCCTGCATCTACCGCCATCAGGTATTTCGCCATTGTGGAACCAACTCCTTTTTTAAAATATTATCTTTCATAAATCAAACGGCGCCCGAAGGCATCACGGCGTCTCGGAGGTCTTCAACAGCATGGCGGCCGTTTCCTCGTCGGTAATCAGGATATCCAAATATTTGCCCCTGAGCGCCGCGTGGATGGCCTCCGCCTTGTGCCGTCCACCCGCTACGCCGATGACATTGTTCATCTTTTTCAGCTCCTCGAGCGGAGTGCTCAAAAGCCTGTTATCCAATCCGCTTTCAACCGGGTTTCCATCCTTATCGATAAAGTGGCTGAGCAGGTCGCCCACCGCGCCCTTCATCGTCAGCAGCAGAACATCCGCCTGTGTGAGAATGCTGTTTTTGATGATGGTGGCGTCTTCGCTCATACTGCCGATTCCCACCACCGTCATGGCCGCCTCCCTACTCATCTGTTGAATGCGCTGCACAGAGTCCTCCTTGCGGATCTCCTCCACCATTTCGGGATTGCTTAAAAAAAGTGGAGACGGGATCAGATGCAGCCTCGCGTTAAAAATACTGGACTGGGCGTTGGGCAGGTAATGGTTCACCCCGCCTGTCAGCGCGACCACATTGATCGGTGTTTCCGCCCTGCGCGCCAAATGGTTCAGAACCCGACTCAAAGTATCACCGTATCCCATGTTGATGAAATAATTTTTGTCCAGCCGGTCGCTGATATAGATGGCGGCGGCCTGCGCAAGGCTCTCGTTGAGATCGCCGACTTGTCCGTTGACCGGGACGACCCATACGTCCTGAAGGCCGAAACGGGTAATCAGTTCCTTTTCCACCTGCATTCTCCGGTCGCTGTCCTGCCGGATATGGAAGCTGATGACGCCGTCCTGACGCGCCTTTTCCAAAAGCCGGATCACCCGTACCCTGCTGATCTTCAATAATTTCGATATATTCTGCTGGGTATAGTTTTCCATATAATAATACCAGGCCGCTTTAATCATCAAGGTTTCCTCATAGGAAAAATCGCCGTTCATATTGACCTCCCCTCGCCCACGTCAAACGAAGCGCCAAAAGCTTAACAAAAATTCGCTTCCGATAATTTTGTTCCACAAAAATAGTATAGCATTCTTAATTTTAGATGTCAATCCGAAGCCTATTCAAAGCACCTTTAGCAAAAATTTGTGATAACGCACAAATCCCTAAATTAATCCGCAAACAATGTACACAAAAAAATAAAAAAATAAAGAAATTTAGGATAAAATATTTTTATCATCTTTAAAATTTTTGTTAAAAATATTATGAAATTAAAAAATATATGAAAAAAGCACAGTTGACAACCCCACCAAAAAATATTATTCTTTAGATAAACAAAAGACATGGCTATTAACTTTTATGTATTCCTGAGGGGGTAATGATTTGACAAAGCCAACTTCACCTGACGGGGATAAACTGTTGTCGGTCCGAAACATCTACAAATCGTTTGCCTACAACGCCGTGCTCAAGGGAATCAGCATGGACTTGGACAGAGGCGAGGTCTTGGCTCTGATCGGCGGCAACGGCGCCGGCAAAAGCACCCTGATGAAAATTATCATGGGTATCTATTCGCACGACAGCGGTGAGATCGTGGTGGGCGGCAGGGAAATGACCGTGGGAAAGCCCTCGGAAGCGCTCGCCAACGGTGTATACATGGTGCCGCAGGAGCCTCTGCTTTTTCCCAATATGACCGTGGAGGAAAATATCCTGATTGGTTTCAACCGGCCGCAGCGGGAGCTGCACAAGGAGCTGGTGGAAACAATGGAGAGCATCGGCTGGAGGCTGGAGCTTGATCGAAAGGCCAGCACGCTTTCCATTGCGGAGCAGCAGCTTGTCGAATTGCTTCGGGGCCTGCTGCGTCACGCGCAGGTGCTCATTCTGGACGAACCCACCAGCGCGCTCACCTTTAAGGAGGTTGAAAGCCTTTTTGGCTGCGTGCAGGATCTCAAGAGCAAGGGTATCGGCATTATCTACATCACCCACCGTCTCAACGAGGTCTTTGAGATTGCGACCACCGTGGCGATCATGCGCGACGGCGTCGTAACCCTCTCCGGCCCCGTAAGCGACTTTACAAAAGACGACCTGGTTAAAGGACTGCTTCCTTTGGACATGGCGGTCCAAAAGGTCGGCACAGGCAGCTCGGTTGATTACTCCAAGCCACCTGTGCTGGAGCTTTCGCATTTCAGTGGATATGGGTTTACCGATATCTCTCTGAAGGTCTATCCAGGCGAAATTCTCGGCGTGGCCGGGGTCGTCGGCGCCGGCCGCACCGAAATGGCGATGACCATTTTCGGCAAGGACAAGGTGCTGGGCGGCAAGGTGCTGTTGGACGGAAAGGATATCACCGGACTTAAAACCAAGGACGTTATGAAGGCGGGACTCAATTATGTCTCAGAGGACCGGCACGCCGATGGTCTGTTTAAAATAAGCTCTGTGGCTGAAAATACGACCAGCGCGATTCTGGGCAGCCTGCGGATGGGGCGTTTCTTTCTCAACCGCAAAGAGGAATACCGGGTGACGCAGCAATATGTGGACGATTTCCGTATCAAGGTCACCGGGCAGGATCAGCTTGTCGGAAGCCTTTCAGGCGGCAACCAGCAAAAAGTGGTCATCGGCCGAAGCCTTTCCAGCAATCCCAAACTGGTCATTTTGGATGAACCGACCCGCGGCATCGACGCCGCGGCCCGCGCGGATGTGTACAACATTATTCAGCAGTTGAGCAAAAAAGGCGTCTCTGTTCTGCTGATTTCCTCTGATATGGAAGAAATCATAGAATTGAGCGACCGGGCTGTCGCGATCTATCAGGGCCGGCTCAATGGAAAATTTTCCAAAGAGGAGATTACACAGGATAACCTGACCAGCGCGTCCTTTGGTCTGTCCGGGAAGGAGGCAAATGTATGAATCTGCTGAAAAAGGCTTTAAAGGCGAGAGAGGCAACGAGCGCATTATTCCTGGTGGCTTTATTTGTGATTGTCAGCCTGCTCAATCCCTCGTTTGCTTCCTCGGAAAATATCGCCGCTGTGTTCAACTCCGCGGTGGTTTATATCCTGATCGCGGTTGGCATGGCCTTTGCGATCATCGTCGGTGAAATTGATGTTTCCGTGGGTTCCTGCCTTGGCTTTGTAGCCACAGTTGTGGGCAGCCTGCTGCGGGACGGCTGCAACTGGCCGCTCGCTTTCGCGGTGGGAATTCTGATCGGCGCTGCGGTGGGGCTGATCAACGGATGGGGCGTCGCAGTGATGGGAGTTCCATCCCTGATCTTTACTTTGGGCGTCAACGGTGTTCTGCGCGGCGCCATGTATATTTACTCAGGCGGTGCCTGGGTGGAAAATCTACCCAAAGCGTTTAAGGATTTTTCCTCGGCGACTTTGGCTGGACGGCTCACCGTCTATTTTTGCTGCGCTTTCCTGTTGGTCGTCGCTGTCCATCTGCTTTTGACGCGCACCAAAAAGGGGCGTTACTTCACCGCCGTAGGCGACAACGCCGGCGGCGCGACCCTTGTGGGTATTTCTCCCGTGCGTACCAAGGTGATCGCCTATGTCATCTGCGGCATCATGGCGGCGATTGCGGGAATTATCTTTTGCAGCCGCATCGGATTTGTTACGTCTACAAGTGGAAACGGATATGAGATGAAAGCCGTAGCGGCCTGTGTGCTGGGCGGCATCAGCCTGACCGGCGGCGTTGGCAGCGTGCTTGGCGCGGCAATCGGCGCGGTCATCATGAGTTCCATCAGCTATCTGCTGGTATTCATGGGATTTTCCTCAAATTATGACAATGCCATTACTGGCGTCATCCTGATTTCGATCGTTGTATTCGACGCGGTCATCCAGCATCGCGCCTCAGTCCGGAGCCGTCATCAGCGGCTGGCAGCCAGAACCGGCCTCAAGGAAGGAGGGCTTGCAGAATGAGCAAAATGAAAAGCGGTCATTCCAAAGGCCTTAAATCGTTGTTGCGTAACTGGAACTCCTTTCTGCTGCTGTTCCTTGTTTTGGAATTTGTCATTTTTGGCGCGGCCAATTCCAAGTTCCTGCGGATACCGCTGCTGCTCTCAAGCGTCAATGACTTCATCGCGATCTGTTTGATCAGCCTGTTTGTCACATTCGTTATGATTACCGGCGGCATCGATATTCAGGCGGGCGCGATCGTCGGCCTGACCTCGATCACCATCGGTGTGGCATGGCAGGACTTTGGCCTGAATATCTGGGCGGCTGTACTGGTGGCCATTGCCGCCGCGGCTCTCTGCGGCGCGCTTTCCGGCTTTTTCATCGCCTATTGCCGCGTACAGGCCATGGTGGTCACGTTGGGCGGCAGTTTCCTGTATGCCGGTGTGGCGCTGCTGATCTCGACGCTCAGCTCCACCGAGAGCTATCAGGGTATCAGCGGGTTCCCCGACAGCTTCAAGGCTTTAACTAAGTTCAAATTGTTTGGCGTAATCCCCTCGCAGCTTCTGATCTTCGCAGCCATGACATTGATCGCCTATCTGCTGCTTCATAAAAGCAAATATGGGCGCAAGGTGTTCCTGGTGGGTGTGAATCAGAACGCGGCGGAGTTTTCCGGTATCAATTCCAGACTTATCATTCTGTCCACATACGTACTCAGCGCCATCAGTGCGGCGGTAGCCGGTATCGTGCTGACTTCCTATCTCGGTACTGCAAAGAGCGATTTGGGCAGTACCCTGACCATGAACATCATCACCGCCTGCGTGCTGGGCGGCACGCTCTCCACCGGCGGTAAGGGCAGCGCCATCGGTACGGCTCTGGCCGCGCTCATCATCGGTATCCTCCGTTTCGGTCTGCCTCTGTGCTTCGGGGTGAGCACGCAATACCTGGACATTCCCATCGGGGTTCTGCTGATTGTCGTGGTCGTTGGACGCGCCATGGCGCAGCAGCCAAAGGTCATCAGCTTTATGGCCCGGTTAAAACAGAATTTTCCAGGCGTCAGGCAGGGAGCAAAGTGAGTTTGGGTAATTAGAGAAGCCGCATCCCCCTTCTTCTCTAATATATAAAATTCAGGAGGTAAGTAAACATGAAAAAGACCATAGCATTTCTTGCGGCTGTTTCGATGGTAATGTCTCTGGCTGCATGCGGCGGAAGCGCTCCGGCAGCGAATTCCGAGGCGGCCGCCAGCCCGGCGGCCGATGCTGGAACCGCCAGTGCCGCCGCCCCGGAGGCAAGCAGCGCCGCGGGGGCAACCTCTGCCACTGAAGGCGCCGCTGTCTCGGTTGAGGGAAAGACCGTCGCGTTTATCCCGAAGCTGACCGGCAACGCTTTCTTTGAGGCCGCGAACGAAGGCGCGCAGAAGTATGCCGCCGACTGGGGAATCACGGTTGATTACACCGGCAGCGCCAATGCCGCGGTAGCGGATCAGGTGCAGGTCATCAACACCGCAGTTGCTTCCGGCGCTGATGCCATCTGCATCTCCACGGTCGACGCAGCCGGCGTTTCCGACGCCCTGAAGGCCGCTACTGAGGCCGGCGTTTCGGTCGTCACCTGGGACTCCGATGCACAGCCTGCCGACCGCACTCTGATGGTTTCTCAGGGTACCCCCGAGGTTCTGGGCCGTATGCTCATCGATATGGCCTGCGCGGGTCTGGAGAAACGTGGTATCGACCCGAAGAACGACGAGGTTACTTATTGCTGGCACTATTCCCAGGCGACTGTTACCGACCAGAACAGCTGGCAGGTAGCCGGCGAGGCAATCATTAAAGAAGAATATCCCAACTGGACCAACGTAGCCCCCGACAACTATTATTCCGAGCAGGACGCTGAGAAAGCGATTACCATCGGCGAGGCCGTTCTGGCTGCACATCCTGACATCGACGTCATCATCTGCAACGACTCCACAGCTCTGCCCGGACAGCTCCAGGCCGCCGAGAACAAGGGCTACAATCAGGACAACATCACCATCACCGGTTTTGCCAGCCCGAATGCGATCAAGGAATATTGCAGCAACGGCACCCTTTACAATTGGGGCCTGTGGGACTGCGGCGTTCAGGGCGCCATGGGCTGTTATCTGGCCGCTTACATGGCAGCGGGCAATACTGTTAAGGTTGGCGATGTGATCAGCATCCCCGGAATCGGCGACTGTGAAGTTCTCGCCAATGAAAGCATCGCGGAAGGCGCCGCCACCGCCGAGACGAACAACGGCGTCGTGCTCCTTCCTGAAACCAGCGTTTATACCGCTGAGAACATGAACGACTACAACTTCTGATTTTTTCTTTCTCCACAAACAGGCGCGCGGAGCACCCCTTCGGGGCTGTGCTCCGCCCCTGTGAGGTTGTCGCGGGCGCGGCAGTCTCACAGGGGCGGAGCAAAAATGCTTTGCCGGGCGGATTTATTTATTTTGTCAAATTCATAAAATCTAAAGGAGGACATATATTATGGCAGATCTGGAAGGTGTAAAAGTCGCAAAAACATACCATACGGACATACCCTTTGCCAACCAAAACGGTTTTTACTTAAAGGGCTGCAACAGCTTGGATTGGGGCATGAAGCGCCATATGGCCAATATTTTCAATCCAAAGAGCGGCAACACCGTAATGTTCGCATTTGACCACGGATATTTTATGGGGAGCACGTCGGGCCTGGAGCGTCTGGACCTGCTTCTTCCCAAGCTGGCGCCCTATGTGGACTGCTTCATGGGCACACGCGGCGCAATCCGCACATGCGTCCCCCCCGAGCTGACCAATGCGATCGCTCTGCGCGTATCCTCCGGCTCCAGCATGCTTCAGGATGATCTGAGCTTTGAAACGGTAGCCGTGGACATCGAGGACGCTATCCGCATGAATTCCGATTGTATGGCCGTTCAGACCTTCATCGGGGCGGACGGCCAGCTCTCCAGCATCGATAATCTGAGCCAGGTCGTCAATGCCGGTATGCGCTACAGCATCCCCACGCTCGGCGTCTGCGCCGTGGGCAAAAACATGGAACGTACCGACCGCTTCTTCAAACTGGCAACACGCATCATCGCGGAGATGGGCGTCCAGATTGTCAAAACCTACAACTGTGAAAACTTTGAGGAAGTCGTGGCCGCATGTCCTGTCCCGATTGTGGTCGCGGGCGGCAAAAAGCTTTCGGAACCCGACGCGCTCAATCTCGCATACGATGTTATGCGCAAGGGCGCGCACGGCGTCGATATGGGCCGCAATATCTTCCAGAGCACACATCCTGTCGAAATGGCGCAGGCAGTCGGCAAAATTGTCCACGAGGGCTATACCGACAAACAGGCGTATGAGTTTTATCAGGATATGATCAACGGCTAAGAGGAAAATTATGGTGGACAGAGAAACTGGCTGCGGTTTTGTGCTGCCGGAATCATCTTTGTCCACCTTCTTTTTTTGTGAGGAGGGAATCTGCTTTGTTCCTGCGCGTACTGGAAATGGTACTCCCGGTCTTAATTTTGCTTCTGCTGGGCTGCTGGTGCCGCTTCAGGCAGATTTTTGATCATGGGGGCCTGATGGGTCTGAAATCTGTCATCAGCAATATCGCATTGCCGGTTGTGCTGTTCAACGCTTTTTTTACAGCGAAATACAGTTTGACCGTCGCCATGCTGTTTGTAGCGGTGTATATTGGTTTCTGCCTGACGATGGCCGCGGGCTTCGGACTGCGCCGGCTTGCCGCGCCATATGGAAAATTTATGCCCTTTCTGTTGTCCGGCGCCGAGGGCGGTATGTTGGGATACGCCCTTTACGGGCTGCTGACCGGCGAACAGTCCGGTTTCGCGGCCGTAGATCTTGGACAGACCGTCTTTGCCTATACCGCTTTTCTGGCGGTGTTGAAATCGACCGACGGCCAGACATTGTCCGCAAGGATGATGCTGCGCAACATGGTTACGAACCGATGCTTTGTGGGAATGCTGCTGGGTATCATCCTTGGGGTGGCCGGTTTGGGAACCTTTGTCGCTGGCAGTCCGGTCAGCGGTATTGTCTTTGGAAGTATCAGTGCAATCACTGCGCCTACCAGCGCGTTGGTGCTCCTTGTGGTGGGATATGAGCTGAATCTGAAAAAGAGCCTTTTGAAGCCGGTGGCGATCACTGTACTCAGCCGTCTGATTTTGATGGGAATTCTTCTTGTAATGATCAGCATGCTGATCTTCAGCATTGTTCCCTATGACAAAAACCTGCATCTGGCCTTAATGGTGCTTTACGCTTTGCCTGCCCCTTTCATCATTCCCCTGTTTTCGGATGTTGGAAAGGATGGCGAATATATCTCCACCACGCTCTCTCTGCATACCTTGTGCACGATGCTGCTGTTTGTGGCAATCGCAGCCTATGCGGTTGCCTGACGGCGCATACTGAAAAAAGGACTTGGAACCGACAGGTTCCAAGTCCTTTTTTGCTCATATCAACCATTTTTCCGGGCCGACAGCGCCGCCATCATAGCCAGCGCAAAAAGTATTTGGAATGCCGGATACAGCGCCATGCCTCCAAAGTCGGCAACCCACCCAAACGCAATCGGTATCAGCAGTGTGGCAATTTGCGAACCGCCCATCAATAGGCTGACCGCGCTGCCCGTGTCCGCGTTTCCAAAGACATGGGGGACATAGTGTATAAAACTGGGGAAAATAGGAGCACATCCAAACCCCAGGACAGCCATGGATACCAGCGCCGCCGCTTCTCCCGAAAAGAGGAGCAGCGTCAGCCCGCCCGCGGTAATCAAGGCTTGGCCGATTCGCATCATTCTCCGGTCGCCCATCCTGTCGGATATAAAACCGCTCATAAACCTGCCCAATGTCATCCCGAAGAACAGGCAGGTCGTCCCCAATGCGCCGGCGCTGTCCGGCAGCCCCTTTTGAAGCGTTATGTAGCTGCCCGCCCAGAGAGCCGATGTCGTTTCAATCGCTGTATAGCAAAACAGCGCCGCAAGCATCGCAGGCATACCTTTCAGGCGGATCGCCTCCCGCATGGGCTTTCTTTTCGTCCCCATGGGGCTGACCTTGGCGGATGGGATTTCCCGCCACTGGGCGCGGGAGGATAAAAACAGCAGCAACGCACCGAACTGGAGGGCCGCCAGGGCAAAATAACCTGCGTTCCATCCGGCGCCCCTGTTCAGGCAAAGGCTCATGATATACGGTCCCGCCGTGGCGCCGAGGCTCCACACCATATTGAGCCAGTTTGCATATTTGGCCCGCAGATGCAGCGCCGAAAAGGTGTTGATTGTACAAAGGAACAAATCCTCCCCAATCCCAAGTGGGATGCTGCTTAGGCAGAGCACTGCGTAAGATCCGCAATTGGCATACCCAAAAAGTCCAAGGCAGATCAGCCCAAACCCGCAGGCAGCGACCCGGTACGTCCCATATCTGCCGACCAGCCGGTCGGTAAAAATGCTGGCGGTCACCCGCCCAGCGGCTATGATCATATTGATATAGCCAACCAAGGAAAGCGCGACGCCAAAATCCCTGTAGACAATCGGCCAGACAGAACCCAGCACCGAGTATTGCAGCCCCGAAGCGGCAAATGTGACAAACAGTACAACCAGAAAATAAAACGACATCTCGGCTCACTTTCAAACTGCGATTTGATGTTCATGCGCTATTTTGAAGGGATCATGGACCTGCTGTCCCCAATGATTTTATCGAACAGGGGCATGCTTTTCAAAGGCCGAGCGGAAGCGTCCCGAAAATCCGCATCTGCTCTTTTACAGCCGCCTTACACGCGTCATGCGCGGCGTTGATCAGCTCGATATAGTGGATTTTTCCGTTAAACGCCCGCAGCTTTTCATCGATCGCGCCGGACGCCGCGAGAGAAAGGCCGGTGAAGAAGTTGATCTTGTTGATGCCGTGGTCAATTGCCGCGCGGAACTCCGACTCCGGAAGCCCAGACCCTCCGTGCAGGACGAGGGGTATTTTTACAAGCTCCCTGATCCGGTCCAGCCGGTCCGTGTCGATCTTCGGCGTCCCCTTGAAAAGCCCGTGTACCGTCCCAACGGCAACAGCCAGGGCATCCACGCCCGTCTCCTCAACAAATTTTTTCGCGTCCTCAGGTTTGGTATAGGTCGAGGCATCCACATCGCTGGCCTCCAGTTCCCCGCCTTCGGGGCTTCCCACATGTCCGATTTCAGCTTCAACGCTCACATTGCAGCTATGGGCGATCCGGACAAGCTCCTTAGTAATGGAGATATTTTCTTCCATCGAAAGCGCCGAACCGTCGAACATGATCGATGTGCATCCGCCATGGATGGCCTTGACGCAGCACGCAAAGCTGTTGCCGTGATCCAAATGCAGGCACACCGGGACCGCAGCCCTTTGGCAGCGGTCTAAAAGCCTGTTGAAGTAAAAGCTTAACTGGCGTTCGTCCCTGTTGTCGGCAAAGAAATTTGGGATCATCAAAATGACCGGCAGCCCCTCCTCCTCGGCCGCGGCGACAATCGCCTCCGTAAAGTTATCGTCCAGCGTGTCGAACGCGCCGACCGCATACTTCTTCTCCACGCTTTCCTTTAAAATTTCTGTTAATGTTACAAGCCCCATTTCATGAACCTCCCGTCATTTCACAGATATGCGTCGCTGTAACACATCAATCTTGCTCCACTGTTCACTTTCTCTCGTTGAAGGCGTACCTGAACACGATCGATTTAAGCTGCGTCACCTCGTCCATGACCCTGGAGAGGGATTCGCGGCTGTTGCCGCTCATTTTCCTGCCGCCGCCGAACGGCAGCTCCGCCGCCCGGAAGTTGCCCGAACCGTTGATTGCAATATGGCCGGTTTTCAGCCGCCTGGCAACCTGGATGCATGTATAGATATTGCGGGAAAAAAGTCCGCCGCCAAGCCCGAAATGCGAACTGTTGGCGATTTCAACCGCCTCGTCGACCGTATCGAACCCGATCACAGGCCACACGGGTCCGAACACCTCCATGTCGCGCGCGATATCCATGTCCGGCGTCACATCGGCAAGGATTGTCGGCTCGTAGAACGCGCCGCTTCGCTTGCCGCCGCGTACAATCCTGGCGCCCTGCGCGACTGTCAGCTCCACCTGTTTTTCCACCTGCTTCGCGGCCCTTTCCGCGATCATTGGCCCCATATTGACCGCCGGGTCCATGGGATCACCGATCACAAGCTTATCCAATTCGGCGCCAAGCCTTCTGATGAATTCCTCTTTCAGGCTGTTATGTACCAAAAACCGCTTGGAACCCGTGCAGCACTGGCGGTTGTTCCGCGCCTGGTCCTCGGCCTCCTTGACCACCAGATCCATGTCGGCGTCCTCGAATACGATAAACGGGTCGTTGCCGCCAAGCTCGAACTTGTAATCGGTAAGATGCTTGGCCGCTGTCGCCGCGATACTCAGTCCTGCGTCCGTGCTTCCGGTGAAGTTGACGCATGCGATCCGCGGGTCGTCGACAAGCAGGTCACCCACAACAGAGCCTCTGCCGGTCAGGCACTGCGCCACGCCGGCGGGAAGTCCAGCCTCATGGAGCATCTCATGGAGTACAAGAAGCGTCATCGGATCATACGAAGGCGCTTTGACCACGATCGTATTGCCCGCAGCAAGCGCCGCCGCCGTCTTAAACGCCCAGATTGCCGGCGGGAAATTATAAGGGATGATGCAGGCGAGCGTCCCGAGCGGTTCATGGATCGTAATCTGGAGATCGTCGTCATATCCCGGCTCCGTACCGATCGGCATGGTCGTCCCATAGTAGTGGAGCGCGACGTCGCACGCGCCGCGGTACACATACGCTACGGAATCAAGCTCCCACACAGCTTCTTTCATATACGGCTTGCCCGCTTCCTTCGCCAGGATCTCGCCCAGTTCAAGCCGTCTTTCCATCACCAGATCGGCGAACCTGCGCAGGATGGCGCACCGCTCCCGCACCGGAAGCGCGGCCCAGGCCTCCTGCGCGGCGACCGCCCCGTCCACCGCCTTTGTAATATCCTCCGCCGTGGCGGAAGGCACCGTATCGATCACCTGCAACGTTGCAGGGTTGACGATGTCCTGTGTCTTTCCATCGGAGGAATCCACCTTTTGACCATTGATAATCATTTTCATAACCGTCGTCTCCTTTTATTTTCTGTGGGCGTCCAGATAATCCTGTACCTGCTGCCTGCTCTTAATTGCGCCGCTCGCCCCATATTGGCTGATTGCGATCGCCGACGCGGCCGACCCGAAGTACAGCGCCTCCTCGATGGAGCGGCCCTCCACAATACCGGTGATGAACCCCGCCACAAAGTTATCCCCAGCCCCCAAGGTATCGACCACCCGGTCGGCGATTGTGCCGACGCGGTACGTCCGGCCCTGCGCGCTTGCAAACACGCCTTCAGCACCCATTTTCAGCACGACCGTCCCCACGCCCCGCCTGTGGAACGCTTGCGCAATCTCCTCGGGCGTATGTTTGCCCGTAAAGTAAGCCGCTTCATGATAACTGGGGACGAGGAAATCAAGATATTTCATCGCGCCCGCAATATCCTCCAGGGACATCTGCGACTGATCCAGAACCATATCGGCCATCGTCTGCGCGCCGGCTTCTTTTGCTTTTGACAGCAGCCGCGTCAAATCAGCGTCGGTCTGGCCCCTGCTCCAGAAAAGGCTTGCGATGGAAACAAGTTTCGCGCCCGAAAAATCGATGTCAAACACCTCGGTGCTGTAACGCATATTGCCCGCCGCGCCGTTTTTCAGGGTCATGCATCCATGCTCGCCGTCGGCCCCCACGGTGACAACCGTCGCCGTCGTGCCGTGCTCCCGGTCCTTGACAATGCCGTCCATCGCAATCCCGAAGCTTTTGATCAGGCTCATGAAGGCGCTGCCCAGCGCATCGTCGCCAATCGCCGTGTAGAGCCTTACATCGTTTCCCATCGCGGCCAGGCCGACCGCCTCGTTGACGGCGTCACCGCCCGCGTACAGGTCGATGCTTTCAGAAAACTGTGTCATGCCGTCGGGTGTCCTGTCCGGGCCATTTTTTACAATGATGTCGACAACCGCGTTGCCGACGCAAATGACTTTATTCATGAGGCGCTTTCCCCTTGCTGCAATCAAATTGACGAGACATCCCCGCGCCCGGCCGGCCCCTTGCATCCCTGCGCGCCGGCCGGGCGGCGGACCGCCTGTTTTTTTATGTATCAGTCGTCGCTGATTTTGAGCACGGCCTTGACCATCGACTGGCGTTTGTTGACGCAGTCCTCAAACGCCTGCATCGCGTCGTCAAGCGGATAAACCCTGGATACGATGTCCTTTACATTGATCCGGCCGGCCGCGATCGCTTCGACGCATGTAGGATAGATATTGAGATAGCGGAAGTTGGTCATAAACGTAAGCTCTTTATCGCACATCTTCTGCAAATTGAGCGACGTCTCGCCGACCACGTTGCCAACCTGCATAATGACGCCGCCCTTTTTGCAGATATAAACCGCCGCTTCGGCCGTATGACGGCTGCCCGCTGTTTCAAATACGAAATCCGGGCCGATCCCATCGTAATACTTAAGCACCTCGGCGACGGTATCCTTGCCGGCTGTGTTGATCGCGCGCGTCGCGCCGACCTCGAGGGCCTTTTCCAACCGGATATCATAGAGATCAACGGCTGTGATATCCGTGATCCCGGCCGCTTTGAGAGACATGATCGTGACAAGCCCAATGCAGCCCGTCCCAAGCACGACCGCCGAATCCCCCACATGGATGCCCGAACGGACAACCGCGTTCATACCGACCGCAAGCGGCTCCACCAGCGCGCCCTCCATCGTCGACACATGGTCGGGCAGCTTGAAGCAAAGCTCCGCCGGGTGTGTGATATATTCCCGCATCGCGCCGCGCACGGGAGGCGCGGAGAGGAATTCCATGTTTTTGCAGAGATTGTACCGGCCCTTCCTGCACCATTCGCATTTGCCGCAGAAGGTCCCCGGCTCCACGCAGACGCGGTCGCCGACCTTGAGGTCCTTGACATCGCCGGCCACCTCGACCACGGTCCCCGCGAACTCATGGCCGATGATAAACGGATAGCACTGGGGCCAGAAATCCGGCTCCAGATTGAGGAAATGATGCACATCCGAGCCGCAAACGCCGCAGTACCCCACCTTGACCTTCACATAACCGGGCTTCATTTCCGGCATTGGGGAATCCATGATTTCAATTTTTCTTTTCTCCATGACAAACGCAGCTTTGTTGACCATAACACCGCCTCTTTCATTTAATATTTATTATAAATATAATAATAATTATAATATTTCATTTTTTATAACTATAGCAAAGAAAAATAAAAAGTCAATACAAAAGAAAAATAATTTGATTTTCTATTGATTTTTTATAAAAATACTGATATATTGTTGATGAATTAATAATTATTTTAATTATTATTAATTAAATAATAATTTTGTTTTACAGAAATTTTATATAGGTAAATGCGAATCCCAACAGGAACGCCATTTTATAGCTCCAAACCATATAAACCCGTATAACAACGACAGAAAGGGAGATCAAAACCATGAAAATGCTTATCAGCGGAAGCTGGGTGGATGCCGCCGACGGTGCAACCATCAACGTTACAAACCCCTGCAACAGCAAGCTGCTCGACACAGTTCCCAACGCCGCCAAGGAGGACATCGACCGAGCCATCGCCGACGCTGTGGCCGCGCAGAAGCAGTGGAACCGGGTCATCATCCGCGAGCGCGCGAAAATCCTGCGCAGATATCTCAAACTTCTGACAGAGCACCGGGACGATCTCGCCAAAACGCTCACGCTCGAAACCGGGAAGCCGATTTTCGATTCCTATGGCGAAATTGATTCCGTGTACATGACCTT
>ERZ1643251.643-NODE-643-length-47099-cov-18.473982_pt1 | contig 47099 bp, 65 predicted proteins | sample MGYA00579261_ERZ1643251 | MGnify/ENA primary metagenome ERZ1643251 (study PRJEB29033, sample SAMEA4952267) | chicken gut metagenome | biome: Broiler Chicken; feature: Gastrointestinal Tract; material: Caecum | place: Ireland | collected 2018 | study: Broiler... | reverse complement strand
ATATATAAATTTTATCATAAGGCAAGTGAAATTACACAAAAATAATTACATACCCATATGCTGCGCTTTAATATTGGCTATAATTAGGGGACTGGGGACTGTATAAATTAAAAAATAGAGTTTGCCTACTCTAGTGTGTGAATTTATGTTACGTGCAATTGACATAAAATGGAATTGGTGATAAAATTATATTATCAGCAAGGCTGAATATATATAGAAAGGAAGTAGTTATGATGGACTACAAAAAGGCAATCGAAATTCTTCGGATTCTGAGCAAAAAAGGATACTCTATTTTGGATTTATGCGATGCTATAGAGCAGGCAGCAAAATATGGAGCGTTTCCTGAAATCCAAACGAAAGAGAAGACATTGGACGAAAAGATCGAAGACTGCTTGCGGGATTTTTATATCCCCAGATATTTAAAGGGATGGAAATACCTAAAGCTTATTGTTAAGCTTAAAATTCAGGACGAAAAAGATAAGCTTAATGCGACTGAATTGTATGGGGAGGTAGCCAAACAATTTAACACTAGTTATAAGGCTGTAGAAAGAGCAATTAGAGTAGAGATGAATAAGGCTCTTAAAGGAGGTATAAGCGAAGAAATAATGATAAAGTATTTCAATGATACGCCTAAGGTTACTACAAAGCAATTCTTTATGGGGATTGTCAGAATGGTAAAAGATAGGAGATGACCACAGACTACTTCACGAACAAAGAGAGGGGAATTACCGATGGTAATTTTCCCTCTCTTTGTTCGTGAGATTTTTTAATAGATATTTTTGATAATTTTTATTACTGAAAACTAGAGTATACTTATAATCTTCAAATTTATTTTTTATCTGGTAAATCTAATTTAATATGAACATCTTGTAATTGCTCTTTAGTAACAGTACCAGGAGCTCCCATTAATAAATCTTGAGATTTACTGTTCATTGGGAATGCTATAACATCACGTACAGTTTCTGAGTTTGTTAAAAGCATTAACATTCTATCAACACCTGGTGCAATACCAGCATGTGGAGGAGCACCATATTGAAATGCATTATATAATGCACCAAATTTAGTTTTTACATCTTCCTCTGTATAACCTGCTATCTCAAAAGCCTTTACCATAATTTCTGGGTTATGATTTCTTACAGCACCAGATGAAAGCTCTATACCATTACATACTATATCATATTGATATGCTAAAATATCTAAAGGTTTTTGATTATTTAATGCATCTAAACCACCTTGTGGCATAGAGAATGGGTTATGGCAAAAGTCTAATTTTCCACGCTCATCTAGCTCGTACATTGGAAAATCTATTATCCAACAAAAACTAAATATATTTTCATCTATTAAATTTAATCTTTTTCCAAGTTCTGTTCTAATTTGACCTGCTAAAGTGTTAGCTATTGGTTCATCATCTGCGATAAAGAATATAGTGTCGTTAACCTTTAAATCTGCTAATTTTAATAATTCTTTCTTTAACTCATCTGGAATAAATTTATCTATAGGTCCCTTATAGCTTAAATCTTCTTGTACTTCTAAGTATCCAAGACCACCCATACCAATTGATTTCGCAAATTCAAGCATTTTTTCATGGAAGCCTTTTGACATGTGACCAGTAACTTTTATTGCACGAACAGCTTTATTATGGAATGGTTTAAAAGTACATTTTTGGAAAAAGTCTGTTAAATCTATAATAAATAATGGGTTTCTTAAGTCTGGTTTGTCTGTTCCGTATTTTACCATAGCTTCACGATAAGGAATTCTAGGGAATGGGTATGCTGCAACTTTTTTATTAGAAAATGTTTTAAATGTATTATACATAACTGGCTCTATTACAGAAAATACATCTTCTTGAGTTGCATAAGACATTTCCATATCTAATTGATAGAATTCACCAGGACATCTGTCTGCTCTTGCGTCTTCATCTCTAAAGCATGGAGCTATTTGGAAATATTTATCTATACCAGAAACCATAAGCAATTGTTTAAACTGTTGTGGAGCTTGTGGTAATGCATAAAATTTTCCTGGATGTAATCTACTTGGAACTAAGTAGTCTCTAGCACCTTCGGGTGAAGAGCTAGTAAGTACTGGTGTTTGAACCTCTAAAAATCCTTGCTCAATCATTTGATTTCTTAAATATTGTAAAACTTTAGCTCTTAATATTAAATTATCTTTCAACTTTGTACTTCTTAAGTCCAAGAAACGATATTGAAGTCTTAAATCTTCTCTAACATCTTGATTAGAATTAACCTCAAATGGTAATTCTTTAGTTTTTTTTCCTAAAATTTCTATTTTTTCAATAGCGATTTCAACAAGACCTGTTTTTATCTTTTCATTTACTGTTTCAGGGTCTCTTTTCCTTACAGTTCCTTCAACAGATACACTAGACTCAATTGGAATTCTTGATGCAAAATCTACATCTTCGGTTTTACCAGATGTAACAACTTGTGTAACACCATACATATCACGGATGTCAAGAAATACAAGACCACCAAAGTCACGTATTGTTTCAACAAAACCTGCAATTTTTACATGCTTTCCAACATCTTCTAAACTAATTTCATTACAAGTATGAGTTCTATAAATACTCATTTTTATTCCCCATTTCATTTAGTAATTTTTTATAAAGTGTATTAAGCCTAAATAAGCCCTATATCACATAATTTTACACTAGTATACCACTAAATGTCAATATTTATAAGTAAAATAATACCTTGAAAAAAATAAGCTATGAATAATTTTTAAGTACCGCGCAGCGACCAAACGTAGCGTAAGCGAAGTGCGATTGGAGCAACTTTCTTTCTATAAAAATAAAAATGTAATTTTTATTTTTATAATAAGTTGTTGCGACCAGCAAGGTACAAAAAATTATTCATAGCTTATTTATGAATTATTAAAAATACTAGTTATCTATATGTTTCATTTCTTCAAATCTTTTTATTTTTTGTGTAGTAGTCTTTATAAGAGGCGTTGTTGTAATAGTAACATATTGAATATGTTTATATTTTGGTATTTCGCTATTTACTTTTTTTACTTCATCAGACAACATATTAAATATTTCATCTTTTGTTTTACCTTTTAAGGCTTCATTATCTTCTGAGTATACTAATTTTACTCCAAGTTTTAAATTCGTTTTGCGTATACAAAGCTTTCTGTAATTAAATCTGAATTGTTAAGCAAGCTTTCAATTTCATGAGGAAATACCTTCTTACCATTTTCTAGAACTATCATATCTTTTATTCTGCCTGTAATGTATAAAAATCCTTTTTTATCGAATTTGCCTATGTCTCCAGTATGAAGCCAACCACTCTCAAAAATTTCTTTTGTGGCTTCTTCGTTTTCATAATAACCAAGCATTACGTTTGGACCTTTAACTAATATTTCGCCATTTCCATTTTTATCTGGGTTGTCAATTTTAACCTCTTCACAAAATAAAGGAAAACCGACACTACCAGGACTTCTATATTTATCATTTTCGCATGCAATAACAGGAGAGGTTTCTGTTAAGCCATAACCACCCATAACAACAATACCTATATTTTCAAAAAATTTGATAACTTTTTTATCTACAGATGCAGCACCATATAAAATTAGTCGTAATTTATGTCCTAAGCTATCATAGATTGATTTAAAAGCTTTTCTTCTAATATCAATGTGGAAGAGCCTCAAAAAATTAGATATACCCATTAATATTTTAAAAGGAATAGTTAAGCCTTTAGATTTTATAGTTCTATTAACTTGTCTATATACAATTTCTAAAAGTGCAGGAACACATACTACCCCAGAAATATCATATTCCAAAAGGTTTTTAGGAATCTGTTTAATACTATCTGCATAACAAATTGTGCAACCTGTATAGTTACAATATAAAAATGTTGCTGTACATTCGAAAGTATGGTGTAAAGGTAAAAATGAAAGTACGTTGTCATCATCACGCATTTTTATTAAAGTAGTCATAGCAGAAACATTTGAACAAATATTTCTTTGTGAAAGCATTACTATTTTAGATTGACCAGTAGTACCAGAGGTGAAAAGTAATACAGACATTTTGCTTGAGTCTATTTTTACTTTAGAAAAATCATCATTACCATCTAATACTAATTTTCTACCTTCGTCGACTAATTTTTGAAAAGATAAAAATCCATCAGTATCTTCATTTAATTCCATGCAAATATAATATTTTAAATTTGTTTTGCCATTTTCTCTAATTTTTTTAAAAGTATCAATAAAATGTTCTTCAAAAATAATTGCTTCTGCATTACTTCTAATTAAAGATAATTCTATTTCATTAATTGGAAGCTGGTAATCTAAAGGGACACCAATCATACTACCGGTTTGAATAGCCATATAACTTACTGGCCAAGGGTATTTATTGTGACTAATAATAGAAATTCTTTTCCCAGCTAATCCAAGACTTAAAAATTTGGTAGATAAACCAATAATATCATCAATATATTGTTTATAAGTAATTTTTACGATCTCATTTGTTTTGGGATTTTTAAAACAAAAAGCATTTTTTGAAGAATATTTGTAAATAGAATCTAAAAGCTCTCTAAAATTATCAACATAAATTTCTGGATATAACTTATCTTTAGATGGAATAAAATTTTCACTCATAATATCACCTATCTTATTTTAAGATTATATTTTAATTTATATTTAATATGAAACCAGACTAATTAAATATCAATTATAATATTACTTTAGTTAGTATACTAGCAAATAAAAAAAATATCAATAAGTTTATAGAATTTTGAATAATAAGTATGAGTATTGTAGATATCAATATTACATTATTAATTATAAAATTCTAATCTTGGTGTAGAAAATATTGTAAAATTTACATAAATATGATAAAATATTATATTGTAACAATATATAAAAGGAGTAAAGCATGGCAAACGTAAAAAATAAATTATTGTTTATATTAGGAATTATTATAATAATGGTTTTAATGGCTTCAAATACTAGTAAAGCAGCAGGAATAGATACACAAGCGAATGAAAATTCTGATTATGCTTATTTGTCAGATATTTCATATGTTAAAGATAAATCATTTGCTCCAAGTGGACAAGCTATTCTTTTAGATAGAAACAAAGATAATAATTTAATTACTTTAAAAATAAATAATGCATCAACACCGTTTATAAAAGGAGTTTGTGCATGGGCTACATCAGAAATAGTATATGATCTAAGAGAGCTTGACTATGATTATTTTACATCATATATTGGCGTTGATATAAGTGAGCAAAGTAATTACTTTAATGGAGGAGCAAAATTTTATATTTATACATCTGATGATGGAGAATATTGGCAAGAACAATATAAGTCAGATGTACTTTATGGATGGAGTGAAGCCAAATTTGTAAAAATAGATATAAAAAATGCAAATTACTTAAAATTAGTTGCTGACGAAAATCAAGAATATGCAGGTGATTGGTGGTCAAGTTGGTATGATGAAACTTGTTTTGCAAATGCTAAATTAATAAAAGAAGGTTACGAAGAAGATAACTCAGATGTTGATTTTATAAAAACAGTTGCTGAATATGATGAAATTATTAAAAGTCATTATGGAGAAGAAATAAGTGGTGATTATGAATTAACATTATTACAAAGAGAATTAGTAAATAATGTTGGGTATAGTACTTTACAAGCTCTTGCAAAATATAGTAATGGCTGCAAAGATACAATATATTGGTTAATGAATGATAAAGAAACTCTACGACTTTATTTAGTAGGAGGAAAGCCAGAGGGAACTTATTATAAATCTATAAAAGTTTTGACTGATTTATATACTAAATATAAAGATGATTTAGCAAATGAAAATAAAACAGAATATGGGACAACATTAGGTGATTTATACCGCAGGATGATGCTTTCTTTATCACTAACAGAGTCAGGTAATGTATATTTATGGATAGACGGAGTAAATCGTTCTAATGCTATTACTCGTTATGAAATCTATAAAGAATTACATAATGAAAAATTAATTGAAAACAAAGTGTTTGAATCTCTTACTGTTGAAGAAATGCGTTGGGTAATGAATACAATTATTGATGACGAAGAAATAAAATGGCTAAATGACTATGTTAGAAATGAAAAAAATGGATCAACAGGTCCATATGATTATATAGTATATACTTTTGATTATAATTATAATGAAGACCAATATTATGACCAAGCAAATTATGATAAGTGGGATGAGAAATATAATTTATCAAAATTTAATATTACTTATCAAAAAGGTCAACCAAAACTTTGGATTGTTTTTGAAGAAGGTGCAGTTTGTGGAGGACTTTCTAAAACAGGAAGCTGTATATGGGGATCTTATAAAGGTTTACCAAATACTTGTGTAAGCCAACCTGGACATTGTGCTTATTTATACTATACTCAAGATGAAAATGGAAATGGCGTATGGAACCTTGGTAATGATATCTTTGGTTGGGGACAATCAGGAAGAACCGAGCATTTAAATGTAAGAACCATGAATGACTGGGGAAATGGTAGCTACACAAGTGGATGGAATGCAAGCTATATTCTTTTAGCACAAGCTGCTCAAAATGAGTATGACAAATATGAAAAATCAGAAGAAATTCTTATGCTTGCAAAAGTTTATAGTGGAGACAATGAAAAACTAGAAGAAATATATAGAAAAGCGCTTGAAGTAGAAAATTTAAATTTTGATGCATGGCTTGGATTAGTAAATTTATATAATAGCGATTCTACAAAAACGGAGGAAGATTACTATAATCTAGCACAAGAAATTGCTGAAACTTATACATATTATCCTAGACCTATGTATGATTTATTAAATTTAATAAAACCAAAGATGACATCAGTAGAATATCAAACAATATTTTCTTTATTACAAACTAGGACATTAACAACTGCTACATTGGCAACAAATGCAGATTCTATACAAGCAAATGCTGTAAAGCAAGTAGCAAATGCATTACTTGGAAATATAGATACATCAATTGCAAATTTCTCTTTTGATGGAGATAATGCTGGAAGTATAGTTCTTTCTAGTCGTTTTGATGGTGTGGATGTTGCATGGGATTATAGTTTAGACGGCGGAAAAACATGGACAATATCTGAAGAACACATATTACCACTAACAGATGAGCAAATAAAATCTATTACAGCCGAATTAAATATTAAAGTTCATATAATGGGAGTTGATTATTCAGAAGACAATGTTTATACAATTGATATTCAAAATTCATCTGGATTGCCATCAAACTTATATGCTAATGACTTAGAAAATAAATTAATTGGTGCTACAAGTGCTATGGAATGGAAGTATAATGAAGATGATGAATGGACTTCATATAGTAAAGAAGAGCCAGATTTAAGTGGCAATAAAAGCATAATAGTTAGAATGGGAGCAACAGGAGTACATTTGGCAGACACTAACACAAAAACTTATACTTTTACTGAAGATGACCAATCAAATACACAAAAATATATATCTATTGATAGATTATCAGTCTATGAAGTGTCTAGTGAAGAACCAGGACATAGTGCTAGTGCTCAAAATGCGATAGATGGTAATATTAATACAATATGGCATAGTAATTGGAATGGGAATGATTCAGACAGATATATTGTAATAAAGTTAGATGAACCTACATATATATCTGCATTAGAATATGTTCCAAGACAAAGTGGAAGTAATGGAAGAATAAAAAATGGAAAAATACTTGTAAGCATGGACGGAAGCGAGTGGACAGAGATTTCTACTATAACTAACTGGGCTAACACTGCAACTTCAAAGGTAGCTGCGTTTGACGAACCTGTAAAAGCACAATATGTAAAATTAGTTGCAACTGAAAATTATGGAGATGGAAGAAACTTTATTTCAGCTGCTATGATTAACTTATATGAAGATGCAACTAAATCTGAGATACCAACTGCAGAAATCGAATATGATATTGAAAAATTAACAAATTCGAATGTTACAGCTACTTTAGTCAACCCAAGTACAGAAATAACAATAACTAATAATTCTGGAAAAGACACTTATGTATTTACAGAAAATGACGAATTTACTTTTGAATTTGAGGATAAATATGGAAACAAAGGTACAGCAACAGCAAAAGTAAATTGGATTGACAAAACAGTACCTAGTGCGACAATCTCCTATGATATTGAGGAAGAAACTAATCAACCTGTAACAGCGACAATATCAGACTTTAGCGAAAAGGTTACAATTACAAACAATGATGGAAAAGATACTTATACATTTAAAGAAAATGGTAGTTTTACTTTTGAATTTGTAGATGAAGCTGGTAACATTGGAACTGCAACAGCAACTGTAAGTTGGATAAAAAAAGACGATACTGAGAAACCAGACACAGGAGATGAAGATAAACCGGAAGAAACACCAGGTGAAGGCGAAGAGCAGAAACCAGATGATACACCAGGCGAAGATGAAGAACAAAAACCAGGCGATACACCAAGTGGAGATGGAGAGCAAGAACCGGACTATACACCAGGTGAAGACGAAGAACAAAAACCAGATGATACACCAGGTGAAGATGAAGAGCAGAATCTAGGCAATACACCAAATATAGAAGACGAAGAAAACACAAGCGGAACACCGAATACAGAAAATGCAAACTCTGATAAATGGCAAAATGAAATAGATAACACTGTAACAACTGGAAAATTACCTCAAACAGGATTTAACAATACGATTGTTTTAATAATTTTAGTGATAAGTATTTTATCCATATTCATTTATATAAGAATAAAATTAATAGGAAAAAAAGAAAAAATTCATAAATAAAATATAATTAGAATTTAATTAAAGATGCAAGACTTGAGGTTAAATAAAATAACCTTGAGTCTATTTTTTTGTACAAATTGTTAATTTTGCATACTGGCAAATAAAAAACATCAACAAGTTTATGGAATTCTGAGTAGAAAATATAAAAATAATGTAAGAACATTAGAAAACTTTTTCCTTGATACTAAAATAAAGAATATGATATACTTGTTTTATAGTTTTAATACAAGGAGCAGTTAAAGTGGGAAAAAAAGTACTAATAACAGAAAAGCCATCTGTAGCAATGGAATTTGCCAAAGTGCTTAAAATAAATACAAAAAGACAAAATGGTTATATGGAATCTGAAGAATGGATTATAACATGGTGTGTAGGACACTTAGTTACAATGTCATATCCAGAAAAATATGATGAAAAATTAAAATTTTGGAGATTAGATACTTTACCATTTATGCCAAAGGAATATAAATATGAAGTTATATCAAACGTACAAAATCAATTTAATATAATTAAAGGAATTTTGACAAGAGAAGATGTAGATACAATTTATGTAGCAACAGACTCTGGACGTGAGGGAGAATACATATATAGGTTAGTAGACCAAGCAATTGGAATACAAGGAAAAGATAAAAAAAGAGTATGGATAGATTCACAAACGGAAGAAGAAATAAATAGAGGAATAAAGGAAGCAAAAGAACTATCAGAGTATGATAGCTTATCTAATTCTGCATACTTAAGAGCAAAAGAAGATTATTTAATAGGAATTAATTTTTCTAGGTTACTTTCTATAATATATGGTAGAAGGCTTGCAAAGGAACTTGAGGAAGATAAGGTTTCAATTTCGGTAGGACGAGTTATGACATGTGTACTTGGAATGGTGGTTGAAAGAGAAAGAGAAATACGAAATTTTAAGAAAACAAAATATTATAAAATAGTAGGAACATTTGGAAAAGAAGATGGAAGCTTTAAAGCTGATTGGAAATCTGTTGAAGGTTCAAGTACATTTAATTCACCTAAATTATATAATGAAACAGGTTTTAAAAAAGAAAATGATGCTAAGGAGTTTATATTCTCGTTAAAAGACAAAAATGCTATTGTAAAAGAAGTAAAAAAATCAAAGCAAAAAGAAAATGCTCCTCTTTTATTTAACTTAGCAGAAATTCAAAATGAATGTACAAAAAGATTTAAAATAAAACCCGATGAAACTTTAGAGATTATACAAAATTTATATGAGAAAAAATTAGTTACATATCCAAGAACAGATGCTAGAGTACTTTCAACTGCTATTGCAAAGGTTATAACAAAGAATTTAAATGGAATAGCAAAAGGGTTTAAAGATGAAGATGTACAAAAATATATAAAAAAGATGTCAGAAGAAAAGTATTCAACTAATCTTATAAAAACAAAGTATGTTAATGATAGTAAAATTACAGACCATTATGCAATAATTCCAACAGGGCAAGGTTACGAAAATTATGATAATTTACCACAATTGCAAAAAGACGTGTATAAGGTAATTGTAAAAAGATTTTTAGCAATATTCTATCCTCCAGCAGAGTTTAATAAAATATCTGTTACAATTGACGTAGAAGGAGAACAATTCACGTCTAGTGGAAAAGTATGTATAAATCCAGGTTACCAAGAAGTATTAAAAGATGAAAAAAAGAACAATAAAATAGAAGACATTACCAAGCAAGATGAAGAAAACCAAGATTTAGATATATTAAATAAGTTAAAAAAAGGACAAGAGCTAATTGTAATTAATTATGAAACAAAAGAAGCGGAAACTTCACCTCCAACAAGATATAATTCTGGTTCAATCATCTTAGCTATGGAAAACGCAGGAAAACTTATAGAAGATGAAGAACTAAGAGAACAAATTAAGGGCGCAGGAATTGGTACAAGTGCAACAAGAGCTGAAATTATAAAAAAATTAGAAAGAATAAAATATATACAAATTAATGATAAAACACAAATAATTACTCCAACAAAAAAGGGTGAAGCAATTTATGATGTTGTAAACATGTCAATGCCAGATATGTTAAATCCTAAGTTAACGGCAAGTTGGGAAAAGGGATTGGACATGGTTGCAAAAAATGAAATAAAACCTGATGAATTCATGAATAAATTAGAAAAATACATAAAATCAAAATTTGATAAATTAGTAGTTAAGTGGTAAAATGTTTATTACAAAAAGGAGATGTTTATGTTATTAGCTTTTGTAGGAATTACTGGAGTAGGGAAGTCTTACTATGTAAATAAAGTATGTGAAAAATTAAATTTTAATAAAGTAAAAACAATTAGAACCAGAAAGATGCGTATTGGGGAACAAAACGGAAAAACTGGACTATTTATGACAAAAGAAGAATTAGAAAAGTTGAAAGATTCTGGAAAGATTGCCTATGCGTTTGATGTGTTTGGAGGAACGTATGCATATTTGAAAGAAGATATCTTTTCAAAAGATGATATGGTTTTTGAAATGCATTATACAACAATATATGATTGGAAAAAGATAAGACCAGATATAAAGACAATATATATTTTCCCTAAAGACATTAATATAACTAAAAGTATGATAACTAAAAGAAATTTAAGCAAAGAGCAAGAAGTTGAAAGATTATCCGAAATAGAAGAACATTATAATAAAGTAATGAATGATGAAAACTTAAGAAATATGTTTGATTATATAATATATAATAATTATGACAAAAAGTCAGAAGATGAAATAATCAATTTAGTGAGAAAAATAAAGAAAGAAGAAATAAAAAAAGGAGGAAGTATGATTCCTTAAGATTCATACAAATATATAATGAACAAAACATATTTTGAATTAGAAGAAGATTTTAAAAATATAATAACAGATGCATTACCAAGTGAAAAGATAGAAAGCCTAGAGCAGATTTCAACTGGTTGGACTAATATTGTATATCATGTAAAAACGAATAATGCAGAATACTTTTTTAGATTTCCAAGAGATGAGTTTTGGTCTAGAACTATAGTAAAAGATTGTGAATTTGCAAGTTATATTCATGGTAAGACAGATTTTAATACTGTGAATTTACAACTAAAATATGATAAAAATGGTAGACCATTTAGTATGCATAAAAAAATAGAAGGAATTGCTTTAGCAGAAAAAATGAACGATTTATCAGAAGAAGATGTAAAAGGCATATCAAAAGATATTGCAAAATTTATGTACCAACTTCATAACGTAAAATATGATAAAGGCAATATTTTTAAAATAAACAATATAGGTTTAAAATTAGAGGATTTCCTAGATGAACTTTTAACACTTCATGTAAGCAAAGAAGATATAGAATTTTGGAAAGATAGAAGAGTAAATGAAGATACAAATTATTGCTTAGTACACGGAGACTTAAATTCAAGTAATGTTTTGATAAATGAAAATAACAGAGTAACGGCATTTATTGATTTTGGATTTGGCGGCTTCGGAAATAAATACGATGATATTTCAAGAATAATTGGAAGAACTCCTATAAAATTTAAAAACAATATAATAGAAAGTTACGAAGAATATAGCAATAGTGCATTAGATATGAATAGTTTAAATAAGGATATAGACACTTGGAATAAAATAGATAGTGCATATATAAATTATATGAGAAAAATAGGGATATATGAATAGAAAAAATATAAAAAATTAAATAAAAATTGTAATATATAATAGGTCTAAATGGAAACAGCCATAAATGACCTATTTTCTTTAATTTTTACTTGTATTTTTTTACCAAAGAGGTTATAATAAGTAACATAATGAATTAAGGAGATGATAGCATGAACGTAAGCAAAGAAGAACTTTTGCATATTGCAAAATTAGCTAACTTAAATTTAAAGGATGAAGAGGTAGATAATTATTTAGCAAATTTACAAGATATATTAAATTTTGCAAATGTTGTAAATAATGCTCCTGTAGAGGGATTAGGAGAAACTATTGCTGCAAATGATAATTGCAATGTTTTTAGAAAAGATGAAGTTGTAAATTTTGAGGATAAAGAAGCATTACTTGCTAATGCGCCAGAACAAGAAAGAAATATGTTCAAAATTCCAAAAGTTATTCAATAAAAATATATAATACTAGGAGGTATCTATGGAAATTATAGATTTGACAGTACATGAGTTACAAGAAAAGTTAAAGAGTAAAGAAATTACTGTAGAGGAAATAACAAAAGCATATGTAGATAGAATAAACGAAAAAGAAGGAGATGTACAAGCTTTTGTAAATACTTTAACAGATGAAGCTTTAGAACAATCTAAAGCTATACAAAAAGATATAGAAGACGGAAAAATTGCAGGAGATTTTGCAGGTATTCCAATTGGAATAAAAGATAATATGTGTACAAAAGGAGTAAAAACAACTTGTAGTTCAAAAATGTTAGAAAACTTTGTAGCACCATATGACGCAACAGTTATAGAAAAATTAAATGCTGAACATTTAATAGATTTAGGAAAGCTAAATATGGATGAATTTGCTATGGGAGCTTCTACAGAATATTCTGCATTTAAGAAAACAAGAAATCCTTGGAACTTAAATACAGTACCAGGAGGTTCATCAGGAGGTAGTGCAGCAGCAGTAGCAGCAGGAATGGTTCCATGGGCATTAGGATCAGATACAGGTGGATCTATTCGTCAACCAGCATCTTTCTGTGGAGTTGTAGGATTAAAACCAACATATGGTTTAGTTTCAAGATATGGTTTAGTTGCTTTTGCATCTTCTTTAGATCAAATTGGACCTATTACAAAAGATGTAAGAGACAGTGCAATGTTATTAAATTTAATTGCAGGACATGATGAAAAAGATACAACATCTGAAAATGTACCTAAAAAAGACTACACAAAAGCATTAAAAAACGATGTTAAAGGTTTAAAAATAGGAATTCCAAAACAATATTATGGAGAGGGAATAAATCCAGAAGTAAAAGAAAAATTAGAAGAAGCCATTGAAACTTATAAGAAATTAGGAGCTATAGTAGAAGAATTTTCTTTAGATATAGCAGATTATGCATTAGCCACTTATTATATAATAGCTTGTGCAGAAGCAAGTTCTAACCTGGGAAGATTTGATGGAATTCGTTATGGGTATAGAACAACAAATTACACAAATTTAAAAGATATATACAGAAATTCAAGAAGTGAAGGTTTTGGACCAGAAGTAAAAAGAAGAATAATTTTAGGTACTTATGTTCTTTCATCAGGATATTATGATGCATATTATAAAAAAGCTCAACAAGTACGTACACTAGTAAAAAAAGAATTTGATGAAGCATTTAAAAAGTATGATGTTTTATTAACGCCAGCATCACCAACTGTTGCATTTGAAATAGGTACTAAATCAAATAACCCATTAGAAATGTATTTAGCAGATATATGTACAGTTCCAGTAAACATTGCAGGACTTCCAGGAATATCAATTCCATGTGGAGTAAATAGCAAAGGAATGCCAATTGGAATACAATTAATAGGAAATAGATTTGAAGAAGAAAAAATACTAAATGCTGCATATACATTTGAACAAGAAATTAAATTTAGGGAAAATTATAAACCAGAATTCAGAAAGTAATAAATAACCAGTATATAGTTGAAGATAAATTTAAAATTTAAAAGTTAGGAAAATATAAAATAAAACAATTTATATGCATAAATAAATTTTCTAAAAATAAAGAGACAGTGTTAGGCTAAGATAAAGGAGGACGATTATGTCAAAAGAAGATTATGAAGTAGTAATAGGATTAGAAGTTCATGCAGAGCTTTCTACAAAAACAAAAATATTTTGTTCATGTCCAACAACTTTTGGAGCAGAACCAAATACACATATTTGCCCAATATGTACAGCAATGCCAGGAACTTTACCTGTTTTAAATGAAAAGGTTGTAGAATATGCAGTAAAAGCAGGATTAGCAACAAACTGTGAAATATCTAAGAATAGTAAAAATGATAGAAAAAATTATTTTTATCCAGATTTACCAAAAGCATATCAAATATCACAATTTGATAAACCACTTTGTGAACATGGATATATAGAAATAGAAGATGATGAAGGAAACAAAAAGAAAGTCAGACTTTTAAGAATTCATATAGAAGAAGATGCAGGAAAATTAAATCATAATGAATTTGGTGTAGGAAGCTTAGTAGATTTAAATAGAGCAGGAGTTCCATTAATAGAAATGGTATCTGAGCCAGATATTAGGTCAAGTAGAGAAGCTGAACAATATTTAAGAAAAATAAAATCAATATTAGAATATATAGAAGTTTCAGATTGTAAAATGCAAGAAGGTTCTTTAAGAGCAGATGTAAACGTTTCTGTAAGAAAAAAGGGAGAAGAAAAATTTGGAACACGTACAGAAATGAAAAATATGAACTCTTTTAGAGCTATAGTAAGAGCAATAGAATATGAAAAAGATAGACAAATAGAAGTATTAGAAGAAGGCGGAAAAATAGAGCAAGAAACATTAAGATGGGATGATATAAATGGAAGAACTTATCCAATGAGAGATAAAGAAGATGCACAAGATTATAGATACTTCCCAGACCCAGACTTAGTTGCTATTCGTTTATCTGATGAATATGTTGAAGGCATAAGAAAGTCATTACCAGAATTGCCAGAAAGCAGAAGAGATAGATATATTAAAGAATATAATTTATCAGAAAAAGAAGCAAAACTACTAACATCATCAAAATATTTGTCTAACTTATTTGAAGGAGCATTAGATGTTTGCGGTAATGCAAAAGCTGTTGCAAACTGGATATTATCTGATATATCTAGAATATTAAATGAAAAAGAATTAGAACCAGAAAATATTCCGTTTACAGCTGAGCAATTAGCAAAAATGATAGAGTTAATAGATAAAGGAACAATAAGTTCAGCAATTGCCAAAAAAGTATTAACAGAACTATTTGAAAATCCAAAGGACCCAGAAGAAATAATAAAAGAAAAGGGATGGATTCAAATTTCTGATGAAGGTGCTATAAAAGAAGTAGTAATGAAAGTACTAGAAAATAACCCACAATCAGTAGCAGACTTTAAAGGTGGAAAAGATAAAGCTTTAGGTTTCTTAGTTGGTCAAGCAATGAAAGAAACAAAAGGAAAAGCAAATCCACAAATGTTGAACAAAATGTTCTTAGAAGAATTAAATAAATAATTTGGAAATTAGGGACAGGTCATTTTTTCCCAAATCGGGAAAAAAGGGACAGGTCAGCAAAGATTTATATTTATATATTATAGTGCTTAAGCCAAAAAAGTAATATTTTTACGTTCAACTGCGGACGCACGGCTACTTACAATTTAATTTGTGCATGCACAAATTAAATTGTAAGACCTTGTTTCACTGCAAAATACTACTTTTTTGGCTTTTATATAAATTTAAAAAAATGGTCTGTTCCTAATATTTTCTATAAATTTAATAAAGACAAACCTTACTAGATATAAATAATTAGTAAGGTTTGTTTTTTTATTTATAAAATATAAAAGAATATAAAAACTATTGACAAAAAATAAAAAAAGAATTATCATTGTATTAATATATTAATACAATGATAAAATAAAGGAGGAGAAATGGATTGGAATTTTGAAAGTGACAGACCGATTTATATACAGTTGGTTGAAAAAATGAAAATAGCTATTATTTCAGGAAAATATAAGCCAGGAGATAGACTTCCTTCGGTAAGAGATTTTGCAATAGAGATAAAAGCAAACCCAAATACTGTACAAAGGGCTTATTCTGAGTTAGAAGAAGATGGCTTAGTAATAACACAAAGAACTAACGGAAAATTTGTAACAGAAGATATAAATTTAATAAAGAAAATGAGGGAAGAAATTGCTAAACAAAATTTAGAAAAATTTATTAATAATATGACACAATTGGGATTTACAGAAGATGAGATAAGAGAATATTTAAAATTAAATATCAGAAAGGAAGAAAAGTAAAATGGAATTATTAAAATGCATAAACTTATGTAAAAACTATGGTCAAATAAAAGCCTTAGATAATGTAAATTTTACGATTAGAAAGGGCAGAATAGTTGGTCTTTTAGGTACTAATGGAAGTGGAAAAACTACGTTAATAAAAATAATTAATGAATTACTAGTTCCAAGTTCTGGTGAGATTTTAATAAATGGTAATAAACCAGGAGTTGAAAGTAAGAAAATAATATCATATTTGCCAGAAAGAACGTATTTACCAGATGATAAAAAAGTAAAAGAAATTATAAATTATTTTGAAGATTTTTATAAAAATTTTAATAAAGAAAGAGCCTTAAAACTATTAAAGGAATTAGATATAAGTGAAGAAAGCAAATTAAAACAATTATCTAAAGGTACAAGGGAAAAAGTACAATTAGTTTTAGTTATGAGTAGAGATGCAGATTTATATGTATTAGATGAACCAATTGGAGGAGTGGACCCTGTTGCCAGAGACAAAATTTTAGATTTAATATTAAAAAACTTTAAAGAAGGTGCAAGTATACTTATTTCGACACATTTAATTGCTGATATTGAAAGAATATTAGATGACGTTATTTTTATAAATCAAGGTAAAATTATATTAACATCAAGCGCAGATGAATTAAGAAATAAATATAACACATCTGTAGAAGGTGCATTTAAGGAGGTATTTAAGGGATGTTAGGGAAAATGTTAAAATATGATTTAAAAGATTACTCTAAAAGTATGCTACCAATATGCTTAATGCTATTTATAATATCAATTGTAACAAGGATATTTTCTTTATTAGGAAATAATATAGAAAGTTTAAAAACGATGTTTAGCATATTGTTTGGAATATCTACATTTATTTTTTTTATTGTTATTATAATTTCTTTTGTTTATTGCTTTTTCATATCAATTAGAAATTATTATAAAAAAGTTTTAAAAGATGAAGGATATTTAACACACACATTACCAATAAAAAAGAGCAGTATTATTTTATCGCAAGTAATTAGTTCACTAATTTGGATATTAATTACTGGAATAGTAGTAATTGTTACTTTGGGAATAGCATATTATGAAAAAGGAATGCTTAATGCTTTTTGGCAAGTACTAAATACTGAGCTAAATGGCGAAATAATAGTTTCTCCTATGATAACGTTAATAATTATTATAGCTATGATAATTTGCTCATATGTAAGTACAATTTTAGCAGTATACTGCTCTATGACCGTAGGACATGGATTTAGCAATAATAAAATAGGAAATTCTATTATTGCAGGAGTAATATTCTATGTAGCATATCAAATATTAAGTGTGGTAGCATTAGGAATAGTTCTATTATTCAATTATGGTAATTTAGAAGTGATAGAGAATAATCCTACAATGATGATGAATATAATTGTTCAGATAATAGCATTAGCATTCATTGTAAACTTTATTATTGGAATAGTATCATATATTCTAACAAACTATAATCTAAAAAAGAGATTAAACTTAGAGTAGAAATTGGTACCAGATCTAAATTCCTTAAATTGAGAAATTGGAACCAGATTATCAAATATTTATAGCGATTAAGCCAAAAAAAGTAGTATTTTGCAGTGAAACAAGGTCTTAAAATTTGTGTTTTAAACACAAATTTTAAGTAGCTGTGCGTCCGCAGTTGAACGAAAAAATACTACTTTTTTGGCTTTTATATAAATTATGGAAAAAATGGTCTGTTCCTAATTTCCTATTATAATTTCAACTCTTTTCTTATTTTATTAAATGATAAGCTGCAAATTAAACTTATTACAATAAAATATAAACTGCTAGTAAAGATCGAAATTCCTGTATAGAATAGGGCAGGAGCTGAATAAATAACAGAATAAATTAAAAGAAGGAAAGTAGATAAAATTAATAAGATAAAAGAAAAGTTTAAGCATAGTTTTGTTATATGTAAAATTTTTTGATCAATATTTTTAAATTCATTTAATATTTTTTTCATATGTGTACCTCATTTCTTACATTATTAATTACATGTTAACATAAAATAAGTAAAGCTTCAATGGAAATTGTAACCAAAGAAATAAACTGGAATGGTAATAAAAGTGAGGTATATAATATAAATTGAAACATTAATAAAAATTTTTAAAGTAGTAAATAAAGATAAATAAAAAACTAACCTAAAATTGAGATAATCTCGTATAGGTTAGTCCTTTTATTTTTAAAAAACTGTGCACAATCTTTTAAAAATTATTTTGCTATAGCATTTAATTTCTTAGCCATATTTGATTTTTTTCTAGCTGCTGTATTTTTTACAATAACACCTTTTGTACAAGCTTGATCTACTTTTTTTGTAGCTTCTGTAAATAATTTTGTAGCTTCTTCTTTATTTCCAGCTTCTACAGCTTGTTCGAATTTTTTTACAGCTGATTTATATCCAGATTTAATCATATTATTTCTAAGAGTTTTCTTTTCAATAACACTAACACGTTTAATAGCTGATTTAATGTTTGGCATGTTTGCACCTCCCCTAAGTTAATAAAATCAACATATATTTTACCACGAAATTTCGTATTTGACAAGAGGTTTAAACATATTTTTCAGACATAGTAAAGACAAAATTAATGAAAAATAAATACAAGTGAATGGAAAAGTTGCTATATTACATTATTGGTAAAAATAACTTGCAAAAACTAAAAAAAACATATATAATTAAAATAACTCACAAATGACAATTATATAAATTTTGGAAGGAGCGATTTTTATGAACATAAAAATAACAGGAAAAGAGTTAAAAGCAACAGAAGCAATAAAAGATTATATTGAAAAGAAAGCAGACAGATTAGTAAAATATTTTGGAGAAGAGTTTGACTTATATGCAACAATTAAAACAGAAGGTGCAGAACAAATTGCAGAGATGGATGTAAAAGCAGGAAGCGACAGATTAAGAGCTGTTACAGCGCATAGAGATTTATATGCATCTATAGATAAAGATATTGACATACTAGAAGGTCAAGCAAGAAAAGTAAAAACTAAAAAAGATAAACAAAACATGACTGAATCAATTAGAATGAAAGAATCTTTAAAAATGGAAGAAGAACATGAAGTTGAAGGAGAAATATTAAAAACATTATATTATGAAATAAAACCATTAGCTCCAGAGGATGCTAAATTAAAATTAGAAGAAAGACCACAAGATAAATTCTTAGCATTTATAAATTTAGAAAATAATAAAGTAAATGTAATTTATCGTTTAAAAGATGGAAAGAACTTTGGTATAGTTGAACCAGAGGCATAGATGCAAAAAAAACATACATAATATAAAAATTTATATAATTAGCAATTATATAATATATAAATAGAAAAACTGCACAGATAGCAACAGCTACTGTGCAGTTTTTTGCGTTAGGACACAAGGGTGTCCTGAGATTAAGATACAAGCTTTACGCTTACAACGATGAAATGCTGCAAAGTATCGGTTTCTTCAACCGAGAAGCTTTTGTAGTACTCGGGGTTGGTCACGTATGAACCCACATCGGACAAAAAACGTCCGAGCTCAGCAAATGTGGAGACTGTATAAAATGGAATAGAAACTCCGTTTTCGAAGCGGAGTATCAGTCGAGCTACTCCAAGTCCGTTCGTAGGGATAAATATTCTTCTCCCAACACGTCGAGCTTTAGAGTCAAAACACCGATAGAAGCTCATATCCATCTCACACTTTTCCACTTTGCCCACTTCAGCCAAAGATTGCTTGAGTCTCTGGATCTTCTTGCCTTGCGCATGGTTTAAGAGCAACCGGAAGGTTGCGCTAACCACTAAGTCTTCGCTAGAAATGTTCATTAGCTTTACCTCTTTTCTGTATATACTGGCTAAAAGCCGTATAATTAGTATACCACAAAAAAATATGTAAAACAAACTATAAATAGAAATAGCTGAAAAAACAATATAACAAAATTCGACTATTCCTACTATATTTATTGTTTCTTTTATGTTATAATATAAATACATGTGAATAAAATGGGGAAAAGGAGTATATTTGGTGAAAATACTGTTAGTTATAGATCAATATGAAAATAGTAATAATGGTACAACAATTTCTGCAAGAAGATTTGCAGAAGGGTTGCAGAAAAGAGGGCATACAGTAACAGTACTTACGACAGGAGAAGAAGGAGAAAATAAATTTATAGTAAAAAGCTTAAAATTGCCTATTGGAATTTCAGGAATAATAAAATCACAAGGAATGAATTTTGCCGTACCTGATAAAGAAATAATAAAAAAGGCAATGCAAGATGTAGACATAGTGCACTTTTATATGCCATTTTGGCTATCTAGAAGTGCTAAAAAGATTGCAGATGAGCTAAAAATTCCAAATACAGCTGCATTTCATGTACAGCCAGAGAATATAACTTATACTATAAAGCTGGGAAAAGTTAAGTTAATAAATGATAAAATATATGAAGAATTTAGAGATGACTTTTTTAATAAATTTAATCGTATACATTGTCCAAGTCAGTTTATTGCGAGCCAACTAAAAGAGCATAATTACACATCAAAGCTATACATTATTTCAAATGGAATACAGGATAAATTTAATTTTATGCCTAAAGAAAAAAATGATAAATTTGTTATTACAATGGTAGGTCGTTTATCTGGAGAAAAAAGACAAGACTTGCTTTTTGAGGCAATAAAAAAGTCTAAATACGAAAAAGATATTCAACTTGTTTTAGCCGGTAAAGGACCAAAATATAAACAATATGTTAAAATGGGCGAAGAATTAACAAACAAACCAATTATACAATTTTGTAATGAAGATCAACTTATAGAATTGTTACATAAAACAGATTTATATGTACATACATCAGATGCAGAAATAGAGGCAATATCTTGTATAGAAGCAATAGCATGTGGAAATGTTCCAATTATATCAAACAGCGATAAATCAGCAACTCCACAATTTGCTATAGATGAGAGAAGTTTATTTGAGGCTGGAAATAGTGATGATTTAGCTAATAAAATAGATTATTGGATAGATAATCCACAAGAACTTGAAAAAATGAGGAAAACTTATACTGAAAGTGCAAATAAATATAGAATAGAAAATAGTATGAAAAAAATAGAGGAGATGTTTGAAGATGAAATTGCTGAAAGGAGTAACTAATTTTCTACAAGACACATTCTATTATTTAATAGCTGTTCCAATTTTATTTGTAGTAAATAAAGTAGTGTTAGGATATAAGTTAATAGGAAAAGAAAATATAAAAAAGGTACCAGGAGCTAAAATAACAATTTCTAATCATGTCCATACAATAGATTGCTCTATGAACGGAATAGTAAATTTTCCACAGTATTGTTATTTTGTTACGCTTCAAAGTAATGTAGACTTGCCATTTATAGGAAAGCTAGTAAAATTACTTAGAGGAATTCCAATTCCAATAAAAATATCTGAAAAAGAAAAATTTTATGAACAAATATCAGAACTATTAAAAAATGGAGAGACAGTACATATATATCCAGAGGGAATGTTAAGACCATATGCTACAGATTTGTTACAATTCAAAAAAGGAGCTTTTGTAATGGCTGTAGAAAATAATGTTCCAATAGTGCCAAGTGTTATTTTAACAAGAGAGGCAGATGGAATATATAAATGGTTTAAAAGAAAGCCTTTGTTTACTCAGGTAGTACTAGAACCAATATATCCAGATTTAACTATAGAAAATAAAGGCGAGAGAATTAAAAAGATGCTTAATGAAGCATATGAAAAAATGAAAGAACAACTTGATCATAATAACGAAATTACTTATGAGGAAGAAGAGGTAAAAGCATAAAAATGATTAATAATTTTATTTATAAATAGCTTTATTTAAGAGCAGTGTATATTATTAATTAGAATAAATATTGATAAAATTTAAAAGAACCTTCTTAAATATGTAATACTTAAGGAGGTTCTTTTTTACGCTATGAACGCAAAAACTATTTCATTTGGTTTTCAGCTTGTTGGATTAATTTCTTAACCATTTGTCCACCTATTCTACCAGCGTCTCTTGAAGATAAATCTCCATTATAACCTTGTTTTAAATTAACACCAACTTCGTTAGCTACTTCATATTTGAATTTGTTAAGAGCTTCTTTAGCTTCTGGAACTACAGAATAATTGCTGTTGTTATTTGCCATGTCTTTCACCTCCTAAATTGTGATAAATAAAGCTTTGAAAAAACGTTTTGTCTTTTCAATATATAGATTGTACAATAAGTAGAAAAATAAACTGGAAATTTATGAGAAAAATATAATGAAACATAAATAATATAATAAATATTTTTAAGAATATATTTCGAAATAAAAACATTTTTAAAAATTATTGTACAAAAATTGTATTTAAATTAGAAGTTTTGTATAATAATATTTGAAAAAAGAGAATATAAAAATTTAAATGTAATAGATTAAAAATTTTAATTAAAAACTAAAAGAAAGGAGAGTATGATTAAATAAATCATACAACAAATATATGTATAAATTAATAGCGATAGACTTAGATGGAACATTATTAAATTCATATGGAGTAATATCAGAAGAAGATAAGATTAATTTGAAAAAAGCAATGGAAAAGGGTGTTAAAGTAGTACTTACATCTGGAAGAGGAACAATGTCTGTAAAAAATTTTGCAAATGAACTTGATATACAAGGAGATATTATATGTGGTAATGGTGCCATAGTATATAATTTACAAGAAGATAAAATTATATACAACCAATATATAGATAAGAAAAAAGTTTTACAAATTATTAGAATTTGCGAAGAAAATAGCATTTATTACAATGTTTTTACAGAAGATACTATACTAACAAGTTCTCTTGCTTATAATGTACTATTTTATAATCAAGAAAATGTAAAAAAGCCTGATAATAAAAAGACAAATATAAATATTATTCAAAACATTTATAAATATATTGAAGAAAGAGAAAAAGAAGATTATTTAAAAATATGTATATGTGATAAGAATGACGTAATATTTGGTGGTATCATGAAAAAGTTAAAAGAGGTAAAAAATGTTAATGTCATGGAAGTAGCTCATATGGCAAGAAAACTTATTGCTAATGGTACAGAATATGTTCCGGTAGAATATTACATTACAGAAATTATGAACCAAAATGCTGATAAATGGAATGCTGTTAAATTTTTGGCAGACAAATTAGGTATAGAAACATCTGAAATTATTGCAATAGGAGATAATGTAAATGATGAACAAATGTTAAAAAATGCAGGATTAGGAGTGGCGATGGGAAATAGTGCTCCATATATACAAAAAATGGCAAAGGAAGTTACACTAGATAATAATTCCGGTGGTGTAGGTCATATTGTAGAGAAGTATATACTTAAATAATTATTCAATTAAATAAAATTTAAAATTAAAAATAAAGTAATAATAATGAGATTAAATGAAAAATTGAATAAAAAATATAAAAAAGCACATAACTAGTTTTAATAGGAGTGTGTTTTTTTATGGATAATAAAGAAAAAAATCAAATAGATACAAATAAAGAATTAGATACAAATGAAAATAAATTACAAGAACAAAATGGGGCAAAGGCAAATGAAATAAAAGAAGAAATAGAAAGAAGAGAAAAAATAGACGAAACTAAAGAGGAGATAGGAGAAATAGAAGATACTACAAAATATGGCGAGTTTGTATCTTCATATTTTGCATGGCTTACATTAGACAGACAAAAGAAAACTGCTAACAAATTAGAAAATATTACTAAAGATAAAAAAGAAGAGAAATAAGGTAAAAGAATTTACCAAAAAATGAATTAAAGTTATTACAAGATAGATAAAATGTAAGATAAAAGAAGAGAAATGAAGATAAACGAAGAAAATATTAATAAAAATCAAAAATATATTTAATATTTTCTGAAAATTCTAAAATGCAGCTAAAATACGCTATTGCATTATACAAAAAAGATAGTATAATTATAATGTAAGTCAAAGAAAGTCAAAGTCAAAAAAGAAAGAGGCTGATGAAATGAGAATATCAGATATAATAGAAGAATTTATAAAAGAAATGTTTGATGATACAGATTTTATAGAAATACAAAGAAATGATTTAGCTCAACATTTTAATTGTGTTCCTTCTCAAATAAATTATGTTATTTCCACAAGATTTAAACCGTCTCAAGGTTATTATGTAGAAAGTAAAAGAGGTGGAGGAGGACATATAACAATAAAGAGAATAAACACAACTAAAAGTAATGCTTTAATGCATATTATATCTAGTATAGGAGATAAAATAACAGCACAGGAAGTGGATATATTTATTAGAAATTTGCTTTCTAAAGACTATATAAATAAAAAGGAGGCAAAGTTATTAAAAGTAGCGACAAGTGATAATGTTCTTACAATATCAAATGAAATAAGAGATATGGTAAGAGCAAATATATTTAAAAATATGCTTATAAATTTAGTTGAAGATTAAACAAACATAAAAGTAATTTAAAGGAGGTAGATTTTTATGTTGTGTCAAAATTGTGGAAAAAATGAGGTCAATTTTAGATATACTCAAATAGTAAATGGAGTAAAAAAAGAAATGGCTTTATGTGATAAATGTGCAAAAAAATTAGGATTATATAATAATATGGATTTTAGTATGCCAATTAGTATGTCAAGCTTTTTAGGAGATATGCTTAGCGACTACGAAGAGGCATTTTTGCCAAGTTTTAGCAGCGTAGCAACTTCTGAATGTAATACTTGCGGAACAGACTATGATGAGTTTATAGAAAGTGGGTTATTAGGATGTGAAAATTGCTATGATGTATTTTCTAATAAAATAGATTCATTATTAAAAAATATTCATGGTTCAAATAGACATGTAGGAAGAATAAGTAAGTTTATAGAAAGTAGTAATGGTTTAGACGAGTTTAATAAAGGAGAGAAAGAGATAAAAAATAATAAAAAAGAAAAAGTTTCTAAAATTGATGAATTAAAAGATAGTCTAAATAAAGCTATAAAAGAAGAGCGTTATGAAGATGCAGCAAAAATAAGAGATGAAATAAAAAAGGAAGAAAAGAAATTAAATAAAGGTAATAAAAAAGTTGAAGACAAAAATGATGATAACAAAGAAGAAAAATAATAAAAATTAATTATAAATTGAAATTGTATATCTAAAATAATTATTTAAAATAAAAAAATACTTAAGAAGGGAGAAAAAGTATGTCTAATTGGTATGTTCAAACAGGTAAAGATTCTGATGTTGTTATAAGTTCAAGAATAAGGTTGGCGAGAAATATAAAAGGAATCCCTTTTATAACAAAATGTAAGAATGAAAATTTAGAAAAAGTAATTGATATAATGAACAATGTGGTAAATAGCTTAGGTTATGGTTTAAAACTTTTTAGAATGGATAAAATAGATAATGTAACAAAGGTAAGCTTAGTAGAAAAACATTTAATAAGTCCTGAATTTATTTCTAAAACTGACAATTCAATAACACAGAACCTAAAAGCAATTTTATTAAACGAAGATGAAAATATTTGTATTATGATAAATGAGGAGGATCATTTAAGAATACAAGTTTTTAGTGCAGGTTTAGACTTGGAAAATTTAAAAAATTTAATAGTAGAAATTGATGAAAAAATTGATGAGGCTTGTCATTATGCATGTAGTAAAAAATATGGATATTTAACAGCTTGTCCAACAAATGTTGGTACAGGAATGAGAGCTTCTGTTATGGTACACCTTCCTGCTTTAACTATAACAGGAAATATTAGCAAGGTGTTACAAATTGTTAATAGTTTTGGAATGAATATAAGAGGCTTATATGGCGAAGGCTCTCAGAGTGTAGGAAATATATATCAAATTTCAAATAATCAATCTTTAGGTTTAACAGAAGACGAAATTGTTAAAAATCTAAATATAATAACATCAAAAATAATAGAACAAGAAAGATTAGCAAGAAAAAATTTAACAAAAGAACCTTTAGAATTAGAAGATAGAATATGTCGTTCATATGGAATATTAACTAATGCAAGAAAGCTTTCATCTGAAGAATGTTTAAAACTTTGGTCAGATGTAAAATTAGGCATGGACTTAGGAATAATAGACGGATTAACAGATTTAAAAGTAAATAAAATTAAAATATATAGTCAATCTGGAAATTTACAAAAATATTTAGGAAACCAGTTAAATGCTTATGAGAGAGATATTGAAAGACCTAAATTAATTAATAAAATAATAAACGAAAATTAAGTGAAAGGAAGTGTTACATATGGTTTATAAATTTACAAATAGAGCTGAAAAAGCTTTAGAAATTGCAAATGATTTAGCAATGGAGCTTGGACATAATTATATAGGTACTGAACATATTTTATATGGTTTGGCAAAAGAAGGCACTGGTGTGGCAAGTAAAGTGTTGGAATTACAAAATGTTACGCCAGAACAAATAAAAGAAGAAATAGAGGCATTAATTGGTGTTGGAGCAGAATTAGAAAATGGAACAGTAGGTTTTACACCAAGAACTAAAAGAGTTATAGAAAATGCTTTTAGAGAAGCAAGAAAATTAGGCTCTGAATATATCGGAACAGAACATTTATTAATAGGAATTATGCGTGAAGGTGATAGTATTGCAGTTCGTATAATGATGAATTTAAATGTAAATCCTCAAAAGCTATATACAGAAATATTAAAAGTAGTAAATGAAGATGAAGCGGCTTTAAATAATGAGAAATCAAACAATAATTCTTATGGTAGCTATAATCAAACAACTACTTTAAATCAATATGGTACAGATTTAACCAAACAAGCAAAAGATGGTAAATTAGATCCTGTTATAGGTAGAAAAAAGGAAATAGATAGAGTAATTGAAATTTTATCAAGAAGAACTAAAAATAATCCTTGTTTAATAGGTGAACCAGGTGTTGGTAAAACAGCAGTAGTAGAGGGATTAGCAGAAAAAATTATATCTGAAGATGTTCCAGAAATGTTAAAGAATAAAAGAGTTGTTAGTATAGATATATCAAGCATGGTTGCAGGCGCAAAATATAGAGGAGACTTTGAGGAAAGAATAAAAAAATGCTTAGAAGAAGTTAAAAAGGTAAAAGATGTTATATTATTTATAGATGAAATTCATACTATTGTAGGTGCAGGTTCTGCAGAAGGAGCAGTAGATGCAGCAAATATTTTAAAACCTCTTTTAGCAAGAGGAGAAGTTCAAGTAGTTGGTGCTACAACTTTAAACGAATATAGAAAATATATTGAAAAGGATAGCGCTTTGGAAAGAAGATTTAGTCCAGTAATGGTTGGTGAACCTACTACAGAAGAAACTATACAAATACTAAATGGTATAAGAGATAAATATGAAGCACATCATAATGTAAAAATTAGTGAAGAGGCTATAAAGGCAGCAGTTAACTTATCTGTAAGATATATTAATGACAGATTTTTACCAGATAAAGCAATAGATTTAGTAGATGAGGCAGCATCGCGTGTAAGAATGAAAACATATACAGTACCAGATTCTTTAAAGAAACTAGAAGATAAAATTTCAGATTTAGATAAAGAAAAAGAAGAAGCCATAAGAGTACAAGATTTTGAAAAGGCAGCAGTATTAAGAGATGACGAAAATAAAGCAAAAGATGAATTACAAAAGGCAAAAGAAAAATGGCATAACAAAAACAGTAAAAATGTTGTTACTTTAACAGAAGAAGATATTGCAGATGTTGTATCTAATTGGACAGGAATACCTGTTAAGAAGATAAGCCAAGACGAAAATGAAAAATTAAAGAACTTAGAGGAAGAACTTCATAAAAGAGTTATTGGACAAAATGAAGCTGTTGAGGCAGTAGCAAAGGCTATAAGAAGGGGAAGATTGGGATTAAAAGATCCAAATAGACCAATTGGTTCATTCTTATTCTTAGGTCCAACAGGTGTAGGTAAAACAGAACTTTCAAAAGCATTAGCAGAAAGCTTATTTGGTTCAGAAGATTCAATGATAAGAATTGATATGTCTGAATATATGGAACCACATTCTGTTTCTAAATTAATTGGTTCTCCTCCAGGATATGTAGGATTTGATGATGGTGGTCAATTAACAGAAAAAATAAGAAGAAAACCATATTCAGTAATATTATTTGATGAAATTGAAAAAGCACATCCAGATGTAATGAATATGCTACTTCAAATACTTGATGATGGACGTTTGACAGATGCTCAAGGAAGAACTGTAAACTTTAAAAATACAGTAATTATAATGACATCAAATGTAGGAGCAAGAATAATTACAGACAAAACATCATTGGGATTTTCTGATAGTAATGCAAAAGATGATAGTGTAGATAAAGACTATGAAAGTATTAAAAAAGATGTAATGTCGGAATTAAAGAAACAATTTAGACCAGAATTTTTAAACAGAATTGATGAAATTATAGTATTCCATAAATTAAATGATGAAGATGTAAAGAAAATTATAGACATAATGATAAATCAGGTAGAAAAGAGACTTAATGCTCAAAATATAACATTAGATGTTGATGAAAAGGTTAAAGACCTTATTGCTAAAAATGGTGTTGATAGAAATTACGGTGCAAGACCACTAAAAAGAGCTATTCAAAATATGTTAGAAGATAAAATTGCAGAAGAAATGTTAGACGGAAAAGTAAAACAAGGAAAGAAAAATATAGCAACTGTTGAAGATGACAAGATTGTAATAAAATAATAATGCGACAAGGCTATAATAATTAATAAGTGATAGGGTATAAAATATTATTTAACATTACTTATTAGTTTTGGTATCAAAAAACGTTGCTAAAAACAAAACCACATGCTATAATAAGTTCATACCAAAAGAGAAGGTGTATGAGATGGACTTTATAATAGCATGTGTTTTTATTCTAATATTTATTGTAATTGCATTAGTTATACTTGCTGTTTTTCAAATAAGAATGGCAGGTATTAAAATAAAAGATTTTTATGGATTTATACAAGCAAATGAAATGCTAGATAAATTAGCAAGATTTGCAAGAAGATATGAAAGTATGTCACCACAAGAACAAATAATATACTTAAAAGAAGCGGAAAAAATATTTGAAGCATATGACAAAATACCAAGTGTTATATGGGAAGACCAATACAGAGAATATCAAAAAGTATTAGATGCATATAAAAATATTAGAGTATTAAGGTGGGAAGATAGCAAGAAATAGGAAATTGGGACCAGATCTAAATTTCCTAAAATGAGAAATCAGGATCAGATCTGAATTTCTTAAAATAAGAAATTTTAGACAGATATTATAAGATAATAAATTTTATAATATTTGTCTTTTTTTAATTTAAAAGAATTCTTTGTAAAAAAAATGGGATAATATTCATATAATATTATATGAATAAATAATTGCGAGGATAATTTATTAATGGGAAAATTAAAATAATAAAAGAGAGGTTTATTATATGAATATTAGATATTTTGATCATGCTGCTACAACAGCAGTTGCACCGGAGGTATTACGAGATATGATACCTTATTTTAGTAAAAACTATGGTAATGCATCTTCAATGTATGAAATTGGAAGAACGGCTAAAAAGGCTATGAATGAAGCAAGAGCAAGAGTTGCACATGCAATAGATGCATCTCCAAAGGAAATATATTTTACATCTTGCGGAAGTGAGAGCGATAACTTAGCAATTAAGGGAATTGCTTATGCAAATAAAGAAAGAGGCAAGCATATAATTACAAGTAAAATAGAGCATAATGCTGTTTTAAATTCGTGTTCAAGACTAGAAGAACAAGGATTTGAAGTCACATATTTAAATGTGGATGAAAATGGATTTGTAGATTTAAACGAATTGGAAAATGAAATTAGAGAAGACACTATTTTAATTACTATAATGTTTGCAAACAATGAGGTCGGAACAATAGAGCCAATAGAAAAAATTGCGGAGATAGCACATAAGCATAATATAATTTTTCACACAGATGCAGTTCAGGCCATAGGAAATGTTAGAATTGATGTTAGAAAAATAGGAATAGACGCACTTTCTATGTCTGCACATAAATTTTATGGACCAAAGGGAATAGGGGCTCTTTATGTAAAAGATGGTGTTGCATTTCAAAGAATTCAAGATGGTGGACATCAAGAAAGAGACAAAAGAGCAGGAACAGAAAATGTTGCAGAAATTGTTGGTATGGGAAAAGCTATAGAACTTGTATATCAAGACTTTGATGAGCATTATGAATATTTAAAGAATTTAAGAGACTATTATATAAATCGTGTAGAAAAAGAAATTCCGTACGTAAAATTAAATGGTGATAGAGTTAAAAGGTTACCTGGTAATGCAAATTTTTCTTTCGAAGGATTAAGCGGAGAAAAAATGTTATTTACATTAGATTTACATGGAATATGTGCATCAGCAGGTTCTGCATGTGCAACAGGTTCACTTCTTCCTTCACATGTGCTTTCTGCAATGGGAGTGCCAGATAGTTTGGCTAGTGGAACATTAAGAACAACTTTTGGACCGGAAAATACTAAAGAAGATATTGATTATTTAGTAGAATGTCTAAAGAATATAAAATAGGATTAAAAGTTTATAACGTATAAGAAAACTATAAAATTATAACCATTTTTATAATAAAAACTGTGGATTATAAAAAGAGGAAGCCCCTGCATTTCTGCAGGGGCTTTTTACTTGGCATGCACTATACAAGGAGTGAAGCTAAGTTCATAGATTTAGCTTGCCTGCTGAGGCTTAGCTATAGATATGAACGACACCAGGACCGCCAGATGCAATCATGGAGTTATCGTACCAGATGTTCAAACCAAACGCTTCGACGACGAAGCGAGCTGGCACCAAAGTACGGTCTCCGGTGATGACTGGCGCAACAGCCATTTGAAGCAACCTGCCATCGTAATTCATGTAAGGGCGACCGATGTATAGATTGATTGTGTGACTGTTGTTGGAAATATCTACTTGCTGAGACTGACCTCCGACCCACTCTACGTCATAGCCCAGCATTTCGCCAAGAGCGTATACTGGAATCATGGTGTAACCTGGGTCGATTACAATAGGCTGCTGGTCAGGAAAATCTACACGCTTTCCGTTGAGCATTACAATAATGGGAGTGCGCCCATCATTGTTAATAAAGACACTGTCATCGTAACGGTAGTACTTGTAGCCGAGAGCGGTAGCCCACTGCTGAAGAGTCTTATACGTGTTATTGGCATTGGCGGGAGTTGTTCCGAAAATCGCCTTCAAGCTATCAGCCTGAGGGTAATTTACGTAAACGCTAGTGTCGTTACTTCTGTAACGATAGGCTGCATTGGAAACATACATGCCGTTGCGATACACTTTGACAGTGCTAATAAACGGCTCGTCGTCATCATGACCAGGGTCACTGATGACAGGATCATCGCTGCCGGTATCTCTGCCGTCAGAGTAGAGATAGACTTTGTTGTTTTTAACCTCCAGGCTGTAGCCAAACTCATCTGCCCAATCGTTTAAGCAAACGTCGTCGTCAGGAGATGCGCTCAGCATATCCTCAGCCTCGGGAAAGATATCACGGATATCTTCCCATACGTCTACCCAAACATTGTCGTTGCGGTCAGTGTAAGCGTTATTAACGCCGGTGTAGTCATTGTCGACATACACCTTCATGCTACCAGTTGCGGCAAACGCCACAGTGGACATGCTGAGAACCATAACTACCGCCAAAAGGGTAGCAAAGATCCGCTTGATGTTTTTCATAGTAATTCCTCCTTGAGATAAAAAGTGTTAAGTTGCCAATGTACAGTGCATGCTTTGAAATCGCTTCCTCCTATATATAAAATATATAAACATATTGTAAGGAAGCCGAAGGCAATCCTCCAATATGGAAATGCATTGTGGTCAGTAGACCAAAATGCTAAGCGCTGCTTAAAACAAAAGCAATGCTAATATAATTATACCATAAATATTGGAAATGGGCAATTAACATAACTATGTAAGAAGTATAAAATTTATAACATAAAACTGGCATTGATAGAAAATTGAAATGAAATTTGTACTAGTATAAATAGTAATTCAAGCAATATAATAAAAAGATATAAATAATAAAAATTAAAAAACATAAATAATTTATGTGAATAAACTAATAAATTGTGGAAATACTAATTGTAAAATTAAGTTTATAGTGATTATTATGTGGAAAAAATTAATAATTGGTTTAATAGCGGGAATTATAAGTGGATTTTTCTCTGCTGGAGGAGGGCTTATTCTAGTTCCTTCGTTTGTTTATTTTTTAAACTTAGACGAAAAAAAGGCAAGAGCTACTTCTCTTTTTTGTATGTTACCAATGGTTTTAGTAACAGCATTTTTTTATGGAAGAAATAATTTTATACATTGGGACATTGGAATAAAATGTGCAATTGGCGGAGTAGTAGGGGGAATTATAGGAGCAAAATTACTTACAAAAATACCTAATAAATATTTAAAAATTGTATTTGCTGCATTTTTAGTATATGCCGGAATTAGCATGATTATTAAATAATATTTAAATCTAATAATTTAAAAAGAATAAACAATTTTAATAAAGTAAATAATAAAAAAATAAATAATCGAATTTCGAAAATATTAATACTCTATATTTTATTGAACAAAAATATTTTAAAAGGGATAAGAATAATAAGAAATGATAGAAATTTTAATTGGTTTAATTTCAGGAATTATAAGTGGAACAGGAATGGGAGGAGGAACTATTTTAATACTTCTTCTTTCAATATTTATGGGGGTAGATCAACATGTGGCACAGGCAACTAATTTAGTGTTTTTTGTTCCAACAGCTATTGCTGCAATTTTTATTAGTTTAAGAAAAAAGAAAATAGATTTAAGAGTAGGAGTAGTTATTATAATAGTAGGGGTTATAGGAGCAGCCATAGGTGCCATAATTTCAAGTAAGATGAATGTTAATTTATTAAGAAAAATTTTTGGAATTTTTTTACTTATTATAGCAATTTATGAAATTTATTCTTGGTATAAGATGTATATAAAGAAAAAAATAAGACATAATAAAGTTAAGAAATAAAAATGTTTCAAATTTACAAAAATTTATAAAATAAGGAGGAATTTAAATGAAATTTGTTAAAGGTATGTTAGTTGGTGGACTATTATCTGCAGGAGTTGCTATGATTTATGCAGGGACAATGGAACAAAATAAAAAGAAGGTTATGAAAAAAGGTAAACAATTTGCTAGAAAATTAGGTATAATGTAATAAAAAAACAAACTTCAGACTTATTATCTGAAGTTTGTTTTTTTATTATTAATTGTTAATGCTAAATGCTAGACTAATTAATAATCTTTTTCACATTTGCATGGACATTCAGGTTTGCAATGTTCAGGCTTACATTGATGCTCTGGTTTGCATGGGCGCTCTGGTTTGCAAGGTTTATCCATTTTACATGGTGGGCATTCTAATTTTATACCTTTTAAACATTTTCCTTCATGTTTGCTTTCTACGCAAACTTTACAATGTTTTACTTCATATACACATACAAGTTTAAAATTTTGTATAAATCATTAATTCAAAGTTCTCTGGATTACTTTTCTTTCCGTAACATTTTTCTGTTTTTAGATAATCTACTTTTTTTATAACCGTTTTTAATAATTCATTTTTCTCTTTAATATTACTGCATTTGCTGTATATATCAAGTACATTTTTAACCTTGGGAATTAACTCAATTTTTGATTTTTCATTCTGTTCGATTTTCTTTATTTCTTCATTTAATATCTCTATTTTTTTTGATTGTTCCTGCTCTTTGACCAAAATCTTATTTTTTCTTTGAGTAAAAATATCTATATTGTATATACCTTGTTCTAAAAAACCGTATATTCTTTCCAAAGTATCTTCACACTTCATTAATTCTATATTAGCTTTTTCTAATTGATTTTTTTTAATTTTTATTATCTCTGAATTAGATAAGTTGTTTAGGCTTGCATTATCTATCTCTCTTTCATGCTCTTCTAACCATATTTTTAAACTTTCAATAAGTTTTTTTTCAACAATATTTATTTTACTAGAGACATTATTGCATTTAGGATTTGTGCAAGCTAACGTCTCTGAGGAAACTCTAAACATCAATCTGCCACATTTAGAACATCTAATTAATCCACATAATGGATTTTGGATATTATAAATACCTGGAATAGGGGCAGTGTTATTTTCTTTTTTCTTTTTCTGAACTAATTCAAAAGTTTGAATATCTATTATTGGTTGATGTAAAGCATCTACTAAGACAACATCATTTCCCTTATTTACTGGTTGAGTATTAATTATCTTGCCGTCCTTTAATACTTTTACTACTTTTCTATCCTTCCATCGAATTTTTCCAGCGTATACGGGGTTGGATAGGATATCTCTAATAGAATTACTAGACCAAGCATTAGATTTTAGTGGTTTAACATTTAACTTATCTAAATATTTACAAATTTCTGATGGCTTCATATTTTGATAGGCATATAAATTAAATATACACTTAATAGTTTCTGCTTGTTCAGGTACTATTTCTAATGTCCAGCCTTTATCATGTTCTAACTTTTTTCGCTTATACCCATAAGGAGCTCTACTAGCAGGAAATTTACCTTGTGTTGCACTAGTTGTTCTACCATTTTGTAAACGTCTATTAATAGTTTTGTATTCTCTTCTGGACATAAATAAGCCAAATTCAAAATATTCTTGGTCAAATTCATTGCTAGGATCATAAATTTTAAGAGGTGTAATTATTTTTGTATTAGAATATTGAAAAGCATTTGAAACAATACCTTGGTCTAACGTATTACCTCTGGCAAGACGTTCTACTTCTACTACTAATACTCCAGTGATGCCACCTTGTTCAACTAATTGTAGCACTTCCTGAATAACTGGTCTAGAGGCAATACTGTCTCCTGATACAATTTCTTTTAAAGTAATTACTTGTTCATCTTTTATTCCCATAGACCTATATAAATTTGTTAAGATTAAATCATGTTTTGCTAATGTATCGCCTTCTCCGTGTTCCTCAGCCTCTACATCTTTTCTAGATTTTCTTAAATATTTAATATACATTTTCATACTATTATTTATATTATTATACACAATAAAATACCTCCATTTTCAATGAAATTTATCAATAAACTATTGAAAATAAGGCATCTCTAATGTATAATATTAAAGAAGTCACTTTCAATAGTGATTGTCGGAATTAGAATAGTGGTTGTGCTGTGCGAAAACTCAAACACTTTCTAATTCTTTTTTTATTATTTCTTTCCAGCTTTAAATTTATGCCCACAATTCATACAAGTACAAATAACTTTTTTGCTTCCTGCATTTCCAAGCCCTGCTCCAATGGCAGTACCGATTCCAGGTAATATAGCCGTTCCAGCTAATGCGCCAAGCCCGCCTTTAACAATACCATATCCTTTTTTATTTCCAGATATTGAAGTAGAGCCACACTTTGGGCAACGTAATTGCGAATTAAATTGCTGTTGTTGTAACTGAAGTTGTTGTGCTTGCATTTGTAGTTGCTGTTGTTGTATTTGCATTTGCTGAGCTTGCATTCTCAACTTCAATTCTTCATTACTCATCATACTTTGTTGCTGTGTATTAGTAACAGAATAATTTATTTTAGTACCGCAACTTGTACAAAATTTGCAATCATCTGGTAATTTAGCACCACATTTAGTACAAAACATATCTTTTACATCTCCTTTTAAAACTCCCTTTTTAATTGTTTCACAACTCCTACTATAATAATAGGAATTTTTTCTATTTCGTCCTTAGTGTACATTACTGGTCCATAAGCTGGATTTAACGGCTGTAATACTATACCATCATCTGTTTTCTTTACTTTCTTTAATGTACCTTCATCTCCATTTATTATAACAACGGCATATTCATTGTTTTCACAATCATTTTGTTTTTTTATTATTACTATGTCATTTTCAAGAAAAGTAGGAGCCATACTGTCTCCTTTTACTTTTAATGCAAAATAATCTTCTCCAGAACCAACCAAGCTAGTTTCCACATCAATAGTACCTATCCAATTTTCTTGTGCTAAATAATTATAACCTGCCTTGACTGTACCAAGAAGCGGAATAGGAGATACAGGATTGCCTATTAAATCAGTTTTTAATTTTTCTTTGTCTTCTACTAAGTCTGATTTTTGAATTCCAAAATAATTGGCTAATAGCTGTATTTTGTCAATTCTAGGGTAAATATTTGCATTATACCAGTCAGTAAATGTAGAATATGGAATTTCTAAATCGCGACAAACATCATTTCTTGTTTTCTTATTTAATATCATATAGTACTGCAAATTTTTTGCAAAAATTTCTTTATTTCCTAAATCGCTCATTTCGACCTCCTGTCAACATTATACGACTTATCCGTAAAAAAATCAATATAAAAATAAAAAAAATACGGAAAAAGCATTGACAACGGAAAAACCGTGATATATAATACGAATAATGAAACGGAAAAACCGTGAAAGAAAAGAGGTGAAAAAATGAAATACTCATTAAAAGCAATAAGGATAAATAAGGGAGAAACTCAAGAGCAAGCTGCTAAAGAAATTGGAATTAGTGTAGAAACTTTAGCGAATTACGAGAGAGGAATTACATATCCAGATATTCCAGTTTTAAAAAAAATAGAGGAGCATTATAAGATTAACTATAACGATATTGATTTTTTTTGCAACGAATTAACGGTTAAACCGATAAAATAGCACAGCACAACCGCAGGAGGGGAAGATATATGGAAGATAAAAACAATAACAAACCAAATGGAATTAGTTGGTTTGCATTGGGATTTTCAATAGCTTCATTAATAGCAGTTTTAATTAAATAAGGCAATTATAGAAATTATTATGGCTATTATGGCAAGAACATTATTTATTAACCAATTAGCTATAAGTTTAGAAAAATATGTTTTACCTTTATTTGTAGATTCTACATAACCGCCAATAGGAAATTTTATATATTTTTCATGTTCTAAGCTATACATAATTTCATAAAAGTCATCTTCTGGAAGATTACTTTCGGAAAGAATAATTTTAAAATCTGTTTCTTTAGATTTTTTATTAATAATATGAAGAATTTTTAAAGAATTAAAATCCATAAAATGTACCACCTTTCGACAAAATTATAACACGGTGGTAAATAAAAAGTAAAGCACAGCACAACCAATAAGAAGTACATAAATACAAAAGTGAGAAAGGAGGACTGGCAATGTGAATATAAATACATTGAGGTGTGTAGAAATGAAAAAGGGCAATGTAGTTAAAGAAATTCAGCTAGGAGAGACAAAAGTAAAATTTTGTAATGATTTTATAGCAATAGAAAAGAATGAGAGAGAAAAAAGAATACAGAATTTTAAACAAGCCTATGTAAATTTAATGAAAGGAAGTGAGAAGAATGAGTAAGAGACAAAAGATTTATCAAAAAGTTGGACAAGTAGTATGTGAAGGCTTAGGAATATTAGCAATAAATGCAGTTTTTATTGGAATGTTAGCAATTTATTTAATGAAATAGAAAGGAGATGAGAATATGGGATATATGAGTGCGTCAGCAAAAATATTAAATAAGCAACCAAAAACAAATAGTAAAGCACAAAAGCAAAAAAAAGAACAATTAGCAAAATTAACTCATAAAATAATAGCTTGTGAAAAATGTCATGCAACAAATGCAACTTTATATAACATACAAGGACATTATTATTGTAAAAATTGCAAATAAGGGAAGGAGTGATTATATGCCAGTTTGGTACAAGAAATATCATGATTTGCTACAAAGATGTAAACGCATAGGAAGATTTACAGCTATACATTCATGGTTTGAACAAACAGATGCAATACTAAGAGCAAGAATGCAAGACTTAGAGATACATAAAAAAAGAACTAGAGTGTCTGGACAACTCAACTAGTTCAATAAGACTTAATAAAATCTATCTTAAATATTATACAACAAAAGTTAAGAAAAAACAAGGAGGAAAAAATGGGAGAAAAAGAAATAAAAAATATCGTCAAAAAAATATTAAGGCAAATAGGAATACCTATTAACTTTAAAGGATTTCACTATTTACAAACATTAATAGCAGTAAATATCAATAAAAGTTTTGATATGAACGAATATAAGATAGTGGCAGCTAGACATCATACTACAGCAATTAGAATAGAAAGAGCAATAAGATACATATGTGATACACAGCAAGAAAAATTGCAGAAATATTTTGAAACGGATTACAAAATTACAAATAGTGTTTTGTATGAACTCTTACGAGAGAAAGCTTTAGAACAAATAGAAGAGTTCAATATGAAACAAGAGAATTTGACAGATTATGTCGCAATGTAAATATTTCAGGATAAGAAGCGAAAAGTATCAAAAGTATTTTTATTGCTTAAAACTAAAGAAAAAAATAAATGTGGAAAAGTGTTCAACTTGTGAATATAAAGACTACAAAACACAAAATAAGTGGAAAAACAAAAGTAAAAAATTAAATAAATTAGAGAGAAATAGAACAAGTATATTAACAAATGATAAAGAACATTGTTTTTTATGTAATAGAAAACTTGAGCAAGTAAATAGACATGAGATTTTTTTCGGTAGAAATAGAAAACAAAGTATGCAATATGGATTAGTAGTATATCTGTGTGACGATTGTCATACAATAAGTGATTTATCAGTACATAATAATTATTTTACTGATTTAAAACTAAAGCAACTAGGACAAGCAGCATTTGAAAAGCAACATAGTCATGAAGAATTTATGAAAATATTTGGAAAAAATTATTTGTAGGAGGAATTTAAAATGATAATAGCTTTATTAATAATATTATTTATTTTAAGCATGGTATTTTTTTGTATAGCATCTGCTAGTTATGAACATGAAATAGCCTTTGGAGTGACAGGATTAGTTCTTTTTATACTTACAATTTGTGTATTGGTATTTGGTTGTATTCATGGATTTATTGATTATCCGCCGACGGAAGGAACACATCAAGGAGTTATCACTGCTGTGGACCTAGAAGGAAAATGGTTTAGAAGATATGAAGTATATCTAAAATCTAGCGGATATACTACACAAAGTGATGAAACAGCATATCTAGTTTATGAGAATGAAAAAGAATTAGTAGAAAAATTAAGGAACGCAATAGGGAAAGAAGTAAAATTATATTATGGACATGACGGCGGTTACATAGGCTGGAATAGTTGTGGGACATATCATATAAAAGATGTAGAAATAATAGAGGAAAATTAACATCTAAGGCTAGACAACTTGTCTAGCCTTATTCTGAAAGGAGCAAAAGAAAATGTCAAAATATGAAAAAGATAGAAAATTTTATTGGTTGCAGTTAAAAGAAGATTTTTTTGACGAAGATGCAATAAGTTGGATAGAAGAACAAGAAAATGGAGAGAAGTATTCGTTATTCTATTTAAAGCTTTGCTTAAAATCTTTGAAAACAAAAGGAATTTTAATCAGGCAAGTTGGAAATATGTTAGTTCCGTATGACAGAAATAAATTAGCAGAAATTACAAGAACAGATCCAGATACAGTAACAATAGCTATGAAATTACTTGAACAAATAGGATTAATAAAAATATTAGATAATGGAGAAATATACTTAACACAAATTCAGAATCTAATAGGAGCTAAAAGTATTGGTGCATTTAAGAAAGAGCAACAAAGATTATTATCTACAAAAAAAGAAGCGGACAATTGTCCACCCTTGTGTCCACCAGAAATAGAACTAGATATAGAACTAGAAAGAGAAATAGAATTAGATTTATTAGATAAAAATGAAGAAGAAAAAAATAACATGGTAGATTTTTATAACAACAACATTGGAATGATAACTAGTTTTATTTTTCAAGATATGAATTTTTATTTAGAGAAGCGGAATAGAAGAAAATTTAATAATTGAAGCAATGAAAAAAGCTGTAAGTAGAAATATACGAAACTGGGATTATGCAGCTGCAATATTGAAAGATTGTCTAAATAAAAATATAAAAACATTAGAACAATATGAAGCAAGTCAATTAGAATTCAAAAATAAAAAAAGTAAAGATACAGCTATAGAAGAAAAAACAGAAGAAGAAAAAAGATTAGAAAAAATAAAGAAACTGGAGGAAAGTCAAAGAAATGCAAATTTCTGAGTTTATAGAAGAAACAAGTAAAATAGAGCAATACTTTGTAAAAGAACTAGACGATTATCAAAGAGAAATCTGGTATAACGAACTAAAAGATATAGATTTAAACAGATATAGACAAATAGTAAGACAAGTATTTAGAAAATGTAAGTTTATGCCGAAATTGGCAGATATTTTAGATATTAACGACACATTACCTTACACACAAAATATAAATAAACAAAAACAAACAGTTGAATGCAAAAAATGCAAAGGTCTAGGAGTAATACTTTATACAAAAAAGATAAACGATGGCGGAAGAGATTTGTATTACACATATGCAGCAAGATGTAGCTGTGCAAATGGATTAGAATTTGTATATGACGGAACAAAAATAAGTGATACAAAGCATAAAAGTAAGTTTTATATAAAAACAGCTGCAGAAGTAGGAATATAAAAGAAAGGAGAACGAATGAAAGAGTTAGCAATAGAAAAATACTTAAATTCACATGAATTTAAAACAAGAGAGCAACTAGTAGAAGAAACAGGATTATGTGATAGAGAAATAAGAAGACAGATAAGTGAATTAAAAAATAGAAGAGTAGTTATATATAGCAGTAGTAGAAGCGGTTATAGATTAGCAAAAGAATATAAGAGTATGTCGGACAAACAAAGACAAGAAGAAAAAAGACAAATAGAACATAGCTTAAATGATAAAAAGTCAAGAGTAAAAGTATTAAAGAAACAGATGAGGAAAGATATAGCATATTTAAAGAAAGCAGAACAGATAGAACTAGAAGAACAAAATTATAATCATATACCAAGAGTTGACTAAAAAACAGGAGAGAAATAACATGGAAATAGAAGACTTATTAAAAACTATGCTTGCATTTTTTCAAGATATAGATAAAAGACTAGAAAAATTAAATAATGAATTAAGTATAGCAGACATAAAACAGCAAGAGATATTACATTATATAGAAAATCATAATCTTAATGCTGTAGACTCTTGTAAAATAATCAAATTATTAAAAACAGTACGAGAAGAAAGAAGAGAAATAAAGAATGAACAAGATGTTATACAGTCTTTGAAAGATACTTTTGCAGATAAATATAAAAATAAGTTTATAGAAAAAGATTTAATACAAGCATTGAAAAATTTAAAAGAATTAAGAGAAAGACAGAATAATCCACGTTATACTTATAAATTTTTAACAAAAGATTTGGAGGTAAAAGATGGAAGATAATACAAAGTATTACAGTAAAGAAACATTTAAACAAGAAAAACATATAGAACTAACAATAGTATTAATATGTGCGTTTCTGATACGGATTTATAGCAGGATATGCATGTATGAATAGTGCAATAGAAGATAGACAAGAGATGAATAATGTTGTGATAGAAAGAGAGGAAAAGTAATATGAAAATGTATTGCAAAATAAAAAGACCTGATAATGCAAAAGAGAATATTAGCAAAGGAGAAAAAGTAGTAATACAAGAGAAAATAGACGGTAGTAACACAGCGATACTAAACGATAACGGAAAGATAAGATATTTTAGTAGAAGTCAAGAATTAACAGGAGAAGATGGATTAGGAGGATTTATAAAATATATAAAAGCTAAAGAAGATAAGATACTTCAATACTTGCCAAACGGATATGTACTATATGGAGAATGGTTAGGACAAGGCAAAATAAATTATAATTCATTAGCAAAACAAGGTAAGATAGAGCCATATTATGCGTTTGACTTAGTAAAAGAGATAATAAACAAACCAACAGAAGATGAAGATTTTACAAGAGTTTTTGCAAGTATAGATGAAATGAAAAATATTGCAAATGAAATTGGACTTAAGATAGTACCAGAATTAGATGTAATAGATTTTGACAATTATGATGATTTAAAAGTTAAATATGTAGATAATCAAAAATCAGCGTTAGAAGGAACAGATAGTATAAGAGAAGGAATAGTAATTAAAACGATAGATGGATCTAAAAGAATAAAAATAGTTGCAGATACTTTTCAAGAAGTAAAAACGAAAAAGAATAGTCAAACTAAAAGTCCATATGCATTTTTAGATAAGTATATAACTCCAATGAGAATATGTAAGTTTTTAACTGCAATAGGGATAGAAAATCCTACTAAAGAAGACTATATAAAAATATTTAAACAATTAGACGTTATATCAAAAGATATTTTAGAAGAAGAAAGAGAACAGATACTAAAAGATATTGGAAGAATAATAAAACAACAAGCAATACCTAATATTAAAGAATATGTAGAACAAACGAAGGAGGAATAAAATATGGCATTTGATTTAGATAATGAAGAACTAAAAGCAACAAGAAAAGATAAAGGACTAGATGACGGATTATATGAAGATAAAATGAGTGAAGAGGATTTTAAGATACTAGAGGATTTTAAAAATAATAAAATGCAACGTGATAAGCTAGAACGAGACAATAGATGTGGTGGGTGGAAAATAGGACATATTTATAAACAATTAGAATTGAATGTAGCAATAGAACACATTCTATCAGAGCGAGAGCAAGATAAAAAGAGAATAAAAGAGCTAGAAGCAGAAAATATGCAAAAAGACTTAGAAAAAATTGGAATAAAAGAAGATACAGAAGTAAATATGAAAGAAATAATAGAAAAATTTTATACAGCAAATGAAAAGTGCATACCAAAACAAAAAGTAAAAGATAAGATAGAGAAATTAAGAAATGATATAAAATTAGGCAATTGTAGATATCCATATGTTGAAGAACATAAAATAGATATTTTACAAGAACTTTTAGGAGGAGATGAGAAGAAATGAAAAATTACGGTTATGTAGTAATAACTACAGAAGAATATAAATCTCTTATTGAAGATATAAACAATAAACAAGAATGTGTTAATAAATTAAATAAAATTAATCAAAAAGAAAATAAAAGATATAAAATCTTTGAAAATTTATTTCTTCAAAAATTAATGGAAAATGAAGAATACAATTTAGAAAATATGAAGGATGTTAATATTACAAATTATCATTACGAACAATTATGTAGTGAATTTCTAAAAGTAGGAATAGATGATTTAGAATATATTGATTTAAAAATAAAAGAATTAAAACATAGATTTGATAATCAATTGTCAAAAGAAGGAGAAAATAAAAATGTGTAAGTATTGTGAGATAGATGATATTACAAATGAAGCAAAAAGACATATAAGAAAAAATCAAAGAGTAACAATAAAGATAGTAAGAAATATGTTAAATGAAAATTTATATTATTTAGAAGTTGATACAAATTCTTATCAAAAAGAAGTAATAGATATAAAATATTGCCCACTTTGTCGGAAGGAGGCTAGGAGAGTAAAATGAAAATAGGAATACACAAAGCAAAGTATAGACATAGTCAATGGTATTATTATTTAATACCTAAAAGATTAACCTTAAAATGTAATCCGTCTATATATAAATGGTTAATTTGGGTTATTGATTTAAGCAAGGAGGACAAGTAATGACAGATGAAGAGATAGAAAAAATTGCAAGAAAAGTGCTAGAACTTCAAAAGTCAGAAGGAGTAAAAACTACACAGAGCTTATTAACATTTCAAGAAGTACAACAAAGATATCATAAAGAAGTTTTTCAAAAGTTTGGTACTACAGGTAGTATAGATAGTGCAATAAGAACAGTAGCAACTTACAGTCAAGGTCAAAGATATGTAGCAAGACTAGGAGGAGAACAATTTGATAATGCTGTACAAGTTGCAGATAAACTATATAGACTAATTTTAGAAGAAGAGGTGTTTAAGCTATGATAAAAGAACAAGAAAAAGCAATAGAAATAATAGATAAAATGATAAAAAGTTATATAGAAGCAGATGAATGTGGATTATCAAACAATGATTTTAAACATGAAATAAGAGCAATGCAAACAGTATTATCTATGCTACAAGAACAGCAAGAAGAAAATAAAAAGAAAGATAAGATAATAGATATAATGGCAAGAGCAATAGATAATTATGATAGCCAATTAGTAATAAATATCTTTAAAGATACAGAAGATATAAAACAATATTTTGAAAGGGAAGCAGAAGATGTTAAAAATTAGAGATGATATAGATTTAAAAGAATTAGAAAAGTTTGGATTTAAAAAGAATGAATATACACATTTACTAGTATTAAGAAAAGAAGAACACGATTTTGCCTGTATTGATATTAGAAACAAAAATTATGAAATATTAGATTTATGCAACCTAACTTATAATTTAACTTATGACTTAATTAAAGCAGGATTAGTAGTAAAGGAGTAAATATGGATATTAAAGTAGGAGAATATGTAAAATTTAAAGATGGAGAAATAAGACAAGTTATAGGTAGAGATGAAGATAATCATTTATTAGTGGATATTAATATATACGATGGTAATTGGCTAACATTTAATGAAGAAGCAAATATAGTAAAACACAGCTTTAATCTAATAGACTTGTTGGAAGTACGGAGACTATGTGAATTTAGAAAGAATATTAGCTATAGCAGACGATTACATTAGAACAACAGAAACAATACATAACAAATTTTGGCTAGAAAAAAATATTTACTCAATATTAACACACCAACAGTTTGAAGAGAATTGCTATAAAGTGAAAGGAGAATAGAATGTTTAAAATAAAAGATAATGTAGATTTAAATATATTTATCAACGAATATGGATTTAAGCCAGAATATGATAAAAAGACAGGCAAGCTAATAGAATTATACAGAATTAATGGATTTTATTTAGGAGAAAGAACGAGAAGAAGAAAATCTACAACTATTACTAAACAACAAAATCATGATAATTGTTGGAAATATAATGGAGATATAAAAAATTATTGGTTTATAGATACTATACAAAATTTATTTAAATGTAAGAAACATAATGGAAATTGTCATATTTTAAATTTAGATGAAGATGATTACGAAATATTATACGACTTGATTCAAGCAGGTTTAGTAGAAAAAGTCTAAATTAGATATAAAATAACAAACTTAATATAAAAAAGTAGTACAAGTTTATTAAAAAAGTATAAAAATGTGAACTATTTTAGAAAAGTTAGGAGGAAGTATGAGAGACATAAAGTTTAGAGGTAAAGATTATAGCAATAAATGGAGATACGGAGATTTAGTACAAGAAAAGTGGGGACAAGGTAAAGCGATTATGATAAAAAAAGATAAAACAGCTTGGAGTGTTTTAGAAGAAACAGTAGGACAATACACAGGACTAAAAGACCGAAATATGAAAGAAATATATGAGGGAGATATAGTAAAAGTTAATGAAGATATAAGAAAAGCATTTGGTCTAAAAAAGATTATGTATGTAGATTTTATTGAAGGAGCTTTTCATTTAAAAGCTGAAAAAGAAATTAAATGGGATTTATTAAGATGTTTTCCTGCTATAGTTGGTATTGAAGGAAATGCAAGAGTAGAAGTAATAGGCAACATATATGATAATCCAGAATTATTAGAGAAAGAAGATTAAAACTAATACTAGAAGATTTTTCAATTTTCTTCTAGTATCAGATAAATACAAGAAAGGAGTTCTAGTATATGAATAGAATTAGTATAAATGGAAAAACGATAAGATGTAATGGCTCAAATATAACAATACAAAATAATAATGTAATAGTAGATGGAAGAATAATATCTACAGATGCAATAGAACGAAGTGATGTAACTATATATGGAGACGTAGAAAATATAAAGTGTGAAGGTTCAGTATCATGCGACAACGTAAAAGGAAATATAAATGCTGGAGGCTCAGTAAGCTGTGACGATGTAGGAGGAAATATAGAATGTGGCGGAAGTGTTCATTGTGATAGTATAGCAGGAGACGTAAAAGCAGGAGGAAGTATTTCTATGTAGGAGTGATAATATGAAGTTATCAAAAGAAGAAAGACTGGAAAAAGCGTTATATAATTGGATTGATGCAAATGACATAGTAGAAGAAGATATAACTAGTATGATAGAGCGGACATAGTATAAGTAAATCAAGACTAGCAACTCATATATCAGAGAGTAAGTATAAGCTAAAGAGATTAGAATTATTATTAAAAGAATGGTAGGTGGACAAATGAAAAAAGAGCAACTGATATTATTATTAAAACAATATAAAGAGAATAATGCAAAACTAAAATTAAGGCTAAGAGAGAAAGAGATATTACTAAGAAAATTAGAGCATCTAAAAGAAGTAGATGTAAGCTCAAGTTCTACAGAACTAAATGGAGATATACATAGTAAAAATAAAATAGGA
>ERZ1643251.642-NODE-642-length-47164-cov-5.557112_pt1 | contig 47164 bp, 37 predicted proteins | sample MGYA00579261_ERZ1643251 | MGnify/ENA primary metagenome ERZ1643251 (study PRJEB29033, sample SAMEA4952267) | chicken gut metagenome | biome: Broiler Chicken; feature: Gastrointestinal Tract; material: Caecum | place: Ireland | collected 2018 | study: Broiler... | reverse complement strand
GCCCATCTCCTCCCGTACTCGACCGCGCGCTCGCGGTTGTATGGCATGACTTGTGACATTGCGGCACCACCCATATTATATTTGACCGGAACTATAATATTCATATTTCCGGTAGTTATTGATATTATATGCCTGGCGCCGCGTGACGGTTACTTATATTTCAATCTGTTAATTATATTCGGTGACAATTATATAAATTTCCTATTATTCGAACAGCTCGATATACTTGTCGATTTCCGATTGAATCGTGTTCTTGTTCGACGCGAAGGCGGACGACGCCTCGCTGCTGCCCTTGATCACCGAATTTACAACCTCGGTGAGCTTTGACGAGCCGGTGACGACCGAAAAGCCGATGTTTGTATAGATATACTTGTCGAGCATCTCAATCGATTCCTCGTCGCGCAGATATTTCGACTGCAGCATCGTCTCGTAGTAAAGCGGGCGGAGATAGCTGTAGCCCTCGTATGCCAGCGCCTCGACGATCACCGCGGTGCGGTCGAGGTCGGACGCGGTCACGGGTATCACAAGCAGCTTCGTTATGTCAGGTGTGATGAAGTAGTCCTCCTGACTCTCGTCCAGCTTAGGCGTCGGGATCACGCCAAAATCGCTTTTCATATCGCGGAACATCTGCGCCGAGCCGACGCCATGTACCAAAAACAGTGCCTGATCGTTCATAAACATCCGGAACACCGCCTTGTCACCGTCGCCGCCGGTGTTCTTGTCAGTGCGCGGGTCGTAGATTTCGTTTGCGTAGAGCTGCGCCCAGTCGCGCAGCTGAACGATGTCACTAAGCAGTCCCTCGTCCTCAAGGTTCAATGCCGGATAGTCGTTTTCATCCTTGACCGCGTATTCGAGCTTCACGCCCGAGCCGAGACGCAGTATTCCGTCCAGACCGACGAAGGCGTATTGATCGTTGTCATCATACCCGCTGTCGCCGTTCAAGTCGCGGGTCACGTCACGGGTCAATTCAAAATATTTACCGAGCGTCCAGCCGCCGCTCCTGACCAGTTCATACAAGTCCGGCAGCCGGCAATCTTCGGCGAGCTGCTTGTTGTAGAACATACCGAGCACACTGTCCATGTGCGTTATCATTATGCTGTTGACCGCGCTGCACAGCTTGCCATTGACCGTCGACGCCTTGATGTAATTCTGATTCCACCACGGCTTGTCAAGATTAATATAATCGAGCGTCATAAAATCGACGAAATACTCGCTGCCGAGATTCATTTGATATGTCGAGACTGTGAGGTCATACGCGTCGTCGCCTGCCATGACTGTGGTCTTGATTTCGTTCGCGATATCGTTGGTCGTCGTTATCTGTGTCAGATTGATGTTGAAGCGTTCCTCGACCGTGCGGTTGCGGGTGTAGATAGCGTCGTTCAGAATCTCGCCGTTTTCCTCTTCGACGACCAGATTCTCGTTGTTGTATATTCCCCAGCCCTCGATGCGGGTGAGTATGCGGAACTCGTAGCCCTCGTAGTCCTCGTCCGGAAGCTCGGGTACGTAGGATGTAGTCTCGTCGGTAGTGTTCAATGCGTAAGTTTCCGTCGTCTCGCTTGTTTCGGAGCTCTGACCGCAGCCCGCCGCGAAGGCGGTCAGGAGTGCAAGCAGCAGCGCGATTATTCGAGTTGATTTCATAATTCTGCCAATCCTTTCTTGCATATTATCTTAATCTTTGTGATGTTTTCTATTATAATTAAATTATATCACCTTAGTCAGTCAAAGTCAATAAAAATTTGATTGTTAATTCTGATAATTCGCACTATATTTGAAACTAATTTCGTGTATGACAAAACTTTACATATAGAATTGCAGAATATTATCGATTTACAAATATCGATTCACAGCAGCACTTCGCCATAATAAAAAGCGTCTACCGAACCTCTTTATATTGTCCGGTAGACGAAGTTATTCACTTTCTTTTGCAGTATTGTTCTCTTTTTTGAAATTGTAAATTTTATTCAGCAAATGCCGTATATTAAGTCTATTTTGTACAAAAGCTACCAGCTTTGATATGACCGTATATTCAGCTCCGTTCGGACACATAGATTCCGACGCGGCTCTGTATGACCTGCTGCGTCTCTTCGAGCGATTTCTCGCCCGCAAAATACATCTCGGTCTCCTCGCTTATAATGTCGAGCACCTGCTGTCCGAGCGGGTGAGCGGTAGCGCGCAGACGCGCGTCCTTCGCGAGCGATACCAGACGGTCGACGTCAGCCTCAGTCACCTTGTGGTAGGTTCCGGTCTCGTATTGCAGCCGCTCCTCGAGCTCCTCCTCGGTCATATCGCCGCCCCAGCTCAACCAGCCGTTTTCCTCAAATACACAGTTCATTCCGACCTCGCTTTCGCGGTAAATTTCCATTAACTTATTCGATATCGGCAGACCGCTCATATTGTATTCAGAGTAGCTGTCGCTAAACAGCAGATACTTGACAAACTCCCACGCGCCGTCCTTGACAAGCGACTTGTCGCAGATCGCGATGCTGTCGCTCGGGTATATCAGCGCGCCGTTGCCGCCGGACATCGGGTAGCCGACAAAGACGATGTCGTCGATATTGTCGGTCATAGTATACATCGAAGAGAGCATCGATGTGGTCTCGCGTATGTTCATTTCCTCGCACAGCATAATCTTGTTGTCGCGGTAGAGCTCGCTCTGCGACGCGTCGTCGCCGAATACGTCGCGCCAGTAGCCGACGTCCTGCTGATTCTTCGCGAACTCAAGCACCCGACCGAACAGCTCGCCGTCAAAGCTGCACTCGCCGGTCTCGAAATCGACGAATTCCTCGAGCGACGACCAGAGTATCGTGTTGAGCGCGGACGAGTAGCTGGCGCCGATCATCACTCCGTCGGGCAGAGCCTCCGCCCAGTCGAGGAATTCAGCTATGGTCCAGCTGTCGCCCGGCACGTTTTCGGCTTTCGCGAATATGGTTCCGAGCGTGTAATACATCACCATTTCATAGAGCTTGCCGTCAGTCTCGAATTTCTTCAAGACCTCCATGTCGAGCGACGATTCGTCGAAGCTCTCGTCCGACTCCATGAGCTCATACAGGTCGCAGAACAGTCCCTGCGCGACCCAGTTGTTCTTTTCCGAGCCGAAATTGGTCAACATGATCATGTCGGGTATGTTTCCGGTTACTATTTCGCGCGACAACAGGGCGTCGCTGCTCATATCCTCGGTCTGCCGTTCGGACCAGTCGACGAGCGTCACGCGGTATTCCTCGCTCTGACGGTTGAATTTGACAATCTGATTCTGCAATCCGTAATTCATATACGCGACCGCGAGCTCGACTATATAGTATTCGGGCAGCTCCTCGTCAGGTATGCGCTCGAGCAGCAGCAGGCTTTCCTCGACGTGCCAGTCCTCGGGGTCGTCCGATTCGATGACCTCCGAGTTCGCGACCAGCATACGCTCCGAATCGAGCATGAACACGTCGCGGACATCGCTGCGGATGATGTTCGAGTTCGTCCAGTTGCAGATCTCGACCATCTGACCGTCGGCGGCGTTGTAGCCATAGACCGAATTGTTGGTGTCGATATACACGTCGTAGCCGTCGGCAAAGTAGAGGTCGGCGTTGTTGACCGCGTTGCTTTCGGGCAGGACGATATCCTCGCCGAAGCCGCGCGCCGCGTCGTCGAGACGGCTCAATTTCATGAAGCTCGGTCCTTCGAAGTCGTAGTATTTCAGATATACGCTGCCGTCGGCGGTCGCGGTGCAGCTGTCAAGACCGCCCGGATGCTCGACCTCGTAGAGCTTGTTCATGCTGCTGTCAAACGCCGCGGTAGAGCTATCTGCGGATATGTAGATGTTGTCGTTCGCGCCTACTACTACGCTGCGTATATACAGATCCCCGCCATACCTGCTGTCAGGCTCGACCTCGAAGCGCGACTCAACGTTATCAGTAAGAAGCGTCGTCTCGCCGCCGCTCGACTTGTACAGCGAATAGACGCTTTTCTGCTGCTCCAAGTCATAACCCTGCATTAAGAGCAGCAAACTGCCGTCCGACATCGCGGCAAAACTCCGCATACTCGTATCCTGGGATTCAATTTCGAGCGGCTGCTCGCTCATCTCGAGCGTTTCGGGGTCGAGCGCAATGACCGAGTATATCATCTCTTCCGCGTCCTCGTCGTAGCGGCTCGCCTGCATCAGCACATTGTCGCCCGCCATCGCGAACGAGCTAATAGAAACGTCTTCGCGAAGCTCGATTTCGGTCGTGCGCCAGACGTGCTCGAGCTTCTCGCGCACCGGCTCCTCTGTCTTATCCCCGCAGCCGGCGAGCGCGCTGAAAGTCAGCGCGGCCGCGGCTGTGAGTCCGATTATTCGTCTTTTCATTAAGGTTCAATCCTTTCTTTTGCTATTTATACTGTCAGCTGCTGTAATGTCAATGGTTTACCGAATCACTTCATCATTATACCAGATATCGCGCCGTTTGTCAACTGTTATAATAAGATTAATACAGTAGCCAATATCTGTCAGCTCCGCTCCGAGACCAGCAGACTTACGCGGTTCTGTATCAGCTCCTGCGTTTCGGCAAGCGACTTCTCGCCGGCGAAATAGACTTCCGCCTCCTCGCTGATGATGTTCATAATCGCCTTGCCGAGGCTGCTGTTCAGCTCGGAGACATTTGCGACCGAGAGCAGGTCGGTGATATAGTCAAGGTCGCTCTCGGCGACAACGTATCTGTAGCCCTCGGACGCGGGGAACATTTGCTCCTCGTTGGCAAAGCCGATGCCTCCTGCCCAGCTCTGGTATCCGCCCGCATACTGGAAATAGCAGTTCCGTCCGACCTCGGTAGACTTGAAATACTCGAGCGCTTCATACGACAGCGGTATACCGCCGAACGCGCTGACATTGTCAATGGTGTTGTTCGATAAATGCTTGAACAGCTGCCACGCGCCGTCTTTGACCAGCGTATCCTTTGATATCGCGAGCGATTTGTTGTGCGTCATAAGCACGCCGCTGTCGTCGCTCGGGAATCCGACCGAAACAACATCCTCGGGAGCTTTTGCGGCTGTATAGTACATATACAGATACGATATAATGTCGCGCACATCGTAAATCTCGCTTATCATAACCTCACCGTCCCGCAGATAGGGACTCGACATCAGGAATTCGTCCGTGCTAAACGTGTCAGCGAGCGACGCGCCCTGCTGATTCTTCGCGAATTCGAGCAGCCGCGCGAATTCTTCACCGTCAAAGCCGCACTCGCCCGACTCAAAGTCGACGAACCTTGTAAGGTTCGCGCTGAGCGTCAGAGTCAGCATATCGTCTCCCTCGAGCTGCAAATACTTGCCGTCCGGCAGATTCTCGGCGTAGTCGAGGAATTCCTCGAGCGTCCAGCTCTCGTAGGGCAGATACTCGCGGTTCGCGAATATCGTCTGAATGTTCACAGTCGCCGGAAACAGGCACAGCTTGCCGTCGTCGACAAACTTCATAACCGCGTCCCAGTTGTAGTCGCTCTCGTCGAACTCCTCGTCGGCTTCGGCGAGCGGCAGCAGGTCGCAGAACGCCCCGGCGTCGACGAGCGCGTCCCGCTCGTCATAGGTGTCGAACAGGAACACGTCCGGACTGTTGCCTGCCGCGATCTCGCGCGTCAGCAGCTCGACCGCGCTGACCTCGTCGGTCGCGAGCTCGCCCCAGTTCGTGATCCTGACGCGGTAGTCCTCGCTCATACGGTTGAACTCGATGATATTTTTGTAAAGCGTGGTTCTGAACGGCGCCGACAGTATCGCAAGGTCGATTATGTAGTACTCGCCAAGCTCCTCGTCGGGTATACGTTCGAGCAGGTACACCTCGGGCGCAAGCGCGACGTTGTTCGCGTCGTAGACCCGAAATGCCGCGAGCATCGTGTCGCTGTCAAGAACCGCGAGCGATGCGATGTCGGTTTGGATAAGCCCCGAGCTCACCCAGTCGAGCAGCTTGACCGGCGCAGCGCCGTCAAAGCCGCAGCCATAAACCGCGGTCATATCGTCGAAATAGAGGTCGTAGCCGTCGCCGAAATATACGGTTTCGTAGCCGTACATAACATTGTCGGGCAGCGGCATATCCTCAGGCGTATCGCCGAAGCGACAGAGCTTCGAATCATAATTTTCGTCGGGATACAACGTGTACGCATAACCGTCGGGCGACAGAGATAAATCATCATGACCGTTAGAAAATTCCTGCTCGTAGAGCTTCTCGCCGTCAGGACTGAACACCGCGACCGCGTTCTGCACCGCAATAATGATTCTGCCCTCGGCGTCGACCAGCAGTCCGGACGTCGAAAAGCGGTAGGGCGTCGTCACGTTAAATTCGGCCGCGATGTCGGCGACAAGCTCGGTCAGCTCGCCGTCCGAATATTCGTAAAGCGTGCAGGTGGTTATTCCGGTCTGGTTGTCGGTTTCGCTCACGGACAGGATATAGCCGCTTGGCGTCGCCGCGCTGTCCGGTGTCGGCGCGAGGTTGTCAAGGCTCATGCCCTCGGGGAGCACAATCTCCTCCTCGCTGACGTCGAGGGTATCGGGGTCGAGCGTCAGCACATAATGCTTCGTCTTGTACCCATCGTCGGTCTCGACCCGCTCGCTTGCGCGCGCCAACAGCTCGTCGCCGCGCAGCAGAAACGACGACACGTGCAGCCCATCGCGCAGCTCGAATTCGGTCGAATTCCAGACGTATTCGAATTTCTCGCGCTCGGGTTTCTTTTCACCGCAGCCGGTCGCTGCGGTCGCGGACAGCGCCATCGCCGCCGTCAGTATACAGGATATAGCTTTTTTCATTGGGACATCTCCTTTCGTGTATGGCAGTTTATGAAATATTGTATATTACGCAAATTGCGATAAATAGAAATATCACTGACAACTATGAAAATAATTCGGTATGATTCAACTCCGTTCAGATACCAACAGGCTCGTTCGGCTCTGTATCAGCTCCTGCGTCTCGTCGAGCGACTTCTCGCCGTCAATATACGGCAGCAGCTCCTCGTATATGATGTCGACAATGCTCCGCGAGACCGCGTCTCCGTACATCGGCTTGACATTCACAAAAAACCGCGATATCAGCTCAAAGTCGGCTTCGGTCACCTCATGGTATACGCCGTGCGTCGACTCGATCATGCGCTCGATTTCCTCCTCGCTCACGTCGCCGGTGTAGGTCGCGGTGCTGTTCGGACCGAATACGCACTTTGTCCCGACGAGCTTCGAGAAATTTCGGTACAGCGCGTCGTTTTGAGTCGCGAAGCCGTATGAGAACTCGCCGCTGCCAGCGTTTTCCGAAAGCAGCTTGACGAATTCCCACGCATACTCGCCCGCCGGCGTGTCGTTCGCGACAGCGACCGAGGTGTCGATATTGACCACCGTTCCCCTGCCGTCGTTCGACGGATATCCGATTATCGCAAGCTCCTCGGGCGACTCGGCGGCGAGGTACAATACCGACAGCAGATCCTTATAGTCAACCGCGCGGCTGACCTCGCCGATGAGCACGTCGCCCAGCCGCACCGGCATCATGCCGTCAGCCTTCCACCTGTCTTCATTGTTCAGAGTTGAAGCGTAGTCGGGAGCCGAATACATCTCCTTCGTGTATTCCATGACCCGTCTGAATTCCTCTCCGTCAAAATGGCACACGCCGGCGTCAAAATCAACATAGCTGTCGAGCGACGCGCTGACAAAATATTTCAGCATATCAAAGCTCCTTGAAACCAGAAACTTATCGTCCGGCAGATTTTCGGTAAGGTCGATAAATTCTGCTGTCGTCAGATTTTCAGCTATCACCGAATTCTTCGCGACTAAAGTGCTCAGCTTGTAGGTCAGTACAAATATAGGCAGCTTGCCGTCAGCTCCATAACCCGAGACCACCTCCCAGTTGTAGTCGTCGCGGCTGAAACTGTCGTCGCCGTCGATGAATTCGTACAAATCGTAGAATATCCCCTGCGAAATCCAGCTGTCCGAACCACTGAAATTGCTCGTCATGACAATATCCGGCACATTCCCCTTGAGCATTTCGCGCGTCAGCAGCTCTGACGCGCTCAGCGATTCAGACCTGGTCTGCGATTCGGTCTCATAGTCTGACCAGTCGACTACGACCACGCGGCAGTCGTCGTTTGTACGGTTGAATTCGACAATGCTGTCGAGCACCCATTCCTGCGGATTCGCGACGGCGAAGTCGAGGATTATGTATTCCTTCAATTCGTCCTCCGGCACGCGGTCAAGCAGCGCCAGCGAGTATTGATACTGTCCGTCGACCTTGGTAAGGTCGCTCATCACCGCGAACATCCGGTTGATATCCAGCATTAAAAGCTCGCGGATATCGTTTTTGACTATATTCGAGTTCAGCCAGTCGCAGAGCTTTTCGGGCTCATTTGTGCCGTTACAGCTGTACAGTCCGTTATCGGATAGAGCATACAGCAGACTGCCCTGTCCGAAGCAGGGGTCGACATTTCCATTCGAGCTGATGTCAGACAGAACCAGATTGTCGCCGAGACTGCGTGACGAGGTGTCAATCGGCGCGGTCGCGATTCCGCCGCGGTCGCCGCGCGAGATGTAGGTGATGTAGACCGTCCCGTCCGACGCGGCGTTGCTTTCGACAAAGCCGTCCGCATGGTCGACTGAATAGAGCATATTCATGTCACTATCATAGACTACTGTCATAACATCGCACGACAGACAGATACTGCCGTCGCCCATGACGCACACTCCGCTGGGTTCTGTGTCTCCGTCCATACCCTGCGCCAAATCAAGGTCGGCATAGTACAGCGAGAATTCGCCGCCGCGCAGTGTGTACAGCGAATAGACTGCACGCGAAACTGTCTCGTCATAGTCCCGCGTCAGTATCAGCAGGGACTCATCGTCGAGCGCGGCGATATCGACAGGACTGATTGTCGGCGACAGGCTGTCGAGCGAGTATTCGTCAACGCTCCGCGTCTCAGCGTCAAAGACGAGTATATAGCCGCTCCTGCCGGCTTCGCCGCTCCGCTCGGCGAGCATATGTATGCCGCTGCCGACCGCGACCGGCGATTTTACCGATAGATACGCTCCGATATCGGTTTCGTCGACCGACCAGACATATTCGAGCTTCTCGCGCTCCATCTCATCCTTGCCGCAGCCGCAAAGCGTGGTGAGCAAAACAGCTCCGACCAAAACCGTCGCGATTCTTAATTTCCTCATAACATTCTCTCCCCTCTCCCCGAAATGACCAATCGTGACGGCCATATCGGATTATAGCATAAAAATTATTAATGTACAATGCGCAAACTTATTAATTTATCTTAAGGTTTATCTGCCTTCATTATACCATACTACTTTACACGTGTAAATATAATTCTATCAACATTTACAATTTATTTATATTTGCCCTTGCATTCGCGCTCGAAAAATGATATAATAATTTTATAAAACTCGAATCGGATGGTAAAACGCGATATGTTCATAAAAGCTTTCACCGCGGCGGCGGCACTGTTTACGCTGCTCGCTGTATTGTGTATATATTTTATTCCTCGCTATATAATCGCGAGCCCGCTCGAAGCCACGCTCTATTCAGGCAGCGTGCGCGGCGCGAATATCGACAAGAGTCAGACTGCATTGCCCGCGTCGACTCCCGAGACCGAGCCGCCGCCCGAGCCGGTGATCACCGATATAGTCATGTCGTTCGTCGGCGACTGTATGCTCGCGACCGACCGCGGGGCTGAATACGCCGGAACGTTCAACGCCCTTGCGAACGAGGTCGACCCGTCCTACTTCCTCGAGAATTTCATCGAGCTGTTCGAGTCGGACGACTGGACGGTCGCGAACCTCGAGAACGTGTTCACCGACGACCCGAATGTCTACCCGCGCAACAAAGGCTACACTCCCGCTTATTGGTACAAGTCCAAGACCGCGAACACCGCTATTCTGACCGAGGGCAGCGTCGAGGTCGTGTCGATTGCCAACAATCACTCGGAGGACTACGGCACCAAGGGCTATGAGGACACTCGCGCCGCGCTCGACGCCGCCGGCGTCCTCTGGGGGGACAACGACAACATGGTGCTGCTCGAAAAGGACGGGTTCACAATAGCCCTTTACTGCACGACCTATTACTACGGCGGCTATGAATCGATAATAGCCCAACGCTTAAGCGAAACCGGAGCCGACTACAAAATCGCCTTTTTCCACGGCGGCACCGAACGTGTCCATGTCCCGGATTCGTGGAAAGCCGCCGGCTGCCGCTACATGATCGACGCCGGAGTCGACCTCGTCATCGGTCATCATCCGCACGTATTGCAGCCGATTGAAATCTACAACGGCAAGACTATAGTACATTCGCTCGGTAACTTCGTGTTCGGCGGCTCGCGCAGCGAGGAAAACCGCACAATAGTGTTCCGTCTGCACCTGACCCTGATCGATGGTGAGCTGACGAGCAAGGAAACAGAGGTTATCCCCTGCTATCTGTACAGCGATTCCTACAAACCGGCTATAATCACCGATGAAGCTGAAAAGCAAGCGGTGTTCGACTTTCTCGACGGTCTGACCGAATCGCCGCTCGGATAATTCTTATATGGATAACAAAATCAACACCTCCGTGGGCACTGAATCTGTCCGCGATAAATATGATATTTACCGTCACTGCGAGCTCTGTCCCCGCCGCTGTCATGTCGACCGAACTAAAGCGGGCGAATCCGACTATATAAAAACTTCCGGCTACTGTCATGTCGGAGCCGAGCCGCTCGCCGCGCGCGCCGCGCTGCATATGTGGGAGGAGCCCTGCATATCCGGCAGCGAGGGCTCGGGAACCGTCTTTTTCTGCGGCTGCACGCTCGGGTGCGTATACTGCCAGAACTCCGACATCTCCCGTACACGCGTGTCGGGAAAGCCTGTCACCGCCGAACGGCTCGCGCAGATTTTCGTAGATTTGCAGTCGCAGGGCGCGAATAATATCAACCTTGTCACTCCGACGATGTTCCAGCCGCATATAATAACGGCTGTCGGCATCGCGCGCAGTCTCGGACTCGCGCTGCCGGTACTCTACAACACGAGCGGATACGAGCTGCCCGAACGAATCTCGGAACTTGCCGGCACGGTCGACGTCTGGCTGCCCGACTTCAAATATCTGTCAGGCGAGCTCGCAAAACGCTACTCGTTCGCTGCCGACTATCCGAATATGCGCGCGCCGCACTCGCGAAAATGGTCGAGCTTTGTCCGACGGCGAGCTATGACGAGCGCGGCATCATGCGGCGCGGCGTTATAGTCCGCCACCTGCTGCTGCCCGGACAGCTCGCCGAGTCGAAGCGGGTTGTCGAATATCTGTATTCGGAATATCAGAACGACATCTGCTACAGCCTGATGAACCAATACACGCCGACCTCCGGACTTGACCGTACAAAATATCCCGAGCTTTCGCGTCGGGTCACTACCTATGAATATAATAAGCTTGTAGACTACGCATTGTCACTTGGCATTAAAAACGCTTATATACAAGAGAAAGACACTGTGGGAGAGAGCTTCATTCCCGCATTTGACCATCAAGGGATTTGATGTTAACAACGCTTTTTGTAACATTATGCTTCGATGAAACGCCAACTCAACTGTAAGTATTATAAAATCTGCCATGATTTGCCCGCACGATTATAATTTTTGACATAATTTTAGAATAATTTATGCTATAATTATATCGTAAGCCTTCACGGCATCTTACGAACGAAATACATAAAAAGGAGCAAATGTCATGAAAAAAATTGCATACTTCTTGCTTTCCGCTGCTATCGCGGCAGCCTGCGTAATTCCGGCTCAGGCAGCTGACGTCACCGCGCTCAAGGGCACACCCGAAATCGATGGAGTAATCGACGAGATTTACACTCAGAGCGGCTCGCTCAAGACCGACAGCTCCCTGTTTGTCTGGGCAACCGGCGACGACGCCAAAGCAGCAAGCGACGCTACCGCGGTAACCTACTTCCTGCATGACGACGACTATTTCTATTTCGCGACCGAGGTCAAGGACGGCACGCTCGTTGACACCGGTATTATCAACAACTGGCAGGCAGACGCGGTTGAGCACTGGATCAACTTCGACGGCGTAAAGGCATCGAAGATTTCATGCGACGCGTTCAACACCAGCATCTACGGTTCAGACTACACCGATTTTGACAAGTGCATCGCCGCTACCACCCAGGGCGACGGCTCGTATGTAGTCGAGATCGCTATCCCGATCGGCAGCTTCGCTACCGGCGACGTTGTTCCGGTTTCGATCCAGGTCAACGACTTCTTTGAAGCCGAAGCTACTAATGGTGTAGCTTGGGGTTCGCAGAAGACCGACAACAACCTCACCCTCTCGGCTGATGAAGTTACCTACCCCGAGCCCGAGGTTGCAGAAGATGAAACCGCTGATGCCGAGGAGCCGGCAGCAGCAGCTCAGACCTCCGATATGGGTATCGCCGCAGCCGTTCTCGCTATGAGCGCAGCCGCAGTCGTAATCTTCAAGAAGAAGCACTAATTCGAACAAATCCGGGCAATCAACGCTCGTTTTGCAAACCTTTATAGTTAATCTCCATCCTTATATAATTCGGCGCCAGCCGAGATCATCACCCAACATATTCCATCCTTAACAATAAACTTTTTCATTTGAAAAGTCTCGCGCCACTGTTTTTAACCAGTGACGCGAGACTTTTGTATTGTAAATCAGCAGTCAGCGCTCAATAAGGCGTCAGACCTTCGTGTCCTTTTCGTCATAATCGCCGTTATATTCAATCTGGCTCGCGACCTGCTTCGAAAACTGATAGGGCGTGAGCCCGATCCGGGACTTGAAGGTCTTGGAAAAATGGCACTCGTCGACAAATCCGCATTCGACCGACGCCGCGAGCGGCGGCATCCCCCGTGCAATCAGCATCGCGCACTGCGATATGCGGACGGTCATGTGATAGTGGTGCAGTGTGTCGCCGAGCAATCGCTTGAAATCCATGTTCAGCTTCTGTTCGCTGACATAATACTTCCTTGCAAGCTCGGCCGACGTGATTTTCTCGGAGAAATGTTCATTGATATATGTCAATACGTCCGAGAGATAACCAAGCGGCTGCGACGTGCTCGAAAGTCTGCCGTTCTGCTCCAGCCTGTCCTCGGCGAGCGTCAGCATACCCGAAAGCACAATTTTACGCATACCATCGCAGGTCTCGAGCAGCGTTATTTCAGCTAATGCCCGCGCGCACTCAAGCGTGTCGCCGTCGAGCTCGATTATCGAGATGTCGTCCCGGAATAAACGCCGCAGGTCTGCCTTTCTTATCGGCGAGCTGAGCGCGGCTTCTGTGAAATAAAACACATAACAGTCGTAGGTCGTCCCTTTATGCGCGTTCGCGGTGTGGAACGAAAAGGGCTTGTGCAGCCGGAAATGCGGCTTTTGGCAGGCATATACCCTGCCCTCGCTGATTATTTCCGAGTTGCCGCACAAAACGAGCGTCAGCTCATACTTCACATGAAAATGCAGCCAGTCCTGTACAAAACCATCGCTCTTAAAATGCTGCATATATATTTCGTCGTCTCTGCCCGAAACGTCATAGAATATAGTTTTTTTATCTTCCATATTATTTAACACCCTATCGACATAACATATAGTTGACATTTCTTAACATATCATATATCATTTCCCGATACCTGCCGTGTCAAGCCAATATTAAGCACACATTCAGTCGCGAAATTCATTTTCGCTTATCATCTTCTTTTTGAATTGACGCGGCGTGATACCCAGCCGCGCTTTGAAGGTCTTGGCAAAGTGGCTCTCATTGACAAAACCACATTCAATTGCCGCCTCGAGCGGAGTTTTACCCTGCGCTATCAGTCCCGCTGCCTTGGAAATTCTGACTCCGACTATGTAGTGGTGCAAAGTCTCGTTCATCACCGACTTGAAATCGGCTGATAGCTTCTGCTCGCTGACATAGAATTGCTTCGACAGCTCGGCAGCTGTAAGCCGCTCGGAATAGTGCCGCCCGATGTATTCATTGACCTTGCTGATATAATTAAGCTCCGCGAGGTCGGTTTCGGTTCCGTTCGGTACAATTTTATATCTTGCCGCGAGCGCGAGCAGTCCGGCGAGTGCGAAGCACTGCATATTTACATCCACATCGTGCATCAGCGCCTCGGCGAGCGACCGCGCTACAATCAACGACTCGCCGTCAAGCGGAGCTATCGTGAAATCCTCCGAATAGAGCTTGTGTAGATCTATAATCCCCGACGCGAATTCGACGTTCTGCGCTTCGAAATATATGACATAACGCTCGTATTCGTAAATCTCGTCGACGCTCGCGATGTGGAAGCTGAACGGCTTGTGCAGCCGTATATGCGGTTTGTCGATATTGTAAATTCTGCCGAGCGTTTTTACCCTTGTCGGGATAGAGCTCACAACAAAGTTCAGCTCGTATTTCGCGTGAAAATGCTCATATGGCTGCTCAAAGCCGTAGGAGCGATTGTGGCTCGCGTATATTCGGTTTACCCGTCCGTAGACGTCATAATATAACAGCTTGTTTTCATCCATATCAACCTCATATCGGCAATATACCTGTCAGGTTGTATACCTGTCAGGTTGTATACCTGTCAGGTTGTATACCTGTCAATACCGCGGCGACGGCTTGCACACTTATCTCGCGAAGCCGTCTAAACGCTGGTGGTTGTGCGCATTCTCGCTCGCAAAGTCGTCCGGCTGTATGCTCCGATCATGCGGACGCTCGGCTTCCGGCTCACTGTCCATGCTCGAAATGTACCGGCTCGCCTGCGTCGTGAACAGCTCGTAATATTTGCCGTGCAGCTTCATCAGCTGTTCGTGGTTTCCCTCCTCGATGAGCTCGCCGTATTCGAGCACGATTATCTTCGACGCCTTCGTCGCGCTCGAAAGCCGGTGCGACACGAATATCGTCGTCTTGTTTTTCGAGAGCGCGTCGAACTCGTTGTATATCTCCTGTTCAGCCATCGCGTCGAGAGCCGCGGTCGGCTCGTCGAGAATCATCACGTCCGAGTCGCTGTAGAACGCGCGCGCGATCGCGAGCTTCTGCCACTGTCCGCCCGACAGCTCGAGTCCGTTCTCCTCGAATATCCGCATCAGCGGGGTCGTGTACGCGTCGGGCATCCGCTCGATGAAATCGTCCGCTCCCGACTGTCCGGCGGCGTATTTCACACGCTCGTCGTCGAGCGGTCGGTTGAGGTCGCCGAACGCGATGTTCTCGCGCACGCTGAACGCGTATCTGCCGAAATCCTGGAAGATTATGCCGTACATACGGTAGAGGTCGGCGACGTCGTAATCGCGCAAATCCCGACCGTCGAGCAGAATCCGCCCCTCGGTCGGGTCATACAGTCGGGTCAGCAGCTTTAACAATGTAGTCTTGCCCGCGCCGTTCAGTCCGACGAGCACTACGCTCTCGCAGGGATTGAGCGTCAGCGACACATCCTTGATTACATCGCGGTCGGTGCCGGGATATCTGAACGAGACGTGCTCAAATTCGATTACATGACCGACTCCATGCTTGACGTGCAAAGGCTCGGAAATACGCGGCACGATGTGCGTCTCCTCCTCCATGAACGAAATCATGTTGTCGATGAACAGCGTGCCCTCGTATATCGATGCGGTCGTGGTCACGAGTGTCGAAACTCCGGTCGCGATCGAGTTCAGCGCTCCGGTGTAGAGCGAGTAATCGCCGACCTGCAGCTCGCCGAGAAAGACCTTGCGCGCGATGTAGATGTAAAGCAGACAGTTTATGACCGTAGTCAGCACCGCGATGCCGATATTCCACATACCCTCAGACAGAATCAGCTTTTTCAGCCCGCCGAAATAGGTCGCGAACACCTCTTTATATCTACCTATGAGCAAATCCGACATACCGAACATACGCACTTCCTTGACATGGTCCTTCGAGCACATTATGTTCGAAAAATAATTGAGCTTTCTGCGCTCCTTCGAGCGGCGGAACATATAGTTCGCGTTCTTACGGCGGTAGATGAAGCTGACTATCGCCGACGGTATACTCATCGCGATTATGATGAGCGGCGCCTGCGGGCTGACCGCGGCGAGTATCGTGATGAAGCTGACCATGCTGATTATAGTGCTCATTATGCTGAACGTGGAGTTGAGTATTTGTACCGGTCGGCTTCCGGCTTCGCGGTTCGCGTTCTCGAGCTTCTGATAAAACTCGGGCGTGTCGAAGCTCGCGGTGTCTATAGTCTTGGCCTTGTTTATTATCTTCAACTTGATGTGATTCGAAACGAGCTCGCCCGCGATTTTCATAAGCATACTGTCGATATTGCTGACGATGCGCCGCACAAACATATATGTAAACTGCAAGGTCAATAGTCCGGAGATCGACGAAAATTCGGTGACGTTTCCGGTCACGGCTTCGACGAGCAGGTTCAGCAGCTCCTTTGATATCAACGCGCCGATTATCGGCATGACGCCGTTGAACACCGACATGAACAGCATCAGAAATAATATCCAAGGTCTAGTCTGCCAAACGAGACTATATATGTAGAACAGCCGCTTGCAGAATCCGGAGAGCAGCCTGCGAAGAAAATCCGGCACCTCGCGGATATTTTCGGGCGGCGGAGTTATATACCGCTTCTCTTCGCGATTCGAACCGCCGTCCGGACGCGGTGAGTCGTGTCTTGTCATAAATAATCACCTGCTTCAGTATTTAATATGTAAATTATACCACGGAATCAATGATATTTCAATACAAATTCGCCGGTTTAATTAATTATCTGAATTTTTTCGTTTAGTATGTTTGATATTTACATATTTTATGTAAATATTATCAGTTTTGTTAGGTTAACATCAAACTATCATTTTTGATTTTTGAGTATGTGCGTTGTCAGTAATTAAAAGATATTTTGTGCATATTACAGCTTGACAATTTACTAACAAAGGTGTATAATTATACTCAGCTAAGCAAAATAATTATCGGAGATGTCAAAAAATGGATTTTGAAATGATGCACCCCGCCGATCGTATCGTAACGATTATGAACCGCCTTTACAATTATGGCATGACCACAACGTCGGGCGGCAACCTCTCAATCTGCGATTCGGACGGCACTGTATGGATCAGCCCCTCCAGCGTAGACAAAGGTTCGCTCCGCCGTGAGGATATTATGCAGATTCATCCCGACGGAACTATAGTCGGTCCTCACAAGCCCTCGAGCGAATACCCCTTCCACCTCGCAATCTACGCGGCGCGTCCCGACATCAAGGCAGTGCTGCACGCTCATCCGCCGGCTCTCGTCGCGTTCAGCATCATAAGAAAGATACCGAACACCTCGCTTACTCCCGACGCCAAATTCATCTGCGGCGACATCAAGATGGCTGAATACGCCCTGCCCGGCAGCAAGCTGCTCGGTGAGAAGATCGCGAAGGAATTCGACAACGGCGTCAATACCGTAATGCTCGAAAACCACGGCGTCGTCATCGGCGCGTCCGACCTGTTCCGCGCGTTCATGTGCTTCGAGACGCTCGATTACTGCGCCCGCCTCGAAATCAACGCCCGCACGCTCGGAAAGACCCCCAGCGCGCTGTCTGACAAGCACATGGCGATCTACAAGCTGAAGGTTCACCCCGAGATGGACGAATTCGTCAGCCGCATCCGTTCGAGCGAGGAGCTCGACGCCCGCCGCGAGATGTGCAACCTGATACACAGAGCATATGACAACCAGCTGTTCACCAGCTCGCAGGGCACGTTTTCGAAGCGGCTTTCGGACGGCTCGTTTATAATCACTCCCTACTCGATGGATAGAAAGTACCTCGAACCCGAGGATCTCGTCCGCATCGACGGCGACCGCAAGGAGCATGGCAAGAATCCGTCCCGCTCAATCAAGCTGCACGCCGCGATCTACGAAAAGCATCCCGAGGTAAAAAGCATAATCTGCGCTCATCCGCCGCACATCATGGCTTTCGCGATAACCGACGCCGAGTTCGACGCGCGCCTGATCCCCGAGAGCTACATAATGCTGAAGAATGTGCGCAAGTTCCCGTTCGGCTCGTCGTTCATGCAGCCTGAATTGCTCGCCGACGAGATATCGATAAAGAATCCGGTCTGCATCATCGAGAACGACTGCTGCATTGTCGCCGGCACGTCGCTGCTCAACGCGTTTGACCGCCTTGAGGTCATGGAATACAGCGCGAAGTCGGTCATCGACACCACCGCGCTCGGTCAGCCGGTCGTCAAGATTTCGGACGACGAGGTCAAGGACATCGAAGTCGCGTTCAAGCTCTGAGCGTAACCGCGCAGTGATTGCAGCCGCAACACATATCAAAGACAAAAGCAGGATGCCGTGCGGCATCCTGCTTTATAATAATAACTGACACTGGTCATATCCGTGTGGCGACAATATACCGTCATCAACGCCAATGATATACAATTCCGGCGCGTTCATTCGTATCCGCCGCGCTATCGCTTGTTTTACAGCGACCGGCGCGTATGCGCAGACCGCCGAGACCGACGACTGTTATTAACCTCCGACCTCACCGCTCCTCTCTGACAGCCGCTTCACGCGCCCGACGCGAGTATTCACAGCCGCAGTAGTCCTGTCGGTACAGTCCGTATATCCGCGACAGCTCAATCGAACGCTTGTAGCCCTCGCGCTTCTTGAAATCGGACGGAAGATATTCGACGCCGTATTTCGCCGCGACCTCGAAGCCGATTTCGTTCAGCTTTTCGGCGTTTTTATGCGGGCTTAAGGTCAAGGTCGTCGCGAAATAATCGTACATTCCCAAGTGCTCGGTCATATACCGCGCGGTTCGGTCTAACCGCAGACGATAGCAGTCGAAGCAGCGCGCTCCGCCCTCCGCGAGCTCCTCCCGCCCGCGCGCAAGCTCATAAAAGCGCTCAGGCACGTATTCGCCGGCGATGAATTTGACCGGACGTCTGACCGGCAAAAGACCAATCAGCCTGCGCTCCTCGTCGATACGCTTTTTATATTCGTCGCACGAGGTTATATTCGGATTGTAGTAATAGACCGTGATATCGAAATATTCGGTCAGGTATTCGAGCACATAGCTCGAGCAGGGCGCGCAGCAGCTGTGCAAAAGCAGCCGGCGGTTGTCGCCGAGCGACTCTATTATTTTATCAAGTTCGAGCTGGTAGTTATGTTTCATTCTATATTTTTCCTCTATTGGCATATGTCATACGGATATACTATACAGTGAAAATAATGACATTCGTACCGTCGTCTATCAATATTGACCGATATTCTTAACAAATAGGTGTTGTAAATCCCGCGGTTTGGTGATATAATATATTTAACGCAAATGTCCGAACAATCGAAACCACAACCGGAGGTAGTTTCCGTGAACAATCGCAATGTCCCGCCAAATCCGCGGAATGGGCAAAACAGTCAGAGCAGAAAAAAATATAAACCCACGTCCGGCTCGACCCAATCCGGCGTTTACAATTATAAATCAAGTCAAAGCAATCCCAATTCAAGCTCACAGCTGAATACAGCAAATGGTACATCGAACGGTTATACCTCATTTGCGCGGGGCTTCAAAGCGAATCAGCCGCAGGATGAGCACGAACAGCTGTCGCGCGTCGTGCTCGCCGTGAAGCTGCTGATGCTCGCCGCGTCAGTGGGAGTGGCGTTCATCTTCGGGTCGTTTCTGCCGGTTTCGGTAACATATAATTACACCCTGCCGCGTTTCGCCGACACCGAGCTTTCGGCCGAGGCCGCGGCGATGTCGAACCGGCTGGATGAAAGCTACGTTCCGGTCGAGACCGAGCCTGAAACTGACGACAAGACCGAGACATCCGAACCGGATGTCGAGCTGCCAACCTACGATTTCGCGCAGCCGGTATCGGTAAGCCCCGAGTATCCTCTCGATTATTTTAACGACAAGGTGTTCATCGGCGACTCTCGCACGGTCGGGCTTATAACTTATACCGACATCGACCCGATTGATATGTCGTCGGTCGGACTCAATATCGGTCAGCTCGAAAGCAAGGCATACCTGCGCTATACCGACGAAAACGGACAGAAGCAGACCCGCACCTGCTTTGAAGCGCTCGAGGACGAGAAAGGCAATTACACCGGAATCTACCTCGCGCTCGGACTCAACGAGCTCGGTTGGTCGCCGAAGCCGTTTATTGATACTTACCGTAAAGTTATAGAGGATATACGCGAAATCACCGGTGTGCCGATATATATTCAATTGATACTGCCGATTACGACCGAGTATTCGGAAAATTCGACGTTCGGTATCACAAACGAGAAGGCCTCGCAATTCAACGAGCTGCTCCGCTCGCTCGCGGACGAGATGGACGTGTTCTTGCTCGACCCGACTGAGCTGTTCGCGCTCGAGGACGGCACGCTCGACCCGGCGAATTCGTCAGACGGTGTGCATCTCAACGTCGCGGCATATAAGGTACTGCTCGACTTCTATCGTACTCACGTAGTAGACCTGTCCGAATATGAGAATCTGTGTATGATCGAGGTTGTCGAGAAGCCGAATCCCAAGCCGCCCCAGCCGACAAATCCGGCGCCGGTTGAGACTGCACCAGTTGAAACAACGCCAGTGGAAACTGCGCCGATTGAGACGACACCAGTTGAAACTGCACCGGTCGAAACTGCGCCGATTGAGACTATGCCGGTCGATACTACGCCGGTCGATACTACGCCGCTTGACACTGCTCCGGTCGATACTACGCCGGTCGAGATTATGCCGGTTGACATTACGCCGGTCGAGACTATGCCAGTCGATACTACGCCAGTCGATACTACGCCGGTCGAGACTATGCCAGTCGATACTACGCCGGTCGAGACTATGCCGGTCGACACTACGCCGATCGAGACTATGCCAGTCGAGACTATGCCGGTCGACACTATGCCGGTCGACACTATGCCGGTCGACAACACATCGGTTGACACAGCTACTGACACATTTCCGTTAATCTTGCCCTGATTCAACAAATGACAATCCGGCAGCTTCACCTCGAGGCTGCCGGTTTTCATTAGGCTCGACGATGCGAGTCGAGGTAGTTCTGCAATATAATCTGCGCCGACAACGTGTCAACCGCTTCTTTACGCTTTTTGCCGCGCGTGTCGGTCAGATTCAGAATCTTATACGCTGCCATTGTACTGCATCGTTCGTCGAACAGCTCGACCTCCAGTCCGGTCAGCTCGCCCAGCATCTCCGCGAAATACTTCGCGTGCTCGGCGCGCGGACCGTATGTGCCGTTCATGTTTATCGGCAGACCGACTATGATGCGCGACACCGAATATTCAGCCGCTTTCTGTGCGACGAGCAGAGCGGTTTTTTTCATACCTCTCGCGCAGACATAACCAATGCCGCTCGCGAGCATACCGAGCGTGTCGCTGACCGCGAGTCCGGTGCGCACGTCGCCGTAGTCGACTCCAAGAATACGTTCTGCCATCAGAGTACGATCCGACGCGAGCGGATGAATTCGTCGACCTCGGCTTCGGTCGGCAGCGAAGTCGACGCGCCGGCCTTGCCTACGACCATAGTTCCGACCACATTCGCGTACTTGACCGAATGCAGTATGTCGCCGCTCTTGAGGTATTCGAGCGTCAGCGCCGCGCTGAACGCGTCGCCGGCCGCGGTCGTGTCGACGACGTCGCCCTCATAAGTCGGCACGAGCTGCGAATACTTGCCGTCGTGTATATACGCCCCGCGCCCGCCGAGCTTGATTACGACGTATTTAGTGTCCACCTTCTGCATAAGTATGCTCGCCGCGCGCAGACAGTTTTCCGAGTTGTTCGGCAGGACTCCGGTGAGCGCGAAGCACTCGGTTTCGTTCGGAGAAATGACCTCGAGCCGCGACAGCTTGTCGAGCGGGTAGTCAGGTCGAGCCGGTCCGGCGTCGATGAATACCGGAATATTGCGCCGCTTCGCGAACTGCGTCGCGACGATGACCGCCGAGTCGGGGATTTCAAACTGTATGAACACCGCGTCGGGCAGGCAGGTAAACGCGTCCTCGATGTCGTCGCTCGACAGCTCGCGATTCGCGCCCGGGTAGACGATAATGCGGTTGTCGCCGTTTTCTTCGACGATGATAGCGGCGAGTCCGGTCGGATGCAGGCGGTCGTGCTTGATGAAGCGGACGTCGATGTGGTTGTCGACGTACAGCTCCTTGAGCCGTTTCGCGTGCGTATCGCTGCCGAGCCGGCAGCAGAAAATGCAGTCGCCCCCGAGTCTTGCGAGCGAGACGGCGGCGTTAGCTCCCTTGCCGCCCGGGACGTAATTGTACGACCGGCTTTCTACAATAGTCTGTCCGGCTTCGGGAAGCTTCTGCACCTTCATCACAAAGTCCATATTCGCGCTGCTGACTACAAGTACTCTTTTTTTCATGTTATATTGCTTTTGCGAAGCAAAAGTCTCCTTTCGATTTATTTAATTAGGCGATTGTATAAGTGCGTTACTGTTCGCTTTCTCTGGGGGAGGCGCCTTTTGAAAAAGGCACCTCCCCCAGACCCCCTCCGCGAAAACTTTAATAATTAGGCATAATTGTTATTTTATACCTGTGCGCCAAGGCATAATTTGTGCATAACTCTTCAAGCGACAGCCGTGCGCCGCTTTACTCGGGGTCCCTTCCCCGAGCAGCGGCTTAATGTGTGCGAACTTTATTGCTTTTTTTGACTTTTACAATCGGCTAATTTATTTAATGCAATACTCAATTGTTTATTGCGCAGAAATAATATTCGCTCAGCGATTCTTTGCTGCCGTATAGTCATGACAGCTTTGCTCTGCGCAGCGGACGCTGTCGCCGCTATCGGGAACGCGAGCCGGAGAGGATTCTCCGGCTGCGGTTATTTTAGTCGCATTACTTGTATACGCATTACTCGCACGGCAAATAAAATCGAGTCAATACTCGAATGAGCCGAGCTCGGAGCGTATCGAAACATGGTTGCGCTCGTCGCGCGACGCCTCGGTGTAGCCGACGATCTTCGCGTCGACACGGTATTTCTTCGCCGTCTCGATCACGAACGAAGCGGTCGCCTCGTCGCAGTAAAGCTCCATGCGATGACCCATATTGAACACTTGGTACATCTCGGACGCCGAGATGTCGCCGTTCTCGTAGATCGCGGAGAACAGCGGCGGGATGTCGAACAGGCTGTCCTTGATGTAATGTATGCGCTCACCGAAGCCGCGGCACTTCCCCTGACCGCCTCCGGTGCAGTGGATGATTCCGTGTATCGAATCGCGCCTTGCGGCGAGCAGGTCGCGGATTATCGGCGCGTAGGTGCGCGTCGGCGAGAGGATCGCGTCAATGACGTCGACATCACAGCCGGGGAGCTTGTCGCCGACCTTGTATTTGCCGCAGTAAACCTTCGATATATCGATTGTCGGCGAGTAGGTCTCGGGGTACTTCTCGGCGTATTCGTGCGACAGCAGCAGGTGGCGCGCCGCGGTGAGTCCGTTCGAGCCCATGCCGGCGTTATAGCTTTGCTCGTATATCGCCTGACCGAATGAAGCGAGTCCGACTATGACGTCGCCCGGGCGGATATTCGCGCAGTCGATGACCTCATCCCGCTTGATACGGACAAAGAAGGTCGAGTCTGCGATTATAGTCGCGACGAGGTCACCGACGTCCGCTGTCTCGCCGCCCGACATCGTGACGCCGACGCCGTACTCGCCGAGCAGCTTGCAGAAATCGGTGTAGCCGTCGATCACGGCTTTGATGCAGTCGCCGCCTACGCGGTGCGCGTTGCGTCCGATCGTATTGGACAGCACGAAGCCGTCAGTCGCGCCTACGCACAAAAGGTCGTCGAGGTTCATTACGACCGAGTCCTGCGCGATGTTGTAAAACGCGGACAGGTCGCCGGTCTCGCGGTACTTGATGTAGGCGAGCGAGGATTTCGTACCCGCTCCGTCGGCGTGCATCGCCGCGCACCACGCGGGGTCGCCGCAGGGGTCGGGGATCAGCTTGCAGAACGCTCCGGCGAATTCGCCCTTGTCCTGCTTCGCGATCGCGCTGTGTACCTCGTCCTTGGTCGCGGAAACTCCGCGGGATAAATATGCGTCTGACATGATATGATCCTTTCTCGAACATTATTTTGTATATGTTAGTTTTGTGCTCTTTTGATGGCTTACGGGAGACTTGGATTAGTGAGGAGTTAGGAATGAGGAGTGAGGAGTTAATGAACGTAAATTTGCCTGCGGCAAATTTACGGTATCTTGCTGTTTGTGATTATATCTATATTAAATTGGTGCGGGCTGCTTGGAGTGATAAGCTATTGATTTTTTCGATATCGTCAAATTACGCCATGACTTCACCGCATTGCCATCGCGAACGGTTCGCACCGGAAATTTGCATGGCAAATTTCCGTTCCGAAACTCCTCACTCCTAACTACTCACTCCTAACTCAAGCAGGATACAGCTTTATCCCTGCTACCTGACTAAAAAATCGGTCAAAGCTCTATGATCTGCGCGTCCTTGGAGTTCGGGTAGCAGGTGACGTCAAAAATCCGCTGATTCGAGCTGCCGCGGAAGTGCAGATTGAGGTCGCGCAGCGCGTCCACATACCTGCCGTCGACAAGATAGTTCGTCACCGACAGAAGCTCGTGTACCGACGGCTCGGTCTCGGCTTTTTTAAGCAGGTGCTCATAGGTAAAGCCCGAGTAGGTCATGATGTTCATCCCCTCGGATATCGCCTTTTTGGCAATGACTGCCAGCTCGTGTCCCCACAGAAACGGCTCTCCGCCGCTGAAGGTCAGTCCTTTGATGAGCGGATTCTTCTTTATGTCTTTCCAGATACGGTCGGTCGTAGTCAACTGACCGCCGTTGTAGGTGTGCGAATCGGGGTTGTGACAGCCCGGACATTTGTGCGGACAGCCCTGTACAAACACCACATATCGCAGCTCGGGACCGTCGACTATAGACTCGCGCGCGACTCCGAACAGCCGTATCGGCAGGCTCTCGATTTTCTGATAATCGCTGAAACTTCTTCGCAGCATTATTGCTTCCTGTCTTTCAATTGTAGTAATTACAAGTTTATTTTGTCTGCGGAATTTGTCATCCACATGATACGGTCAATACACATCACTCGCCGTTCAGCCGTTGCCCGAGCCGAACAAAAAGTATATGACCACGCCCGCAGTCACTATGACTGAAAATATATACCCGCCGATCAGCCGAGCCAATTCGAGATTTTTGCCGAAGCCCGGCTCGGGACATTTCTTATACGCGATAGTATCCACGACCACAATCGCCCATACGCCGATTGAAAGCAGTATGAACGCGATCGGCTCGAAGTCGTCTCCTCCGAAAAATTTGAACAGCAGAGCCGCCGCAAGCAGTATCACCGCGAGTATAAGTCCGGACAGCTTGTATTTGTTCATACGCTTACACCTGCCTCTTCTTTCGGCTCAGCAATAGGAATGTGAGTATCGACGCGACCGCTACAATGACCGCCGCTCCGATCCAGATGTATACTCGATAGCTGACGCCCTCGTCGGGAGAACGCTTGCGGGCGCGCTCGTCAGCTATGACCGATTCGAGCGACTCGTCGTTATAATCGCGCGAGAGCCCCGTCACGCTCTTGAGCATCAATGTAGCCTCGTCAACCTCCGAGCCGTCGACAAGTATCTGTATGCCGGTCGTGTCCTCCGCACCGTCAAAATCATTAAGGTTTATGTATATCGTCTGAAGCTCGCCGACATTGAGCGTGGCATATGACTCGAACCTCTCGTTCTCGGCGAACAGCACTATCTTCACTCTGACAGTTTCAAGGCTCGTATTGTCGACCTCGTCGACCCCGAGCGTTATCGCGAGCACCGGAGTCAATTTCAAATTCTCGGGGTAGTCGTACCGATGCGCGATGCCCATATACATACCGTCGGAACCGTCGCCGTACGCGTCCTTGTCAAGGATGGCGCAGAGTATGCCGTCATTCTGCGACGGTACGAGCAGCTCCTTACAGTAGTAGCTCACCTCGAAGCCGCTTAAGCCGCTGAAGCTGTCAAAATTGTAATAATCGAACCGTCCCTTGATTCCACTCGGCTCCTCATAATCCACCTGCGACGACGCGACCGACTTCTTGACTAACCTCCGCGTGTCAAAATTGTCGACAAGCTCGCTCCAATCGTTCGCTCCGAGCAGTGTCAGCGCCGATTCGGAGAACTCGACCGAATCGACCGAGTCGGCTATAGTCAGATACTCCATTAAGTATTCGGTGTTGTCATTTGTGCCCAGCACCACGAAATAGCTTTCGAGCGACGCGTTGAAGCAGGCCGAATAGTAACCGAGCATGAGCTGACTCATCAAGTCCCCGAGCATCAAATTCGGAAACGAGTATGTGCTGTCGCAGTATACAAACCGCACGTCGTACATTCCCTCGTCCGAGAGCAGCTTTGAGAGTACCTCGAGCTGATTCGGATCTACCGTCGTCCCGTTATCCTCGCCTATACGCCAGAACCGATCGACGCAGACGCCCCAGCTGAAGCCGCCTTGCGACGAGGTCGCGCTTGCCAGCGCGGCAAGATAGATATCAAGCCCGACCTCAGACGATTCGGTCGCGAGCTCGACCGAGTAGATGTCCGAAACCGAGACGAAAACCTCGGCGCTCGAATTTTTCGAACGCAGCGTATTGTATATAATCCGCAGGCTGGTCGCGTCCTCCCAAATCATATCGTTGAGCGACACATAGCCCGACTCTGAACGATCCATAAAATTAAGACAGGTGCCCCAGATTATACCGCCGACGCCGCCGTCCTGACACCAGCGTTCGCCCGCGTAGGCGACGAACGCCTCAAGATACCTCTTGCCGTCCGGAGAGACGTTATATTCGGTGTAATCCACATACCCGTCGCTGGCATATTTTGCGTCAAGCTCGCTTGTAAGCTCGGGATACCAGTTGTCAATTCTCAACAGCACGCCGATCCCCGCTCCGTTATAGGCGGTAATCTTGTTATTGAGTATATCGAGCGTTTCGCTGTTGAAATAATAATTACTGCCGCTGTAGCTGTAATGCTCGCCCGTGCTCTTGTCGCCAAACAGGCTCGCGGCATCAACCTCGACAATCGTCCGGTCAGCCGCGGTCTCGCCGACTATCGACGCATCCGGCGAAACCACGCCTTTCGGACCGCCTCCCATTACCGCCGAATAACTCGCGGCGCGCTCGGGATTGCTGATATACACCGGGTCGGCGATGAGCACGAGCGTACCGTCGGTGTGCTTTGACACCGCTACGAACTGCGCGCAGATTATCTGGCTCAGCCGGTCGCCGATATCGAGCGACAGGTCGAATTTCGTGGTCATCGGACTGGTAAGCAGCGGCTCGGTCGACGCGAGCTTCTCCATATCGAGCAGCTCGGACGGCGAAAGCGCGTAGAGCGCGATAACTCCGTCCTGATTCGCGAGCACCTCGTCGCGCGTGATCGTACCGGTGAAGTGTACAGATTGAAGATCATCGCTCAACTGACACACGTCGATACTGCCCGCGACTGTACGACTCACGGGGCGGTAGATATTCATCGCCGAAATCGACTCGATCTCGATATAGCCGCTGCCGCTTTCGAGCTGTATATCCACATAGCGCAGCATGGAGACGTCTCCGACGTCGATATAGTAATATTCGCTTTCCGACTGCGCGTCGAGCAGCACGGTCACAGTCTTGTCCTCGCTCAAAGCGAAGGTATCGTAAGTCGAATAATGAATAGTCATCTGCGACGCGCTCGATTTATTCGAGAGCTTGATTCGGACCGCGTTCGTCTGCCATTTTGTCTCGGGAACAAAGACCGTCGCCTTCAGCGAGGTTATCTCGGTCGGCGACAGTGTGATGCGCAGCAGCTTTCGGTCCTCCGAAAAGGCCGCCTGCCCCCCCTCGACCTCGAACACGTCAAACATAAAGCGCTCGGTTAGCTCACGGTTGATACGCTCGCCGACCATGACATTGTCGATAAAGAAGCTGTTCTCGTTCATCTGCGAAATGGTCGTACTGATTGTCAGGCTGATTTCAGCCGATACAACGTCGCTTCGTTGTGACCATGTGGACAGATCGAGCGACACCTCCTGCCAACCGTTCGGTTTTATTTCGACAATATTTTCAACACTGCTGCCGTCCGACGAAAATAGCCGGACTCGGGTGTAATAGGTCGCGAACGGGTCGGCGTCGTACGGCAGGGCGTAGATTTCATATGAAAAGCTGCGGTATTCCGTAAGGTCGAGCGGACTCGCGAAATCGGCCTCGATTGTGCGTATCAAGCCGACTGACAGGTCGTGGCTCTCCGCCTTGAGGCAGGAGCGCAGATCCGGAGCTTCCTCGGTACCGAAGTCGTACATCCCGACCTCGACCGCTCTGACATTGTCGCTCCTCACCCATTCACCTGTGTTTGTACTGAAATCATACAGTGTCAGGCTGTCTTGGCTGCCGGCAGCGCCAACCTGCCCGACAAAGAAGCCTATCGATATTCCGACAATTATCATAAACGTCAGGACGACAAATACTGTCCGACACACGCGCCGCTTCACGCTGACCGCCTCCCCTCCAAAATACAATGCAGCCAAATGGCTATAGGTAAAAATGCGATATAATAGCAAAGATAAATCGACACCATGAGCATCGATTTACTTTTCCCACGGATTTTTCTGTATTTTTAGAAATTCCCTATAATAATATTATACCATTTGCGCGCCGCTTTTGCAAATGTTTTTTGATTTTTCTAATAATTTTATAAATCACTGTTGTACTCTACGGGATTTTCTGTTATAATAGATTAAGGACATATTTTTATTGGAGGAATCTACACTTTATGCCGATTAAAATTCCGGTAGGGCTGCCCGCCGGCGCGACTCTCGAGGGCGAGAACATATTTGTAATGAACGAATTCCGAGCCGAGCATCAGGACATCCGTCCGCTGAAAATCGCGGCGCTGAACCTGATGCCGACGAAGATTACGACCGAGACACAGCTGATACGTCTTTTATCGAACAGCTCGCTTCAGATCGAATTCACGCTATTGCAAACCGCGACTCACCGCTCAACTCACACCTCCGCCGAGCATATGGCGGCTTTTTATAAAAACTTCGACGACATCCGCTCGCAGAATTTTGACGGACTGATAATCACCGGAGCGCCGGTTGAGAACCTCGACTTCGACGAGGTCAACTACTGGGACGAGCTCTGCGAAATAATGGAGTGGTCGAGAAATCATGTATTCTCGACCCTGCACATCTGCTGGGCGGCGCAGGCCGGACTCAATTTCCACTACGGCATACCGAAATACCCGCTGCGAAAGAAGCTGTTCGGCGTATTCGAGCATTACGCGCTGCTGCCGAACCATCCGATCGTGCGCGGCTTTGACGAATATTTCTTAGCCCCGCACTCGCGCCACACCGAAGTGCGAGAGAGCGACATTGCCGAGGTACCCGAGCTCGAGGTGGTCGCAAAGAGCGACCTCGCCGGAGCGTATATCATCGCGGCGCGCGACTCGCGTATGCTGTTCGTCACCGGTCATGCCGAGTATGACTATGACACATTGGCAAACGAATACTTCCGCGACAAGGCAAAGGGGCTCGACATCGACCTGCCATACAATTATTTCCCGGGCGATAATCCGAGCGTAAAGCCGCCGAACGTCTGGCGCGGTCACGCGAATCTGCTTTTCTCGAACTGGCTGAACTATTTTGTCTACCAGAACACGCCGTACAACCTCGAGGAGCTGGTTTAGCGCGAAATCGCGGGCGTAAATTGAACGCTTGGGTGCAGGCGTTGCATAAACCAGTGAGGAATCAGGAGTGAGGAGTGAGGAGTTGAGGAACATAAAATTCGCCGGAGGCGAATTTTATGATTTTATCGCCTGCGGCGATGGATGTGTTTATTTTGCCATTTTATGATTGTTATTTTATAATATTATAGATTTACAATTGTACAGTCTATTTGACTGCTGCACGCTCGCTGAATATATTTACATTTGTACAATATTTTGCGACCGCTTCATTCACGCTGGTCGATTCAGGATTCGCCGCGCAGAAAATACCTCGTATCATCGTTCGGATTGCGTTAATACTATTCATGGGGAGCAATGATTAAAGTCTGAACATTAAAATCATTTGATACCCGTGAAAGGAAGAAAGACATGGATAAAAACGAAGCGCTTATCCAAGAGGTATACAAAAACACAAAGATGGGCGGCGACTCGATAATAGACCTTATCGACCGAGCGAACGACCCGAAATTCCGCAGCGAAATGACGAGCGAGCTCGAGAGCTACCGACATTTTTCGGAAGAAGCGAGCCGTCGACTGCAAGAGCGGGGACTCAAGCCCACCGAGCTTACCGCGACCGCGAAGATGGGCGCGAAGCTCGGCATGGCGTTCAACACCCTGCTCGACACGACGACGTCCCACCTCGCCGAGCTGATGATAAACGGAGCGACGATGGGCATAATTGACCTCGAAAAGCGGCTCAACAGCGGCACATATTCGAGCGACGCGAAGAGTCTCGCCGAGGATGTGCTGAAATTCGAGAAATCCACAGTCGAGCGTCTGGGCGAATTTCTGTAAAATTAATCAAGGTTTGCCTGTAAAATTAATCAGGGTTTGCGACGCAAACCCTGATTTTATTATCGGCGCCGATCTGACGCTTATAATTGGTGAGCTGACCTGACGTTTTTGTCGGGAGCGGTCTCATGCGATTATACCGATTCATGCGGCAATACTGATGTCATTACGCGTCATTGCCGGTACTGTACTCACGCTTTGTGATAGAAGTAGAGCTTCGCGCGTCTGGTTTTATCAGTCCTGACCTCGAAGCCCGGATTCATCAGCTCGGCTCCCGACTTCACGATTTCGCTGCCGTCGTCGGCGTCGCGGATTATGTAGTCGGCAGTCTCGTCAAGTCCGCGCAGACGATAGACCGCGCACTTGTACGGCGACTTCTCGCGGATGAACATCAGCAGGATTCCGTCACCCTCCTCGGGTCGGTTGAACTCGGACGCGAGCCACGCGTCGAGTCCGGCGACAATCTCGGACAGCGGATAAAAATCGCAGGACATATAAGGTCGTACGCGCAGATATTCGTCGCCATATCGGCGTATCCAGTCGAGCTGCTCGCGGTTTTTGCCGAAGCTGTCGCGCTCGGAGAAGGTGTAGTTGGTCGTCATCGACGCCGAATACGCGCCGCGCATGATGTAGCTGTCTCCCCAGACGCGACCCGAGCCCGAGCCCGAATAAGGCATCCAGTTGTTGTACGACATATTCTGCGACTGATTCAGCTCGGTGTAGTAGTTCGCCGGACACTCGGCGTCGTTGCGCCAGAGCGGGATTGAACGGCGCAGGGTTTCGATATCGATTCGGCGGCCTCCGCTCGCGCAGTTGTCGATAATCAGATGCGGGAAGCGCTCGAGCAAAGCGTCCCACAGCCGATACAGTCCGTTGATATGCTTGATTTCGGTGATTCCTTTGCGGTCGGGAGCGTCCTTTGAGCGCCAGAAGCCGAGCGGTTCAAAGTTGAAGTCCTGACGGTAGCAGTCGAGCCCGAGCCGCTCGATATGCGACGTTATCGTGTCAAAGCAATACCGCCACGCGTCGTCGCGCCCGAGGTCAAGCAGGTTATTCCGGTCGCCGTCATACGGTGATTTTATCAGATATTCGGGATGCTCTTTCGCTATCGGCACGTCCGACAGCACACGCTCCGGCTCGAACCACAATAGGAATTTCATACCGGCGTCGTGTATCGCCCGCGCCACATCGAGCAGTCCGTCCGGATGCGCCGCGTTCGTGCGCCAGTCGCCGGTGTGACGATACCAGTCGCCCTCGTATTCGTCCGGACTCGCGCCTACCTCGTCGCCTCCATACCATCCGGCATCCATCCAGATATATTCGAACGGCAGCCGCTCGTGCTTGATCGTCTCGATGCGCTCGAGCGCGGACGACGTATTCATTCCGCCCCAGATTCCGGCGCAGAACGGAGCGCTGTCCGGTCTTCCCTCCTTGCCGATCAGCGAGAAATGAGACTTCACAAGCCGACGCCATTTGTTCTGTCCGTCCGAAAAATCGCCGTCATATTCCATTATTACAAATGACGACGTGCGGAAGCGCTCGCCCTTATACATCCGGAACTCGGTATCCTCGATTTTCGATCTGATCCGCAGATTCTCGATATCTCGCGCGACCTCGCAGTTCCACTGTCCGGTCCAGCCGACCGCGGCGACGACTCCGTGCCCGCTCTGACTGATGTTGAAGAAGGGCGCGCACTCGCGGTTAGAGCTCCGGCCGCCCGACGTCGCGTAGCGGCGGCTCTGACCGGCGAACAGCTGGTTTTCATATCGGAAGCCCGAGCCGTTAAGCGCGTCAGGGTCGCAGTAGAACGCGTCGCGGACATTTTCGCCGCCCCGCGGAGCGTATATCTTCGTTGTGCCCGACTGGTCGGGAATATACGCCGTGTAGCTGTCCAGCTCGGCATGACCGAACGGTATTGATATGTCACAGTCGTACAGCCCGCTAATCACCCCCGAGCTGCCCTCTCCGACATATTCGAAGCAGTTTACCCACTCATACGCCGAAAACTCGGGAAATTCGCGCAGAATGTGCGTGAAGATAAGCCCGTCGGCAAGCCTGTATACATAGCGCGTCTCGTTCGCATCCCGCATAACCTCCGGCTCGCCCAAAATCTCACAAGCCGGCACCCTGTCATACAAAAACGAAAATCTGCGGTCGTCATTGAACTTCAGCATGAAATCACCTCCAAATTAATATAAAATTGTCATCCGTCATGGAAACGAAGCGACACTATCGCAATGAGCTAACTCCCATCCGATATAATACCCGCTGCTCGCAGCGGCCCTGCGCGGGCACAAACTGTCGTTACTCGCATACTAAATCGCGTAACACAAAAACCCACACTCGCACAGGCATAATATCCCGCCGCTGTCGCCGTCACCAGCGATATGCCATTTCCTCGTAGCACTCGTTGTAATAGAGCGCGTTCTCGACCGGCACGCTCGACGGCAGATGATTACCTACCGCGAGGAAGAAGCCCGGGCAGTCGCGGCCGATATTGAAGCAGCGCTCGACCTCGCGGCGGATGTCCTCCTTTGTGCCGAACGTGAGTATCCGGCAGTCGGCGTTTCCGACAAACGCGTGCGTCTTGCCGTATTTCTTCGCGATATACGCCATGTCGGTCGTCGGCTCCATGACAAAGCCGTTGATTCCGCAGGCGGCGATGTCGTCGATAAATTCGGTAAACGTGCCGTCGGAGGTGTACAATATCTTCTTTCCCGCCTTGTGCAGCGGTTCGAACAGCTTCTCATACGCCGGGAACACGTGCTTTCTGTACCATTTCGGGTTCGCGAACGCGCCCTGCGTCCAAACTATGTCGTCGTGTATCATCACAACCGGAGCCTTCGACGCCGCGAGCGCGTCGAAATACTGATATATCCAGTCAGCGTAGCGGTCGGCGACCTCGCCGAAGCGGTCGGGATCCTCGCCCAGCCCCTCGAGCAGCCAGTTCCAGCCGAATATCTCGATAAGCCCCGAAATCATCGTCACATATATTCCGGTCATGTTGACTTGGTCGGGATGACCGGCGCAGAGGGCGTCATAATTTGCGTCAAAATCGCGAATCAGCTGCTCGCGGTTCTTTTCACCGTAGACCTTGTATGGATCGAACGAAAGCACCTGTTCGATGTCGTCAAACGGGCACTGTATGTTGCGGTTCATATCGACTCCGCCCCTCGGCGTACGCGGCGTGCCCCATGCTCGTGCGGCACTCGGCGAGCACCTGATTGTGAATCAGCACCGACCAGGTGAAGCCGAAATCCCAGGCTTTTTCGAAAGCCATCGACGCGCGCGACTTGGTCTCCCAGTCGCTCTCGGGCGCGACGGCGATTCCGGTCACGGCGCTGACAAGGCTCCAGTAGCTGCTCGCCGAATATTCGGTTCGCGGAACCTTCCTCGGCATATTCAGATTGAGTGCGTCCATAGCGTTTTGGTAAGCCGTTTTAATCCCTCCGGTTTATTTAAGATGTTGATTTCCGCGTCCGCGCCGCGCTTATCTGCGCGGACGCAGCTTTAAGAACACGATTCCGACGACGACCGCCGCGACCGCGGCTATACCGGCAATCACAATAATGTCGCCGGTCTGTGCGGATACTTCGAGCAAATTTTGTATATCCATTTTTACCTCATGCTGCGCGGCTCTCGCCGGAAAAATATTACTCACTGTTACACGGCTATTATATCATACAATTTCAACCGGTGTCAAGCCCATATAAAAATTTATCATTACATCCATATTTAATGCGATATTTTCATAAAAAAGCCGGACGACCTTTCGACCGTCCGGCGCTGCAGGAGACGATATCCGCGCAACGCTGATATCGTCTCCCATAGATAGATTCTATTCAATTGATTCAAAATCCCGAACGCGGCTGTGTGCGGTCGATATTGAACCTGTTACATCAGCCGCGATTCAGTTGTTACCACGTTAATACATCAGCCGCGATTCAGGAAATACCACTAAATACATCGGCCGCGATTCAGTTGATTCCGAATCCATAATACAGCTTCGGGTCTATTGCAGCCCCGTCCTCGCGCACCTCGAAGTGCAGATGCGCTCCGGTCGCGCTGCCGGTCGAACCGACCGAAGCGACTACCTGACCAGCCTCGACCGTATTGCCCGACTCGACATACACGTCCTTGCAGTGGTTGTATTCAACCTCGAAGCCGGCGTCATTCGCGATTACCACATAGTACCCCTTGTCATTATCATAGCCGACAGCCGTGACCTTGCCGTCTATCGCGGCTAAAATGTCGTCTCCGCTCTCGGCCGCGAGGTCGATACCGCTGTGGTATATTGTCGTTCCTACCGGAGTCTGCTTGGGACCGAAGTCGAGCGTTAGCTCCGCTGTGCCGACGAGCGGGAAGGTATACTGCATATCCGGGTCGTTTTCCGGTATGTTCGCTACGACGAAAGTCTCCTCGGAGGAGCCGACGTCGAGTGGCTCGGACTCTGCCTCATACGCGTCGGAAATATCGTCCGTATTCAGCGTGTCGACCTCGTCAGACGCGCGGTAGGGCTTGACTGTCCGGTTTGCGGCGTCGCCCTCCGGCTGTGCCGCGCCGATAAACGTAATTGCCGACGCGGATATGAGTACCGCCAGCAGAGCTGCTCCGGCAAGCGTAAATTTCTTTCTCTTGTTCATAATAGACCTTATCCTTTCATCAATCAGGCTGCCGCCGAAGCTGACGGCAGTCCCGAGCTTCTGCTCCTGAGCCTTGATCAGGCAGAGCGCGTAGGTTTTGGGGTCGACGTGTGTATAGTCGAGCACCGCCTCGTCGCAGGCGAGCTCGACGTCGCGGTTCGCGAGCGTCAGCATCAGCCAGACCGCGGGATTGAACCAATGCAGGCAGACAGCGATACAGCAAAACAGCTTGAATAGATTGTCCCGCCGCTTTATATGCCAGAGCTCATGGCACAGCACGCAGTCCATCTCATCGTCACCAAGCGATTCGCGGCCGTATGGCAGCAGCACGCGCGGACGAAAGAATCCGACGCATACCGGAGCGTCAACATCAGCGTAAAACGCGGCGGCGCGGCGTATGTCAAGTGATTCGGCAAGCGACATAAACCCGCGTTTCACATCTTCGCTGACCGGAGACGTCTGTCGGGTGCTGTGCCGAATACGCATATACGACCTTGCGAAAAGGCTCGCGACTCCGATACAGCCGACCGCCCAAATGAGCGGCAGAATCGGAATATCCGACAAATCGATCCGGTCTGACGCGGATTTCTCCGTCTCATAGACAATTGTCTGATTATACGGCTCAACATCATTGGCTTCGACTCGCTGGGGTTCGATATTTTCGGTCAGAAACTCCGGCGCGGGTATGTTAGTCTCGATTGTCACCGGCAAGAGCAGCCGAACCAATATCAATAGCCAGATAAACTTCATCACCCGTCCGGAATAATGACCGAACGCCCCGCCGAGACGATGACAGACTATATACCGCACGAGCGCGGCGACTATTACCGCGGCTCCGCCCGCGAGCGACATATGCAGAAATGTTGTCATTCGAGCTCCTCCACAAGTCGCTTCAGCCGTTCAATCTCGTCGGGAGTCAGCCGCTTCGAGTCGATGAGTCCGGCGACGAGCTTGTCAGCCGCGCCGCCGTACAGCTTGTCGATAAGCTCTGCCGCGGCAGAGTCCTGCGTCTCGCGCTCACCCACGAGCGCGCGGCAGACGAAATTCGGCTCGCTGCGCTCAATAGCCCCCTTGGCAATGCACTTCTTGATTACAGTGTAGCTCGTGTTGACATTCCAGCCCACCTCGTCGGCGAGCAGCTCGGCTATCCGCTTTGCGGTCAGCTCTCCATGCTTCCAGAGCAGCTTCATGACACGGAGCTCCGAGTCGAACAGCTTTTTCGATTGAGAATTTTCACAAGGCTTCAATGACGACATCTCCTTTTCATCTGTAAACACGCGCGTCAGATGAAATCGCGCTGTGTCTTTATTTCCGCCGACTGCCGGCGATTGCCACAGTTAAAGCTCACGATATTCGACGCAGCCGAATGTGGTCGTGACCTGATAATATGGCATTGTACTATTGCAATAGTATGTATACTATCATTACAGCACCTCGTACTATTCCGATAGTATGCGTACATTATATCATACAATTTTGAGTTTGTCAATACTATTCGAGTAGTTTGCAGAAAAAAATTTCGGCGGACAGTCATATGTCCGCCGATGACGACGTTATGTACGTATTTTAAATATCCGGCGCAGGAAGGGCGCGAGCAGCCGCGGAGATTTCATCACGACAATTTTCAGTCTTTTCATGCGATTCATATCCTTTCGAAGCCCAAAGCGACTTTTGAAGCGAAACAGACTTTATAAGCCTGAAATACGGGCTTACTGTAGAATATGCCGAAAGCTCCGGAGTTGTTAATCGCGGCTCTCAATAACCAGCATGATTCCGGAATTTAGGCTGATATCAGCGTGGTCGGCGGTTATTTCATTGCTGACCGCGTACGACCAGTCGCGCGTCAGCGTCGCGCCGGAGAGCGGGTAGAACACACCGCTTACCGAAACCTCCTCGCAGACGTCGGAAAGCGACACGAGCGACAGATACTTGTACCCCCGCGCGATTCGCAGATACTGTGTGGTGCCGTGCGCGGTCATGACCCGAACGCGATTGCGCCCGTCGGTCATTATCGCCGACGCCCCCTTTTTCGCGATATATTCGAGCAGGAACACGCTCGACAGCGTGTGGTCGAGCCGTCCGCCGAGCCCGCCGACAATGACGATATCGATGTCAGTGCCGAACCGCTCGAACAGGGTCTCGACCGCGAGCTGCGTGTCGGTGTCGTCCTTGACCGCGGGTACTATCAGCTTGTCGAGCTCGTCGAGCTCGTGCGGCGCGAGCCTTGTCCGGTCGAGCGAGTCGAGGTCGCCGAGCAGCAGCTCGGGCCTGAAGCCAAACCGTCTCGCGGTCAAATAACCGCTGTCAGCGGCGATTATGTGCGCATTATCAGGCAGTGTCAATCCCAGCTCGTCAAAGCTGTCCGCGAAAACCTGTCCTCCGGTGAAAATCACGGCTTTCGTTTTATTTTTGTGTATCTCTGTTGTATCCATTCCACGTTCCTGTTGTTGTTTTTCGCTCATGTCAATATTATTTTGTATTCCCGTAGTTGTGCTTGTTTTTAAGCTCCGCGTAGAATTCGAGATAGCTGTCGTGACGCTCGCGCGGGATCTTTCCCTCTCTCACCGCGTCGAGGATCGCGCAGCCCTCCTCCTTTGTATGCGTACACTTCGTGTACCGGCAGTGACCGAGATAGGGCTCGAATTCGCGGAACACATAGACAAGGTCGTCCTTCGTGTAGAAATCGAACTTGACAAAATCGAGCATTCCGAAGCCGGGCGTGTCGGCGATATATCCGGTCGCGCCGTCAAAATAGCGGTCGAGCGGATACAGCTCGGAGTGGCGCGTAGTGTGCCGACCGTGCAGAGTCTTGGGGCTGACCTCGCCGGTCGTGAGATGAAGCGACGGGAACAGCCGGTTCATCAGCGTCGACTTGCCGACGCCCGACGCTCCGGCGAACACCGACGTCAGATCCGACTTTTCGCGCACAAACCGTTCGAGCTCGCCGCAGTCCGAGCCGATTCCGCAGACGAACACCGAGAAGCCGCATCTGCGATATATGTCCGCATAATATTCGGCAGCTTCGGGCGCGAGGTCGACCTTAGTAATCACGATCACCGGCTCGATCTGCTTGTATTCGGCTATCGTCACGAGCTTGTCTACGGTTATCAGCGCCGGCTCGGGCTTCGCCGCGGCGAATACGCAGAATATGAGGTCGAGATTCGCCATCGGCGGACGTATCAGCTCGTTTTTGCGCGGCAGGATCTCGTCTATCATTATCCCCGCCGACGCGTCGAATTCCGAACCTTGTTCGCTCTCGGACGCGATCAGCAGCCGCGGGTCGATTCGGACGACGACATTATCGCCGGCGAGCAGAGTTATCCGCTCGTGACGGAACACGCCGCGCGCCTTGCAATAGAGAATGTCGCTCTCCGGCTCAACTCCGGAAGCTCTCAGCTGTTCAAGCTCCGGATTTCCGAGCCTTATCGCGAATATGCCGCCCACGCATTTTATGACCTTCGCATTGAGTTTGAGTTCCATATCACTCCACCGGCAGCTCGGGTTCAACCGCGAGCGAGGTGTCAGCCGTCGTCTCCTCCGGCTCGGGTCCGAGGCTCATGACAAAGTCGACCTTCGTACCCGACGGAACCTTTGAGTCGATGCCTCGGCTCTGTTCGATAACCAGACCGGCGGCGACCGTGTCCGAATATTCGTATGTGACATTGCCGAGTCCGAGCTCGTTCCATTCGAGCATCTTCATGACCGCGGCTTCGTCGCAGTTCCGGAAGTCGGGTACAGTCACATATTTGATATTGGGGCCGCTGCTGACATATAGCGTCACGTGCTCGCCGACCGTCATGACCGTGCCCGATTCGGGTTCGGTGCGTATTACGCAGCCCTCGCTGATATATTCGTGCGTCTCGTTGACAATGTCGGCGATAAGTCCGAGGTCTTGAAGCTCGATCTTGACATTACGCGCATCTTCGTACGCGTAATCGCCAAGCTCGACCGTCTCGGCGCCCCAGCAGACGGTCAGCTTGAGGTCGCATTTCTGCTTCTCGGGGATGACCTTGCGCTTTTCATCGGGCAGCGGATCCTGCGCGATTATTTCATTGCGCTCGTAGGAATTGTCGTATTTATATTCAACCTCGACATTGTAGAACTGACTCTCGAGTTGTTCTTCGAGGGACTCGCTGTAAACCGCGCCCACCAATTCAGGAATCGTTATCTGCTGGCTTAAATCGGTGGTAGTCGTGTCGAACAGCTTCATCAGCACGACCGCCGCGCTGACGCAGCAGACTATCAGAAACGCGGTCGCGACTCCGGCGATGACCGGAAACATCGAACGGCTCGATTTCGGCGTGAGCTTTTTGACGTTCGGCGGCAGCACGTTTTGACTGTTGTCCGGCTGCGCCTGATTGTTTTCGTCGACCTTTGGCATCTTGAACACCGTGTGCGGGTTGTTCTTCAGCTGTACCACATGACGCAGCATCTGCGACGCGCTCTGGAAGCGGTTGTCCGGGTTCTTCTCCATCGCGCCCATTATTATCTGCTCAAGTCCGACCGGAATATTCGGGTTCAGCTCGCGCGGCGGCATAGGCGTGTTTTTCACCTGCATTATCGCTACGGTTACCGGACTGTCGGCTACGAACGGCAGCTTGCCGGTCGCCATTTCGTACATCGTCACTCCGAGCGAATAGATGTCGCTGCGCCGGTCGATAGCCTTGCCGCTCGCCTGTTCGGGGCTGATGTAGAACACTGTTCCGATAGCCTTGTCGGTCATTGTCACCGTCTCGGCGTTAGGCAGCTTCGCAATGCCGAAATCCGCGACCTTTATCGTACCGTTTTTCAGCATCATTATGTTCTGCGGTTTGATGTCGCGGTGGACTATTCCCTTTGAGTGCGCGTGCTCGAGCGCGAGCAGTATCTGCTCGGTGATGTTGATTATCTCGTGAAAACCGAGCACTCCCTTTTTCAGAATGTAATTTTTCAGCGTTATACCCTCGACCAGCTCCATGACGATGTATTTGAGATCGTCCTTGACCGAGACGTCGAAGATATTGACTATATTCGGATGTGACAGCATCGCGACCGCTTTTGATTCATTGATGAAGCGTTTTACCGACTGCGTGTCGTTGTTGATTTCATCCTTCAGCATCTTGACGGCGACGTTGCGGCGCATCAGCATATCCATCGCCTCGAACACGACCGCCATTCCGCCGATTCCGAGCACCTTGATTATTCTGTAGCGTTTGTCAAAAACCTGGCCGACATATTTTTCAAACGAATCCATTTTTACCGGTCCTTTGTTATAGGATCGGTCAGGTCGTCTGACCCGCCGTCCTGTGTGTATTTAACGAGTACCGCGGTTATGTTGTCAGGTCCGCCCGCGGCGTTCGCGGCTTCAATCAGCCGCTCGACTTTATTCGAGAGTTCGGCGGCGACGCCTTCATCCTCGGTTTCGGTGTCGGTTGTGACAATCGAGTATATGTCCTCGGGCAGAAGCTGTCCGGACAGTCCGTCCGAGCAAAGCAGAAGGTAGCAGCCGTCAAGACTCGACAGGTCTACCGAGTAGATGTCGCATTCGAGCTCAGTCCTAATACCGACCGCGCGGGTAATGCGGTTGCGGTAAGGGTGATTGCGCGCGTCCTCAGCCGACAGCGAGCCGCTGTCGACGAGATATTGTACGTATGAATGGTCGTGCGTTATCTGCGTGATCGTGTCGTCCGAAATGAGATAGAGCCGGCTGTCGCCAACGTTCAGCACATATACGATATCGCCGCAAAAGAGTGCTGCGACAAGCGTCGTGCCCATGCCCTTGTAGTCGGGCGACGTCTGCGACTTTTTATAGACCGCGAGGTTGGCGTCGTGCGCGGCGTTGTCAAGAATAACACAGGCGTCGTCGCTGTCGAGCGACAATATGCCGTCGTCAATTTTGGACGCGGTATATTTTTTTATCTTTTCGCAAAAGACCTCGATTGCGTATTCACTTGCAATATTGCCGCTTTTCGCGCCGCCCATGCCGTCGCAGACGACACAGAGCGTCGAGTTTGCAGAGATACCGCTGATTAAATAGCTGTCCTGATTCGCCGAGCGGACCTTGCCGGTGTCGCTGCCGCCCCAAAAATATATTTCCACGATCAAACCAAGCCTTTCTGCCATGCGACATACGACCGCGTCAACACATAACGCGCGCCCACGCCTCGGCGATGATACACGAGTAGGATGATTTTATTATATTCCATTTATATGTATATGAAATGAATAGTTATGTGCTTATTGAAAAATAAACATTAAATTTATTCTTACCCGCCCGACACGGCAAACTCAGTCGTCCACGGTATCGTCTGCCGCGTTTTCGGCTGCGAGGCTCGAGCGGCGAAGCTGACCGCAGGAAGCGTTGATGTCCGAGCCAAGTTTTCGGCGGACGGTGGCGTTGATACCCTCCGCTGACAAAATCTCACAGAACCGCTTGACCGCCTCAGGAGCGGAGCGCCGATATCCCGTCTCGGCTACCTCGTTGACCGGAATCAGATTTACATGAATCGGGAACGGACGCGAATTCCGGTAGAGTCCGCGCTTGAGTGCGGCGGCAAGCCGCTTCGCGTAGGCAGGCGAGTCGTTTTTACCCGAAATCAGCGTGTATTCAAAAGAGATCCGCCGTCCGGTCGCGTCGAAGTAACGACGACAAGCATCGAGCAGCGACGATATGTTCCACTTTTTGTTTATCGGCATTATCGATGAACGGGTCTCGTCGTCGGCGGCGTGCAGTGAGATCGACAAGGTGATTTGCAATTCGAGCTTAGCGAGCTCGTCGATTTTGTCGACCAGACCGCAGGTTGACAGCGATATGTGCCGGCTGCCGATGTCAAGCCCGTCGGGGTCGCTGACCAGCCGCAGGAACTTGATTGTATTGTCATAGTTGTCGAGCGGCTCGCCGATGCCCATCATGACGATGTTAGAAATACGCTCGCCGGTGTCGCGCTCGGCGGCGATTATCTGACCGAGCAGCTCGGACGGCAGCAGCCGTCTGACAAGTCCGCCGAGTGTCGACGCGCAGAAGCGGCAGCCCATCGGACAGCCGACCTCGCTCGAGACGCAGAGCGTATTGCCGTGCTTATAGCGCATGAACACGCTCTCAATTAAATTGCCGTCATACAGCCCGAACAAATATTTTACCGTGCCGTCGAGCTTCGACACGAGCCGCCGCTCTATAGTCGGCAGGTTCACCACCGCCGACTCGGCGAGCCGCTCGCGCAGTGATTTCGACAGATTGGTCATCCCGTCAAATCCGACTCCGCGAACCATCCATCCGTAGATTTGCTTTGCGCGGTATTTTTCGACTCCAAGCGCGGCGAGAAACTCGCCGAGCTCGGTTAAATTCATGCTGAGCAGGTCTGCCCTGCCGTCTATCGTAATCATATATTTGACTGTTCCAATGTTAAGCTCGTGAAATGGGTGAGCTAAAGAAGCTTTTGTGTCATTAAATTGTTCATTCATCACTGCCGGCGCGGTGCAGGACGCAGATATAGAATCCATCCGTTCCGTCGATGTGCGGCAGCAGCTGCTTTTCAAATGAACACGTATATTCGGGATGCGCTCTTAAAAAGCGTCCGGTCAGGTTCGAATTCTCGTCCCGATTTATTGTACAAGTGTAATAGGCAAGCCTGCCGCCCGGCTTTACATAGTTTGAACAATTTTCGAGTATGTCGTATTGTATATCATATAGCCGAGCGATGTCGGCAGCCGATTTGTAGCGCAGCTCCGGCTTTTTCGCGATTACTCCGAGCCCCGAGCAGGGCACGTCGCAAATCACAAGGTCAGCTATGTGTACGAGCGATTCATCATATACCCGCGCGTCGCGCTCGGTGGTATCGATTATTGTGATACCCAGCCGCTTCGCGCCGCTGTCGACAAGCGAGAGCTTGCTTTTGTGCAGGTCAAACGACCGCACCCGTCCCTGATTGTTCATCATTATCGCCGCGGTGAAGCTCTTGCCGCCCGGGCAGGAGCAAACGTCGAGGACATATTCGCCCGGCTTCGGTCGAGCGGCTTCGAGTGCGAGAATCGACGCCTCATCCTGTATATAGACGTAACCGGAAAAAATAAGTTCCCGAATTTTGTCAGAAATCGTATTTTCGCCGAGCTTAACCGCAAATTCAGACAGCTCGCTTTTGTAAGCTTCTATGCCGTTGTCCAAAAGCCGTTTTAAAAGCTCGTCGCGCGACAGCTTTAACGTGTTGACGCGCAGGGTCGGGCGGGGCAGGACATTGAGGACCGCGAGCAGACGCTCGGTCTCATCGCTCGCCTTAAGCGACGAGTCGAATATACCGATAAGCTCCTCCGCTACCGAATATTTGACCGACAGGTATTTCATCCGGTCATTCGGGTCGGGCAAGAGCGAATTCCGGTCGGCGCGTATATACGCGCGCAGCAGGGCGTTCACAAAGCCGGACGCGCGCGGACAGAACCGCTTCGCGAGCTCGACCGTCTCGTTGACCGCGGCGTGCTCGGGAATTCGATCGAGCCGGGACAGCTGATACAGTCCGAGACAGAGCAGCGTCTTTACCTCAGGCTCAAGCGATTCGACCGGACGGCGCGCGAGCCGCGCGATAATATATTCGAGCGTCAGCTTCGACTCGATTACGCCATAGACCAGCGTGGTATACAGCCGCTTCTCGGCGTCCTCGAGCTTGTACCTGCCTATCGCCGAGTCTATCTCGAGGTTCGAATACTTCGACCCGCATTCACAGCGCAGCAGCGAATGGTAGGCTGCGCTGCGAGCGTCGTATCGACGATTGCCGATCGAAACGCGCGAATCGTCCGCGTTCTTATTAGTGACCGCCATTAATCGCGTCTCCCCCTCATGCGCGAGGCTATCAGAAAGAGCCGCAGTAAGTTCGCCAGCGAGACCGCGAGCGCGGCGACATAAGTGAGCGCGGCTGCGGTCAGCACCTTACGTGCGCTCGCGAGGTCGTCGCTGTCGAGATTGTATCCGCGCAGCGCGTCCATAGCGCGCGACGACGCGTTGAACTCGACCGGCAATGTCACCAGCTGAAAGAGCGTGGACGCGCCGAACGCGATGACTCCGATCATCGCGAGCGTCGGGTATGATAAGATAATGCCGAGTAAAAACAACGGCATAGCTAAATTCGAGCCGATCTGCGTCACCGGTATTATCGCCGAACGCACTTTCATCGGCGTGTAGCCGACCGCGTGCTGTACAGCGTGTCCGGCTTCGTGCGCGGCTACGCCTATCGCGGCGGCGGTCGTTTCGCCGTATACCGAATCGGACAGATATATCGTGTTGTCCTTGGGGTTGTAATGGTCGGTCAGGTTTCCGGAGACTCGGGCTATGCCGACATTGTGCAGTCCGTTCGCGTCAAGTATGCGGCGGGCGCTGTCATATCCGGTCATACCGCTGCGGCTTTGGACCTTCGAGTATTTAGAAAAGGTGGACTGTACATTGAACTGCGCCCAGAGCGCGAACAGCACCGCAGGCAGCACAAGGTAGATATATGTCAGGTCTATTCCGAAAAACAAAGGATCACCTCCTGTATTTACGCCGCGCTGTCACCGCGCGGTCGGATGTTTGAATAGCGGTCAGATGTTTGTATATTTTTTGAACACATCGCCAATCGTTACGCGGCGACCGTTGATATAGTCGGCGGCTCTCATGCGCTTCTTGCCCTCGGGCAGCAGCGCGGTCAGGGCTATCGCGCCCTTTTTGCAGGCGATGATTATGCGATTTCCCGCGCCGTCGCAGCGCAGCACCTCGCCGGGATTTCTGTGCTCGGTCTCGCTGTCGTACAGCTCGGACGCGATTAGCTTCACCGCCCGCCCGTCGTGCTCGGCTACCGCGAGCGGAAAGGGCGACAGACCGCGTATCCGATTGTGGATATTCTCGGCGGTGTCATTAAAATCTATAATGCAGTCGTCGTTTGTTATCTTCGCCGCGTAGGTCGATTTCAGGTCGTCCTGCCTTTCACGGACGGCGGTGCCGTCCTCCAGCTTCACGACAGTTTCGCAGAGCAGCTTCGCGCCGAGATCGGCGAGCCGGTCGTGCAGAGTCTCAAAGTTATCGTCGGGATAGATTGTGCAGGAAGCCTTGGCGAGCATATCGCCTGTGTCGATACCCTCCGCCATATACATAATGGTAACTCCGGTCTCGCGCTCGCCGTCGATTATCGCGCGCTGTATCGGCGCCGCGCCGCGGTATTTCGGCAGCAGCGAGCCATGTACGTTGATGCAGCCGAGACGCGGATATGACAGTACGTTTTCGGGCAGGATTTTGCCGTACGCCGCGACGACGATGAGCTCGGGCGCAAGGCTCGCGAGCAGCTCGGAGAACGCCTCGTCGCGCAGAGTCTTCGGCTGATAGACCGGTATATTATGCTCAAGCGCACAGACCTTGACCGGCGACGGTGTGAGCTGCATTTTGCGTCCACGCGGCTTGTCGGGCTGCGTCAATACGCCGATCACATCCGCGCCCGCCGCGATCAGGGCTTCGAGCGACGCCCGCGCGAAGTCGGGCGTGCCCATAAACAGTATTCTCGATTTCATTGATTTTATCCTGCCTTTCGTGCCGGACCGCGGGCGTATGATAAAGCTTGTGCCGCGGTCCGAATGTCATTGCCGGCGTCACGCCGGAAGTATGAGCTGTCAGTCCTCCTCGATCTCGTCCGGATCGAGCATACGGATGACGTTATCAGTGTAGAGCTTGCCGTCGAGGTGATCGATTTCGTGGCAGAACGCGCGTGCGGTCAGTCCCGAGCCGGTGACAGTGTATTCGTTTCCGTCAAGACCGATCGCACGGACGGTGACGGTCATAGGGCGGGTGGTAAGTCCCCATTTTCCGGGAATGGACAGACAGCCCTCGGCTCCGGTCTGGCTTCCCTCGGACGCGATTATGACCGGATTTATCATTATATACGGCTTGTCCGGTTCGGTCTCGACCACAACGATACGGCGCAGCTTGCCGACCTGCACGCCCGCGAGTCCGGCGCCGTTCGCGGCGCGCATTGTCTCGAGCATATCCTGCGCGAGCTGCTTTGTCCGCGCGTCGACCTTTTCGATAGGGCGGCTCGTCTTTCTGAGGATAGGGTCGCCCTCTTTGATTATATTGAGTATTGCCATACAAACACCTTCTAACAGATTATATTTGTGCCTTGGGAAAGAATAGCGTGGAGAGTGGAGAGTGGAGAGTGGAGAGTGGAGAGTGGTGTCCGCTGCGCGGACAGAGTGGTCTCCGGCTACGCCGGAGAGCGGAGGAACAAAAATTTCCTGCGGAAATTTTTGAATTATTATAACGTGAGTGCGAGGCTGGAAGATAGTGCTTCTGGGATTCATAGAGTTCAGTGAAAAATGAACACAAACATCTCTGTTCTCTTTTCTCTTAATTCACCATTGATTGCTGACAAACAATCACGCAGAAATGTTTTGATAAATTTAAAATTTGCCTGCGGCAAATTTTTACCACAGCTCTCAAACCTCGCCTGCGGCGAGGTTTGAGACCACTCTCCACTCTGTCCGCCGCAGGCGGACACCACTCTCTCCGGCTGCGCCGGAGACCACTCTCTCCGGCTGCGCCGGAGACCACTCTCCTCCTTGCCCTACAAGCTGCTCGGGTTTACGTCCGCTGTCAGGTGCGCCTTGCCGCATTTCGCGAATTCACTGAGCAGCCTCGATATAAGCTCGCGCAGACGGCGGCTCTGCTGACATTTCATTATAATGCGCATACGGTAGACGTTGTTCACCTTGTATACCGGAGCTTCGAGCGGACCGAATAGGTATATCGGCAGATCGGCGTATTCGCTCCTTATCAGCTCGCGCAGCCTCGCGTCGACTTTGAGAATAGTCGCCAGCACCTCCGGCTCGTCCTCGCCGTTGACTCCGAGCAGCAGGAAATCACAGAACGGCGGGAACAGCAGCTGCTGCCGCAGCTTGATAGCACCGTCGTAGAAGCCGTCATAATCCTGCGCCGCCGATTTTAATATCGTGTCGTTCTCGGGCGAGTAGGTCTGAAGCACCGCGCGACCGGGTCGTCTGCCGCGGCCGGCTCTGCCTATGACCTGACATAAAAGCGCGAACGTGCGCTCGGTCGCGCGGAAATCGTCGAGGTAGAGCGCGGCGTCCGCGCTTATCACGCCGACTAAGGTCACATC